>Ga0265327_10000504_pt1 | contig 67749 bp, 61 predicted proteins | sample 41621metaG_FD_202089 | JGI IMG/M metagenome (GOLD analysis project Ga0265327, IMG submission 202089) | Rhizosphere microbial communities from Carex aquatilis grown in University of Washington, Seatle, WA, United States - 4-16-21 metaG | ecosystem: Host-associated > Plants > Roots > Rhizosphere...
CCACGCACATGGCCAGGATCTTGCCGACGCTGCCGTCCTGGAACTGGTACATCTGGTGGGCGGCGTAGCCCACGATGGCGTAGAGGAACCCGCTGACCAGCAGGGCGTGGACGATGTTGCGCAGGTCGCTGAAGACGCTGAGCGAGATCCGGCGGGTCGAGCCACGGTAGAGGCTGTACACGGCGAAGACACCGATGAACATCGGGATCATGGCCAGGTTCAGGCACATGATGGGGCCGAGGTCGTCGGTGGCGGTCGCCGGGTTGGAGGAGACGGCGCTGACCAGCAGCGGGCTCAGGACGGCGGCGGTGGCGAGCCCGACCACGTCGGCGATGAGCAGGCGGCGCAGCACGTGCCGGCGCACGCGTGCGACGGCCCCCGCGTGGTCGCCGAGGTCGACGGCCATGCCGTTCCCGGCGGGAACGACGATCGCGTCGGGGCGACGCTCGACGAGCGCCTCCACCTCCTCCTCACGAATCGCCATGACTGCGGGCCTGCCCTTTCCTGCTCCGGACCCGGGTCATCGCAGGGAAACCGGTGCAACACCCCTTGCACCCTGCCGCCCCACGCTGGATCCCATCGCGCCGTTGCAACCCGAGATCAATGCTAGATCCCGAAAATATCCTGCACAACCGGTAATTGTGTCGCGGCCGTGTGAACGGGCTCATGGCGCCACCGGCGCCGTCGCCCGGGAGTTGAGCGCCCGGACCCGACCCCGGGGTGTCCCCTCCGTGCCCGGCTCCGGCCGCAGCACCGTGGTGGCGGTGCCCTCCGGGGGCAGGTGGAACCACGAGTCGTCGGGCAGGAAGCCCGGCACGTCCACCTGGACGTACTGGGCGAAGCGCCGCGTCGAGACCGTGAGCTGCCACCCTCCCCCATCGGCCGGTTCGACCCAGGCCTGAAGTCCCACGTCAGGGTCGAGATCGCGTGCCGCTCCCCCGGGCAGGAACCCGTCGGCGGCCACCGGGTGGCCGGACGGGTCCCGCACCTCGACGGTCATCAGCTCGAACGGCCGCGGCCCGAACCGGTAGGCGTAGGACAGGTCGCGGAAGCCGTCGAAGAGGGCGTCCGCGTGCACCTCGACCCCGCCCCGGGCCGGCACCGCCAGGGCGTGCTCGACCGCCTCGACCTGGTGGGTGGCGGTGTGGAGTCCGACGGCCAGCGACCCCTCGAAGGGCTCGGCCCGGTCGTTGCAGACGTGGACGGCCAGCCCGTTCAGCCCCTCGTCGGTCACCAGCACGGCCAGCGGGGCGAACCCCCGGCGCAGCACGAACCAGGGGGCCTTCGGCCGCCCCGAGGCGTCGACCAGGCCCCAGCCGGCCCCCTCCCGCAGGTCCGCCAGGGCGATGCCCAGCATCCCGGCGCACCGGGAGCCCGGCCGTCGCCACTCGGCCACCGCCGCTCCCCGGATGGCCGCCACCGCAGCCCGGCCGACGTCGAGTGCCCGGTCCGGGTCGGTCCGCCACAGCTCGTCGATGTCCACCCCGAAGAGGGTGGCCGCGTAGTGGTCGCGCACGGCCTCGAGGTCGTACCAGTTGCCGGCGTCGCGGTGGACGCCGCGCCGCCAGCCCGATTCGAGGTGGGTGACGAGGTCGCCACCGAACACCTCGTCCACCGTGGCCCGCTCCGGCGGGATCGAGTTGCCGAGGCCCTCGGACACGAAGCGCAGGTCGGCGCGGCGCAGGTCCTCCAGGGGCAGCCGTCCCACCCCCACGCCGAAGTAGTGGCACACCCCGGAGTCGGGCTGGAAGGGGAAGTCGCCCCCCGACGGCGACGACGAGAGGTAGGGCACGCCCGGGACCCGGTTGGCCACCACGGCCGGCAGCACGTCGTGGATCACCGGTGACCGCCAGCGGTCCCGGTCGAGGCCGAACATGGCCGGCTGCTCCTCCAGCTGCTGGCCGCCGCACACCACGGCCAGCGACGGGTGGCGGCCGGCCCGGTCGAGCTGGTCCTCGGCCTCGGCCCGTACGGCGTCGAGGAACTCCTGGGCGTCCGGAGGGTCGACGGGGCCGAGCATCAGGTCCTGCCAGACGAGGATGCCGGCCCGGTCGCACAGCTCGAAGAAGCGCTCGTCCTCGTAGACGGTGCCGCCGGGGATCCGCAGCATGTTCATCCCACCCGTCCGGGCCAGCTCCACGGTGCGGGCCAGGGCCTCGTCGGAGGGCGCGAAGCCGACCGGGTCCACCGGGTACCAGCACGCCCCCCGGCAGAACACCGGGACGCCGTTGACCGACACCTGGAAGCCCTCGTCGGAGCGGTCCACCTCGACGGAGCGGAACCCGACCTGGCCGAGCGGCAGGGAGACGCCGTCGACCTCCACGGCCACCGGGTAGCGCGGTTGCGGCCCGTGGGTGTGGGGCCACCACCGCTCGACGGATGCCAACAGGAGCTCGCCCGTGAGCCGGGCCCGGTCGCCCGTGACCTCGACGGCCAGCGCCGCCCGCCGGTCGTCGACGACCAGCTCGGCCCCCTCGGGGGCCACCCCCGGCCCGAGGGCCAGCTCCACGTCGACCCGCACCGCCCCCGGACCGGGTCCCTCGGTGTGGGAGGGGCACCCGGCCGTGACCCGGGCGGCCACCACCTCGACGTCGGCCGCCCGGTGGAGGGTGAGCGGGCGCCACGGCCCGACCGGGGCCGGGGTCTCGGCCCAGCCGGGCTGCCGGCCGAGCAGGGTGGTCCGGAGCCACCGCAGGTTCTGGTGGGCGACGGGGTAGCGCCACCGGGGCCGCGGGCGCCGGATGCCCAGGACCGGGGTGAGGGCGGCGAAGCGGAGCCACAGTTCGTTGGGGCCGTCCGCCACCGGCACCGTGACCCGGTGGGTGGCGAACATGGAGTCGGACGCCAGCACGTGCCGGTCGTTCAGCCAGGCGTCGGCCAGGGTGGCCAGACCGCCCGAGGCGAGCACGAAGCCTTCCCCCGCGCCATCGCCCGGGCCGTCGAACACGGCCCGGAACCACCAGTCCCGCCCGTCGAGCTCGTCGGGCCCGGGCTCGGGCAGCCCCGCGGCCCGGAAGGCCGAGGCCACCGTGCCCGGCACCGCCGCGCCGACCCAGGCCAGGTCCAGGCCGGTCAGGTCGGTCGGTGCCGCCCACTCGCCCGCCGGCGTGGACGCACAGGCCCAGACCGCGCCGGCCAGGAGGTCGCCCGACGGGGACGTGCCGCCGTCGTCATCCGCCATACCGGGTCTCCAGCACGCCCATGGCGTGGTCCCAGCCGGCGGCCATGTCGTCGACGATGCCGTCGATGTCGACGGTGCGCCCCCGGGCCACCCGGGCCATGGCGAACTGGAGGCGCTTCGCCCCTTCGGCCACCTCGCGCAGTGCATCGGCGGCCGATCCGGTCCCGGGGCCGTCGTGCGCGTTCAGCCATTCGACGAACGTGGCCGCCAGCTCGGTGCTGGCGCCGCACTGGCGGCACAGCCCGAAGGCGTAGAGGTGGAACACCTCGAGGTCCTGGGTGGCGAGCCACGGCAGATCGGCCCGCAGCCGGTCGCCCATCCGCAGCACCGGATTGTCCGACGGCCGCCGGTCGAGGTGGTCCCGGGTCAGGGCCAGGACCCGGTCGACCTGGTCCGGGTCGTCGCGCCGGATGCGCTCGAGCCGGATGCGCTCCATGTAGGGCGGCAGGGCGGTCGCGTCCTCGTGGGCGCCGAGCCGGAAGACGCCGTCGAAGTCGTCCCCCTCCACCTCGAAGTACCCGGCGTTGTGGAAGTAGCCGAGCCGGCGTCCGGCCCGGTCCAGCCGGCTGGGCACGATCGTGGTCTTGACGTGGTGCATGCCGTAGGAGACGCCGACCGTGTCGGGCAGGTGGACGGCGTCCACCTCGACCGTGCAGAGCCGGCCCATGGCCAGCTGCTCCTCGACGTGGTCGACGACGGGGCGCCACACGTTCATTTCGGCGACGTCGAGGCCGTACAGCGCCCGCAGGTCCTCGGGCGGGTACTTGAAGAACGTCCACTGGTCGCCCTCGAAGTCGCAGCTCAGCGTGAACGCCGAGGCGGCCACCGGGTCGAGGCCCAGGGCGTGCAGCACCTCGATCCAGACGTCCACGTAGCAGTTCGTCTCCGTCCAGCTGCGCTCGGTGGCGTGCAGGACGTGGGGGACGAAGCTGTCGGCCCGCAGCGGCAGCGACGCCGCCGTCACGGCCGGCCCCCGCGTGGTGACGTCCGGCACACGGCCGACGCCCCTAGGGCCACAGGACGGCCCGCACGGCGGCGGGCCAGGCCGCCGGGTCGGTACCGTGGTGGTCGAGCAGCGCCAGCGTGATCCGGTCGACGCCGAAGCCGAAGCAGGCGGTGTGCGCCATGGCGCCGTCCGCCGTGTCGATGCCGAAGGGCCGGGAGAAGTGGTCGAGGTGGCAGTTCGACGACGAGATGGCGGTGGGCCGCCCCTCGGCGAACACCGGCGCCACGATCTCGTACTTGAGCTCCTCGGACCGCTGGTTGGCGGCCAGCATCCGGCCCGGCCGGCCGAAGAAGGGGTCGTTGGCGATGACGGACTCCACCGACAGGCCGAGGGAGGTCAGCGTCTCGAGGCCCCGCTCGATCCACCGGTCGCGGTGGTCCCGGGCGCCGTCGGGCGTGCCCAGGTAGACGTAGTCGTGCTGACGGAACGCCTGCATGCGGAACGGGTCGGTGCTCGGTTCGTGGCGGAAGCAGTAGCCGTACACCTCGACCACCTTGCCGCCCTCGGGCAGCGTGCCCGCCTGGGTCGGGTACAGCGGGTGGCACACGGCCGGGCACAGCACCATGTCGGTCGACTCGAGCAGCGGGGCCCGGTCCTCGCCGGCCTCGGCCGCGTGGACCAGGGCGGCGTGGTCCTTGTCGTTGCCCCGGAACGTGTGGACCGAGCCCATCTGGTCCGGGAACGACTCGAGGTAGCCGTTCTTCACGAAGTTGTTCCACGGCATGACCGGCGGGAACCGCACGCTCGCCGCGTCCTGGTCGGCACCGACGGTCAGTACCAGCCGGTCGATGGCGTCGGCCACCGACTCGTAGACCGCCGACCGGCCGTAGACCCCGTCGACGTCCGTGGCCAGGAGCACGCCGTCGTCCAGCAGCGCGGCCCGGAAGTCGGCCCACGGCTCGTCGGCGGTCGGCACCCTGGCTGCCTCGGCCACCGGACTCACTCCCCCCGCAGGACGAGCAGCATCTGGGCGTTGTTGGCCATGATGCGGTCGTTGTTGACCATCAGGGAGGCGCCCATGGCGTCGCGCAGGTGGCGGCCGAGGCTGAAGTCGGTGTCCAGGCGGTAGGACGCCAGGCCGCAGATCAGCATGCACTCGCGGACGATGTCGACCACCAGGGTCGACGAGGACACCTTGAGGGCGTTCATGCCCACCCCGAAGCCGATCGACGACAGCCGGTCGGCGTCGGTGCCGGCGGCCGCGTAGCGGGCCAGCGAGGACTGGACCATGTCCACGAACTGCTGGTGGACCACGGTCACGTCGGCCAGCCGCACCGCGGCCGGCGGCGTCGTGCCCGGCTTGCGCCGCGCCTCGCGCTGCACGAACTTCCGGGCCAGGTCCACCGCGTCGGTGGCGATCCCCAGCCACACCGAGGACCACAACAGATGGGCCATGGGCAGCATGGTCTGGGTCGAGATGTCGGCGTAGGACTCGGGGAGCACCTCGTCGACGTCGCCCGTGGCCCGCAGCACGAAGCCGGTGCTGCAGGTGCCCCGGAACCCGAGGGCGTTCCACTCCCCCACCTGGTCGAGCTCGAGGCCCGGCGGGCGGCACAGCACGATGACCTGGTCACTCTCGGGGCTGTCGGCGGTCCGGCGGGCGGTCACCAGCACGGCGTCCGAGTCGTCGGCGTAGGAGATGACCGGCGCCTGCTTCTCCAGCCGGAAGCGGCCGTCGGCCACCTCCAGGGCGCAGATGCTGGAGCGCACGTCGCCGCCGGTGCCGACCTCCGTGGTGGCCGAGGCCAGCAGGTACTGCTGCTCGGCCATCTCCTGGAGGTAGGCCTGCAGGGCCGGCGTCCGGCCGTGGCGGACCAGGCACGCCACCTGGATGTGGTGCATGGCCAGGACCATGGCGCTCGACGCGCAGGCCCGTCCGAGCGCCACCAGGCCCTCCGACACCTCCTCGAGGGAGGCCCCGCCGCCGCCGAACTCGACGGGCACCAGGGCGGCCAGCAGACCCTCGGCCTTCAGCGCCTCGATCGTCTCCGTCGGGAAGCGCGCCTCCTCGTCGACCGACGCGGCGGCCGCGGCCGCCACCTCGTCGGCGATGGCCGTCATGCGGGCGACCACGTTGCCCGACCTGGTCATGGGCACGGCGTTCCTGGTGTGCATGGCTCCCTCAGCCTCCCGTCATCTCGAGCACGCCCGACCGGATCGACCCGATCGACTCGAAGGTGGACTTCTTCAGCATCTTCTCGGAGAACTCGAAGTCGAACGCGTCCTCCAGGGCCAGCATCACGTTGACGCTGGCGTGGGACGTCATGCCCGCGCCGAACAGGTCCGTGTCGTCGCTCAGCGCGTCCACCGGCACCGCCAGGCGCCCGTGGTCCGTCAGCACCTGGCGGATCGTCTCGTCTACCGTCATCGGTCTCCCTCTCCTCTCGGTGTGCAGCGACCGACGACCACCGCCGTCGCCATGGTCGATTCGTGCGACAGGCTGACCGCCAGCTCGCCGATCCCCGCGTCGGCGGCCAGCTCCGCGGCCTGGCCGGACAGGCGGATCTCACACCATCCTCCTGTCATCCGGTGTATTTCGATCGTACGCCAGTCCGGTTGCATTTCGATAGGGCGCAGTACCTTGACCACGGCTTCCTTCGCCGCGAAGCGGGCGGCGAGCGATTCGACGGCGTACCCGGCCCGCCCCTCGCCCGACGTCCCCGCCGTGCGGCAGGTCTCGATCTCGTGCGCGGTGAACAGGCGGGTGACGTAGCGGTCGCCGAAGTGGTCGAGCGACGCCGCCACCTCCTCCACGGCCACCAGGTCCACCCCCACCCGCAGGGTCTCGGGGGCGCTCACGACGCCGCCCGCCGGGTGGCGCCGGTGACGCTGCGGTACACGGACCGGTACTGCTCGGCCACGACGGGCCAGGCGAACTCCGCCACCCGCTCCCGCCCGGCGGCGGCCACCGCCCAGCGGTGGGCGTCGTCGCGCAGCAGGCGGCCCAGCGCGTCGGCCACCGCCACCGTGTCGAACGGGTCCACCAGGACGCCGTCCACGCCGTCGCGCACGAATTCGGGCGGCCCTCCGTGGTCGGTGGCCAGCACGGCCGTGCCGGCCCGCCACCCCTCCAGCACCACGATCCCGAACGGCTCGAGCCGGCTCGGCATCACGAACACGGCGGCGCCGGCCATGGCCGCGGCCACCTGCTCGCGCGACAGGCGGCCGACGAAGTGGACCCGGTCCGCCAGGCCCGACTCCTCGGCCTGGGCCTCCAGCTGCTCGAGGGCGGCGCCGGTGCCACCGATCACCAGGTCGGCGGTGCGGGCCCCGGGGTCCATGGCCGCGTAGCCGGCCAGGAGGAGGTCGAACCCCTTCTTGGTGACGACCCGGCCGAGGGCGAGCACGTAGGGGGTGCGGCCGAAGGGGGCGGGCAGGTCGACCGCCCGGTCGACCGTCCCGTCGTCGGGGGCCACGCCGTTGAAGACGACCTGGCCGGCGCCCTCGGGCAGGCCGAAGCGGGCCACGGCGTCGTCCAGGGTGAATTGCGAGCAGGCGGTGACGGCCGAGGCGGCCCGCAGGCCGGCGCGCAGCGCGGCCCGCAGCACCTGGGACGTCTCGAAGATGTCGGCGTCGTCCATGAGGGTCTCGCCCTGGAGCGTGACCACCAGCGGCACCCGGCAGATCCGGGACAGGGCGGTGGCGTAGGCGCCGTTGGGCCCGAAGCACTGGACGTGGAGCACGTCGGGCCGGAAGGTGGCGACGGCCCGGCGGAGCGACCGCATGGTCCGCCAGCCGGTGGCGGTGGCATGGGACACGGCGGACAGGCTGGTGGCCGGCAGGGGCATGGGGAAGCGCCGGACCACGAGCCCGTCGCGCACCTCCACCGTCTCGTCGGCGTGGTCGTCGGGCAGTCCGGTCCAGACCTCGACCTCGTCGCCGGCCGCCACCAGGGCCAGGGCCAGGTGGCGGGTCAGCTCCTCGACGCCGCCCACCGAGGGCGGGTAGGCGCTGGGCATCAGGGCCACGCGGCTCACGACGCCCATCCTGGGAGGTGGCGGACGCGGGGGCACCGGGCGCTGTCGGGCATCGGGTGCCGGCCGGGCAGGGCGGAGGGTGGCACGGTCAGATCCTACGAAAGACTCGGATCGAGCCAACGCTCCATGGCGGTCAGGGTGGCGCCCGACGGCGGCGGCGCCAGCGTGCTCCAGGCGCCCACACCGGGCGACCAGTAGTCGGAGAAGGCGGCGGCGTACCAGCCGGACAGGTACCCCTGCTCGGCGCAGTCGCACTCGGGGGCCCAGCTGGGAGGGTCGATACCCAGGATGGCCGAGACGGCGGCATGGCCGCCGGCCGGCTCGACGTAGCCGGCGTCGACCTCGTGGCCGATCTCGAAGGCGGTGATGCCGGCCAGCTGCTGGACGGTCTCGCCGGGGTAGACGTAGAGGGTCGAGACCCCGCCCTTCTGGCCCCAGGTGAAGTCGGTGTTGCCGTAGAAGCCCGGCGACGGGGCGTCGGCGATGGGCAGGAAGCGGATCGAGTATCCGGGGATCTGCTGCCACGGGTAGCGGACCAGGGCCAGGGCTGCGGCCCCCATGGCGTCGGGGGTGGACGGCGGGGCCGTGGCCGGCGGGGCGGCGGCCACCGGGGCCGGCGGCACCGTGGTCGGCACGGTGGCGGCCGGCGCCGCGGCTGCGGCCGTGGCCGGCGGTGTCGCCGCGGTCGTGGTCGGGGTCCGGGCGGCTGCCGGCTCGAGTCCGGCCAGCGCCTTGGAGGGCAGGGCCAGCGAGGTACCGGCCCGGGACGCCAGGGGGGCGGGCGAGGGGCCGGCGGACACCAGGAGGACGGCGCCGACCACGACGGCCACCGCGATGAGGGCCTCGAGCCGGAGGAGCCGGTGGCGCGGGTCGAAGGTGAGGCGGGCCAGCGCGGCGGCCCAGCCGGTTCGGCGGCGGTCGACGCCGACGTAGCCCTCCGACAGGACCAGGCGGGGGTGGTCGAGGTCGTCCAGGGCATCGAGCTCGGCGGCCGGCGCCTCCGGGAGGTCGGTGCCGCTCGGGGCGGTGGCCGGGGCGGCGGGGGCCGGCCCGTCCGCCCGCTGCTGCAGGTCACGCCAGGTGGCGAAGGGGTCGGTCGGCGCCACGGCCACGCCGCCGCCTCCCGTCATCCGCTCCTCGTCCGTTCCCGGGGCCATGTCTGAAGATCGGCAGGTCGGGCCCGCAACTGAAGTTGTCGGTGCGGTCTCGGGGCGGCGGGTCCGGGTGTCCACGGTCGACCCCGCTCAGGAGCCGGCGGAGGCACCGCCGGCGGTGACGTCCGGTGCGGCGACCGTCACGCCGCCCAGCTGGCGGGCGGCCCGGGCGGATGCACGGGCCTCGGCCCGGGCCTCCCGACGGGACGCGGCGGCCTCCCGGGCCTGGGCCCGGGCCTGGGCCGCGCCGGCCTGGGCCTCGGTGCGCGCCGCCGTCCGTGCGGCGCTGCGCTCGGCGGCCGCCTCGGCCCGCGCCGCCTGGTGCTCGAGGGCGGCCTGGCTGCGGTGGCCGGCGGTGGCGGCGGCGGGCGCCGCCACGGAGGCTGACGGCGGAGTGGAGGGGGCGGCCGGGGGGACCGACCGGGCCACGATCAGCGTCAGGGGTACCACCACGGCGATGGTCATGACCGCCACCTGCACGACCCGGTGGAGGAAGCGGTCGCGCCGGCGGCGGTGCTGCAGTCCGGCGTCCCAGGCGCGGTGGGCGTGGCGGCGGTCGGGACCGACGTAGCCCTCGGAGATGACCAGCGTCGGGTCGTGGAGGTCCATCAGCCAGTGGGGGTCGACGACCACCTCGACGTCGCCGGCCGGGACGTGCTCGGGGAGGGAGCCCGTCCGGCGGGTGGGCGCCAGCAGCTGGACGGCGGTCAGCTCGGTGCCAGCGGGCACCATCCTCCGCTGTCCCTCCTGTCCTCGGGTGAGGAGCCCCTGCACCCCGGACGACCGGTCGAATCCCTGCCCTGTCATCACCTGGACCATCGGCAGGAGCCGCGGGCAGCTGTAGCCGGGCGGTCGGATCGGGACCTTCGGCAGGGGTGCCAACACGGGTGCCGACCGGTGCCGTCGGCACCCCGTCCCGGGTTCGGGTCAGACGGGCAGCCCCAGCGTCCGGTAGACGGCGGCGGTGCCGCGTGCGGCTGCGTCCCACGAAAGGGCCCGGACGGCGGCGCTGCCGCGCGCGGCCAGCTCCGCCCGGGCGGTGTCGTCGGCCAGCAGCCCGGCCAGGGTGGCGGCCAGCCCGGGCACGTCGCCCGGCGCGAAGGTGGCGGCGCCGTCGCCCACCACCTCGGCCACGGCGGGCACCGGGGTCGACACCACCGGCGCGCCGCAGGCCATGGCCTCGACCGGGGGTAGGCCGAAGCCCTCGTAGGTCGACGCGTACCCGACCAGGGTGGCGGCGCCGTAGAGCGGCGGCAGGTCCTCGACGGGCACGTGGCCGATCTCGACCACTCCGTCGGGTGCGGACGCGCCCCACAGTCCGTGCCCGGTCAGCACCAGGGGGACTCCCGCCAGCCGGCACGCCTCGGCCAGCGTGGCCAGGTCCTTGCGGGGCTCGATGTTGCCGACGTGCAGCACGAACCGGTCCGGCAGCCGGTACCCGTCCCGGACGCGGTCGACGTCGGCCGGCGCGGCCGGCACGAGCCCCCGACCGGGGGCCTCGTGCACCACCACCGCGTCCCGGCCGCACAGGGCGCGGACCCGCGCCGCGGTGAAGCCCGACACGGCCACCACCGCGTCGGCCCGGCGCAGGGCGGTGCGCACCAGCAGGCGCTCGCCGGCCACCCGGTACCTCGGGAAGGCCCACGGCACGTCGAAGATGGCGAGGTCGTGCACGGTGGCCACCTGCAGGCCGGTGCGGCGGAGCGGCAGGTCGACGTCGAGGCCGTGGACCAGGTCCGCCGGGCCGAACCCCCGGGCGCCGGCGACGGCACGCCGCACGCCACTGGAGTCGGCCACCACGAGGGGCGCCACCCCCTCGGGCAGCAGGTCGCGTCCGGCCGGGCGCACGGCGGCCGCCAGGTCGGCGTCGAGCACCGGCACCAGCGCCGTCAGCAGCTCGCGGATGTACGTGCTCACCCCGCCGCCGCGGGGGTCGAGCGGGAGGGCGTTGAAGGTGATGCCCGGCCGGGCGCTCACCCGGGGGCCACGGGCGGCCGGACGGACGCCCCGGCAGGCGCTCCGGGCGGGAGCGGGCCCCCGGCCGGGAGGTCACGGGGCGGCGGCCGGCGGGTGACCCGGTGGGCCGGGCGGTGCCGGCGGGCGGCGGCCTCGGCCAGCAGGTCGGGCACCCGCTCGCCGCGCGGGTCGGCGTCGGCCACCCCGAGCGAGATGCCGGCGATGACGAACGGCGGGATCGACAGGCCCCCGATCCAGAAGGTGTCGAACAGCCCGTCCACGTAGTGGCCGAGCAGGATGACCAGCCCGAGGGTCCCGTAGATCCGGGGCAGGCCGTTCATGGCCCGCAACGTCACCCACACCAGGAAGAAGAAGGCGAGCGAGCCGATGATCCCGGTGGAGGCCAGGTTGTCGACCAGCGAGTTGGGCGGGGGCGTGACGGACACGTACTGGGGAAGGTTGTAGAAGCGCATGCCGAGCCCGAGCACCGGGCTCGAGTGCCACACGTGGATGGCCGCGCCGATCTGGCCGAAGCGGATGGCCACCGAATTGAACCGGGGGTCGTTCTGGATCATCACGCTGAGGCTGTAGTAGACGAGCGCCAGCGCCGGCACACCGATGAAGATCAGCGTCTTGAAGCGGCCCTTGATGTCCGAGTTGATGAGGACGGCGGCCACCAGGGCCACCACCAGGAGCACGCCGGCCTGGCGCGACTGCGAAGCCAGCAGGCCCATCAGGCACAGCACCTCGATGATGCGCGCTTCCACCTTGGCGATCCCGACCCAGGGCGGGTTCAGCTGGGCGACCACCGCCGCCACCCACATGACCGAACCGATGGCATTCTTCTGGTACGGCCCCCACTGGGCCGGGTGGAACCCGCTGGCCGCCGAGTGCTCGATGGCCAGCAGGGCCAGGGCGGCGGCACCCCACAGGTAGATGCGGTAGGACTGGCGGGCACGGCCCCGGTAGCCGACGACCCAGCCCACCAGGGCGCTGCCGGCCAGGTAGGAGAAGCGGTGGAACCACTCGATGATGTCGCCCTTGAACGGGTGGGCCACCACCACCAGCAGCAGGATGGCCTGGTACCAGACGATCCCCCGCAGGAAGCGCTTCAGATGGGTCGCCCGGGTCCACTCCACGTGGAAGAGGCAGACCAGCGCGGCCACGAAGACCAGCAGATCGGCCACACTGAGGTTGGTGCTGGCGCCGCCGACGCGCTGGATGAGGATGGAGCCGGGCAGCACGATGACGGCCACGAGGATCGGATCGACCACGAAGATGCCGAAGGCGAGGACCAGGACGGCGACGGCCACGCCGGCCAGCGGGTTGACCGCGGTGGCCACGCCGGCCACCGCCGCCAGGGCCAGCACGGTCACCCAGGCGGCCGCCTGCCCGGCCACCCGGTCCCACGCCCGCGCCGCACGGCGGGCGCGCGTGCCCTCCACCAGGGTCCGGGGGCTCATCGGTGCGTCGGGGGAACGGTCATGGGCCTTCTTGGCGTGTCGGTCGGAACTCCTGGACGCCCGGTGAATGCTAGCGGTCGCCCCACGGCGGTCCGTGGCTCGGCTCCGGGTGCCACCCACCCCCATCGGCACCCGTGGGCGGCATCTCAAGGTCTCCCGTGTTTCTGACGACGCTACGTAGGAACCGGCACGAGGACCGGGACGGCAGCACCGCCCCCTCAGGGACGGCGCCGAGGACGAGGACGGGCCCGGGTGCCAAGCGCAGTCGACACGGAGGAGGTGGGGACGACGGTGGATGACCAGACCGCGCCTGCATCGTCCCTGATCGTCTGCTCGCTCGAGCGCTGGGGTACGGTCCGGCGCCGCATCCGCATCCTGGTCGACGAGCTGGTGGCGGCCGACCCCGGCCTGCACGTGCTGTACGTCGACCCGGCCGTCGACATCCCCTTCGAACTGCGCCACGGGCGCCGGGCGGCCCTGTCCGGCCCGTCGCTCGAGCAGGTGCACCCCCGCATCCACGTGCTGCGACCCCGCAAGTGGCTGCCCCGGGTCCTCGGTCCGGCGGCGGACCACTCGCTCGGCCGCCAGGTGGACCGGGCGGCGTCCCGGCTCGGCCTGGTCGACCCGCTGGTCTGGGTCAACGACGCCCTCTATGCCGACTACGCGCTGGGCACGGGGTGGCCGACGGTCTACGACGTGACCGACGACTGGCTGCTCGCCCCCCTGCCCCCGCGGCAGGAGGCGCGCCTGCGGGCCGACGACGAGCAGCTGCTCGAGCGCAGCGGCGCCGTGGTGGTCTGCTCGCCCGACCTGGCCCGCACCCGCGGCGCCCGGCGCCCGGTCGACCTGATCCCGAACGGCGTGGACGTCGACCTGTTCCGCACCCCTCAGGCCCGTCCGGCCGAGCTGCCGCCGTCGCCGGTGGCGGTCTACGTGGGCACCCTCCACGAGGAGCGGGTCGACGTCCCGCTGCTGGTGGAGGTGGCCCGGTCACGCCCCGACCTCCAGGTGGCCGTGGTGGGCCCGGACAGCCTGGGCCCCGCCTCCCACGAGGCGCTGGCCGCCGAGCCCTCGGTGCACCTGCTCGGGCCCGTCCCCTACGACCGGGTGCCCGCCTTCCTGCAGCACGCCGACGTGGTGGTCGTCCCCCACCGGGTGAACCCGTTCACCGAGAGCCTCGATCCCATCAAGGCCTACGAGTGCCTGGCCGCCGGCCGGCCCACCGTGTCGACCCCGGTGGCCGGCTTCCGGGACCTCGGCGGCCCGGTGGTGGTGGTCCCGCGGGACCGCTTCGCCGCCGCCGTGGGCACGGCCCTCGACGCCGGGGGCGCCCCGGTGCCCGTCGGCGACGACGTCCCGACCTGGCGCCAGCGCGCCGAGGCGATGTCCGACGTCATGCGACGGGTGCGTGGCGCCGAGGTGGCGTCATGACCCCTGTCCGGGCCGCCGGCCCGGCCGTCGCACTCCCGGGATGCGTGCCCTCGTATCCTGGGTCCTGCCCGAGCCCGCCGAAAGTGAGTGTGCGGTGACAATCCAGCAGATGGCGAAGACGCTGTGGCACCGGAAGCTGACGATCATCGTCAGCGTCGTGGTGTGCGTGGCGGTGGCCCTCGGGTACTCCAAGCTGTCCACGCCCACCTACCAGTCGAGCGCGCTCGTGCAGATCACGGCGCCGAGCACGGCCACCACTTCCGGCACCGGCTCCGGCTTCACCGTGTCCGACCCGGTCCAGGAGCTGGCCAGCTCCTCGGTGCTGACGGCCGCGGCCAAGACCCTGAAGGACCCGAACCCGTCGGCCCTGGAGGGCCAGGTGACCGGCACGGTCGACCCGACCTCGGGCGCGCTCACCGTCACCGGCACCGGCTCCTCGCCGGCCGCCGCCCAGGCCGTCACCGCCGCCTTCGCCCAGGCCTTCGTGGACGACGTGCAGTCGAAGGTGAACGCCCAGGTGGCCAAGTACGGGCTGATCCTGAACGCCACCAGCGCCAAGATCGCCACCCTGCAGGGCCAGCTCGAGCCGACCAGCAACCCCAACGCCGCCTCGGCCAACGCCCTGCTGACGGCCCAGATCAACGCCCTGACCCAGACGTACTCGACGTTGCAGACGGCCCAGTCGACCCTGCAGGCCGGCAACCCGTACGCCAGCGTCCAGGTGGCGGCCCAGCCGGGCGGCCCGACCGGCCTGTCGAAGTCCAAGCTGGCCGCCATCGGGCTGCTGACCGGCCTCCTGCTCGGCTGCGGCATCGCCTTCGTGCGCGAGCAGTTCGACGACAGCCTGCGCCTCGACCCCGACATCGAGTCGGTCATCGACGGCCCGCTGCTGGGCGAGCTGCCCCAGGACACCGAGGTCAAGAAGGGCGAGGTGTCCATCGCCCTGGTGCAGACGCCCCAGTCGTCCCTGTCCGAGGCCGTGCGCGACCTTCGCACCAGCCTGCGGGTGCTGCTGGTCGAGCAGCAGAGCCCCATCCTGGTGGTGACCAGCCCCGAGCCGGGTGACGGCAAGACGTTCGTGACCGCCAACCTGGCGGCCTCCTGGGCGCTGACCGGCGCCCGGGTCATCGTGGTGTCGGCCGACTTCCGCCGGCCCCGCCTCGAGGAGGCGTTCGGGCTGGAGGTGGCCGACCGGCCCGGGCTGTCCGACCTCATCAAGGCCAACTGGAAGCAGGCCGAGCCGAGCGACAGCGCCGACGGTCCCGCCGACCTGACCGACAGCGTGCGGTCGGGCGGCACCCCGCCCCGCCGGTCGCGCCGGCGCGGCCGCTCCGACTTCGAGGAGACGGCGGTCAGCGCCCACCTGGTGGAGACCGGCATCGACGGGCTGCAGCTGCTGCCGGTCGGGGTCCACCGGGACAACCCGAGCGAGCTGTTCGACAGCCCGGGCATGCAGCCGGTGCTGGACCAGCTGCACCTGCTGGCCGACATCATCCTGCTGGACACGCCGCCGGTGCTGTCGACCCCGGACACGGCCATCCTCGGGAGCCTCACCCACGGCGCCGTCATCGTGGCCACCGAGGGCCGGACCGACCGCTCCGACCTGGAGCGCACGGCCCACCGCCTAGAGGCCACCGGTTGCCGGGTCGTGGGCCTGGTCATGAACCACGTGCGCCGCAGCGCCTCCGACGGCTACCAGGCCTACAGCTACACCAAGTGACGGGCTCGCCGGCGGCGCCCCCGGTGCCGCCGGGCGCCCCCGACCCGCTGGTGGTCGTGGTGGCCTTCCACGCCGCCGACCTGCTGGACCGCTGCCTGACCGCCCTCGGCGGCGCCTTCGACGTGGTCGTGGTCGACAACTCCGCCGACCCCGGGGTGGCCGCGGTGGCCGCCGGGCACGGCGCCGCCTACGTCGACCCGGGCGGCAACCTCGGCTTCGCCGGCGGGGTCAACACCGGGGCGTCCCGCCGGGATGGCCGCGACGTGCTGCTGCTCAACCCCGACGCCACCATCACCCCCGGGGCGGTGCGGGCCCTGGCCGCCGCCCTGGCCGCCGACGACCGGCTGGCCGCGGTGGCCCCGGCCCAGCGCGACCCCGGCGGCGGGCACCCGGACCGGGTGGCCTGGCCCTTCCCCACCCCGGCGGGCGCCTGGCTCGAGGCCGTCGGCCTGGCCCGGCTGCGGCGGCGGCCCGACTTCCTCATCGGCTCGGTCCTGCTGGTGCGGTCGGCCGCGCTCGACGAGGTCGGGCCCTTCGACGACCACTTCTTCCTCTACGCCGAGGAGACCGACTGGCAGCGCCGGGCGTCCGACGCCGGCTGGCGGGTGGCGCTGTGCCCGGCCGTGACGGCCACCCACGTGGGTGCCGGCACCGGGGGCGACCCGGTCCTCCGGGAGACCCACTTCCAGGCGTCCCACGAGCGCTACGTGCGCAAGCACCACGGCACGGCCGGCTGGTGGTCCTACCGGGCCGCCTCGGTGCTCGGCGCCGGGACCCGGGCGGTGGTCCTGCCGGGCGACCGGGGCCGGGCCGCCGCCGCCCGCATGCGGCTGTTCCTGCGCGGTCCCCTGCGGGCCGAGGCGGCGCTCGACCACGAACGGACGTCCGTGGTCCACGTGGTGGTGACCGACGCCTTCGCCGGCGTGGAGCGCTACGTCTGCCAGGTCGCCAACGGGCTGACGGCGCGCGGCCACCGGGTGGAGGTGGTGGGCGGGTCGCCCGCACGGATGACGGCCGAGCTCGACCGGGCCGTCGTGCACCACCCGGCGTCCTCCCTCCTCGGGGCGGCCGCCGCCCTGGCCGACTGCCGCGGGGTCGACATCGTCCACGCCCACATGACGGCGGCCGAGGGCAGCGCCTTCCTGGCCCGCCCCGTCGACCGGGCCCCGGTGGTGGCCACCCGCCACTTCGCCGCCGAGCGGGGCTCGTCGCCGTTGAACCGGGCGCTGGCCCGGCTGACGGTGCGGCCGGTGGTGGCCGAGGTGGCCATCAGCGAGTTCGTGGCCCGCACCGTGGCCGGACCTACCACCCTCATCCCCAACGCGGTGGCCGACCGGCCCCAGGCGCCGCTGGACGCCCCCGTGGTGGTGATGCTCCAGCGGCTGGACGACGAGAAGGCGCCCGAGGTCGGCCTGCGGGCCTGGGCCGACAGCGGCCTCGGCGACCGGGGCTGGCGGCTGGTGGTGGCGGGCACGGGGGTCCTCCGACCGGCGCTCGAGCAGCTGGTGGACGAGCTCGGCTGCCGGGGCTCGGTCGACTTCGCCGGGCTGGTGGCCGACACCGACGGACTGCTGGCCGGCGCGTCGGTGCTGCTGGCCCCGGCCCCGGCCGAGCCGTTCGGCCTATCCGTGGCCGAGGCCATGTCCCACGGCCTGGCCGTGGTGGCGGCCGGCGGCGGCGCCCACACCGAGACGGTGGGCGGGGCCGGGCTGCTCTTCCCACCCGGCGACGCCGGGGCGGCGGCCCGGGAGCTGGTGCGGGTGGCCGACGATCCCGGACTGCGCCGGTCGGTCGGCCGGGCGTTGCGGGCCCGTCAGCAGGAGCGGTACGGACTCGACCTCCACCTCGACCGGCTGGAGGCGCTGTACGCGGCGGTGGCGGCCGACCACCCCGTGCCCCGGCGAGCTCAGGCGGGGGCCACCACCCGCTCGTAGAGCGCCCGCTGCTGGTCGGCCACGCTCTCCCACGAGTAGCGGGCCACGTTGGCCAGGCCCGCCGCCCGCAGCCGGGCCCACAGCCCGGGCTCGTCGAGGAACCGGGCCAGTGCGGCCGACAGCGCGGCGGCATCGCCGGGCGGGACCAGCAGGCCCGACGCCTCCACCACGTCGGGCAGGGCGCCGCAGTCGCTGGCCACCACCGGCACCCCGGCCGCCTGCCCCTCGACCACCACCCGGCCGAACTGCTCGAGCACGTTGGGCACCAGCACCGACGGCACGGCCAGGACGTCGAAGCCGGGGACGACCCCGACCAGGGTGGCCTCGTCCACGTGCCCGTGGAACGTGACCCGGTCGGCCACCCCGAGCTCGGCGGCCAGGGCGACCAGGGCGGCCTCGTCCGGTCCCCCGCCGTAGACGTCGAGGTCGAACCGGCCGTCGAGGGCGACGGCCCGCAGCAGGACGTCGACGCCCTTGACCGGGATCAGCCGCCCCACGTAGCCGACCCGGAGGCGGCCGGAGGGCGGCGGGTGGTCGGCCGGACGGAACCGCCCGGTGTCCACCCCGAGCGGGAGCAGCTCCAGCTGGCCGGCCAGCCCCTTGCGGCGCAGGATCCGGCCCGCCTCCGCGTTGCAGGTGTAGGCGCCGGCCGCGCCGGAGAGCGACCAGCGCTCGAACCAGCGGAACGGCGGCGGGTAGCGCTTGTCGAGATTCTGGGCCGAGGCGACGAGGAAGGGCGTGCCGCGGGCCCGCAGCGCCCGCAGCACCAGCACCTCGGCCACGGCCAGGCCGAAGGGCTCCTCGTGGAGGTCGATGAGGTCCCAGTGCCCGTCGCCGAGCAGGCGCCACAGCGGCCGGGGGTCGAAGAGGAAGAGGTTCGGGTGCCGCCCCAGGGTGCGCACGGGGACGGCGAACCGGTCGCCGTCGGCGGTGAACGTCACCAGGGCGCCTCCCTCGTCCCAGCGGGCCGCCGACACCAGCGTGAGGTCGACGCCGGCCGCCCGCAGCAGGCGCTCCCGCCGGCGCCAGGCGGTGACGACGGCGCTGTGGGAGATGCGGAGGACCCGCAGGCCGGCCTGGCCGGGGGCCGGTCCCGTGCCTGGGGTCGCCACGCCCGGAGCGTACCAGCGAGGGGTGCGCGCAGGGCCTAATGCCCCTTTCCCACCCGAATCTCACGCAGCGTGGCCATACGGGCGCTTTGCGCTTAAGTTCACAGGCGGTCCGCCGATCTGCTCCGTATGAACCGGGCAGGGGATCTCGCGAAGCGCAATTCCGTCAGGCGGGGGCGGGCGGTCCTGAGCGTCACCCTGTCCGTGGCCGTCGTGGCCGGGGCCACCCTGCTGGGCACGGCCCACGCCACCGCCTCGCCCCCGCAGATCGCCGGCAGCCCGGCAGCCCCCACCGCCGCCGAGGTGGACCCGGTCTGCACCACCACCACCCCGGCCAAGGTGCTCGGCCCGACCACCGGCTCGCTGCCGTCGAACCCGGTCTCGACGCTGGTCAGCCCCACCGGCGGCGTGGTCGGCTTCACCACCACCTCCTCCGACCTCTACGTCAACACCGGCTCCCAGCTGGTCACCTACACGCTGGCCGGCACCAAGGTGGGGTCGTTCGCCGTCCCGTCCGCCTTCACCTCGGCCAACGAGGTGTCCCAGCCGGTGGTCGACCCGTCCGGCAACATCTACCTGGCCTCCTACTACGGCACGGTGGTGGACAAGTTCTCGCCGACGGGCACGCTGCTGTGGTCGGTGGACCCGTCCAAGGGCAACCCGACCGGGCTCTTCTCGGTGGGCACCGGCGCCAACTTCCAGCTGGTGGTCAGCATCGTCCAGAACTCGGCCGCCAGCATCGTGCTCAACACCTCGACCGGCGCCTCATCGGGCACCTTCCCCCTCATCGACCGGATCGGTGACTACGTCACCCAGGAGTCCGGCGGCAACCTCCTGTTCAGCGGCAACGGCTACGTCGAGACGGTGGGGCCGACCGGCCAGGTCCTCTCCACCTTCGGCGCCCCGAACACCGAGGGCAACGGCGTCCACACCGGCTCGGGCACGCAGTTCTACTACCCGGCCCAGGCCGTCCAGGGTCCCGACGGCACCATCTACACCGCCGACCCGCTCCACACCGTGGAGGCCACCTCGGCCGCCGGGTACCTGCAGGGCTCGACCACCCTCAACAACGGCCTGGCCTTCGGCGGCTGGGGCTTCGCCCTGGTCGGCAACACCTTCTACTTCCAGAGCGGCCAGCCCTTCAACAACTCGGCCGACGCCATCTCCACCTTCTCGATGGCCTCGCTGCAGGCCTACCTCGGCGCCGTGCAGGCACCGTCGGACAGCCTGGGCTGGGGCGCCGGGCTCTCGACGCCGGCCACCGCCAACTACTTCGCCCCCGGCACCACGCCCAGCGTGAACGCCACCTTCGACCCGTGGTGGACGTCGCAGGCCGGCCACCTCGAGCTCTCCTACACCTTCGAGGACACCACGGCGCTCGACAACGAGTCGATCGCCGCCCCGACCGTGGTGGCCCTCCCCACCACCGCCAACGGGCTGGCCGACATCCCCCTGCCGGTGCCGTCGGGCGACTCGGCCCCCGGGCCCTACGAGGTCCAGGCGGCCCTGCTCGACACCTCGACCACCCCGCCGACCACCCTGGGCACGACCTGCATGCCCTACACGGTGGGCGCCACCGGCGACGCCCTCAACTTCGCCACCCTGCCGTCCGGCATGGGCTCGGGCGGGCCCGCCGACCCCCGGGGCGTCGCCCTCAACTCGCAGCTGGGCCTCAGCGGCTTCCGCACCGACCACCTGGTGAACTGGAGCTCGCTCCTCCCCAACTGCAACGCCTCGAGCCCCACGGCCGCCACCTGCGGCCCGTCGGCCATGACCTTCGCCGGGGCCAGCACCGACCCGTACAAGGCGGCCTACCTGGCCGGCCAGGACCACGTCGCCTACTGGCTGCAGGTCAGCGGCGGCGGGGATGCCATCTCGCCGGCCCTGGTGAGCAGCGGGCTCTGGCAGGGCGACATCGCCGCCCTGGTCGCCCACTACGCCACCGTGCCCGCCGGCTGCGGCCAGTGCGCCCCCGTCACCACGTGGGAGCCGTGGAACGAGTCCAACAACACCGGGTGGGCCAACGGCGGTACCTACGCCACCTCCGTGCTCCAGCCCTTCTACAAGGCGGTCAAGTCGGTCGAGCCCGGCTCCTCCTCCACCGTCCTCGGCGGCTCCACCCTCGAGCCCGTGCCGTGGTGGTGGCAGCAGTTGATCACGGCCGGTGGCCTGGCCTGGATGGACGCCGCCGCCATCCACCCCTACACCGGGTCCAACGACTCCTACGAGGAGGACGGGATGGTGGCCCAGGTGCGCCAGCTCCAGGCCCTGCTCGGGTCGAAGCCGCTGTGGTTCACCGAGGTCGGCTTCTGGAGCGACGGCGACTACAACTTCCTCAGCCAGGCCGACGAGATGGCCCGCTCGCTCATCTGGCAGCAGGTGCTCGGCGTGCCGGTGGAGAACTACTTCTACGACGAGGGCGCCTGGGGCAACGACGGCGTCAGCTTCTCGCTCATCCAGACCTGCAACGCCGACGACTACGTGAAGCCGGCGGCCCTGTCCACCATGACGGCCACCGGGATCATGGCCGGCCGCGCCTACGTCTCCACCCCGACCACCGGCGTCCCCCACGCCTACCAGGCCGACTTCGGGCCGACGTCGGGCGGGTCGACCGACCTGGCCGCGGTGTGGACCGACGGCATGCCCACCACGGCGACGATCACCCTCACCTCGCCCAGCGGCTCGACGGACACCGTCACGTCCACCTCGGAGTACGGCGCCACCACCTCGGTCCAGGCCACCTCCGGCACCACGTACTCGCTCCCGCTGAGCGGCCAGGTCCAGTACCTCACCTACCCGGTCGGTGACACCCTCACCGTCGGGCCCACCGAGAGCTACGGCACCGACGTGGCCTCGGCGGCCGGCGGCGGCAAGGCGACGGCCAGCAGCGGCACCGCCTCGGCCGCCATCAACGGCAACCCGGCCGGCAACGGGCTGGGGTGGACCTCGGCCACCGGCGACATCACCCCGAGCCTGACCGACACCTTCGCCAAGACCACCACCATCGACCGGATCGTGGTCGACACCCAGTCGGTCGGCTCGGTCGCCACCTCGGTCCGCAACTACACGCTGTCGGCCGACGTCAACGGCACGTGGACCACCGTCGCCACCGAGGTGGGGCAGTACCGCTACCACGTCCTCCAGTTCACCTTCCCGCCCGTGGCCGCCTCGGCCATCCGGATCAACGTGTCCGAGGTCGACTTCGGCGGCTACTACGGGGGCGGCATCCCGCCCTGGTGGTCAGCCACCCAGATCGCCCCGGCCTTCCTCCACACCATCGAGGCCTACGCCGGCACCGGCGGCCAGGCCGTGGTGAGCGGCTCGGCGCTGCCCGCCCTGTTCGGCGGCAGCACCGGCGGGGGCGGGGGCACGACCACCACGACCACGGTGCCGCCGACCACCACCACCACGGTGCCGCCGACCACCACCACCACGGTGCCGCCGACCACCACCACCACCACGGTGCCGGCCACCACGACCACGACCACGACCGTGCCACCGACGACCACCACCACGGTGCCGCCCACGACCACCACCACCACCACGGTCCCGCCGACCACGACCACCACGGTGCCGCCGACGACCACCACGACCACGGTGCCGCCGACCACCACCACGACAACCACCGTGCCGCCCACCACCACGACCACCACCACGACCACGACCACGACACCGTCGACCACGACCACCACCACCCAGCCGACCAGCGGCGGGGCGGGCGGGGTCACCCACCACCAGCACCTGAAGGGCTACTGGCTGACCATGTCGAACGGCGGCATCTTCACCTTCGGGGCCGCCACCGCGCTGGGCTCGACCGTGGGCCTGGCCCTCAACCAGCCCATCGTCGACATGGTGTCGACGCCCGACGCCAAGGGCTACTGGATGGTTGCCTCCGACGGCGGCATCTTCACCTTCGGTGACGCCGGCTTCTACGGCTCGACCGGTGGCTGGCACCTCAACAAGGCCATCGTCGGCATGGCCGCCACCCCCGACGGCAAGGGCTACTGGCTGGTCGCCTCCGACGGCGGCATCTTCTCCTTCGGCGACGCCAGGTACCACGGCTCGACCGGCGCGCTGGTGCTCAACAAGCCCATCGTGCACATGACGGCCACGCCCGACGGCGGCGGCTACTGGCTGGTCGCCTCCGACGGCGGCATCTTCTCCTTCGGCGATGCCGGCTTCTTCGGCTCGACCGGCGCCCTGGTGCTGAACCAGCCCATCGTGGGCATGGACGCCACCCCCGACGGCGGCGGCTACTGGCTGGCGGCGGCCGACGGCGGCATCTTCTCCTTCGGCGACGCCGTGTACTTCGGCTCGACGGGCGGACGCCACCTGAACGCGCCCATCGCCGGGATCCAGGCCAGCCCCACCGGCAACGGCTACTGGCTGGTCTCACGCGACGGCGGGATCTTCTCCTTCGGCGACGCCCACTTCTACGGCTCCGCAGGCGGCCACGTCACCGGTCACCCGACCGTGGCCATCTCCTGACCGCCACCTGGTAGCGCGCCGCTGGACTCCCGGCCGGCGCCGCGCCGACAGCCCCCCCATCCCGGGATCAGTCGGGCACCGCTCCCCCGTCACGCATGCGCACCACCCGGGCGGGCACGCCGACGGCCACGCACCCCGCCGGCAGGTCGTGGGTGACCACGGCGTGGGCCCCCACCACGGCCCCCGACCCGATGGTCACGCCGCGGGTGATCGAGGCCTTGGCCCCCACCCACACGTCGTCCCCGATGGTGACGGGGGCGGTGGCCCGACCCTGGTCGAGGATGCCGACGTCGGCCCGGTCGAAGGCGTGGTCGTGGTCGCGCACCGACACGAGCTCGCCCAGCAGGCAGCCCGAGCCGATGGTCACCCGCTCGTCGGCGGCCACCGTGCAGTGGTGGCCGAACACGGTGCGGTCGCCGACCGTGAGCGTCCCGGTGGCCTCGAGGGTGAAGCCGTGGTCGAGGACGCACCCGGCGCCCACCGCCACGTGCGCGCCCCGGGCCACCGTGAAGCGGGCCCCCGACCGCACGTCGCAGAGCGGCCCGAAGCGCACCCGTGGGTGGCGGAGGCGGACGACCGCCAGGCCCAGCCGGCGGCGGATCCCGGCCCGCACCCGGTGGAGGGTCCCGAAGTCGGCGTGCGCCGGCCCGGGCGGCGCGGCGCCCTCCCCACGCTGGTCGGGTGGCATCGCCGTACCCTACCGGTGGCCGCCCCGGCCGGTGGGCGACCCCGGTGTGGGATACTCGCCGCGATGGGCGCACTGGTCGAGGACCTCCGGCACATGACCGCGGCCTGGGAGGAGCCCCCGGGGCGGGTCCTGCTCGGGGCACTGGCCCGCCTGCCGCTCTACCCTCGGATCGGGGCGGTGGCGCGCTACCGGGCCGGCTCGTGGTGCTGGCACCACGGCCTCCGGCCGGTGGCCATGTTCCTCGAGGCCTGGAGCATCCGGGCCTGCGGGGCCGAGGTGCACCCGGCGGCCCGGTTCGGGCCGGGACTGTCGATCAGCCACACCACCGGCATCGTCGTGGGCCACGAGGTGGTGGCCGGGGCCAACCTGGTCATCTACCAGGGGGTCACCCTCGGCCACACCGGGACGCGCCCCGGCCAGCCCCGCATCGGCGACAACGTGCGCATCGGCGCCGGGGCCAAGGTGCTCGGGCCGGTCACGGTGGGCGACGGCGCGTGGATCGGCGCCAACGCGGTGGTGACCCACGACGTGCCGGCCGGCGCGGTGGCCACCGGCGTCTGGAGGGGCTGAGGCCCGGGCCCGCCGGGCCCGCTCACCAGGTGATGGTCTCGGGCCGCTCGTCGGTGAAGCTGCGCCCGCCGGCCGTCCACTGCTCCGCCGGGACCCGGGCCGACGGCACCACGGTCATGGTGCCGTGGGCGCCCGGCAGGTGGAACCGGACCACCACCGTGGCCGTGGCCCCCTGGTGGACCAGGATCGGCGCGGCCACCAGCACGGTCGGGCCCTCGGCCCCGAGGGACGACAGCGGACCCGTCCCGGTGATGGAGATCCCGGTGGCGCCGGCCGGCAGGTTGTCGGCCACCACCCCCTTGTAGTCGCCGTAGGCCAGGGCCAGGCCGGGGAACGGCCCGGCGATGAACTGGGACTGGCCGTCCGGCGTCCGGTTGGTCAGCGTGGTGGTGAGGGTGGCTGCCGTGCCCGAGCCGTCCGGCCGGGTGGTCAGGTGCACCGCCACCGGCAGGAACTGGTCGAGCTTGTTGCCGCCCTGGTTGACCACGTTGACCGCCACCGAGGTCGGGGTCAACGTGCCGGCGCTGCCGCTCGCCACCCAGGCCGCCTCGGCGGCCGGGGCCGAGGACCACACCATGAGGTGGCGGCCGGCCACCGAGCCCGACACGGCCGAGGCCAGGGCCCGCAGGTCGGTCGACTCCCCCTGCAGCTGGCGCAGCACGTCCCCGGCGATGGTCCCGAGCGCGTCCTGCCGGGCGGCGTCGCCGGTGGCGTTGTCCGACAGCCCGGCGTACTGGTCGTGGAGCAGGTACTGCACGACGTCGGACGAGTCGAGGCTGGTGGACCCGACCTGCACGGGGCCGGTCACGGCCATGATCCGGCTGAGGCCGACCACGTCGACGGCCAGCACCCCCTGGACCTGCTGGCCGGTGCCGGCCGCCCACATCCGGGAGGCCAGCTCGGCCGTCACCGGGAACTGCGGGCTGAGCCCGAGCGTCCGCCAGTCGACCCCGGGCTCCAGCCAGCCCCAGTTGCGCTGCAGGTCACCGGTCACCACCACCTGTCCGGGGGTCAGGCCCCGGGCACCCGACGGACCGAGGTCGCCGAGGTGGACCGTGCCGGCGGCCGTGTCGGCCGTGCCGACCTCCAGGAAGGCGCCCGACCCGGCCCGCATCTCGGCGTTGTTGCCGGCCAGCACGAGATAGGTCTGCGGCCCCTCGAGGATGGTGGCCGTCACCGCCGAGACCCCGGCGGCCGTGGCCAGCCGCTTCCGGACGTCGTCGAGCTGGGACACGAACTCGTCGTGCTTGCTGGCCAGCGGGCCGACCAGCGCCTGCCCCGGGCCGGTGTCGACGGCGTCGAGCTGGTGGGCGGCGGACAGCGACAGCACCGACAGCCGGCGGAGCGACTGGACCCTCTCGGGGCCGGCTCCGTGGGGCTGGTCGAGCACGGCGTGGACCTGGCCGAGGAAGCGGGCGCCGACCGTCGACACCTGCTGGGCCGCCGAGCTGAGCGAGCGGGCCGACCGCAGCTGGCGGCCGAGCACGGGCAGCCACGACACGGGCGCCATGAGCGGGCCGCTCAGGTCGTCGTGGGCGGCGCCGAACTCGGCGGCCGCGCCGTGCAGGGTGGCCTCGGTGGATCCCGCCGTCAGCGTCGTCGGGTCCGACGTCTGGCGGACGGACTGCAGCGCGTCGAGCCCCCGCTGGTCGTGCCGGTAGGCGGACCACACACCGACGGCCACCACCGCGCCCCAGACCAGGACGAGCACCAGCACGCCGAGTCCGACCAGCCGCCTGGTGCGCCGCCGCTTCGATTCGCTCACCGACTCACTCTGCTCCTGACACGGGCGGCAACGGGGGGACCCCCGGACCGCGGGCGTGGCCGCGGGCCGGACCGCGGGCGTGGCCGCGGGCCGGGCCGCGGGCCGGCCCGATGGTACCGGGGGGCCCGTCCGCGACGGTGGCGCCCGCCCCGGAGCGGGCCGTCACGGCCGGTAGCATCGACCCGTGTCGTTCTCGACCATCCGCGTGACCGTCGGGCGCGTCATCCTCGTGGCCGGCGTGCTCGTGCTCCTGTTCATCCCCTATCTCCTGTGGGGCACCGGTCTCATCACGGCGCGGGCCCAGGACCAGTTGCGCCAGCAGTTCGCCGCGTCCGAGAAGCAGCACCACGCGGACGCGTCCCTCCGCTCACTCCCCCACGGCGCCGGGCGGCCCGCCATCGCGCCCGCCGTCGCCGCACCGGCCGCCGGCCAGCCGGTGGGCATCATCTCCATCCCCAAGATCGCCCTGGAGATGGTGGTGGTCGAGGGGACCGACGCCGAGCAGCTGCGCTCGGGGCCCGGCCACTACCCGGGCACGCCGCTGCCGGGGGAGCAGGGCAACGTGGCCATCGCCGGCCACCGCACGACGTACCTCCACCCCTTCTACAACCTCAACGAGCTGGTGCCCGGGGACGACGTCGACATCGTGACCGTGCAGGGGCTGTTCGTCTACCAGGTCACCTCCAGCCAGGCGGTGGCCCCGACCGACGTGGCCGTCGTGGCCCCGACCCCGACCCCGATGCTGACGCTGACCACCTGCAACCCGCGCTACAGCGCCAGCCAACGCCTCGTGGTCCAGGCCAAGCTGGTGAAGGACGTGCTGTCGGGCGCCACCACCGCCTCGACCGATCCGCAGCGGACCGGCACCGAGGCGCTGGCCGGAGGTGCCGTGGTGCACGGCAACTGGCTCTGGGCCATCGTGTGGGGCCTGGTGGTGGCGGCCGTCGCCACCGCCGTGTGGGCGCTGGCGCTGCGGTCCGGCGGACGCCGGCGGTGGGCGGTGGCCGTGGGCGGGACGGTCGTCTGGCTGATCGTCGTCTACCTGTTCTTCGGCGCCCTGGCCCCGCTGCTGCCGGCCAGCTACTAGCCCGGCGGTCAGCTAGCCAGCTACTGGGCCCGGCGGTCAGCCGCGTCGGCCGCCGTCAGGGGCGCGGGCGCGCCGCGCCGAAGGAACGGGAAGGGACGGCCGGAGCGGAGGATCACGGTCCGCGCCGGTGGCGCGGGGTGGAGGTGCGGAGCCGGAGTCGGCGCCCGGTCAGGCGGCCGAGCGACGACGGCGGGTCAGCACCACACCGACGGCCACGGCACCGGCACCCACGACGGCGAGCTCACCGATGTCGGCACCCGTGAAGGGCAGCGAGGACGAGCCGTTCACCTGGGCCGTGGTGGACGCAGCGGGCGTCGGGTCGGTCGAGGGGGGCGTGACCAGCGTGCTGCTGACCGTCGGCGGGGTGCAGCCGGTGTAGCAACCGGCCGCGCCGGCCACCGCCGGGACGGCGACGAGAGACGTCAGCGCCAGTCCGGCGCTGAGGGTGATCCGCTTGGTCCAGGTCATCGTCTTCATCATTGCCCTCTCCTCCGGGAAGCCCCGGGGCCGCTTCCGGGCGGTCCGCCCGTCGTCTATGGGATCCATTGTGCACGGTCATCGAACCGTTCGCACGCACGACTCCGGGACTGCAACCGAACTCGCACGTTGCGTGTTCACACGACCGTGCCGCGTGGTGAAACGGTCCCCTCGGCGACCGTCCCGCAACCCCCGGCGCAGCCGATCGGTCAGGCCGGGACCACCTGGCCGAAGGTGCTGCACAGCCCGAAGGCCTCGATGGCGACGAAGGCGGCCACCACCGCCACCACCACCGCCGTCCGCCAGCGGGGACGGATCCGGCTCATCGGCGTGGGCATGTACCAGCCCGGCAGCAGCCCGGGCTCCTCGCCCAGGTAGTCGGCCAGGGGCACGGCATCGGCGGCCGGTGGCCGGCCCGGCACGTCGGCCAGGGCCAGGGCGGTCAGCTCGGCCTCGGTCAGGAGCGGACCGTCCAGGGTCCCGTCCAGGTCGTGGCGCCGGTCGAGGTCGTCACCCATCGGTCCTCCGTCCCGCCGGCGTCGGATGGCGCCGGCCAGCTCGGGTACCACCGTAGCGGCGGCGCACGGCCCACCGCCCGGCACGCTCACAGCAGGTGGACGCCGGCCTCCATCAGCACGATGGCCACGCCCACCAGCACGACCACGCACACGTAGCCCACCCGCCGGCTGAGCGGCCGTTCCCGTCCGCCCGCCGTGCCGATGCCCACCACCAGCAGTGCGCCCACCCCGACCACGTCGGCCAGCACGAAGGCGACGTGGATCGACCACAGGCCGACCCCGGCCAGGGTGAAGATCACGGTGGCCGGGATGGCGGCCGTCACGATCGACCACGAGCTGCGCAACTCGGCCCACACGTCGGCCGCCCGCAGGTTGAGGTGGCCGGTCGAGCGCTTCGACACCAGCCGCGACAGGGTGTGGGCGAACCAGATGGCGACGGCGCCGACGATCACCACACCGGCCGTGGTCAGCTCGCCCGGGTTGGTCTCGAAGGTGAGGCCGGCGATGGCCACCAACGTGGCGATCGTCCCGTAGACGTAGTCGGCCAGCCAATGGACGGCGGCGCGGTGCCCGTCCGACGGCGGCACCACCGGGTCGGCGGCGGGCTCAGCCACGACGGCCCCGCGTCCCGCCCGCCGGGGCGATGCGCACCAGTGCCTGGTAGGTGACCACGGCGATGGCCACGTGCATGGCCATCAGCACCACCACGCCCTCGGCCGCCTCCCCCTTGACCCAGATGTACACGTCCGGCAGCAGCAGGACCAGCGTCACCGCGACCGCCGCCCGCAGGAACACCCAGCGGGGCGATGACGAGACCCGGGTGACGACCGGCCAACCGATGCAGGCGACGACCACGCCCGCCACCGTCAGCCGGGCGTAGTCCGGGAAGGCGAAGTGCGGGAAGGCGTCGGTCGACGGCCAGATGGCCTTGCCCACCGCCACCAGGGCGGCGTCGGCCGCCAGCGAGCCGACCACGGCCACCAGCGAGGCGAGCGCCCAGCGCACCCACGACGGCTGCGGGTCGGCGGGCACGAAGTCGATCCGGAACCGCTCGAGCAGGGGCCCGAGCGCGCTGCCGGCCAGCGGGTTCGACCGTCCGGCCGGGGGGGCGTGCTCGGGCATCGCCAAAGGATACGGTCCTGGAGCGGGACCGCCGCGCACGCCACCGACCGTCGGGGCGTCGGGGCGGTTCCGGTCAGACCTCGTCGCGTCGGGCGACCGGGTCGTCGGCGCCGTCGAGGTCGACGCCCACGGTCACCGGGCCGTAGTAGGGCTCCGGCTCGTGGCGGTGGCCGACGTGGCCCCGGGTCGACCCCCGCTGCCGGGCGTCGTCGGCGCTCCCCACGGCGGACCGGTGCTCCCACCAGATGAGCTTCTTCCTGCGGAACATGGATCGCCCCTCGGCGGCCCCCGTCGGCCGCATCGGATCGGGGTGCCATCGTGGCCGCCCCCGGTTGCACCCCGGTGCGCCCTTGCGTTGCAGGTCGGGTGCGGACGCGCGCCCGTGGGGCCGTCCGGTCAGCTGCGGAGGCCGGCGCTCTCCTGGACCCACCGCGAGGCCAGCTGGCGGGAGACGCCCCAGCTGCGGGCGATCTCGCCGATGGACCGACCCTCGTCCACCTCGATGGCCACCAGCAACAGCCGGACCCGGTGCCGGGCCGCCTCGAAGCCGCGGATGGCGTCGGTCACCCCGGCCCGCCAGGCCACGGCCCCGACCCGGGGGAGGACGCCGGTGATGGACTGGTCGATGCGGACCTCGTCGAGCACGTGGTGGCACGTGACCTCGTGGGCGTCGAGCTCGGCCCGCAGGACGGAGGTGGCGCCGATGAGCTCCTCGATGCCGTCCGCCGCCTCGCGGCGCAGCAGCGCGGTCGACTCGGAGGTGTGTGCGACGCCGCCGTCCGGGGCGGCAATCCGACCCGGGCCGATCATCGTCGGCCCCTTCGCTGCGGGAGCATGTGCATCGCCGTACCTCCCCACCCCTGGTCCTTCGCCACACAGGTGTTGGCACGGACCGTAGACCCGTGGGCCAGCCACGGTCCGGATGCAGCTGAAACATGGGTTGCAGCAGGTGGTGGGCGTGCCTCAGGTGAGGCGGGGAACCCGGGCCAGGATCTCGGCCACGACCTCGTAGGGCGAGGTCCCCAGCCAGTCGGCCACGTCCACCGCCGACACCTGCCTGTCGCCCTGCCGGCCGATCAGCACCACCTCGTCGCCGCGCCGCACGCCGTCGATCCCGGTGACGTCCACGGAGATCTGGTCCATCGACACCCGCCCGGCCAGCGGCGCGGGCCGGCCCCGCACCAGGACGTGACGCCACGTGGCCGGCGCCCGCCGCAGGCCGTCGGCGTACCCGACCGGCACCGTGGCCACCCGGCTCGGCCGCGCCGCCGTCCAGGTGTGCCCGTAGCCCACCGACTCGCCGGCGGCCAGGTCGTGGACCTGGGCCACCTGGGCCGTCCAGGACAGCACCGGCCGCAGGTCGTCCACCGGCACCTCGGGGCCGGGCGGCAGCCCGTAGACGGCGATGCCGGGCCGGACGAGGTCGAAGCAGGCGTCGGGCCGCCGCAGCAGCCCCGCACTGTTGGACGCGTGCACCAGCGCCGGCCGGTCGCCGGTGGCGTCGAGGTCCTCGAGCACCCGGCCGAAAGCGGCCAGCTGGGCGTCGGTAGCCCCCGTTCCGGCCGGCGACGGGTCGTCGGCGCAGGCGAAGTGGGTGAACAGGCCGGCCACCTCGAGCCCGTCGACCTCGGCCAGCCCGCGCACGAAGGCGGCGGCCCGGTCGGCCGGCACGCCGAGGCGGTGCATCCCGGTGTCGACCTTCACGTGGACGGCCACCGTCGAGTCGAGGGCCCGGGCGGCCCGTCCGAAGGCCCGGGCGGTGTCGAGGTCGAACACGGCCAGGGTGAGACCGAGGCCCACCGCCTCACGCGCCTGCCAGCCGGGCGTGTACCCCAGCACCAGGATGGGGGCCCGGATGCCGGCGGCGCGCAGCGAGCGGGCCTCGGGCACGCACGCCACACCGAGCCACGTGGCCCCGCTGCGCAGCGCGGTGTGGGCCACCGGCACGGCGCCGTGACCGTACGCGTCGGCCTTCAGCACCACCATGACCTCGGCGCCGGCGGCCCGGGCCGCCAGGTGGCGGACGTTGTGGGAGACGGCCGCCAGGTCGATGCCGAGCCACGTGGGCCGGTCGGGCTGGACCACCCGGAGGTCGGCCCAGGCGCGGTCCTGGCGCACCAGCAGCTCGGCGGCGTCGGTGGCGTCGGCCAGCAGGGCGGCCACCACCCGCTCCATGCGGGCGGCCGCACTCCCCTTCACCAGCACGGCCGCGTCCGGCCCGAGGTGGCGGGCCGTCTCGTCGACCGCGTCCTCCGGCGTGAAGGTGATGGCGACCTGCGCGGGGGGAAGCCCCGCCCGCACCGCCTCGTCGGCGATCCAGGCGGCCGCCTCGCCTTGGGTCACCAGGACGTCCACCACCTCGGCGGCCCGGCGGCCCACCTCCCGGTGCAGTTCCTCGGACTGCGGTCCCAGCTCGGCCATGCCGCCCAGGACGGCGACGCGGGGCGACCCCGGCAGGGTGGCCAGCGCGTCGAGCCCGGCCAGCACCGAGCGCGGTGCCGCGTTGTACGTGTCGTCCAGCAGCAGGCTGCCCTGACGGCCGGCCAGCGGGCGGAGCCGACCCGGCACCGGCACGGCCCGGCCCACGGCGGCCAGCGCGTCGTCGGCGGCCACCCCGAAGTGCTCCCCCACGGCCAGTGCGGCCACGGCGGCCGAGGCGGTGGGGGCACCCACGAGCGGGACGCTCAGTGTGCGGGCCACCCCGTCGTGGGTGCAGGTGCAGGTGGTGCCGGCCGCCGACACCGTCACCCCGGCGATGCGGTAGTCGGACCCCGGTCCCATGCCGAAGGTGACGACCGGCGCCCGGCTGCGCCCGGCCATGGCGGCGACCCTCGCGTCGTCCCCGTTGAGCACGACCAGGCCATCGGGCGCCGCCGCCGCCACCAGGTCCGACTTCTCGCGGGCCACCCCGTCGACGTCGCCCAGGGCGAGCAGGTGGGCGGCGGCCACGGCCGTCACCACCGCCACCTCCGGCGGCGCCATGGCGCACATGGCGTCGATCTCGCCGAAGTGCCCGGTGGCCATCTCCACCACCGCCACCTCGTGCTCGGGCCGCAGGCCCCCGAGGGCCACGGCCAGACCGAAGCGCCCGCTGTAGTTGCCGGGCGTCCGGAACACCGTGAACCGGGTGGCGAGCACGTCGGCCACCAGCTCCTTGGTGCCGGTCTTGCCCACCGTGCCCGTCACCGCCACCACCCGGGGCGCCCACTGGCGCACCACGTGGGCGCCGTAGCGCTCCATGGCCGCCACGGTGTCGTCCACCACCAGGGCCGTGTCGCCGTCGGGCACGGCGGCCGGGTCGTCGACCAGGGCGGCCCGGGCCCCGCCGGCCAGCGCGGCGGCGACGTGGTCGTGACCGTCCCCCGTCGACGTGCGGACGGCCACGAACAGGTCGCCCGGCTCGACCAGGCGCGAGTCGAAGCAGAACCGCTCGAACCGGTCGGCAGGGGCCGGGCCGGCCGTGGTCAGGCCGGGCACGGCGGACGCCAGGTCGTCGAGGTGGATCATCGGTGGCGGACGCCTCGTCCTCAGCCGGCCCGGGAGGCCCGGTCGGCGGCCGGTCGGCGGGCGGCCCGCTCGATGCCGGCCGTCACGATGCGGTCGAGCACCGCCCACGGCGGGAGCGGGTCGGGGTCGGCCAGCCACTGCGAGTAGAAGACGGTGGCCTCGGTCAGGCCGCAGAGCGAGTTGATCTCGAGCAGGTAGACGACGTCCTCGACCCGGTCCCAGAAGACGTCGAGGCGGGCGTAGCCCTCGAGCTCGAAGGCGGCGGCCAGCTGCTCCACCCGGCGGCGCACCGACTCGGCGGCCTCCGCCCCGGCGAACAGGTCGAGGGCCAGGTTGGTGCCGACCCCGCTCTGGAACTTCTGCTGCAGGGTGAGCTCGTCGGCGGCCACGGTGACGCTCGGGACGGCGGCCACCAGGCCCCGCCCGGGCCGGTCGAGCACGGCCGCGGTCAGCTCGACGAACTGCTTGGCCGCGAACCATGGTCGCAGCGACTCGAGGTTGAGGTCGCCCGTCGGCAGGTCGACCGGCGCCGGGTCGACGAAGGCCCGCTCGACCAGCCACCGCTTCGGCGCCGGCACCGGCATGGCGATGGTTGGTGCCCGGCCCCGCAGGTCGGACCGGGCCTCGTCGGTGGCGAACTCGGGCGCCTCGGACACGATGGCCCCGAAGAACCGCTGCATCACCTCGGGCCGGCGCAGCAGCTTGACCCCGGTGGAGCACCCGTCGGTGGCCGGCTTGCACACGAGGGCCCGGGCCGAGAGCTCCTCGCACAGTCCGGCGTAGCGGGCGGCGGCGGCACCCGGGCCGTCCATCTCCTCCACCCAGGCGCCGAGCTCGAACACGTCGACCTGGCGCTGCGCCGGCGCGCCCACCCCCGGCAGGCCGAGGCGGCGCACCCGGTCGGCGGTGGCCGCCTTGTCGGCGGCCACGTCGGCCGCCCGCGGGCCCGAGCCGTTGTAGGGGCACCCGAGCCGGTCCAGGGCAAGCTGGAGGCGGCCGTCCTCGCCGGGTCCCCCGTGGAGCGCCAGGAAGACGAGGTCGGCCCCGTCGGCCACGCCGTCGAGGGCCGCCGTGCGGCCCATGCGGAGCGCGGCCCGGGCGGCGTCCTGCCCGATACCGAGGTCGGCGCGCACGGCGGCGCCCACCGCCTCGATGGTGGCCCGCCGCACCGGGTCGCCCACCAGCGCCTGGATCTCCTCGACATCGTGGTGGAGCACGTAGAACAGGCCGATCTCGGTGTACCGGCTCTGCAGGTCCATGAGGAAGAAGCGGACGTCGCCCCCGGTGGCCAGCAGGGAGAGGCCGACGAAGCAGCCGCTCTGCCGGCTGACCTGCCGCTCGCTGGTGGGTCCGCCCAGCACCACGTGGATCCGCCGGGCGCCCCGCGCCGCCGCCGGCTCGACCGGCGCCGTCACCGGCGTACCGGCCGTGGCCGCCCCCAGCAGGCCGAGGATGAGGTGGCGGTGGTCGACGCCGACCATGGCCGCCTGCTGGAACACGAAGCTCGAGAACCCCATGCCGCCGATGCCGTTCACGTCGGTCACCACCACGGTGCCGTCGTCGGTACGGAACCCGTCGATGCGGGCCATGTGCCGCAGGCCGAGCACCCGGTAGGCCTCGGCGGCCCGACCCCGGATGTCGTGGAGCACACCGTCGGCCACCCGCATCGGGGTGTGGTGGATGACGCCGGAACCGTGCAGGTACTTCTCCTCGGTGCCGTAGACCAGGCTGGCCGGCGGCTTCTCCACCTCGGTGGGCGCGAGGGCGGTGGGGCCGTCCGGCCCGTCCAGGACCACCACCGAGAACTCGGTGCCCGACAGGAACTCCTCGACCAGCACGGCGCCGGCGGTGGTGGCCAGGGCGGCGTCCACGGCGGCGGCCACCGGGTCCGACCGGGCCGGCACCACGTCGACCCCGAACGACGACCCGCCGGCCAGGGGCTTGACCGCCACCAGGTCGGCGCCGGGTCCGCCCGGTGCCAGCACCGGCACCAGACCGCCCAGGCGGTCGAGCACGGCAGGTCGGTCGGCCTCCCACTCGGCCGCGGTGACGGCGAGGTGGGCCGGCACCGGGAACCCGGCCGCGCCCAGCGTGGCGTAGCAGGCCGCCTTGTCGAGGGTGCCGCGAAGCGCCCCGGGCCGGCTGAACACGTAGGGCACGCCCCAGGCCTCGAAGCGCTCCTGGAGGGCGCCGTCCTCGCCGAATTCGCCGTGGACGAGCGGCACCGCCACGTCGTGGGCGCGGGCCAGTTCGGCCACCTCGTCCCAGCCGAGCTCGAGGTCGAGCGTCCGCAGCTGGCTCTCGAAGTCGGCGCAGGTGTTGGCGTAGTAGTAGACGGGCGGCAGCCGGTAGGCCCGGAGCTCGCGGTCGACGAACACCACGGTCAGCTCGGCGTCCGGGTCCGCCTGGAGGTAAGTCACCCACGGCTTGATCGAGCCGGCGCTGACATCGCGCTCCTCGCTCGGGCCGCCGAAGAACAGCAGGACCCTCACCGGACGCCCGCCCCCTCGCGCAGCCGCTCGGCCAGGCGGTCGAGTCCGACCGACCGGCTGGCCTTCACCAGCACCACGCTGTCGGGAGGCAGGGCCTCGACCAGTTCCAGCGCCTCCTCCTGGGACCCGACCGGGGTGCCGCCGTAGGGCGCACCGCCGACCGCCAGAACCTCGATGCCGAGTGAGCCGGCCAGCCGTCCGATGGCCCGGTGGGCGTCGGCGGCGTCGGCGCCGAGCTCGGCCATCTCGCCGAGCACCGCCACCCGGCGCGGTGCGTCCAGCCCGGCCAGGCTGCGCAGGGCGGCCTCGGTCGAGGTGGGGTTGGCGTTGTAGGAGTCGTTGAGGACCCGCAGCCCCGACGGCGTGCGCCACAGTTCGGCCCGCAGCCGGCTGCCCTGGGCGTCGGCCACGCCGGCCAGGGCGGCGTCGAAGCCGGCGCCGGCGCACACCGCGGCAGCCACGGCGGCGGCTGCGTTGACCGCCTGGTGGGTGCCGCGCACCGCCAGGACGGCGCGGCCGCTCCCCCACGGCGACTCGATCCGCACGGTCGGCCGCAATTCGTCGTCGACCGCCTCCACCGCGGCCCGGACGTCGCCCGTGCCCAGGCCGAAGCTGACCACCGTGGCGACGGTGCGGGCCCGCACGTCCGGCCCGCAGTCGACGTCGTTGACGACGGCGAAGCCGTCGGCCGGCAGGTCCACCAGCAGTGAGCCCTTCTCGACCCGCACGCCCTCGGGGCCGCCGAGGTGCTCGAGGTGGGCCGAGCCGATCGACGTCACCACCCCGACGGTCGGGCGGACCAGCTCGCACAGGCGCACGATGTCGCCGGGAAAGCGGGCGCCCATCTCGACCACCACGGCCCGTACGCCGTCGGGCGCGTCGAGCAGGGTCAGGGGGACCCCCAGCTCGTTGTTGTAGGAGGCCCGGGTGGCGTGGGTGGGCATGGTGGTGGCCAGTCCCCCGGCCACCAGGTCCTTGACGGTCGTCTTGCCCACCGACCCGGTGATCCCGACCACCGTGTCGCCCAGGCGGTCGCGGGCGGCGCGGCCCAGCTCCCACAGGGCGAGCGAGGTGTCGTCCACCTCGACGGCGGTGCCGACACCGGGCGGGCGTGACGTGAGGTAGGCGGCGGCCCCGGCCCCGAGGGCCTCCGACAGGAAGTCGTGCCCGTCCCGGGCGGCCACCACCGGCACGAACAGCTGGCCGGGACGGAGCGTGCGGGTGTCGGTCGAGGCGCCCTCGACCACCGTCGCCGGTCCGTGGACCCGGCCGCCGACGGCGGCGGCCACCTCAGCGGTGGTGAGCCTCACCGGACGGCCCCGGACGTGCGTCGTCCGGCGGTGCGGGTCGGGGCGCTGTGGGTGTCCGGGGTCATCGCGGGGTCGTTCGCACCGCCGTGGAGGGCGGCTGGCGACCACCCGATCCTACAGTCCGACCAGGCCGGGAGATGACTCCCGGCGGCTCCCGGACCCCGCCGGTCCCGGCCGGCGGCGCGCCGTCACGTGGCGGCGCGCCGGCCCGGCCGGCCCGGACGGTGGAGATCAGGCCTTGTAGGTGAAGTGGTCGGTCGTCGTCACCGGGCTGGTGCCCGTGGGCGACGTCACGGTCACGTCCACCGTGCCGGCAGAACCGGCTGGCGACACGGCGGTCATCGACGTCGACGAGACGACCGTGACGGCGGTGGCCGCCGTCGACCCGAAGTGGACGGCCGTCGCCTCGGTGAACCCGCTGCCCTGGATCTTGACGGTGGTGCCACCGGCCGTCGTGCCCTTGGCCGGACCCACGTGGGTGACGGCCGGGGTGCCGAGGTCGTAGGCGAAGGTCACGCCGGCCAACGCCGGGACGGCCTCGTAAGTGGCCAGCAGGTTGGGGCCGGCGATGCCGGGGAACTGCAGCGCGCCGGTGCTACCGCCCGAGGTGATCTGGAAGGACTCCAGCACCGACACGGGGTCGGCCGCGGCCGACAGCTTGGCCGTCGAGGGCGGCGTGCCGAGGGCCAGCAGCGCCTGGAAGACCAGGGCGGTGGAGTCGGGGTCGGTCGAGCCGGGGGCACGGGCCGTGTCCGGCTCGTAGCCCCAGCCGCCGTCGGCGTTCTGCGCCTTGGTCAGGAACTTGAGCGCCTTGGTGGCGGCCGCACCGCTCAGCGCGTGCTGGGCCTCGAGCCCCTCCACGGCCACGGCCGTGGAGTTGGTGTCGGGCCCCTCGAACTGGGCCGGCTTGCCGTTGCACGGGTTGGTGGAGGCGATGTAGCTCGTCCACCCGCCGTCGGGGCACTGCTGGGCGGTCAGCCACGACGTGGCGCCGCTGACGGTCGTGCCCGAGGTCTGCCCCACGGCGGCCAGTGCGGCGAGTGCCAGCCCCTGGCGGTAGGCCCCGTCGTAGGTCGGGTCCTGGGCGCCGAACAGGCCGGCGTCCGCGCCCGTCGTCCGCTGGGTGCCCAGGAGCCGGCTGACCAGGTCGGTGCCGCCGAACGACGTCGGCGACACGCCGAGCGCATGGGCGTCGAGGATCAGCAGGGCCAGCTGGCCCGGGCCGTCGCTGCCCGACACGTTCACGTAGCTGGCGACGTTGGCCTCCAGGTAGGACAGGGCCGACTGGGCCTTGGCCGACCCGACCCCGGCCGAAGCCAGGGCCAGCACGGCGTTGGCCGTGGCGCCGAGGTCGGCGGTGCCCGGCGTGGCCGCCGGGATGTAGCCGCTGGCGTTGATCTGGCCGGCGAGCCAGGTGGCGGCCGCCTGGGCCTGGGCCGTCTGGGGCAGCGCCGTCTGGGGCGGGGCGGCGGAGGCCGTCACGGGGACGGCCAGTGTGGTCAGGCCGACGGTGGCGGCCAGTGCGGCGGAGGCGGCGAGCCTCCGCAGGCGGACGGTTGTCATGGTCATGGGTCTTCCCTTCCGGCGGCAACCCGGAAGAGCAGTGACCGCACGGGACCCTGACCGACCGAGTCCCACCGCGTGTCTCGACGGATATGGACTCCCTGACGGTCCCCCGGTATCCCGACTCGTGATGGGCACGCCCATCACCCACGGTTGCGGACCAGCGCCGGACTTCGACCGGCTTCCCCGAGGAACTGCCATGTGCTGCGTCGCAGCCGGAGCAACGTACCACCCCCGGCGCCGACGCGCCCGGGGCTCCCCGGGGCCGGCGCGGGAGCGGACTACCGTGGAACGGTGCTCGCGCGCTGGGGGATCCGCATCGGGATGGGGCTGGCCGGCGTCGCCCTGGGCATCGTGCTGTCCGACATCGTCCTGTCGGGCCTCAGCATCTCGGCGCTGGCCCTGGTCGAGACCACGATCATCTTCTGGCTGGTCCACCTGCTGGTCCAGTTCCTGGCCCTGCGGGTGCTGATCCGCCAGCCGTCGGTGGCGCTGGCCGGGCTGCTGGCCATCGCCTCCACCGTCGTGTCGCTCGTCGTGGTCAACCTCCTCGTCTCCGGTCTCCACATCCACGGTCTCTCGACCTACTTCTGGGCGACGCTGCTGATCTGGATCACGACCGCGCTGTCCGACACCATGGGCCAGCGCATGATCCGCGACCGCCGGATGGACCGCCGGGAGGAACGCCGCAACCGGTGACACCGGACACCGTGGCCCGTCCGTGTCACATCCCGACGGTGCGCGGCGTCGACCAGACATGGACACCACCACCGACATCGTCGTCATCGGCGCCGGGCTCGCCGGCCTGACCGCCGCCGCCACCGCCGCCCGGGGCGGGGCGGACGTGCTCGTGCTCGAGGCCCACCGCCCCGGGGGCCGGGCCCGGACCACCGAGCGCGAGGGCTTCACCTGGAACCTCGGCGCCCACGCCCTCTACCAGGGCGGGCCGGGCCGGGCCGCCCTGGACGCCCTGGGGGTGACCCCGACCGGCGGCAAGCCGCCGCTCGGCCGGTACTTCGGCGCCCGTGACGGCGCACTCCACCGTCTGCCGACCGGTGCCGGCTCGCTCCTGCGGACCGGACTGCTCGGCGCCCGCAGCCGGGCCCGGCTGGCCGGCATCCTCGGGCGGCTGCCCCGGATGTCGCCGCAGTCGCTCGAGGGCGTGTCCGCCCGAGCCTGGCTGGAAGGTTTCGGGCTGCGGCCGGACGCGGAGGGCGTGGTCCGGGCGCTGCTCCGGCTCGGCACCTACTGCGCCGACCTCGACGCGTTCGGCGCCGACGCCGCCCTGGCCCAGCTGCAGTTGGCCGCCTCCGGCGGCGTGCTGTACCTCGACGAGGGATGGTCCCAGCTGACCGACGCCCTGTCGGCCGGGCTGACCGTGCGCCCCTCGTCACCGGTCGGGGCGGTCGAGCCGGCCGCGGGCCGGTTCGAGCTCACGGTGGGCGACGACCGGGTGGTCGCCCGCCAGGTGGTGGTGGCCGTGGGGTCCCCCGCCGCCACCCGGCCGCTGCTGCCCGATCCCCCCGACTGGGGCGACCTCGGCGACCCGGTCACCGCGGCCTGCCTCGACCTCGGGGTGCGGCGGCCGCCGCTGCCCGGGTACGTGCTCGGCATCGACGAGCCGCTGTACGCCACCACCCAGGGCCCGCCGGCCCGGCAGGCGCCCGACGGGCAGGCCGTGGTGGGGGTGCTCCGCTACGGCGCACGGTCGGCGGCCGAGGACCGCCCGGCCCTGGAGGCCCACCGCCGGCTGGCCGGGGTGGCCGATGGCGACGTGGTGACCGAGCGGTTCCTGGCCTCCATGACCGTGGCCGCCACCATGCCCCGGGCGGCGTCGGGTGGGCTGCGGGGGCGCCCCGGCACGGACGCCACCGGCACCCCCGGGATCGCCCTGGCCGGCGACTGGGTGGGCCCCGACGGGATCCTGGCCGACGCCTCGCTGGCCAGCGGGGCGGCGGCGGGTCGGCGGGCGCTGGCCGGGCTGGCCCGGTCGGCGACGGGACGGTGACCGGCGGCACCCCGGAGGAGGGCCGGGAGTTCGCCGACGAGCGGGCCCGCCTGGTGGGCATCGCCTACCGGATCCTCGGCAGCCTGGCCGACGCCGAGGACGTCGTGTCCGAGGCCTGGTTCCGCTGGGAGCGGACGGAGCGCGCCGCCATCGACCGGCCGGCGGCGTGGCTCACCACCGTCACCACCCGGCTGGCCCTCGACCACCTGCGGGCCCGCCGGCGGGCCGCCGGCTACCCGGGTCCGTGGCTGCCCGAGCCGCTGGTGGCCGGGCCGGGACCCGAGGAGGCGGCCGAGCTGGCCGACTCGCTGACGCTCGGCTTCCTGATCCTGCTCGACGAGCTGGCGCCGGTGGAACGGGCCGTGTTCGTGCTGGCCGACGTGTTCGCCGTGCCCTACGACGAGATCGCCCGGACGGTCGGCAAGTCGCCGGCGGCCTGCCGCCAGATCGCCAGCCGCGCCCGGCGGCGGGTGCGCGAGGCCGACCTGCCCCGCGGGTCGGCCGGCGACCGCCGACTCGTCGACGAGCTGCTGGTGGCCGTGGCCACCGGCGACGTCCAGGGCGTCCTGGCCCGGATGGCGCCCGACGTGGTGTGCACCTCCGACGGCGGACCGCACCGGCGGGCCGCCCGCCGACCCGTGGTGGGCGCGCCGCGGGTGGCCCGGCTGCTGGTCAACCTGGGACGCCGCTACCAGGGCCGGATGGAGGCCACGCCGGTCAGCGTCAACGGTGACGCCGGCTACGTCATCCGGGTCGACGGCGCCGTCGACCAGGTGCTGTCGTGCTCGGTGCACGGCGGCCGGGTGGTGGCGGTCCACGTGGTGCGCAACCCCGACAAGCTCCGCCTGGTCGGCGAGCCGGTGCGCCTGCGCTGAGCCGGGCCCCGTCGGGACGGCCGTAGGATCGGCGGATCGCCTCCGAGACCCCGCCCCCGACCGGGCTCCCCCGCCACGACCTGCGCGACACCGTCGACGAGCGGCGGGCGTCGGGCCGGCTCGCCCGCCAGCGCGCCCCCCGCAGCGGCCACGGCCGCTGGTCGCCCGACCGGCGCGGCCACGACGCGCTCCGGACCATCCTCGACCAGAACGCACTGCGCGACGCCGGGCTGCTCCCCCTGCGGGCCGGCCGCATGGCCGTGTCACCCTGGAACTACTACCGGGGGGCGGCCGCGGTGATGGCCGCCGACCTCGCCTCCCGGCCGCACAGCGGGCTCGAGGTACAGCTGTGCGGTGACGCCCACCTCCTCAACTTCGGCCTGTGGGCCACGCCCGAGCGCAACCTCGCCTTCGACCTGCGCGACTTCGACGAGACGCTGCCCGGGCCGTTCGAGTGGGACCTGCTGCGGCTGGCCGCCAGTCTGGTGGTGGCGGCCCGGGCGGGCGGCGTGCGGGAGGGCCGGGCACGGGTGGCGGTCGAGGCGGCGGTGGTCGCCTACCGCAGTCGCATGCGGCACTACGCCGCCCTGCCCGAGCTCGACGTCTGGTACGACGGCATGCACGTCGACAGCCTGTTGGAGTACTTCGAGGCGGCCGACCGGGGCACCGTGTCGGTGCACATCGACCGGAAGCGGGCCAGCCGCACCCACGAGGGCGCCTACGCCAAGCTGACCGAGATGGCCCACGGACGGCCCCGCATCACCACTGACCCGCCGGTGCGGGTGACCATCGACGACGACGAGCAGTCGGACCTCGTGGACGAGCTGCTGGCCGGCTACCGCGCCACACTGCAGGAGGACCGCCGCCACCTGTTCGACCGCTTCACCGAGGCAGACGTGGTCCGCCAGGTGGTCGGGGTCGGCAGTGTCGGCATGCGCGTCTACCTCGTGCTGCTCGAGGGGCGCAGCGGGGCGGACCCGCTCTTCCTCCAGTGCAAGCAGGCCGGGCCCTCGGTCTACGAGGCCCACCTCGGCCCGGCCGCCCACGCCAACCACGGCCAGCGGGTGGTGTCCGGCAAGCGGCTGGTCCAGACGGCCACCGACATCTTCGTGGGCTGGAGCTCGTTCCGCGGTCACGACTACTACGTCCGCCAGTTCCGCGACATGAAGATCATCCCGACCGTCGAGCTCGTCGCCCCCCGGCTTGCCGAGTTCGCCACCGCCTGCGGCGAGTCGCTGGCCCGGGCCCACGCACGGTCGGGCGACCCGGTGGCCATCGCCGCCTACCTGGGCAAGGGGGACGGCTTCCGGGACGCGGTGGTGGCCTTCGCCGGCCGCTACGCCGACCAGAACGACGCCGACCACGCACAGTTGGCCGGTGCCATCGCCTCCGGCGCCGTGCCCGCCCGCACCGACTGACACCGGGCGCCGGCCCCGTCGTGGGCCCCGGCCCCGTTGCTACGGTGGCCCGATGACCCGACCGATCCTGCTCTGCACCGACGGCTCCGAGCACGCCCTGGAGGCGCTGGCGGCCGGGATCGCCCTGCTCGGGACGGGACGGCCCTACGTACTGGTGGCGGTGGCCGACGCCCCCGACCCGGACGTGCTGTCGGGCACCGGCCACGCCGGCGCCGACATGAACGCCGAGGAGTTCGACCTGGCCGTGCACGCCGCCCACGAGTCGGCCCGCCAGGTGCTGTCCGAGTCGGAGGCCCGGCTCGGCCTGGCCGACGTCGAGGTCCGGGTGGTCGGGGGCGAGCCGGGCGCGGCCATCTGCGCGCTGGCCGCCGAGGTGTCGGCCGAGGCCGTGGTCCTCGGGACCCGCGGCCGGGGCGGCATCACGCGGGCCCTGTTGGGCTCGGTGTCGGACTACGTGACCCGCACCGCCCCCTGCTCGGTGCTGGTCGGCCGTGGGCCCGGTGCCTGACGTGGCCGTCGCCAGCACCGCCGCCGACGCCGGGACGCCGCCGCGGAGGTGCCCGTGCACGCGCTGAGCGGCTACCTCGAGTTCCCGCCCGAGCGGCGCGAGGAGACCCTCGACGCCCTACGCGAGGTCTGCGAGCGCAGCCGGCGCGACCCGGGCTGCGTCGACTACTGGTGGGCCGAGGACGTGGAGGTGCCGAACCGCTTCCGCTTCTTCGAGTGCTGGGAGTCGGTGGAGGCGTTCGACGCCCACCAGGCTCAGCCCTACGAGCGGGCGTTCATGGAGGAGCACGTGGCCCGCATCACCGGGTTCGACGCCCACACCCTCGACATCGGCGGGCGCCGGCCGACCCTCGGGGGCTGAGCGGTGGCGCCGACGCCCCGCCTCGTCCTGGAGGACGCCCGGGTGGTGGTGGGCGACGGTACCGTACTGCCGCGGTCGACCGTGGTGGTCGAGGGCGACCGCATCGCCTCGGTGGCCGACGGGGTGCCGGGTGGCACCCGGCCCGACGACCGTCGGGTGGCCCTCGGGGGCCGCACTGTCATGCCCGGCATGGTCAACTGCCACTTCCACGCCACGTACCACAACCTCGGCGCCAGCCCCTCCCCCTTCGGCCTCGAGGAACCGGTGGCCATGCAGACCGTGCGGGCCGTCGTCAACCTGGAGAAGCTGGTCCGGGCCGGGTTCACCGGGGCGGTCAGCGCCGGGGCGCCGTTCGCCATCGACGCCTCGCTCAAGCAGGCCATCGAGCGCCGCCTGGTGGTCGGCCCCCGCCTCGTGCCCTGCAGCCGTGACGTCAGCACCACGGGCCACGCCGGCGACCGCAGCTTCCCGGAGCACTGGGACGTCCGGGCCCTCGGGGCCATCCGGCGCAGCGACGGCCCCGACGAATTCCGGCGCTCGGTACGGCTGGAGATCAAGGAGGGCGCCGAGATCATCAAGATCTTCGTCACCGGCGGCCACGGCACGGTCGGGCCCGGCGAGCAGACCGAGGTCACCCGGGACGAGCTGGCCGCCGCCATCGAGGCCGCCCACCTGCGCGGCGCCCGTGTGCGGGGTCACATCGCCAACAAGGAGGCCCTGCTCATGGCCCTCGACCTCGGCATCGACGTGGTCGACCACGGCGACGGCCTCGACGCCGAGGGGATCGAGCGGCTGCTCGCCACCGACACCCCGCTCGTCCCGTCCATGCTCTTCCCGGCCCGGTTCCTCGACTCGATGGCCGGCATGTCGCTCGGGTTCACCGACGACCTCCGCCACGACCTCGACGCCATGGCCGCCGTCCTGCCCGAGGCCAACCGGGCCGGTGTGCGCCTGGTGCTGGGCGACGACTTCGGGGCGCTCAACTTCCCCCACGGCCCCTATGCCGACGAGCTCGCGTACTACGTCGAGGACGTGGGGATCCCGTCCCTCGACGTGCTGACCTGGGCCACCCGCAACGGCGCCGAGGTGCTCGGCCGGGGCGACGAGCTCGGGACGGTGACGGCCGGCAAGCTGGCCGACCTGCTCGTCGTCGACGGCGACCCGGTGACCGACATCGGCGTGCTGGGCCGCCCCGACGCGCTGCTGGCCGTGCTGGTCGGTGGCCGGCCGGTCACCGACGGGCTCGACAGGCTGACCGGCACCGGGCCGACGCCCGGGTAGGGGGATCGTGGACGTCTTCCCCCTCATCGCCGCCGAGCGCCTCCGGCTGGCCGACGCCCTGGCCGAGCTGGACGGGCCGGCGTGGGCGACGCCCTCGCTGTGCGCCGGTTGGGACGTCCACGTGGTGGCCGCCCACCTCAACGCCCCGTGGGAGGCGTCGGCCGTCACCGTGGTGCTGGAGGTGGCCCGGGCCCGCAGCCTGACGGGCGGCTTCGACCGGGTGGCCCGCAAGGTGGCCGACCGGCTCGACCCGGCGGCCTGCGTCGCCGGCCTGCGCACCCATGCCGGCTCCACCTTCACGCCTCCCGGCTCGGGCCCCGAGGCGCCGCTGACCGACGTCCTCGTCCACGGCGCCGACATGCTGGTGCCGCTCGGGCGCTCGGTGGCGGCCGACCCGGTGGCGCTGGTCACCGCGCTCGAGTTCGTGGCCGGCGGGCGGGCCAAGGGCTTCGTGCCGAAGGGCCGCACCGACGGCCTGGCCTTCGAGGCCAGCGACCTCGACGTGCGGGTCGGCCGGGGCCGGTCGGTGGTGCGCGGCCCGGCGCTGGCGCTGTGCACGGCCCTGTGCGGCCGCACCGCCCTGCTCGACCGGTTGGCCGGCGAGGGTGTGCCGGTGCTCGCCGCCCGGCTCTGACCCGCGCCAGGCGCTCAGCAGGTGGAGGACGGCGCCGACGTGCCCGGGCCGCTCGACGGGTCGTCGACCTCGCCCCCGCTGCCCGACCGCAGCACGGCCCCGAGGTGGACCACGTACCACTCGCCCCGCCACGAGATGAGCGAGGCGATGCCGAACGAACCGGTCACACCGCCCTCCGAGTAGACGATCCGGGCGTTCGGGACCTCGTAGTAGCCGACGCCGTTGGAGCAGGTGCCGGGCGGCACCCAGTGGGCGTACTGCATCGGCACGTCGACCGAGGTCAGCATGGCCGCCGCCGCGCCGGGGCCCAGGGCGGCGTGGGCGGCCAGGATGTCGAGGTCGTACTCGCCCAGCAGTCGGGACTGGTAGTCGCCGGCCGCATCGGCGATGTCCTTCACCTGGAGGTAGGCCGACTCCGGGAAGAAGGCCACGTGGGCCGGCGGCGGGGTGCCGGCGGCCACCGCGCCGAACAGCGCCTGCATGGCGGCGGCGAAACGGGGAGTGGTCGCCGGGGGCAGGGCCTCGGTCTGGGGGAGGGTGCCGGGGTCCGTGGTGGTGGTCGTGGTCGTCGGCGGCACCGTGGTGGTGGTGGGGGCCGAGGTCGTGGTGGGGACGGAGGTCGTGGTGGGCGGGGCGGCCCGGCGTTCCCCGCCGGGGGCCAGGGCCCAGACGATCAGGGCGGCGACCACGGCCAGACCGGCCACGAGGGGCACGAGCCGCCGCAGGACGCGGTCCCGCCGGGAGGGTGCCGAGTGGATGCCTGCCATGCCGGCGACAGGCTAGACCGGGCCCCCGGACCGGGCCGGGCGGCGGGCCGGTTGCGGCTCCGGGCGGCCGGTGGGGTAGACAGGTGCGTCTGACGCACCGTCAGCCGACCGCCGCAGCACCCACGACCGACCAAGGAGCACCGCAATGCCTGAAGCCTGGATCATCGACGCCGTCCGCACGCCGCGTGGCGTGGGCAAGGTCGGGAAGGGCGCGCTGGCCGCCCAGCACCCCCAGATCATCGGCGCCGCCGTGCTGCGGGCGCTGGCCGAGCGGAACGACCTCGACACCGCCGACGTGGACGACATCATCTGGGGCACCAGCCGCCAGGTCGGCACCCAGGGCGGCGACCTCGGCCGGATGGCCGCGCTCGACGCCGGCTACGACATCCACTCGAGCGGTGTCACCCTCGACCGCTACTGCGGCTCCGGGATCACCGCGGTCAACCTGGCCGCCGCCTCGGTCATGTCGGGCTTCGAGGAGTGCATGATCGCCGGCGGCACCGAGCTCATGTCCTCGTACGGCACCAACAAGGTGGAGGGCGGCGGGTTCTTCATCGACTCGGGCAACGAGCACCTGCGGGCGGTGTGGCCCCAGCCCAACCAGGGGGTGGCGGCCGACGCCATCGCCACCCTGGAGAAGATCCCCCGTCGGGCGCTCGACGAGCTGGCCGAGTCGAGCCAGGCCCGGGCGGCCACCGCCATCGCCGAGGGGCGGTTCGACAGGAGCCTCGTGCCCGTCCACGACCCCGACGGCAACCTCCTGCTCGACCACGAGGAGTACCCGCGTCCGGGCACCACCGCCGACAAGCTGGCCGACCTGCAGCCGAGCTTCGGGGGGATCGCCGACATCGAGCTGAACGGCGACGGCCTGACCTTCCGCAAGATGATCGCCCAGCAGTACCCGGACCTCACGATCGAGCACGTCCACCACGCCGGCAACTCGTCGGGCGTGGTCGACGGCGCCGCCGCCCTGCTGCTGACCAGCCCCGACTACGCCCGCAGCCATGGCCTGACCCCCCGGGCCCGCATCGTGGCCGCCGCCAACATGGGCGACGACCCGACACTGATGCTCAACGCGCCGGTGTCGGCCGCCCGCAAGGTGCTGGCCAAGGCGGGCATGACCCTCGACCAGATCGACCTGTTCGAGGTCAACGAGGCCTTCGCCGTCGTGCCCGAGAAGTTCATCCGCGACCTCGACCTCGACCGCGACAAGGTCAACGTGAACGGCGGGGCCATGGCCCTCGGCCACCCGATCGGGGCCACCGGCTCCATGCTCATCGGCACGGTGCTCGACGAGCTCGAGCGCCAGGACAAGCAGTTCGGCCTGGTCACCATGTGCGCGGCCGGCGGCATGGCCCCGGCCGTCATCATCGAGCGCATCTGACCCGCCACCGCCGGACGGCCGGCGGGACGGCGCTCAGCCGACCTGTCGGCCGAACTCGGCGTGGTCCACCGTGATGTAGAGGACGGCGGCCGTCGCCACCACCTCGCCCCCACAGCGGCACTCGGCGCTGGCCCGGAGCTTGCGGCCTTCCAGCGCGTCGATGCGGGCGCGGAACTCGAGCGGCTCCTCGATGGGCACCGGGCGCAGGTAGCGGACGGTCAGCTCGCCCGTGTAGGCGGCCACACCGGCCAGCGGCAGCACGCCGGCGGCGATGTCGTCGAACAGGGCCGCCACCATGCCGCCGTGGCAGCGGCGGGGCGCCCCCTCGTAGGCGGCACCCAGCACGGTGCCCACCACCACCTCGTCGCCCTCGTAGCCCCACGTGCACTCGGCGGCCAGCGGGTTGGTGGTGCCGCACACGGCCCGGTCGGTCATCGGGTTCTCGGTGGTGCGCAGCGCCTCGTCGATCCGGTCCGCGTCGATCGGGCCCAGGGCGGCCATCCCCTCGAAGTGGGCGGCCAGGAGGGCGGCCCGGTCCCGCCGGTCGCCGGTCCGGAGGTCGGCCGTGGCCCGTCGGGCCTCGTCGGCGATGCGGGCCAACAGCACGTCGTCGGCGTCGTGGGCCACGAAGGCGTCGTCGAGGTGGCGGAGGGCGGCGGCGGCGTCGAGTCGCAGGTCGTCGGTCACGCAGGCAACGTACCGGACGGCGGCGGCCCCTCAGCCCGACCGGGCGCCGTGGGCGGCCAGCAGCGCGGCCACGCCGCCCACCACCCGCTCGGCGGTGGGCAGGTGCAGCGACTCGTCGGGCCCGTGGTGGTTGCTGCCGGGGACGAGCGCGCCGAGGGCGAGCAGCTGGGCGACCGGGAACCGCTCGGCCAGCCAGCCGAGGAACGGGATGCTCCCGCCCTCCCCCACCGTCCCGGCCGGGTTGCCGAACGTGGCCTCGGAGGCGCGGTCGAGGGCGGCCGACAGCCACGGGGCGAACGCCGGCGCGGCCCAGCCCCCGGCGGCCAGCTCCGGCTCCCAGGTCACCTCCGCCCCGTAGGGGACATCGGTGGTGAACGCCCGGTCGACGGCCGCGGCGGCCGCCCCGGCGTCGGCTGTCGGGGGGAGACGGATGGCCAGCTTGAGGGTCGTGGAGGGGCGGAGGACGGCACCCGCGTCCACCGACGGCGGCAGGCCGTCGGCCCCCACCACGGCCACCGCCCCCAGCCACGACCGCCGCATCGACCGCTCGAGGCGGGTGGCACCCTGCAGCGACAGGTGCCCGACCGTGGGGTACCCCTCGTCGTCGGCCCCGGCGTCGGCCAGCGCCGCGTCCGCGGCCCGGGCGGCCGCCTCCGCCCACGGCGGCGGGTCGGTCACCAGCTCGGGCAGCAGCAGGTCGCCGGTGGCCGCGTCCTCGACCCGGTCGAGCAGCAGGCGGGCGATCCGGAACGACGACGGGACCACCGCACCGGCGGTGCCGCTGTGGATGCCGTGGTCGAGCACCCGCACCGTGAGCTCGCCCATCAGGGCACCCCGCAGCGACGTGGTCACCCACAGCCGCTCGTCGGTGGGGGCGCTCGAGTCGAGGGCCAACACCAGGTCGGGCGTGCCGATCCGGTCGGCGAGGGCGTCGAGCACCTGCTGCAGGTGCGGGCTGCCGCTCTCCTCCGAGCCCTCGGCCAGCACCACGCAGCGGGCGTGACGGCCGCCGGCGGCGCGGACCGCCTCCAGGGCCACCAGGGCCGACGGCAGCGCGTAGCCGTCGTCGGCCACGCCGCGCCCGTACAGCCGGTCCCCCTCGAGCGTCGGCGTCCACGGGCCGCGGCCCTCGCTCCACCCGGTGAAGGGCGGCTGCTTGTCGTAGTGGCCGTAGACCACGACGGTGCCGGCGGCACCGGGGCGGCTGGCCGGCACGTCGACCAGCACCGTCGGGGTCAGTCCCGGGATGCGCACCACCTCCACCGTGGCGCCGGGCAGGTCGCGGCCCCGGGCGAAGGCGGCCATGCACTCGGCGGCCCGGTCGAGCTCGCCCCGGGACTCCCACTCCGGGTCGTAGGCCGGCGACAGGTCCGGGATGGCGCCGAACTCGAGCAGGAACGGCACCACCGCGTCCCGCCAGGAGGCGAGGACCCGGCGGGCCGCGCCGGCGACGGCGTCGGCGGGAGGGGCGGCGGTCATCGGCCCACGGTAGCCACGGCCGGCCTCAGCCGCCCTCGCGGACGAGCAGGTCGACGGCCTCGTCGATCGAGGCGTAGACGTCGTCAATCGAGAAGCGGCCGGCCGACCACAGCCGGAGCGAGCCGGCCAGCACGTGGTCGACCATGCGCACCACGGCGCCGGCCCGCTCCTCGTCCAGGCCGGCCAGCGCCCGGCGGAAGACGGCGCCGGTCGACCGGTCCAACCGGGCGATGGCGTCGACCGCGTAGGGGTCCGACGACACCGACAGGGCGGTCACCAGCTTGGCCAGGTTGGGCTGCTGCTCGAAGGCCCGGATGGAACGGTGCAGCACCTCGGTGAGCCGGGCCGCCGGGTCGTCGCCGGCCAGCGGCCGGGCCGCCACGTTGCCGCCGAGCAGCTCGCCCCAGTGGGCCAGGGCCTCGGCGAAGAGGTGGTCCTTCGAGGAGAAGTACTGGTACATGGTCCCGAGCGCCACCCCCGACGCCTCGGCCACGTCCTTCATCTGGATCTGCTCGAAGGGCCGGCGTCGCGACAGCGCCAGGGCGGCGTCGATGATCCGGGCCCGGCGCACCCGTTGGGCGTCGGTCATCTGGCTCGGCTCGGGGATGTCCGTCCGGGTGCGGCTCATGCCCACCCCCCTGGACGCGCCGGGCCGGCGACCGGCCGGGTCCGGGGGCACGCGCCAGCTGCTCGATCCATGTCCGCCTCCGACCTGCGCGGTGGTTGACAAACTGAAATGGCGTTCTATCATGCGCGGACCGCCGACAGGAAGGACGTGACGATGGGGATGCCGGACGACGTGGGGATCGTCGACACCATGATCGGGTTCCCGCACGCCGACATGGCGGGCGTGTACGACTTCATCACCCGCCAGACCAAGGACCGGGAGTCGAAGGAGGACTTCAAGTTCCCGGCGGAGTACATGTTCAAGGACGTCCCCGAGAAGGAGCTCACCGAGGCGCAGGACCCGGTGGCCGTGACCCTGGGGGAGATGGACCGCTGGGGCGTCGAGCGGGGCCTCATCGGCATCGACGAGTCCGAGGGGGCCGGGGCCGACGCCCTGCGCCGCTACCCCGACCGGTTCATCCCCTCCATGTCGGTCGACCCCAACGACGGCATGGACGGGATCCGTGCCATCGTGCGCAACTACGAGACGTGGGGCATCCGGGCCGTCGGGGTCTTCCCCTCGGGCACGTTCCCCCAGGTGGCCATCAACGACAAGCTCATGTACCCGATCTACGCCAAGTGCGTGGAACTGGGCATCCCGGTGTTCTGCTGTGCGGGGGTGCCGGGCCCGCGGCTCAGGTACGCGCCCCAGGCCGTCGAGCTCATCGACGAGGTCATGTTCGACTTCCCCGAGCTGGTGTTCGTGACCCGTCACGGCTGCGAGCCCTGGACCGAGCTCGCCGTGAAGCTGATGCTCAAGTGGCCGGGCCTGCACTACTCGACGAGCGCCTTCGCCCCGAAGTACTACCCGAAGAACGTGATCGACTTCGCCAACAAGCGGGGCAGCGACAAGATCATCTACGCCGGGTACTTCCCCATGGGCCTTTCGCTCGAGCGGATCATGACCGAGATGCGCGACGTGGGCCTGAAGGACGAGGTCTGGCCCAAGTTCCTCCGCACCAACGCCCTGCGCGTCCTCGGGCTCGACGCCTGACCAGACCATCCCCGACCACCACCACCGGGAGACCGTGATGACCATCGACTACACCACCTTCGACGCCGACAACCACTACTACGAGGCCACCGATGCCTTCACCCGCTACCTCGACCGGGGCATGGCCCGCCGGACGATGCAGTGGGCGGAGATCGACGGCCGCCAGCGGCTCCTGGTGGCCGGCGCCGTCAACCGCTTCATCCCCAACCCCACCTTCGACCCGGTGGCCAAGCCGGGCAGCCTCGACGAGTACTTCCGGGGCCGCAACCCGCGCGGCCAGGACATCGCCGCGCTGTTCGGCGACCTCGAGCCGATCCGGTCCGAGTACCGGGACCGCTACGCCCGGCTGGCCGTCATGGATGCCCAGGGCATCGACGGGTGCTTCATGTTCCCGACCCTCGGGGTCGGCATGGAGGAGGCCCTCGGCTCCGACCCCGAGGCGGCGGTGGCCGCCTTCCACGCCTTCAACCGCTGGCTCGAGGATGACTGGGGCTACGCCTATCAGGACCGGATCTTCGCCGCCCCGATGATCCCGCTGGTCGATGTCGACGCCGCCGTCGCCGAGCTCGAGGCGGTCCTGGCCAAGGGGGCCCGCATCGTGTGCATCAAGAGCGGGCCGGCGATCACCCGGGACGGCCGGGTGTCGCCCGGCGACGCCCGCTTCGACCCGTTCTGGGCCCGGGTGGACGAGGCCGGGGTGACGGTCGGCATTCACTCGGGCGACGCCGGCTACAACCGCTACATCGACGACTGGGAGCAGGTCGGCACCTTCCGGGCCTTCGCCTACTCGCCCCTGCGCATCGTGCTGAGCTCGAGCCGGCCGCCCTACGACACCATGGCCGCGCTGGTCTGCCAGGGTGTGTTCGACCGCTTCCCCAACGTGCGGGTGGCCAGCATCGAGGCCGGAGCTGACTGGGTCCCCGACCTGGTGAAGAAGCTGGCCAAGGTGTACGGCCAGAGCCCGGGCGGGTTCGCCTCCGATCCGGTGGCGACCTTCCGCCGCCACGTGTGGATCGCCCCCTTCTACGAGGACGACATGGCCCAGCTGAAGGAGCTCGTCGGCCTCGATCACATCCTGTTCGGCTCGGACTGGCCGCACGCCGAGGGCCTGGCCGAGCCGCGCGCCTTCGCCGACGACCTGCGCCGCTGCGGCTTCGACGAGGACGAGATCCGGACCGTCATGCGCGACAACGGCCGCCGGCTGACCGAGCCGGCCAGGGTGCCTGCGTGAGCTCCACCGAGGTGCCGGGGCTGGCGTCCGAGGACCGGGCCACCCTGGCACTGCTGGTGCGCGAGTACCTGCTCGACGGCCACCTGATCGACCGGGCCGGCATGCCCCACCTGATCGGACGCTTCGGCCGCGACGGCATGCGGGACATCGCCATCGACGAGTGGATGGGGGCGAGCCCCGTGTACTCCAAGCGCCTGCAGCGCGTGCTCGGCTTCGAGGGTGACTCGGTCGAGACCATCTTCAAGAACCTGCAGTTCGACATCGGCTCGCCGCCCCAGTTCATGGACTTCCGGTTCGAGCTGACCGACCGGGACCACGGGCGCTTCTGGCTCGACCACTGCGGCGCCCTCATGGACGTCGAGCCCATGGGCGACGACTACGTACGGGCCATGTGCCACGACATCGAGGACCCCACCTTCGACGCCACCGCCATCGCCTCCAACCCGCGTGCGCAGATGCGACCCGTCCACCGCCCGCCCCGGGTGCCAGCCGACCGCGCCCCCCACTGCGAGTGGACGGTCATCATCGACCCGTCCCACCCGGCGCTGCCGGTGCCGGCCCAGGCCGTGGCCATGGGCGCCACGCGAGCCGCCACCCTCGAGCTCGAGCCGATCGACCCCGACGACCCGGGCGTGCACGACTACCCGGGGCCGCTCCTCTCCGACCAGGTGTTCGAGGACTGGTCGGCCTCGGCGCTGCGGCGCATCGCCGAGGAGGTGTGCCTGGAGGGGCACCTGCTGTCGCTGTCCTTCCTGGCCGCCACCCGGCAGCGCACCGACGACGGGCAGGCCCGCGATGTCATGCGGCGCCAGTTCACGGGGGTGGCCGGGGTGGCGGCGGCGCGCCTGCGGGCCGCCCTCGACCTCGGGTCGGACCTCGACGCGGCCGCCAGGGTGCTGGCCCGGAGCCCCGGCCTGCTGCCGGCCGCCTACACGGGGGTCCGGGTCGAGTCGGGTGACGGGGTCCGGGTCCGGGTCGACCGGTCGGCACCGGCCGCCGTCGACGGAGCCTGGCCCACCCTCCTCGATGCCGACCACCTGGAGCCGCTCGACGCCATCGTCGGTGCCGTCGACCGCCGCCTCCAGTGCTCGGTGGTGTCCGACGACGCGGTCGAGCTGGTGGTGGCGGTGGCGCGGGGTGACGCCGAGCGCCCCGTCCCCGACGACGTGCGCCTCACCGAGTTCAGCACCGGGGCCCACTTCGCCTTCGCCGACCGGGGCACCCCGGTGGTGCTGGGCCGCCGGGCCTGACCGCCGCACCCGGGCGCGGTCCCGGCCGGGTCAGACCAGCGCCCGGACGACGGTGGCGATCCCGGTGGCCAACAGCAGGAGGTCCGCCGCCCACACGAAGTGGGACGCCTCCAGGCGGGCGCTGATCCAGGCACCGGCACCGATGCCCACGGCGCACGGGACGAGCGAGATGGCGGCCAGGAGCACCGTCGACCCGGGCAGCAGGCCGGCCACCGCCAGGGCCGGGATCCCGAAGAGGTCGCCGATGAACAGCACGGCGGTGGCGGTGGCCCGGAAGGCATCGCCGTCGAGCCCGCGCCGCCGCAGCTCGTAGACGACCGGCGGGCCGCTGGTGGCGACGGAGGTGGCCAGGACGCCGCTGGCGAAGCCGAGCGTGACGGTGCGCCAGCGGGGTGCCCGGTCCGGCCCCGTGCCGCCCAGCCGTGACGACACGATGATCCACACGGCCGCCAGGCAGGTCGTCACCCCGACCAGCGCCTGCAGCGCGTCGGGCGAGATGGCCCGGAGGACGACGGCGCCGAGCGGCACGCCGAGCAGCACCCCGAGGCCGAGTCGTCGGGTCGCCTCGGGCACGATCGCCCGGCGCAGGTCCACGGCGATCCAGGCGCTGGTGGCCGTTCCGTCGAGCAGGGCGATCACCACAGCCGACTTCGGGGCCACCGCGAAGGTGAGCAGCGGCACGGCCAGAAGGGCGAACCCGAACCCGACCGTGCGCTGGAGCACCGAGGCCCCGAACACGATGGCGCACACGGCGGCGACGGCGGAGGGGGTGATCATCCGTCGCCAACCTAGACCCGTCCCCCTGGATCCCGGCCGGCCGGGGGGATGGGACTATCCGCCGGCCGGCGGCCGGTGCGCCCTCAGCGGTGGCTCAGTGCCCGACCCGCCGCCGCCGGCACGTCGGCGGCGCGGGGCACCGGCAGGGCGAGTGACGAACGGCGCACGATGCCCGTGTGCCGGACCTCGCCGTGGCGCAACGCCGGGAGGTCGTTGACCGCCTCCACCGTCGGGCCGCCGTTGACCGCCATGTCCACGATCGGGCCGAGTCCGAGTCCGACGCCGCTGCCGTAGAAGGGAGCGGTGCCGTAGTTGAACAGTCCGCCGTCAACGGCCGAGAACCAGTACCCGCCGCCGTCGGGCATGGCGGCCATGGACACGATGGGCTGGTTCAGCAGGATGTTGCCGGCCGACCCGTAGAAGCGGGCGTCGCCGTAGGAGAAGATGCCGCCGTCGGAGGCCACCAGCCAGTAGCCCCGGCCGTCAGGGGTGGCGGCCATGCCGACGATCGGCTTGTTGAGGACGATGTTGCCGGCCGAGCCGTAGAAGGTGGCGTCCCCGAAGGAGAAGATGCCGCCGTCGGAGGCCACCAGCCAGTAGCCCTTGTTGTCCGGGGTGACCGCCATCCCGACGATCGGCTTGTTCAGGGCCATGCCGCCGGTCGAGCCGTAGAAGGAGGCGTTGCCGTAGGAGAAGATGCCGCCGTCGGAGGCGACCATCCAGTAGCCCCCGGCGCCCCACGTCCGCGCCATGCCGACGATCGGCTGGTTCAGGTGGATGTTGCCGGTCGAACCGTAGAAGGTGGCGTCGCCGTAGGAGAAGATGCCGCCGTCGGAGGCCACCAGCCAGTAGCCGCCGTTGTTGCCGGTCGGCGTGATGGCGACGATGGGCCGGTTGAGCGCGAGGTTGCCGGCGTCGCCCACGTAGGAGGCGTCGCCCGCGTAGGCGACGTCGCCGAACTGGTCGACCTGGTAGTAGCCCGTCTCACCCGACCCGCTGAGCTGCACCACGGTCGGCGTCGTGTCCGTCGACCCCTTGATGCTGAGCGTGGCGTCACGCGGACCGAGCGCCCCTGGGAAGAAGTAGACGTCGAGCACGCAGGACGCGCCGGCGGTCAGCACGATGGTGGTGTCGGTGCCCGGGCAGGACGGCTCCGAGGCGATGCCGTAGTCGTCCGCACCGGGGCCACTGAAGGTGACGTCGCCGGGCGATGCGCCGATGGTGTCGGTGGCGCCGCCGTTGTTGGTGAGGGTGAAGGACACCGGGCCGTTGTAGGTGCCGAGCGGCGGCGCCCCCAGGTCGAGCGATGTCGGGTTCGTCCCGAGCGAGTGGGCCACCGGCGCCGCCTCCGCCGCGCCACCCCCCGTCACGGCCACGAGTGCCGACGCGGCGACCACCGTCGCACCGGCCACCGCACCCAGCAACCGCACCCTGCTCCGCCTCGTCGTCATGTCGGCCCCGCCGTTCTCCGGCGGCACCTCCGCCGGGTTGGGCATGGTACCGGTCGCCGGCGACCCCACGACGGACCACGTCGCAACGGCAGTTGCGACGAGTCAGCCGTCGAGGAGCCCGAGGAACCGCCCGGGTCCGACGACGTGGGCGCCGAGCGCCTCGGCCCGGCGGCGCAGCTCCCGGTCGGCCGTGACCAGGGTGACCGGCCCCGACGCCGCCCCGACCACCTCCACCAGCCGGTCGTCACCACTGCCGGACGCATGGACGACCGTGACGCCGTCGGCCACCCCCTCGTCGACGCCGCGGCGGGCCGCCCCTTCCAGGACGACCGTCACCTCGTCGGCGAGCCGGCCGGCGGCCGCCGCCCCGCGCACCCGTTCCACCAGCCTGCGGGCCGCGCCCGGCCGGTCGCGCCACCAGCCGTCCGGCCGGGAGCCGACCACGTTGGCCGCATCGACGACGAGCACGGTCGGGACCGACCGGTCGGGCGGGTTCAGCGCCCCTGGTTGAGGTCCACGGCCGCCCGGACCAACGCCTGGAAGGCCTCGGGGTCCGGCATCTCGCCCTCCCGGATGTCGATGGCCCGACGGGTCTTGCCCTCCAGGCTCGAGTTGAAGAGGTGGGCCGGGTCGGGCAACGACGCGCCCTTGGCGAAGGTGAACTTCACGTAGTCCTTGTAGATCTCGCCCGTGCAGATCATGCCGTCGTGCGACCAGAGCGGCACGCCGTCCGGGTTCGAGGCCTTCTTCCACTTCTGCTCCTCGACCACGTCCGGGTCGGCCGCCTCGATGAGTCGGCGGAGCTCGTCGACCTTGGCCTGGCGCCAGTCGGTGCTCGTCATGTGCTCGTGTCCCCCTGTCGTCGACGGTCTGCCGGACGAGGCTAGACGGCGCCCGGTCGCCCATCCGCACGGTGCCGGCCGCCGGCCGGGGCGCGTCGCGTCGGTAAGCTGCCCGGGTGACGACGCTCGAGAACGTGGACGGAACCCCGGACCGGAAGCGCAGCGCCAACCTGCTGTCCGCCAACCCCGGCCGTGACGTGCAGCGGGTGGGCACGGCCCGCTTCCTCGGCCAGGACGTCACCAAGATCCACGACCCGGTGTGGGCCGTGCTCGGCAACCTGGGCGACAGCCAGTGCTACCTGGGCGTGCAGGAGAAGGTGGCCGCCGTGCAGGCGGCCATGGCCCGTCGCATCGCCCGCGACGACCTGGCGGTGCGCCTGATCGCACCCGCCTTCACCGTGGGGGTCTCGGACGGGCAGCTCAACGGCACCCCCGAGATGCGCTTCTCCCTCATCGGTCGCGAGCTGGTCAACGACGCCGCCTCGGTGCACGTGGCCGCCAACCGGGTGGCCGCCCTGGTCGGCGTGGTCGCCTGCGACAAGCCCCCCGTGGGCACCGTCGCCGCCCTGCTGGAGCAGGACGTGCCCGCCGTGATCCTGTCGGACGGCTCGATCCGGCCCGGGCACGATCCCGACTCGGGCGACCGGATCGACCTGGTGACCGCCTTCCAGGCCGCGTCGGAGCCGGACGAGGCGGCCCGCGTGCAGATGGCCCTGCACGCCTGCCCGGGCCAGGGCAGCTGCGGCGGCATGTTCACGTACAACACCATGCAGTCGTTCATCGGCGTGCTCGGCCTCGAGCCGCTCCACATGGTGGCACCCACCTCGGACGACCCGAGGCGGACCGGACAGTTCCCCGACGAGCTGGTCGACTGCCTCGTCACCATGGCCGAGCGCGGCATCCGCCCCCGCGACATCGTCACGCCGGCGTCGCTCCGCAACGCGCTGACCGTGGCCATCGCCATGGGGGGCTCGACCAACGTGATGCTGCACAGCGTGGAGATCGCCCGGGCGGCGGGCATCGACCTGTGGGCCGATGTCCTCAGTCAGGACGAGTTCAACGCCCTGTCCCGACGCCTGCCGGTGCTGGTCAACATGCGCCCCTTCGGCGACTACTCGATGGTCGACGTCGAGGAGTCGGGCGGTCTGCCGGCCATCGTGGCCGAGCTGCTGCGGGCCGGCCACCTGGACGGCGACGCCCTGACCTGCACGGGCGAGACGCTGGCCGAGCAGGTGGCCCGGCTGGACCCGCCCGCGCCCGACCACCGGGTGATCTACTCGGCCGGCCGGCCCTTCAAGGACACCGGCGGCCTGCGCCTGCTGGCGGGCAATCTGGCACCCGAGGGCGGGGCCATCCTGAAGCTGGCCGGGGTCGAGGGCGGCATGGCCGGCGGCGTCTTCACGGGCACGGCCCGCGTGTTCGACAACGAGCGGGCGCTCATCGAGGCGTTGGACGAGCGGCCCGACGACTTCCAGGACAACGACATGGTGGTGATCCGCTACGAGGGGCCGCGCGGCGCCCCCGGCATGCCCGAGATGCTGGACCCGACGTCCAAGATCACCACCCTGTGCCGCCAGCGCGGCATCACCATCGCCCTCATGACCGACGCCCGCTTCTCGGGGGGCTCGGTCGGCCTGGTGATCGGGCACGTCGCCCCCGAGGCACTGCTCGGGGGTCCCATCGCCCTGGTCGAGGACGGCGACACCATCACCGTCGACATCACTACCGACCGACTCGACTGCCGCGAGCTCGACGACCCCGCCGTCCTGGCGGCGCGCACGGCGGCGTGGCAGGCGGCGGTCGAGGCCAACGGCGGGCTCCACCCCGACGCCGTCCCGGTGTCCCACCGGGTGCTGCGGCGGATGCGGGCCACCGCGCTCCCCGCGCTGCGCGGTGGGGGCATGTCGGGCTGACGGCCCCGACCCGGGAGCGGCCAGCGCGCGCATCCCGTAGGTGGTCAGCAGGTACACCACCGCTTCCGTGGGCGACGGCATGCGACACGACGGCGACGTGTTTGCCCCGCCGTCACCGGGGGTACATCTACGGCACCTTCGGAGAGGGTTCGAGAAAGGATGCCGTCATGATCGGTGGGCTTGCTACCAGCATCGTCGTCTTCGCAGTGGGTGCCATCCTGGACTTCGCGGTGACCGCCAGTCCGGACCAGCACGGGTTCAACATCAACACCGTCGGGGTGATCCTGATGATCGTCGGTGCCGTCGGCGCCGTCCTGTCGCTCATCGGCTACCTCGGGTCGGGCATGCGCCGGCACCGCACCGTCGTCGACGACGGTCGGGGCAACGTCGTGCGTCGCGACGACACCTACATCTGACAGCACCCGCCTCTGCACACACCTGACGACGCTGCGGCGTCGCCGGGCACGACACCCCGCCGGGCCGCCGGCGGGGTGTCGTCGCGTCAGGGCGTCCGCAGGGCGGCCGCAGGGCGTCCGAGTGATCCGACCACCGTTCGGTCGGCGCAGACGGCGAGTAGCGTCCACGGACATGGACGCCGCCCACCCGTCTGGTACGCCGGTCGACCACGGCTACCGCATGCCGCCCGAGACCTCGCCACAGGAGCGGATGCTCATGGCCTGGCCCTGCCGCCTCGAGCTGTGGGGGCCGGAGCTGGCCAACGCCCGGCGCGACTACGCGGCGGTGGCCAACGCCATCGCCGAATTCGAGCCCGTGACCATGGTCGTCCCCGACGGGTCGGCGGCCGCCGAGGCGCGGGCCGCGCTGTCCGGCAACGTGGAGCTGCTGGAGCTGCCCCTCGACGACTCGTGGATGCGCGACTTCGGGCCGATCTTCGCCCTCGACCACGACGGCAACCGGGCCGGCGTCCACTTCCGCTTCAACGCCTGGGGGGAGAAGTTCGCCGGGTGGGACCGCGACGAGGCGGCCGGTGGCGAGCTGGCCCGGCGCTACGGCGACACCGCCTTCGAGGCCCCGTTCGTACTGGAGGGCGGCTCCCTCCTGGTCGACGGCGCAGGCCGCCTCGTCACCACCGAGCAGTGCCTGCTCGCCCCGAACCGCAACCCGGACCTCGACCGGGCGGCCATCGAGGAGGGACTGCGCACCCACCTCGGCGTCGATGAGGTGGTGTGGCTCGGGCTCGGCCTGGTGGCCGACCGCGACACCGACGGGCACGTCGACTGCATCGCCACCGTCAACGACGCCGGTCAGCTGATCCTGCAGTCCCGACCGCCGGGCGACCCCGACCACGAGTCGATGGCCGAGAACCTCGAGCGGGCGGTGGCCGCCGGCATCGACGTCGTCACCTTCCCCCCGCTGGCCTACGGCGAGGTGGACGGCACCCGGGTGCCCAACGCCTATCTCAACGTCGCCCTGTGCAACGGCGGGGTGATCGTGCCGCTGGCCGGTGGCGACGCCGCCAACGAGGACGAGGAGGCGCTCGCCCGGCTGCGCGACGCCTTCCCGGGCCGCGAGGTGGTGGGCGTGCCCGGGCTGGTCATCGCCTACGGCGGGGGCGGCCCCCACTGCATCACCCAGCAGGTGCCGGCCCGGAACGAGCGGTCGTGAGGCTGGTCACCGCGTCGCCGGGCGAGTCCTGGGCCCGAGTCGGCGCCGGCCGACCGCGTCCCGTGCGGGTGGGCGCCGTGCAGCACCGCTGGCACCCCGACCCCGAGGAGCACCGCGCCGCCCTGGCCGAGGGCGTGCGGATGGCGGCCGGCGAGGGTGCCCGCCTGATCTGCCTGCAGGAGCTGACGCTTTCGCCGTACTTCGCCGTGACGGCCGACGGGCCCCGGCCGGGGGTCGAGCCCGAGCCACTCGTGGGCGGACCGACCACCACCTTCGCCGGCGGGCTGGCCGCGGAGACGGGCGCCTTCGTGCACGCCTCGCTGTGGGAGGCCCGGCCCGGCCACGAACTCGGCTACAACACGGCCGTCGTCCTGGCGCCCGACGGCACCCTGGCCGCCCGCACCCGCAAGCTCCACATCCCCATCACCGCCGGCTACTACGAGGACCGCTACTTCGCCCCGGGCCCGGCCGAGGAGGTGGCCCGGCCGCTCCGCATCGAGGAGGGCGAGTTCGGCTTTCCGACGTGCTGGGACCAGTGGTTCCCCGAGCTCGCCCGCGCCTACTCGCTGGCCGGCGCCGAGGTCCTCGTCTACCCCACCGCCATCGGGTCGGAGCCCGACCACCCCGGCTTCGACACCGAGCCGCTGTGGGAGACGGTGATCGTGGGCAACGGGATCGCCAACGGTACGTTCATGGTGGCCGTCAACCGGGTCGGGACCGAGGGGCCGCTGACGTTCTACGGCTCGTCGTTCATCTCCGATCCGTACGGCCGCAAGCTGGTCCAGGCCCCCCGGGACGAGCCGACCGTGCTGGTGGCCGACCTCGACCTCGGGCAGCGGGAGGACTGGCTCACGCTGTTCCCCTTCCTCACCACCCGGCGGCCCGACGCCTACGGGGGGCTCGCCACCTCGGAATGACCCGCCCCCACGGCTCAGGCGGCGGGGCGGGTGTGCACGGTGTCACGCAGGAGCTTGGCCCGCATGGCGAGGAAGCCCGGGCCCGGACCGCCCAGGCGGTTGCGGGCGGCCACGAAGCCGGTGCCCAGGGTGACCGCGCACAACAGCCAGGCGACGACCCCGACGGCCATCACCCACGGCGTCGACCCGGCGACCAGGACCACCAGTCCGACCAGGGCCACGGCCAGCGCGCCGTAGCCGACGCGCAGGGCCCAGACCGCCCTCCTCCAGGCCGGGTCGGCGTCGAGCGCCTGCAGGTCGTCCACGACGCAGATCCTGCCAGAGGCCCGGCCGGACGGCCAGGACCCCGGTCTTCCAGGGCCGGGGTCCCGCTCAGGCCGAGGCTGCCGTCGCCCCCGTGGGAGCGGTCAGCAGGGCGACCAGCTCGCCATCGTCGCCGAAGAGCCGGTCGCGCCACTCGTCCACCAGGGCGGACGTGTCCCGGTCGTCGGGGTGGAACCCGCGCCGGTTGTAGTCGGCGATGCGGGCCCAGAACTCGCGCCGCAGGAACATCGACCCGGTGAACCGGCGGTAGCTCTGGCGCAGCACGCCACGGCGGTAGGTGTCTCGGTCGGCGGCCAGCGAGGCGGTCACCTGGGTGGCCAGCGTCAGGAAGAAGATGAGCCGCAGGGTGTGCATCGTCCAGACCCGCAGGGCCTCCGACCCGCCCGCCGCCCGGTAGACGTCGAAGGCGACCGCCTTGTGCTCGGACTCCTCCAGGGAGTGCCACACGAACAGCTCGCGCACCACGTCCACCCCGAGCACCTCCCGCAGGTCGGCGTCGCTCAGGACGAACTCGGCGAAGGTGGCGGTGAAGTGCTCGAGCGCGGCGGTTGCCGCCAGGTTGGCGATGGGCGGGAGCAGGCGCTCCCGGACGGCGAAGCCGACCCGGGTCAGCCGGTCGATGCGCCGGGTCGGGTAGCCGAGCTCGTCGAGCCGGTCGTTGAACACCCGGTGCTCCCGCCCGTGGACGGCCTCCTGACCGATGAACCCGTTGACCTGGCGGAGCAGGCCCGGGTCCGTCACCTGATCGCGGTACTGCCGGACCGACCGCACGAAGAAGTCCTCCCCCTCGGGGAAGAGCGACGACAGCGCGGCCAGGACGTGGCTGGCGATGAGGTCGCCGTCGCCGGCGAAGTGGCGGGGCACGTCCCCCACCGCCTCGTCGAACGCGATCCGGCGGGTCGGGACGGTGCGGGCGGGTGTGGTCGTCTGGGCCATGGTCCTCTGCTTCCTCCGGCTGCGGTGGGGTCAGAATAGAGTGATTGACGTATTTCCTCAAATCTTCGAATCCAAACGCCGGAGCGGTAGGATCTGTCCATGGCGACCACGGGTGGCGCCGCCACCAAAGGCGCCCAGACCAGGCGGGCGGTGCTGGAGGCGGCCATCGTGCGCTTCGGCCGCGACGGCTACCGCGGCACCTCGGTGGCCGACATCGCCCGGGACGCCGGGGTGGGCGGGACCGTCGCCTACGCCTACTTCCCCAACAAGGAGGCGCTCTTCCTGGCCGCCGTCGACCACGACGCGGCGGGGGTGATCGAGCAGGGCCTCTCCACCGTCCTCCAGGGGCCGTCGGGCCGGGCCTGGCGGGACTCGCTGATCTTCAGCCTGGTGGAGGCCGTCGACCACCACCCGCTGGCCAAGCGCCTGCTGGCGGGCCTCGAGCCCGAGGTGACCCTGCGGGTGCTCGAGATCCCCGCGCTGAACGAGCTCCGCAAGGCGTGCGTGGAGCGCCTCCGGTCGGACCAGGCGGCCGGGACGGTGCGGACCGACATCGACCCGCAGGAGGTCGGCAACGGCATCGTCACCATGATGCTGTCACTGCTCATGTCGGTGGTGCAGATGGGCAACGAGGTGGCGGTGGCCTACGTGCAGGAGGTCACGGCGGTGTTCGACGCCGCCGTGCTGCCCTGAGTGGGCTCAGTCCTCCAGGTACCGCAACACGGCGAGCACCCGGCGGTGGTCGGTCGACGACGTAGGCAGCTGGAGCTTCTGGAAGATGTTGGCGATGTGCTTCTCGACCGCCCCCTCGGACACCACCAGGTTGGAGGCGATGGCGGAGTTCGACCGGCCCTCGGCCATCAGCCCGAGCACCTGGCGCTCGCGGGCGCTCAGCTCCGACAGGGCGTCCGTCCGCCGCGACGCGCCGACCAGCTGGGTGACCACCTCGGGGTCGAGCGCCGTGCCGCCCGACGCCACCCGCACCAGCGCGTCGACGAAGTCGGCCACGTCGGCCACCCGGTCCTTCAGCAGGTAACCGATGCCGGCGGCGCCACCGGCCAGGAGCTCAGCGGCGAACCGCGTCTCGACGTACTGGGAGAAGACGAGGATGCCCATGCCGGGGTGCCGCTGACGGAGTCCGATGGCGGACCGCAGGCCCTCGTCGGTGAAGGTGGGCGGCATGCGGATGTCGACGACCGCGACGTCGGGCGCGTCCGCCGCCACCGCCGCCTCGAGGCCCGGGGCGTCGCCGAAGGCGCCGGTCACGGCGAAGCCGCGGTCCACCAGCAGCTGGTGGAGGCCGTCGCGCAGGATCACCGAGTCCTCGGCGATCATGACCGAGATGGCGTCGGCCGGCGGTGGCGTCACGCCTGGACGGGCAGGTCGACGGTGACGACGGTGGGACCACCGGGCGGGCTGGCCACGGTCAGGTGCCCGTCGACCGCCTCCACCCGGTCGGCCAGTCCGGCCAGGCCGCTCGAGGTGGAGCCGACCCGGTTGACGGCGGCACCGCCCCGGCCGTCGTCGCGCACGGCGATCCGCATCCACGGGCCGTGTTGGGCGCAGGTGAGCGAGGCCCGCGAGGCCTGGGCGTGCTGGGCCACGTTGGCCAGCAGCTCGGCGGCGCAGAAGTAGGCGATCGCCTCGATGGCCGGGCTCGGACGGGACGGGACCGTCACCGTGACCTCGGTGGGGACGGTGCTGCGGGCGGCCAGCGTGGCCAGGGCGTTGCCGAGGCCGGTGTCGAGGGCCGGCGGATGGATGCCCCGGGCCAGGTCCCGCAGGTCGGTGATGGCCTCCTTGGCGCCCTGGTGGGCCTCGTCGACCAGCCGGCGGACGGCCCGGAGCTCGTCCTCCTCGTCGTCGTCGACGTCCAGCGTCGCCAGGTGCTCCTTGGCCTGGCCCAGACGCATGGCCAGGGCCACCAGCTGCGCCTGGGTGCCGTCGTGCAGGTTGCGCTCGATGCGCTGCAGCGTCTCGGTGGCGGCGTCGAGCGTGCGGGACCTCGACGCCTCCAGACTCCGCACCCGGGACGAGGCGGCGGTGGGCCCGAGCAGCACGGCCATGATGCGGCGGTCGACGAACACGACGAACCGCATGGTCCAGGGGGCGACGAACAGGAAGACGACGCCGAGCAGGAACGTCCCCACCCGCACGGCGAACCCGGACACGCCCCCGTCGGCCACGCCGTGGACCGACGCCCGACCGAGCACACCGAACCCGTGCGCGCCCTGGCCGCCGAACAGGAGCGATGCGATCCCGAAGAACGCCTCGACCCAGATGCTCAGCGCGAACCAGATCCCGAACAGGGTCAGCGGCACCTTGGCGGCGAAGTAGAGGACGGCCCGCCACGCCGCCGGATCGGCGAAGGCCGACCGCAGCCACCGCAGCAGGCCGGGAGCCGGTGCGAACGGCTCGGGGTCGGCGATCTCGTCGCCCAGCAGGCTCCAGGCCAGACTCCGCTGCCACCCGCCGAGGCCCCGGGCCGCCCGGAGGCCTCCGGCGAGCACGAAGATGCCGACGATGACGACGGTCAGCAGCACGCCGGCGACGCCGAGAGCCAGCAGGACCCAGGCGGCACCGATGGCCAGGACGGAGCTGGCCAGGAAGTAGCCCAGCTCAGCCCAGGTGCGCTTCTGGAAGGGCTCCCGCAGGACCACCCGGCCCAGCCGCCGGGCCTGCTCGGCCCGTTCCTCGGGGATCCGGATCTGCACCCAGCCGACCTCGGCGCCCGGGTCGCTCAAGCGTCACGCCTGGCGAACAGCACGGCCCCGACGGCCACGGCGACAGCGGCGTAGACGACCATCAACCCCAACCCTACGCCCGGTGCCAGCGGCATGTTCGGGTCGCCGCCCCCCGGGGGGGCCTGGGGCACGGTGGCCATGACCGACTGGGTGAGGATGTTGGTCGGCAGGTACTTGACGGCCGCCTCCGAGATCCCGTGGATCACCAGGGGCAGCACGAACACCACGCCGACGAAGGCGGCGATGGCCGCCGCCGTGCTGCGGAAGATCATGCCGAAACCGAACGACATGAGCGTGAGCAGGGCGATGACCAGGCCCGTCATGGTGACGGCCCGGAAGGCGCCCGACGAGGCCAGGGTGGCGTGCGGCGCGTGCCCGCCCGAGAGGATGACCTGCCCCAGGTAGAAGGACGCGAAGCTGAGCACCTCGCAGAAGACGAACGTCAGCACCGCGGTCACGGCCAGCTTGACGGCGAAGAGCATCGGCCGACGCGGGGCGGCGGCCAGCGTCGTCCGGATGGTCCCGCTGGCGTACTCCCCCGTCACCAACATGGCCCCGAGCACGCCGCCGGCCAGGGCCACCGTGATCATGCCGGTCAGCGACTCCTGGGTCGGGTCGAAGCCCTGGTACCAGCCGGGCAGGTGGTGGAGGGCGGCGTGGGAGACGAGCCCCGTGACCAGCAGGCAGGCCACCACGGCGATGCCCGCGGTGATGGCCGTCGACCGCAGCGTCGCGATCTTCGACAGTTCGGCCCGCGCCACGTTGGTGGCGCGGTAGCGCCCGCGTGGGGCGTCCAACAGGATCTCGGTGGTCATCGTCCGGCGTCCTCTCCGACGGTCAGGGTCTCGGGCACGGTGGTCGAGCGGTACTCGACGTCGTCCTGGGTCAGGGCCATGAAGGCGTCCTCCAGGGACGCGGTGATCGGTGTCAGCTCGTAGATGCGCAGGCCGCCGGCGGCCGCCAGGTCGCCGAGCTGCTGCGAGGTCAGCCCGCTCACGGTGAGCGACCCGTCCTCGTGCTCCACACTCCCCCCGGCGGTGTGGATGGCCGGGACGAAGGCGGCACCGTCCGGGGTGACGAGGCGGACCGCACCCCCGCCGCTGCGGGCGACGAAGTCGGCCACGCTCGTCTCGGCGATGAGCCGGCCCCGGCCGATCACGACCAGGCGGTCGGCGGTCAGCGACATCTCGCTGATGAGGTGACTCGACACGAAGACCGTCCGGCCCTGGGCGGCCAGACCCCGCAGGAAGTGCCGCACCCACCGGATGCCCTCGGGGTCGAGGCCGTTGACCGGCTCGTCGAAGAGGAGGACGGCCGGGTCACCGATGATGGCGGCGGCGATACCGAGCCGCTGGGTCATGCCCAGCGAGAACTTCCCCACCCGTCGGTTGGCCACCGAGGTCAGCCCGACCTCCTCCAGGACCTCGTCGACGCGGCGGGTCGGGATGTCGTTGGCCAGGGCCAGCCACTTCAGGTGGTTCCGGGCGGTGCGGGCGGGGTGGAAGGCCTTGGCGTCGAGCAGGGCACCGACCTCACGCAGGGGCCAGGCCAGGTCGGCGTAGCGCCGGCCGCCGATGAGGGCCGACCCCGAGTCGGGCAGGTCGAGGCCCATGACCATGCGCATGGTCGTCGACTTACCCGAGCCGTTGGGCCCGAGGAAGCCGGTGACCTCGCCGGAGGGGACCTCGAAGGTCAGGTGGTCCACGGCGGTCGAGTCGCCGTAGCGCTTGGTGAGGGAGTGGGCGGTGATCATCGTCGTCCACGGTACGACGGACCCTGTCCGATGTGAATGTGGCCAGGGGGTGTCTGGGGGTGGGGGTAGCCCCACCCGGGCAGCTCAGGCGTCCCGGTCGGACGGGGTGGGGTCCCCGGCCGGCCGAAGGGTGATTTACATATTCCGATATCGGTATATGATTCCTGCGTGGCCCGAACGCCGACGACATCCGACGCCTTCAATGCGGTCGCTGAGGTCAGCCGTCGCCAGTTGCTCGACGCCCTCGGCGACGGCGAGTCCACGGTCGGCGACCTCGTCGATCGTTCGGGTCTCAGCCAACCCCAGGTCTCGAAGCACCTCGCCGTGCTGCGAGCTGTGGACCTGGTGGCCGTCCGGGTCGACGGTCGCCATCGCTGGTACCGGGTGAACGGTCGATCGTTGCAAC
>Ga0265327_10000505_pt1 | contig 67742 bp, 45 predicted proteins | sample 41621metaG_FD_202089 | JGI IMG/M metagenome (GOLD analysis project Ga0265327, IMG submission 202089) | Rhizosphere microbial communities from Carex aquatilis grown in University of Washington, Seatle, WA, United States - 4-16-21 metaG | ecosystem: Host-associated > Plants > Roots > Rhizosphere...
CGCCGCGATGCGGCGTTCGGCCGGGGATGACAGCGAGGTTTTGATTTTGAAACGGAGGAAAACATGAGAGACGTAGTCGTGGTGTCATACGCCCGCACCGGCTTGGCGAAAGCTGCCCGTGGCGGTTTCAACAACACATCAAACATGGCGATACTCGGGCACGCCATCAAACATGCCGTTGAGCGCTCCAAAGTGGCGCCTGCCGAAGTGGAAGATGTCGTGTCGGGTTGTGTTGCCGCTTCCGGCAACGTGGCGCGCGGTGCTGCGTTGCTCGCGGGACTGCCGATCACCACGTCGGGCGTGACGGTGAACCGTGCCTGTTCCTCCGGCCTCAACGCCATTGCCATCGCCGCGCGTTACATCAAGGACGATGGCGCGAACGTCATGGTGGGTGCGGGCGTCGATTCCATCACCTATCAGGGCGGTGGCGGCGGCGGGACAGAGCCGAAGATCGTCGAGATGTATCCCGATTACTGGATGCCGATGATCGACACCGCCGATGTGGTGGCCGCGCGTTATGGTATTAGCCGCGAATACCAAGATGAGTATTCGCTGGAATCCCAGCGACGCATGGCCGCCGCACAACAGGCGGGCAAGTTCAAGGACGAGATCGTGCCGATGGCGACCAAGATGAAGGTCGTCAACAAGGATACGAAGGAAGAATCCATCGTCGACTACGTCGTCAACCGCGACGAATGCAATCGCCCCGACACGACGCTGGAAGGTCTGGCAAAGCTTGCCCCCGTCAAAGGCCCCGGCAAATTCGTCACCGCAGGCAACGCCTCGCAATTGTCCGATGGCGGAGCAGCGGTCGTGCTGATGGAAGCGAAGGAAGCCGAAAAGCGCGGCCTGCAACCGCTGGGCGCGTTCAAAGGCTGGGCCGTCGCCGGCTGCAAGCCCGATGAAATGGGCATCGGCCCGGTGTTCGCCGTGCCGCGTCTGCTGGAACGCCACGGCCTGAAGGTCGGCGACATCGACCTGTGGGAATTGAACGAGGCGTTCGCGAGCCAATGCCTCTATTGCCGCGACAAGCTCGGCATCGATCCGTCGATCTACAACGTCAACGGCGGCTCCATCGCCATCGGCCACCCCTTCGGCATGACCGGCGCGCGCCTTTCCGGCCACGCCCTGATGGAAGGCAAACGCCGCAACGCCAAGAACGTGGTGGTGTCGATGTGCATCGGCGGCGGCATGGGTGGCGCAGGTTTGTTTGAAGTGTTTTGATTCACCCAGACCCTCCCCTTGAGGGAGGGTCGAACAAATTCGGAGCGCAGCGAACGAATTTTTCGGGGAGGGGTCCTACGGTTTGGCAGTTTGACCCCTCCCCGAAATTGCTTCGCAATTTCGACCCTCCCTCAAGGGGAGGGTTTGTTCATCTCGCAAAAAAAATATTTTTAATCGCCTCAACATCTCGTTGCGCGAACACCACCCACACACAACTGCATCACCCCATATCGAGCGCATTCAACTGTTTAACCCCCCGCAGCGTTACGCTCGCCTTAATTCACCGCCCCCCTTGCAGCGCAACGCTCCTCGATGCATATACGCCAAATCCCAACCACTGCGTCCTGCACTCACACCGGCAATCGTTTGCCCGGTTTGAAACGCACGTTCAGATGTTTGGGACCGGAGATGAAGTTCGACGCCAGCCATTCCGGCTGACCGACGATTTGCAAACCGTCGATCCGCGTCAGCACCTCGTTGAGGATCGCATCGATCTCGATGCGCGCGATGTGCTGGCCGAGACAACCGTGCGGCCCCGTGCCGAAGGCAATGTGTTCGTTCGGCGTGCGGGATAGATCAAGCTTGTCGGGCGCGGCAAATTTCGCCGCGTCGCGGTTTGCGGAGCCGAAATACATCACCACCTTGTCGCGCTCGCGGATTTTCTTGCCGCCGAGCTCGGTGTCGTGTTTCGCCGTGCGCCGCATATAGATGACCGGCGTGGTGTAACGCAGCAATTCCTCGCGGGCGGAAGCCAGCCGCCCGCCGAGATCGGCCCTCAGCCAGTCAAGCTGATCGGGATTGTCCTTCAGCGCGATCAGGCCGGAGGAAAGAAGATTCCGCGTGGTGTCGCCACCCGCATCAATGAGAAGGAGAAAGAACAAAAGAAACTCAATGTCATCCAGACGTTTGCCGTCCACCTCAGCCTGCAACAGCTTGGTCGCCAGATCGTTCGCAGGCCGCGCGCGCTTTTCCTCGATCAGCGTGCGCCCGTATTCGAACATCTTCATCACCGCGGTTGCACCCGCGCCCGGAGCCTGCGCCTCCGGCGAGGTGTGGATGATCTCGGTGAGCTTGTAGAGTTCCCGCCCGTCTTGCAGCGGCATACCCATCAACTCGGCGATGACATAGGAAGGCATTTCGCCCGCCACCTGCTCCACGAAATCGCATTCGCCCCTTTCGATCACCTCGTTCACGATCTGCCGCGCCAATTGGTGCATGCGCGGCGTGCGGTCGGCCGAAACGGGCACGGTGAATTCGTTGCGGATCAGTTTGCGGAACGCGGTGTGCTGCGGCGGGTCCATCATCAGCATCATCTTGTAGCCGCCGAACGCGTTCTGCTGTTCCGACAACGGATCGGTGATCATGATGGTGGGTTCGGAGGAAAACGCCTGAAAGTTTCTGTCGACCGCATAGACATCTTCGTAACGCGTCACCGCCCAGAAACCGGTCCCATCCGGCTCCTCATGCCAGTGAACGGGATCGTGTTCGCGCAACCATTTGTATTGCTCCAGCGGATGGCCGTCGGCAAAGCGCGTGGGGCTCAGCAGGTCGATGTTCATGGGCGTTTCCCGAATGTCTTTCGGCAAGGATAGGCCGCCCGATATGGAATTCTCAATGCTGTTTGACGAGCGCAGGCGTTCTGTCGGACGATGCGGTATCTAAATATTGACAGGGATGAACGTGGAGCAACCTCAGGAAATTTCCATCGGGGCGGCGCTGGCAAAACAGGCCGCGCAGCAACCAAACAATATCGCAGTGCAATGCGAAGACGACATGCGGACATGGGCCGAACTGCACAAGCGCACCAACCGCATTGCGCGCGGGCTGGCCGCGAAAGGCGTCAAGTTCGGCGACTTTCTGACCATTGCGCTGCCGAACGGTGTGGGCTTCATCGAAGCCAGTTATGCCGCGTGGAAGCTGGGCGCGGTGCCGCAGCCCGTTTCGTTCCGCCTGCCCGCGGGCGAATTGCGCGCCATCGCAGAACTGGCGAACACGCCCGTCGTCGTCGGCGACACCACCACGACGGACGCGGGCAAACCCGTGGTCACGATTGAGGAGCTTTACGCGCTATCGAACGACGACAGCGATCTGGAAGACAGGATTTCCCCGTCGTGGAAAGCACCGACCTCCGGCGGTTCGACAGGCCGCCCCAAACTGATCGTCGCGGGCCAGCCCGGACTTGCCAACCCGCTGTCGGCGGAATTCTGGCGCATTGCGCCCGATGACATCGTGCTGATGCCCGCCCCGCTTTATCATAACGGCCCGATCGTGACCGTGTTTCCCGCTCTGCAAGTGGGCGCGCGCGTCATCATCATGCCGCGCTTCGATGCCGAGAAGACGCTGCAGATGATCCAGACACATCGCGCAACGTGGATCTATCTGGTGCCGACGATGATGGGCCGCATCTGGCGTCTGCCCGAAGAGGTGCGCACGAAATACGATCTGTCGTCGCTGCGCACGGTCTGGCATCTGGCAGCACCCTGCCCGGCCTGGCTCAAGGAAGAATGGATCAACTGGCTCGGCGCCAAGAAGATCTGGGAATTGTACGGCGGCACCGAAGGCCAGGCGCGCACCACGCTGGACGGTGAAGAATGGCTGGCCCATCGCGGCTCCGTCGGGCGCACACACGAAAGCGGCGAGATCAGAATCTTCGACGGTGAAGGCCGCGAACTGCCAGTGGGTGAAACCGGCGAAGTCTATATGCGGCGCAATCCGCTGTTGCCGGAGACCTATCGTTACATTGGCGCCGAAGCCCGCACGATCCACGACGGCTGGGAATCCTTGGGCGACATCGGCTGGATGGATGCGGATGGTTATCTCTATCTCGCCGACCGGCGCAGCGACATGATCCTGGTGGGTGGCGCGAATGTCTATCCGGCGGAAGTCGAGGCCGCACTCGAAGAACACCCGATGGTGCAATCCTGCGCGGTGATCGGCTTGCCCGATGACGATCTAGGCAACCGTATCCACGCCATCGTGCAGAGGCGCGGCGCATTGAGCGAAGGCGAGTTGTTCGCCCATCTTGCCGAACGGCTGGTGACATACAAACGCCCGCGTTCGGTGGAATTCGTGGACGAAGCGTTGCGTGACGACGCCGGCAAAGTGCGCCGCTCGGCCTTGCGCGCCGAACGGATGCCGAAATAGGAGACAAAGATGGGAAGGGTTCAGGGCAAGATCGCGCTGGTCACCGGTGCCGCCAGCGGCATCGGGCGGGCTTCCGCGCTACTGCTCGGCAAGGAAGGTGCGACCGTTATCGCAACCGACGTGCAGGACGACATGGGCAAAGATGTTGCCGCCAAAATCAAACAAGGCGGCAGCGATGCAATCTACCTACATCAGGATGTGACGAGTGAGGACGGCTGGATAAGCGTTATCGCCGAAATCAAATCGCGCTTCGGCAGGCTCGACGTGCTGGTGAACAATGCGGGCATCGCGATTGCGGGGCCGGTGACCGACATGAGCCTTGCCGATTGGCGACGCCAGCAGGCGATCAATCTGGACGGTGTGTTCCTGGGCACCAAACACGGGCTGCCGTTGATGCGCGCGAGCGGCGGCGGCTCGATCATCAACATCTCTTCGCTGGCGGGATTGAAAGGCACGGCGGGATTGGCTGGTTACTGCGCCACCAAAGGCGGCGTGCGCCTGTTCAGCAAGGCGGTGGCGCTGGAATGCGCACAGGCCAAAGACAGAGTGCGGGTGAATTCGGTGCATCCCGGCATCATCGAAACGCCGATCTGGGGCGGCATTGCCGACGGCATGTCGAGCGAGGTGACAGGGGCGCGCCGCAGCGGCGCCAATGCGCCCGATCTCGATGCATTGTCTTCGATAGCCGTGCCGACCGGCGTGAAAGGCTTGCCGGAAGATATCGCAGAAGGCGTGCTTTATCTTGCCAGCGACGCATCGCGATATGTGACCGGCACGGAACTTGTGATCGACGGCGGCATGTCTACCCGGTGATATGAAGCCATTCGCTGTTCCAGACGTTTCGAAATCGGAGGTCCATCGCATGGCCACGATTTCAACAGGTTACGAACCACCGCCGCGCCGGTTCCATCCATTCTGGATCGGATTGGCGATCTTTGTTGCGCTGGTGATTGCATTCGCGATCCTGTTCGATTGGAACTGGTTGCGCGGACCGCTCGCCCGCTACTACTCGCACAAGACCGGGCGCGACGTGCATATCGCCCATCTTGAAGTGCATCCCTGGTCGTTTCATCCACGTGTGACGGTGGATGGTTTGACCATTTCAAATCCCAAATGGGCGCCGAATGGCGACGTGGCGGATATTCCCAAATTTTCGGTGACGATGAAATTGATGCCTTTATTTGTTGGGCGGCTGAATTTGCCGCGCGTGGTGGTCGACAAGCCGCAATTCGCGTTGCTGCGCGACGATCAGGGCCGCGCGACATGGGAATTCGGCACCACTGCGCGCGAGAATGTGAAACCTCTCGAACTGCCGCCGATCCAGAATTTCCTGATCCGCGATGGCAAGGTGACCATCGAAGATCAAACGCGGGACCTGCATTTCTCCGGCACGATTTCGTCCAATGAAAGCGCAGACAAGGGCCGTACAGCATTCGAGCTTATCGGCGACGGGAAGCTGAACCGCAATCCATTCACGATGAACGTCACCGGAGGACCGCTGATCAATATCGACCGCAGCAAGCCCTATGAATTCGACATGAAACTCCGCGCCGGCGCAACCCGCGTGACGGCGAACGGCACGATCACGCACCCGTTCGATCTCGGTGGCATTTCGGCGGATGTGACGTTCCGCGGTGCGAACCTTGCCGATCTTTATTATCTGACCGGCCTCGTGCTGCCGCACAGCCCGCCCTATCGCCTTTCGGCAAAGCTCACGCGCAACGATGCGGTGTACACATTGAACGGCCTCAACGGCACCGTCGGCAACAGTGACCTGCACGGCGACCTGACGGCCGATGTGACAAGCGGACGGCCGTATCTGAAAGGCAATCTGTCTTCGCGCTCGGTCAGCTTCGTCGATCTGGGCGCGTTGTTCGGCGGCGGGCCCACGGGCGCCAAACTGCAACAGGCCGCGCAGAAAGCGGGCATAGCGCCGCAGGAAGCGCAAGCCGCGGAGGCGCAGCAAACGCAATATTTCCTGCCCGATCTGCCGCTGGCAGTGGACCGCGTGCGTCAGATGGATGCCGATGTCACCTATCACGCCGACAAAGTGGTCTCGGAAACGTTTCCGCTGCGCCAACTCGATCTCGCGCTCAAACTCGATCACGGCGTGCTGACGGTCAATCCGGTTTCGATGTCGCTGTCGCAGGGAAAGATATCAGGCTCCGCTGCGATCGATGCGCGCAAGAATGTGCCCGCTGTCGATGTCGACCTCAGGTTTCGCGACATCAACCTGCAGCAATTCGTTCCAGCCACGAAGGGGCAACCGCCCATTGAGGGAACGCTGGAAGCGCGTGCCAAACTGCATGGAACCGGAAAAAGCGTTCACAAGGCGGCGGGTACCGCAAACGGAACGGTTACGGCGGTGGTGCCCAAAGGTGCCGTGCGCAGGCAACTTGTCGAACTTCTGGGCATCGATCTGGATCAGGCGCTGTTCCTTTCGGGAAGCACGGATCAAACGAATGTGCGTTGCGCGGTGGCCGATTTTTCCGCGAGCAACGGAACGCTTTCCGCCCGCCACATCGTGTTCGATACGGACGCGGTCAATGTGAACGGCAGCGGCACCATCAATCTGGCGGACGAGACGTTGAACATGACGGTGCAAGGAGCCCCCAAGAGTTTCCGGCTGCTGCGCGTGCGCGCACCGATCACCATCACCGGCTCTCTGAGCAAACCCTCCGTCGGGATCAAGGCCGGTGCCGTTGTGGCGCAAGGCGCGGCGGCGGTGGGGCTGAGCGTGTTGCTGACGCCGCTGGCGGCCATCCTTCCCTTCGTGGATCCGGGGCTGGCGAAGGATGCGAATTGTGCGGGGCTTGTGTCCGATGCCAAGGCGAAGGGTGCCCCCGTCCGCCGGAAAGACCTGCATTGACGGCGTTGGCCTTGGGCAGGGATTGCGGCCATATTCCGGCCATCTGATTCCCCTAGGGGCAGCCACATTTCCGGATGTTTTTGCGCATGAACCAGTTTTTTGGCCGTATTGTCGCGTTCTGCGTCCGCCACGCCAGTTTGGCTGTGGCGGCGGGTGTGCTGCTTGGGATTCTGGGCGGTTATTTCGCCGCCACCCATTTCAAGATGAACAGCGACACCGCGCAGTTACTTTCGCACGACCTGCCCTGGCGTCAGCGCCAGATCGCGTTCGACAAGCTGTTCCCGCAGAACGACGATCTGATCGTGGCCGTGGTCGATGGCGTGACGCCCGAGCGCACCGAACAGGGCGCAAGCGCGCTTGCCGCCGCACTTTCGGCACACAACGACACGTTCGTTTCCATCCGCAGGCCGGATGCGGGCGATTTCTTCACGCACAACGGCTTGCTGTTCATGCCGGTGGACAAGGTGAAAGCCACCACCGAGCAACTATTGAAATCGCAATCCTTCCTGGGTGCGCTTGCCGCCGATCCCAGTCTGCGCGGGATCATGACCAGCCTTTCCACTGCGCTGGTCGGCGTTCAACACGGACAAGCGACGCTCGACGATCTGCACAAGCCGGTTTCGGCGTTCGCAAACGTGCTGGGCGATGTTCAGGCGCACAAGAAGGTCTTCTTCTCCTGGCAAAGCATGTTCGGCGACGGCGCGCCCGATCCGCATCAGATCCGCAAATTCATTCTTGCCAAACCGCGTCTGAATTACGGCGCCCTGTCGCCGGGCGCACACGCGACCGATCTCATTCGCGACACGGCAAAATCCCTTCAGCTCACGCCGGACAATGGCGTGCGCGTGCGGCTGACGGGACAGATTCCGCTTTCGGATGAAGAGTTCGCGAGCCTGCGCGAGAATATCGGCCTCATCCTCACCCTGATGATGGTGGCGGTGCTGCTGATGCTGTGGCTTGCCGTGCAATCGGTGCGCATCATCGCGGCCATTCTTGTCACGCTGTTGATCGGGCTGATCCTGACGACGGCATTCGGGTTGCTGGCGACGGGCGCGTTGAACCTTATCTCAGTGGCGTTCATCCCGCTGTTCGTGGGGCTTGGCGTCGATTTCGGAATCCAGTTCGCGGTGCGTTATCGCGCCGAACGTTTTCAGTTGCGTGAGCTCGAACCCTCGCTTGTGGCCGCGGGCCACAGTGTCGGCCTGCCATTGGCGCTTGCCGCACTTGCGATTGCAGCGGGTTTTCTTGCATTCGTGCCGACTGACTATAAGGGCGTTGCCGAACTCGGCCTGATCGCCGGCATGGGCATGGTGGTGGCGTTCGTGCTGAGCGTCACCGTTCTGCCCGCGCTGCTTATGCTGTTCAGGCCGCGCGGTGAAGCGGCGGAAATCGGCGAGCCGCGGCTTATCATTCTCGACTGGTATCTGCGCAAGAATCGCAACCGCGTGCTCATGGTGGTTCTGGCGCTGACGGTGCTGGGATTGGGCGCGATGCCGTTCCTGCATTTCGATTTCAATCCGCTGCATCTGCGCAATCCGAAGACGGAATCGGTTTCGACCTTGTTCGACTTGATGAAGGACCCGCAGAACTCGCCCAACACCATCGACATTCTGGCGCCATCGCTGGATGCCGCCGATGCCTTGCAGAAGAAGCTCGCGGCGCTGCCGCAAGTGGCCGAAGTGTTGACGCTGAAGAGCTTTATTCCGGGCGATCAGCAGCCGAAGCTTGCGCTGATCCAGGATGCGCAATTGCTTTTGGACCCAACGATCAATCCGTTCATCACCGAGCCGCCGCCGACCGATGCACAGGATGTGGCGGCGGTGAAGAAAGCTGCCGCCGATTTGCGCACGGCGGCGGGAAATGCGCAGACGCCGGCCGCGAAAGATGCGGTGCGTCTTGCGGGCGTGTTGGATAAACTTGCGGCCGCATCGCCTGAAGATCGCAAAATGGCGGCGGATGTTCTGATCGCGCCGCTCAACACCATGCTGGCGCAGATGCGCGGCATCCTGATGGCGCAGCCGGTAACGTTGCAATCGCTTCCCGCCGACATGAAGCGGGATTGGATCGCCCCCGACGGACGCACCCGCGTGCAGGTGTTCCCCAGCGGCAATCCGGATGACAACGGCAATCTGCGCCGTTTCAGCAAGGCCGTGGAAGCGGTAGCTCCCGATGCGACTGGGGCAGCCATCTCCATCCAGGAATCCGGCAACACCATCGTCGGCGCGTTCGTGCGCGCGGGCGTAGGATCGTTCATCATCATCGCGATCCTGTTGTGGTTTGTGCTGCGCAATGCGCGCGATCTTGCCATGGCACTCGCCTCGCTCATGTTCGCAGGGCTGATGACGCTTGCCAGTTGCGTGGTGTTGGGTCTGCAGATCAATTTCGCCAACATCATTGCGTTGCCACTGCTGTTCGGCATCGGCGTGGCGTTCAACATCTACTACCTGATGGCGTGGCGTGCGGGCGATGGCGATTTGCTGCGGTCGCCGCTGGCGCGCGCCATCGTGTTCAGCGCGCTCACAACGGCCTCCGGCTTCGGCAGCCTCTGGCTTTCAAGCCATCCGGGTACTGCGAGCATGGGCGAACTCTTGATGATCTCGCTGTTGTGGACCATCGCGACGATCCTGTTCATCCTGCCCGCGCTCCTCGGTCCGCCGCGCGCCCGCGCATAAAAAAGAGCCCGGCATTTCTGCCGGGCTCCTCTTTCAGCCGAAGCTGTTAGTGATGCCACCCATGGCGGTGGTGGCGGCGGTCGTCGTGCCTCCACCCATTATAGCTGTGGCGATAATGGTCGCGATAATAGCGAGCTTCGCTGCCATGCCAGCGGTGCCAATTGTGGCTATGGTCGTACCAACCATCCGAGTAGCCGACGGCGACGTTGCCGAAATCGATGGCAATGCCAGCAGCCGACGCGGGTGTGGTTGCACCATATGCGATGCCTGTCACGCCAAGCGCGACTATCGCTGTTTTCAGCAGTTTGTTCATCTCTCCAATCCTTCCGCGTTGGGATACGAAAGGTGAAACGCACGAAGGAGAGTTCCGAGCCACAAAGTTCCGAAATTGGTGTGATCGACTGATTGGGAACTATAGCGGCGCTGCTGCGTTAACGGCCGCCCTTCGGGATGAAGTTGGCGTTGCGTTTAATGATGATCTGAGACGTGCGGAGGTCTTCCAGCGCCTTGGCGAGAAGCTCGGCAGGCTTCGCCTCTTCCGGCTGCTGGCGGTTCAACTGTCCCGCGGTCAGTACCGCGGCGATGAGGATTTCAAACTGTTCGTGGTCCATGGCTCGCCCGGTGTTTCATCGAGCGAGCATGGCCACAGTTTGGTTTAGAAATCGTGGCGAGGGAAAAGCCCTAGCCTTTCAGGGTGTTGTCGGTGACCTGATTCATCCTTTTGATCAGCCCGGCAGCGCCCTGCTTGGCCACGGTGTCGGAGAATTCCGAACGGCGCAGCGCAAGCTGGCTGGTGAAGCCCGCCAGGAAGACATCGATCACCTTCCAGTCGCCGCTACCGGCATCGCGCATGCGGTAGTTGAATTTGATCGCATCGCCCTTGGGAGGGCGCATTTCGGTCTGCACCACCTTGTCGGGTGCGCGGTCGACGACGTTGGGCAGCACCACGAATTGCTGACCGTTATAGCTGTCGAAATTCTTGGCGTAGTTCGAAACCGTCATCCGTTCGAAGGCATCGGTCAGCGCTTTGCGATCGGCTTCGGAGAACTTCAACCAGTCGGGACCGACGGCATATTGGGTCATCGCCGGCAAGTTGAAGGCGGCTTCGACGGCGGGCTTGAGCTTGTCGTAACGGCCCTGGACGCCGAGCTTGGCGCCGCCCTTCATCGTGTCGACCAGCGTGGCATAGAAAGCCTGGATTTTCTTGGCGGCCGGATCGGTGGGCGCATCCGCCGCAGCCACCGGAGATACCACCACGAACACCGAAACTATGGCCAACGCGGCCGCGAACCCTTTGAACATGCTTCCTGCTCCGTGGAACTCGAATCCCCTATGCACTCTACAATGTATCCAGGCAAAGGGCGTTCCCTGCCGGAACCGATTGAAGTTGGTAGCAATCCAGTGGGAAACTGGCCAAAGCAAGGCACCAATCGGAGGGAATCATGTCTGACCGGGTAACCGTAACGATGGACGGGGGCGTGGCCGACGTCCGCATGGTGCGCGCCGACAAGATGAACGCGCTCGACGGGGCGATGTTCGACGCGCTGATCGCGACCGGCGAAGAATTGAAGACCCAGAAGGGCTTGCGCGCCGTGGTGCTCTCCGGCGAAGGCCGCGCCTTCTGCGCGGGCCTCGATATGGGCAGCTTCGCCCAGATGGCGGGCGGCAGCCACAAATCGGTTAACGGCGGCGGCGTCGCCGGCCTTGCCGCACGCGAATATGGCATCGCCAACAAGGCGCAGCAGGTCGCTTACGTTTGGCGGCAGATTCCGGTGCCGGTGATTGCGGCGGTGCATGGCGTGGCGTTTGGGGGGGGCTTCCAGCTGTCGCTCGGTGCCGACATGCGCTACGTCGCGCCCGACACCAAGATGTCGATCATGGAAATCAAATGGGGCCTAGTGCCTGATATGGCGGGGCTGCTTCTGATGCCAGGAATGGCGCGCACCGACGTGATGCGTGAACTCACCTTTACCGGAAAGGTCTTCACCGGGGTGGAAGCCAAAGACTATGGCTTTGCCACCCGCATTTGCGAGAACCCGCGCGAGGAAGCGCTGGCGACCGCTAAGGAAATCGCCGGCAAGAGTCCGCACGCGATCCGCGCGGCAAAGCGGCTGCTCAATCTCTCGCTCGAAGCCGATGCGGCGACCGTTCTGCGCGTGGAGACCGAGGAGCAGGTGGCGCTCATCGCTTCGCCCAATCAGATCGAGGCAGTGATGTCGAACATGCAGAAGCGCGCGGCGAACTTCACCGAGGTGGGCTGAACCGCATCAGGCCGCAAAGCCCTGCATCGCAGCGGCCAGATGGCGCACACGTTCTGGGCCGCCCAGGAGCTGCCGGTTGAGGCCTATGCGCTTGAACCAATAATGCAGGCCCAACAAATCGGTGATGCCGATACCGCCGTGAACCTCGGTCGAGGTGCGGGCGACGAAGCGGCCGATCTCGCTTAAATAAGCCTTGGCGTGCGCGGCGGTGAGCGATGCATCCTCCGGGATCGCATCGAAGGCGTGAGCGGCATACCAGATGAGGGAGCGGCCCGGTTCCAGTTCGGCAGCCATTTCGGCGCACAGATGCTTTACCGCCTGGAATGAACCGATGACGCGGTCGAATTGCTTGCGCTCTTGGGCATAGGCGACGGCTTTTTCGATCATCTGCCAGCCTGCACCCAGCGTATCGGCGGCCAGCATGGTCCAGCCTGCGTCGCGCATGGCGATGAGCGCATTGCCGTGAGACAGAGGCTCGGCTTCCACATTGTCGAAACTCAGTTCGCCGAGCGTGCGCGTGAGGTCGATGGTGGTGAGAGCTGTTTGCGTGATGCCCGAGGCCGTTGCGTTCACCAGATGCAATTTGTTTTCCCGGTCGGCGACGATGAACAATCCGGCATCGTCAAAATCCATCACGAACATCGCCTTGCCGTTGAGCCTGCCGTTCTGCGCAGTGATGCCGGCCCCTTCGCGCGCGCCTGCGACCTGTTCGGAAATCGCGACGGCGGTAGTGACTTCGCCGGAGGCGAGTTTCGGCAGCCAATGCGATTGCTGCGCCGGGCTTCCCGCATGCATCAGAGCCAGCGGCACCATCACGCAACTGGCAACGAACGGCACCGGGGCCACATGACGGCCAAGCGCTTCGGACACCAAGGCAGCATCGAGAAGCTTGAGGCCCACGCCGCCGAATTGTTCCGGGATGAGCAAGCCGGGAATGCCAAGCTCCACCAAGGCTAGCCACACATCCTCGGCGAATTCATTGGCATCGGCGGCTTTGCGAACGCGATCGAGCGGACACACACGGTCGAGCGTACGGTTCACGCTTTCCTGCATCATCTTCTGGTCTTGGCTGAGCGCGAATTCCATTGTCTCACTCCCTCGCCAGTTTGGGTTCGCGCGGGAGCCCAAGGCCGCGTTCGGCGATGATGTTCTTCTGTATCTGCGCGGTGCCGCCGCCGATGATGAGGCCAAGATCGAACATATAAGCACGCTGCCAGAAGCCGTTGGCGCGCAGATGCGGGCTGTCGTGGTAAAGCACGCCCAATTCACCTAACGCATCGATGGCGAAGGCCGCGAGCTGGTGGTTCAACTCGCAACCTTCCAGTTTGACGATCAGCCGCGCCAGCCCCACGTCATCGCGGGTTGCAGCAGCGGTGAGAAGCCTGAGACCATGGAATTGCATCGCCAATACGCGGCCCTGTAACTGCATCAGCCGGTCGCGCAGCACCGGATTGTCCATCAGACGGTGACCATCCACCGTTTCCTGTTTCATCAACTCGATGATGGCTTGCAGGCGCGTGTTGGCAGCGTTGGGATCGCCCAACATGCCGCGCTCGTGTTTCAAGGTAGCATTGGCGACGGACCAGCCTGCCCCGCGGCCGCCCACAACGTTTTCTTGCGGCACGCGCACGTCGGTGAAGAAGACCTCGTTGAATTCGGCATGGCCGGTCATGGTTTTCAGCGGGCGCACTTCGATGCCCGGGGTCTTCATCGAGAACAGGATGTAGCTGATGCCCTGGTGCTTGGCGCGCTCGCTTTCGGTGCGCACCAGGCAAAAGATCATGTCGGCCTGATGCGCTGTCGACGTCCAGATCTTCTGGCCGTTGATGACAAAATCGTCGCCGTCTTCGACGCCGCGTGTTTGCAGCGATGCGAGGTCGGACCCCGCGCCGGGTTCGGAATAGCCCTGGCACCAGATGATCTCGCCGCGCAAGGTGGGTACGATGTATGTGCGTTTCTGTTCTTCGCTGCCAACTTCCAGAAGCGTCGGCACCAGCATGGAGATGCCCTGCCCCGCCAATCCCGTTGAGGCTTTGGCGCGCGTGAACTCTTCGGCGATGATGCGCGATTTCAGAACGTCGGGCTCTGCACCATAGCCGCCATATTCGCGCGGGATGGTGCGCGCGGCATAACCGTTGTCAATCAACAGTTTCTGCCATGCGAGCGTGTCGGCTGCGGGGCGCCCACCGCCGTAAGCTTTCGGAAAATTATGGCGATGCGTTTCCAGAAACGTGCGAACCTGCGCACGGAAAGCTTCGTAATCTTTGTTGTATGCGAGATCCATTGTTCCACCCCGTTCCCGGAACTTGCACGACTGTTTTCACGCGCGCAAGCATGTCAAGCGGTTTCAAATTAAATCTTGCAAATCGGAACGGCCATTTGCAGCCGTCGTTTTCTTTTCGCCACCGAGAAGGAGGATTGCACGATGGCCAACAACGAAAATCGCAAGACACAGCAACAGCAGCAGAACAAGAACCCTGGAAACTTTGCCAACAACCCGCAGAAAGCCTCCGAAGCCGGCCGGAAAGGCGGCGAACATTCCCATGGCTCGTCTGAGAGCACGAGTGGCAACCGGAACGAAAATCAGAATACCCAAGGCGGCAGGTCCGATCAGAAGCGCTGATCGTTTCGTTAGTCGCCCAACAGAGCCCCGCTGGCCGAAAGGCCGCGGGGCTTTTTTAGTTCCTTGCGAAAACCGCGCCGCGATGCACAATTGTGTCGAATTCTAAGGATTTCCAGCCTTTAAGACTGGAAACCTACGGGAAGCGCGGACGTGGAAGACAAACACATCGTGGAAGACAGGCACATCAGGTGTCAGCGCCGAGCGATTGGCCGCCGCTTGCACTCGCGCGGCCGCGCCGTTTCTATTTTGACAACCGAGCAGGACTGAATATGCAAGAAAAAGACTGGAAGACCATCGCGGACATCCCGCAAACTTTCGCGGAGTCACAGCCGGATGCGGTGGCGTTTTCGTTCGAGGGGCGCAACACCACCTTCGAGGAATTCAACCGGCACACCAATCAGGTGGCGAACGCCCTTCTGGCTGCGGGTGTGAAGAAGAACGATCGCGTTTGCTACCTGGGCAAGAACAGCGATCATTATTTCGAACTGTTTCTGGGCGCGGCAAAGATGGGCGCGGTGGTGACGCCTATCGGCTGGCGCCTGGCCCCGCCGGAAATTGCCTACATCGTCAACGACTCGCGTGCGCCATTTTTCTTCGTAGGGCCGGAATTCACCGGTGCTGCGAAGAAGGTTTTGGAGGATGCGCAACACGTGCAAACCGTCATCGCCATGGAAGGCGGCGTGCCGGAGTGGCAGAGCTTCGAGGCCTGGCGCGATGCGCAGCCCACAACGCTGCCGAAGATCGAGCTGAAATCGAGCGATATCGCGATCCAGCTCTATACCTCTGGCACCACGGGGCGGCCCAAGGGCGCGATGCTGATGCATTCCAATTTCATCGATACGCACCGCATCATGAAAGCCAGCAAAATCGACTGGAACACCTGGACAACAGACGATGTGAGCCTTGTGGCCATGCCGGTAGCCCATATTGGCGGTTCGGGATGGGGCCTTTGGGGAATACGCGCAGGTGCAAGGACCGTGGTGGCGCGCGAATTCGACCCCGGACAGGTACTCGATTTCATCGCCAACGAACGCATCAGCAAAATCTTTCTCGTGCCGGCTGCAATTCAGATCGTGCTGCGCGACCCGCGTGCGCGGCAGACCGACTATTCGCGCATGAAACAGCTGGGTTATGGCGCATCGCCTATCCCGCTCGACCTGTTGCGGGAGGCGGTAGAGGTGTTCGGCTGCGGTTTTGCACAGATGTACGGCATGACCGAAACCACCGGCACCATCGTCGCGTTGCCGCCGGAAGATCACGATATCAATGGCAACCCGCGCATGCGTTCGGCCGGAAAGCCGCTGCCCGGTGTGGAGATCGCGGTGTTCGACGAAGCGGGCAACAAATTGCCGCCTGGGCAGGTAGGAGAAATCGCCACGCGCTCGCCCTGGAATATGGCGGGGTATTGGAATCTGCCGGAAGCCACCGCCAAGACCATCGACAAGGATGGTTGGTTGCGCACAGGGGATGCGGGTTATCTGGATGAAGACGGATACGTTTATATCCATGACCGCGTGAAGGACATGATCATTTCGGGGGCGGAGAACATCTATCCTGCCGAGGTGGAGAGCGCGATCTATGGACATCCCGATGTCGCCGATGTGGCGGTGATTGGCGTTCCGGATGACAAATGGGGTGAGGCCGTGAAGGCGATCGTTGTACCGAAGCCGGGCAAGACGCCGAGCGCGGACGATATCATCGCCTTCGCGCGCTCACGCATCGCCAGCTACAAGACGCCGAAAAGTGTGGACTTTATCGAGGCGTTGCCGCGCAATGCTTCGGGCAAAATATTGCGGCGTGAACTACGCGAGCCGTTCTGGGCAGGCAAGACGCGGCGTGTGAACTGAAGGAAGATAAGCCAATGGCCGAAATACGCAGCGGCGAACGCATCGCTACGACCGAAACGGTAATGGCAAACGCCGTGCGTGCTGCCAGTGGGTTTGAATCGCTTGGGATCGAACGCGGCGACACCATCGCGCTCTATCTGCGCAACGATTTGCCGTTTCTCGAGGCGAGTATTGGTGCGGGATTGATCGGCGCTTATCCGGTTCCAGTGAATTGGCACTACACCGAAGACGAAGCGCGCTATCTGTTCGAGAATTCGGGCGCGAAAGCCATTCTTATTCACGCCGATCTGATTGGGCCGGTCAAAAATGCCTTGCCCAAAGATGTGCCCGTGATCGTGGTGGCGACGCCCCCAGAAATCCAAAGCGCTTATGGGATTGCGGCGAGCGAAACCAAAGCGCCATCCGGCATGATCGAGTGGACAAGCTGGCTCAGCAAATTTGCGCCCAAGACGGAAGGGCTTCGAGAAGCGCCCGGTACGATCATCTACACATCCGGTACGACGGGGCGCCCCAAAGGCGTTCGCCGCAAACAGCCTACGCCGGAAGAGGTGGCGCAGAGCACTGCCATTCTTTGTAGCGGTTTCGGTTTCATGCCGTGGCTGAACACGCCCAAGGACATGGTGGTGGCCATGGTGGGGCCGATGTATCACTCTGCGCCCAACGCTTACGGGCTTGCCGCCACGCGTCTCGGCGCAAATGTGATTTTGGAGCCGCGGTTCGATGCCGAAGAATTGCTGCAGTTGATCGAAAGGCACCGCGTCACGCATATCCACATGGTGCCGATCATGTTCAATCGGTTGCTGCGGCTGCCGGACGATGTGCGGAAGAAATACGATCTTTCTTCGCTCAAATTCATCGTTCACGCGGCAGCACCCGTTTCGCCGCCGATCAAGCGCGCGATGATCGAATGGTGGGGACCGGTGATCAACGAATATTACGGCGCCACGGAAACCGGCATCGTTGTGTTCTGCGATTCCGAGCAATGGCTCGCGCATCCGGGCACCGTCGGAAAACCTTTGCCGGAAGCCGACGTGCGGGTGATCGATGCCGATGGCAACAGCCTGAAACCGCGCGAGATCGGTGAGGTGGTGGCGCGTGTGAAGACTATCGCCGATTTCACCTATCACAAGGACGATCAGAAGCGCCGCGACAGCGAGAAGGTAGGCCTGATCGCGCCGGGCGATATCGGCTATTTCGATGAAGACGGGTTTCTTTATCTTTGCGACCGCGCCAAGGACATGATCATCTCCGGCGGCGTGAACATCTATCCGGCGGAAATCGAGGCCGAACTGCACAAGATGCCGGGGTTGGCCGATTGTGCGGTGTTCGGCATTCCGGATGAGGAATTCGGTGAGGCAGTCTGCGCGGTGGTGCAGCCGCAGCCCGGCACGGACTTGAGCGAAAGCGATGTGAAATCCTATCTGCGTGCCCGGGTGGCGGGGTACAAGGTGCCCAAGCGAGTGGATTTCCTGCCGGAATTGCCGCGCGAGGATTCCGGCAAGATCTTCAAGCGCAAGCTGCGCGAGCCTTATTGGGAAGGGCTGGACCGGCGCATCTGACACCGGTTTGCGCTATAGTGCCGGAAAATGGGAGGACAGCCATGTCGGCAGTGGTTCACACGCGCGGGCGATTGCAGGTTTCGCCGGCGGGCGGCTCGGCAGGGGCTTATGTCACCGGCATCGATTTGTCGAAGACGCTCGATGCGGAAGAGGTGGCGGGGCTACGCGAGGCGCTACTCAAGCACCAGGTCGTGGCGTTGCCCGACCAGAAGATATCGCTGGACGATCTTGAGCGGGTCACCGATGCGCTGGGCGGGCGCGATCTGACCCCCTTCGTCAAACCGATGGAGGGACGGCCCTTTGTCATCCGCATTCTGAAGGAGAAGCACGAGAAGCTGAACTTCGCCAATGCGTGGCACACCGATCTTTCCTATCTGCCTGTGCCGCCGAGCTTCACGTTGCTGCATTGCCTAGAAACGCCGCCTGCTGGTGGGGATACGGTGTGGGCCAATCAGTACATGGCGTATGAAACGCTTTCGGCCGGATTGCGCGAGACGTTGCGGGAGCTCGATGCGGTGCATTCCGCGGGCATGGCTTACGGCACGGGCGGTTATCTGGACGGCGTGAAGGAGAAGATGTCGACGCCGATCGAGCCTTCAAAGGATGCTTATCGCGAACACACCCACCCTGCGGTGATCGCCCATGCGGAAACAAGGCGCCCTGCCTTGTTCGTCAATCCTGTCTACACCACAAAGATCGCCGGTTGGAGCAATGCGGAATCGAGCGGGCTGCTGCAGCATCTCTACAAGCATTCGGTGAACGAGAACTTCACCTGGCGGCTGCGGTGGGCGGAGAACATGCTTGCGATCTGGGACAACCGCTGCACGCAGCATTTCGCGCTCAACGATTATCACGGCCATCGCCGCGAGATGGTGCGCACCAGTGTGAAGGGTTCTGCGCCGGAACGCGCTTAGCGCTGCTGCACGTCGTCATCGAAGGTGTGGGCGATGCGCATGAATTCTTGCGCTTCTTCCACCATGCCGTGCTTGAACCAGGAGACGCGGACCTGGCTGCCGACATTGTTGTAGCCGATCAGGTTCAGGTTCAGTCCGTATTCCGGCCACATCGCTTCGCGCTGTTTGAGCTTGTATTCGCGCGCCTGGATGATGGCGGCCATGCCCACGATCTTTTCGTGGGGATTCTGCAGCGACCATTCTTCCAGCACATCGCGCGAAAAGCCCGAGATGCGATAGGACAGATGGTGGCGGCGGTATTCGGGGGAGACGAGGCAGCGATACATCGCAAAGCGCGCGCGCAGTTGCGGCAGCATGTTGAATTCGGCGGTGGAGACGGCCACCAATCTGCCGTGCTCATAAGCGGCGGCGACCAGTTCGGGGATGCGGCGTTCGATTTCGGGCGGCGCGATGAGGCGCATGGCGCGCCAGAATTCGCGGGCATCGTTCTCGATCTGCGGATCGGCTTTGCGCCAGGCGATGCGGAAATCGAAATCCTCGTTCTCGGACATGAGCGTGTGAACCTGCGGCTGTTGGCGGCGGCGATTATAGGCGCGTGAAGGGGATCAGAAAAAGGTCGGCAACAATCTTGCCGCAACACGGCGCACGGATTCGGGATCGCGGCCCAGCATTTCGCGCAATTGCGGGCCGATCACGGCATCGCCGAAGGCGCACAAGGTCATGAACAGGATGGCGGACTGGATGCGGCGCGGCCTGTCTTCGGTCTTGTTGCCGCTTTTCTTGTCGATGGCATCCACCAGCTCGCCCACCGCGGCGCGAATGGGTTCCAGATGCGAGTGGCGCTGGGAAAGCGCGATCCATGCGGCCAACATGCCCGCCCCGCCCTGATCGAATGCATCGAACACGGCATCGACCAATGCGCGGGCGCTTGCTTCATCGGATTTGACGTGGCCGACGGCTTTGCTGATCGCGTCGGTCAGATCGTGGACCATGGCGACCATGAGCGCGGATTGCAGCTCGTCCGCCGAACCGAAATGATGGATCAGGTTGCCGTGGGTCATGCCCAGATCGTCGGCCACCGCCATCAGGGTGACCCCTTCGGGGCCGTGCTTGAGCAGCAATTTGCGCGCGGAAACAAGCGCTTCCTCGCGCGCTTCCGCCGCCGAACGGCGCCTGCGCCGTCGAACGATCTTTGCTGGCGTTGTTGCCCCCACTGAAGACATTTTTGTCATTAATAGTGACATGGATGTCAATCACCAGAATTACCCGTTTGACTCAAAAAGGCAAACCCTTTCGGGCAGTTGGTGTCCACATAACCAAAAGCCACCCCTGCCCGTTTCCGAACATATGATGGCCTTTGGTGTCGAAGCTGCGGCAGGCGGAGAAGCCGGCCGCCGTCACGCGTGGCTGCCTTCCGCACCTTTGCTCGTCCCGCGGGCGTGATGAGGTGGGATTGCCAGCCCCCACTCCAAACGGATGCACGCAAGTTCTTTCGCATCCTTCCCTGTCTTTCGTTTGCGTCTGCCAGGCTGCTTCCGGGGGCGGCCAAATTTCTGGAACTGCATTCCTCCAATTGATCTGGAGAGGAATATAGGGCAAAATAATATAGGTTTCAAGACCTATATATTGATATTTTCCTTCATCAGCCACAAAAAGAAGGGATCGGCGGATTTCTCCGCCGCTCCGCTGGTTGGCCGTTTGGGGTCGGTCTACCAGTTCTTGGTCAGGCGGATGCCGAACAGGCGTGGGTCGGTGACGAAGACGTTGGTGGTGAGTGCGCTGTCGTCGGAGTTCAGGAATGCGCCGGTGATGGCTGTCGTATCGAGCACGTTCTTGACGTAGGCCATCGCCTGCCAACCATCCTGATTGGTGAAGATCAGGGCGAGGTTGATGTTGCTGTAGCCGCGGATTTCATCATACGGCCGGTCGTTGAAGACGCGGGCGAATGAATCCGACTGGTGATAGAAGTCGCCGCGCAATGTGCCCGCCCATGTGTCGCTGACCGGCATAGAATATTGCGCACCCATGGACAGCGTAACGTGTGGGGCGTTGGGCAGTTGGTTGCCGGAGATATCCTTGTCGAAGCCTTCGCCGAGGTTGGGCGCAGAGGTGGGATCGAAACCTGCGTAACCGGGCCAGCGTGTCTGATCGGGGTTCGCCACATAGGTCACGCCAGTCACCGGATCGATGTAACCGGTCGAGGCATCGCTGTTGGTGAAGCCCGGCACATAGGCTGCGAAACACGCGGTGGTAATGGCGCCGCCGACCGCATTGCCTGCCAGAATTTCGTTCACCACGGTGGTGGGCAGGATGCAGTTCGAGGTTTCGGTGATGAAGGGTTTCACCACCATCCAGTCGGTGTGGCCCGCCGTGCGATCCATCAGGTCGATGGCGTGCGAACCATCGGCCAGCGTTCCGTCTTCATAGCCGACCGACATGTTGAAGCGCAGGCCGGGTATGGGCTCCCATGTCGATTCCAGTTCGGCGCCTTTGACGGTGGCATCGAAGTTCAAATTGACCGAGGTACGATCGACGATCTGCGAGATTTGGTAGTTCTGATACTTGTAGAGGAACACGTCGGCGTTCAACGTCATCGCGCCGTTGAGCAGCGAGTTCTTGGTGCCCAGTTCGAACGCATCGTTGAATTCGGGTTTGAAGGTCAACGGATGGGTCTGGTTGCTGGGTGAAGTGACGGGAATGCCTTCGGCGAAGCTGGGCACGATGATCACGCCCGGCGGATTGGCGCCGCCGCCTTTGTAGCCATGGGCATACGAGGCATAGACCATCGTCTGATCGGTGAAATCGAGTTTCGGCGTCCAGTTGACGTTGAAGCGGCCGGTGACTTCCTGCCATTCCTGATCGACGGTGCCTTTGCTGGGATAGCCTTTGCCCAGAACCAAGGTCCAGCTCGGATAGAGATCGAAACTCTTCTGGTCGTCGGTGAAGCGCAAGCCGCCGGTCAATTTCACGTCGGGTGCGACCTGATAATAGATCTCGCCGAACGCCGCCCATGAGGTGAGGCGGTAAGGGTTTTGGCTGCGGAAATAATTGTGGCCCTGGCCATCGATATTTTCGAGCGTGTTGGGATCGACATAGGCGCAGCCCAGACCGAGGAAGCCGCTCATCAGCAATTCGTCGGTGCCCGGTTGCGGGCCGCACGCATTGGCAAGCGTGGGATCGAACGGGATGTGCGTTGCATCCGCAGGCGCCGGCGTGCCGCCGAACAAGGTGTTGAAATGTTCGGTTGCGAGCGAGATGGCGTTGGACATCACGAAATAATCTTCGAGCGTGGAATATTTCATGTAATTGCCGCCGGCGACGAAATTGAGCGGGCCGTCGAAGTTCGAAGACAGACGCACTTCCTGATAGAACTGGTTGGCGTGTTCGCGCGACACATCTTGCCCGACGAGGCGGCTGGAACAACCGAGCTGCGGATCGCAATATTCGTGATCCTGGCCCACCAGCGTGTTGCCGCCCGGATCCTGAAACAGATTGGGCGCGGTGTTGTAGCGGTTATAATCTTCCGTCGAATACAGATGATCCTGATTGTAGGCCGTCTGCGAAGTGAGCGTCAGGTCGGGCGTGACGTTGATGTCGACGTTGAATTCGTAGACATCGTTCTTCGCGGTGTAGTGCGGATCGACGAGCGAACTGGTGACGCGCAGATCGGGCGATTGCGTGACGCCCGCATAAGGATCGGAGTTCGGGGCCAGATAGCTTGAGAACGCATAGAGTGCGGCGATGAAGGGCACCGCGCTCGCGTTCGGCGTTTGGTAGGCGGTGGGCGCGTAGAGCGAGGTCATCTTGCAACCCTGTTCCAGCCAGACCGCGCCGAAATTATCGAAATCCGGGGTTTGCGGGCCTGCGGGACCATTGATCACCGCGGGTGCGGTATCCTTCTGGCAAAGCTGTTTGGTGGACCGTTCGCGGTCGTCGTTTTCATCGAAATGTTCGTAGACGAAATTGGCGGTGACACGTTCGATGGGCTTTATCTGCAGCGAGACGCGGCCCGACCACAGATCGCGGCCATCGATGGCCTGGCCCGTTTGTTCGTTGATGGAATAGCCATCGCGCTTGGTCCATTCGCCTGCGACGCGCAGCGCGATCTTGTCTTCCAGCACGGGGATGTTGAGCATGCCTTCGAGACGGCGGTTGTTGTAGTTGCCGACGTCGACGCTTGCCATCGCTTCATAATGATCGGTGGGCTTGGCGGAAATCAGGTTGACGACGCCGGATGTGGCGTTGCGTCCGTAGAGCGTGCCTTGTGGGCCACGCAAAACTTCGACCTGGCTGACGTCGAAGAATTCCTGTTCGAAGAAGTGGTTGCGGATGAACGGGATGTCGTTGAACGACACGGCGACGGCGGGATCGGTTGTCACCGAGATGGCTTGCGTGCCGATGCCGCGTATCTGGATGTTATAGCCGGTGAAATTGGTTTTGGAGAACGTCAGGTTCGGCACGTTCTTGACGAGATCGGGGCCGCCTGCGGTTTGCGTGGCTGTGAGTTGTTCCTGGCTGAAGGCGGAAATCGCAATCGGCACGCTTTGCACATCGGCACCGCCCAGCTTGGACGAGGTGACCGTGACGGTTTCGACCGAGGAGCGCCCGACTGTACCGGCTTGGGCAAGCTGCATCGGAAAATCGTTGACCGATTGTTCGTTCTGCGAGCTTTCGCGCGCCAGACCGATAGCACCCGAAGGGTGGCGGTGGATGACGAAGCCGGTGCCCGCGAGAATGCGCGAGAGCGCATCGTCGGCGGAATAGCTGCCTTTGACGCCGCGCGTGCGCACGCCCTGAACTTCGTCGCCCGAGATCATCAGCTGCACGCCGGATTGTTTGGTGTAGCTGTCGAGCGCCTGGGCAAGATCGCCGCCCGGCACGTTGAAGGTTTCGCCTGCTGCGGCTGTGGTTGCGAGGCTTACGAAAGCAACGCTGGCGAGCATCGTGTGGCGATATGAGTTGCGGAACATCTTTCCCCCTGTTTTGCGGACAATTCCCGCGAGAAATATGCGCTTAACGCGCGATGACGATTTGATCTTCGGAATGGGTGACTTTGAGGTGGAGCACGTCTTCGGCGACGTCTGCGAAGGCGGCCACGTTGTTGGTGGCGAAAGTGCCGACGATCTTCAGACGGCCGACGCTCGGATCGGTGATGACGAGCTTGCGGTCGTTGTAGCGGTTGAACTCGGCCGCGGCGTCGGCAAGCGTGGTGTATTTGAAGATGAGAAGGCCGTGGCGCCAGCCGAGGCCGGTGGCGAGATCGGTGGTGTTTTCCTTCTTCAGCGACATCTTTTGGGCCGACGCCACAACAACATCGCCCGGTTTCAAGGTGGCGTGTTGGCCATCCGCCGCGTCGCCATCGAATTGCGCCAAGCCTTCGATCAGCGCGACCTTCACGCTGTTGGCATCGCGGCGCACCAGGAAGGTGGTGCCCAGATCGGTGACGCGGTGGCCGCCCACCATCACAACAAACGGATGGGTGGGATCGTGCTTGATGCGGAAATAGGCTTCGCCCTTTTCCAGCCAGACTTTGCGTTCGCCCTTGTTCTGGCTGACACGCACGACGGTCGACGTGTTCAATTCGATCTGCGAGCCGTCTTTCAGCGCCAGGATTTCGTGGCCGCCGACTTGGGTGGTGTAACTCTTTTCCTTCGGCATCAGCATGTAGGTGGCGGCGACCGCGCCCACCACGGCGACGGTGCCGATCACGGCGGCCGCCATGTTGAACAGGCGCGTGAAGGAACGGCGCGGTGTGGACGTGGTGTTCGCGGCGCGCATCGGTTGGCGCAATGCGCCGAGCCGATTGGCGCGGTTCCAGGCGGCTTCGACGCGCAGGTATGAGACCATGTTGGTGGGATCGGCGACGAGCCAGGTGTCGAGGGCGGTTTGATCGGCGGCGTTCCATTCCGGGCGCTGGCGGCGTTCGAGCCAGCTGGCGGCTTCCATTCGCACCTGTTTGGTGTTTTCGGGTTCGTCGGTCATGCGTCGCTCCCCGGCTTGAAGGGCTCGCCGTAGAGATGATCGGCGAGCGCATACATGCCGTCGGTGAGATGTGCGGATACGGTGGATTCGGCGATGCCCATGCGCTGCGCGATTTCGGCGCGCGAAAGGCCTTCGATGCGGGAGAGGATCACCACCTGGCGGCAGCGCGGGGGCAATTGTTCGAGCGCGGTTTCGAGGCGGTGCAATTCCTGGCGGGCCATCACGCTGCGGTCGGGCGTGGGCTCGTCCATCGCGATGCCCAGTTCGTCGAGATCGGCCATCGCTTCGATGGAAACGATCTGGTCGCGCTTGGCGCGGTTGATGAGGAGGTTGCGCGCCACCGCGAAGACGAACGGCTTGACGGGATGCGGGAGTTCCTTTTGCGCGGCCTCGTAGACGCGGATGTAAACATCTTGGCAGAGGTCTTCGGCATCGCCTTTGTTGCGGCGCGACAAGCGCAGGAAATGCATCAACTGAGCCTCCAGCGGAAGCACCTCACGGACGAACCATGCGGCGACATCCGACGCGCTCACGGCGAGCCCGCGCAAATCGATGTCCTCACGACCGATGTCCGTAATCTCAGCCTCCCCCGCCAGGTGTCTGACTTCGAGGATCAGAGTTCTTCCTGTTAGGTAGAACAAGCGAGCGCGGGCGGATTGGGAAAGGGGGCGGAAGTTTTTTTGCGGCAACAAAATTACTGCTGCACCGCAAACGAAAAAGGCGGCGAGGTCGCCCTCGCCGCCCTGCGGTTTGCCGTTTGGGGTCGGCTTACCAGTTCTTCGTGATGCGGATGCCGAACAGGCGCGGATCGGTGACGAAGACGTTGGTGGTCAGCCCGGTGTCGTCGGTATTGAGGAACGCGCCGGTGATCGCCGTCGTATCAAATACATTCTTCAAATAGGCCATGGCCTGCCAGCCATCCTGATTGGCGAGCGTCAGCGAAAGGTTGACGTTGGTGTAGCCGTGGATCTGATCGTAGGGCTTGTCATTGAACACGCGGGCGAAGGTGTTGCCCTGCCAATACCCATCGACGCGCGCAGTTGCTGCCCAATCGTCGCTCAACGGCGTCGAATATTGCGCGCCCGCGGAGAGCGTGAAAGGCGGCGCATTGGGAAGCCGATTTCCGCTGAGATCCTTATCTATGCCCTGCCCCGCATTGGGAGCGGTCGCCGGATTGAAGCCAGGGTAGCCGGTGGTGATGGGCTGGAAGTCCCAATCGAGCGCCGGACTGGCGACATAAGCCCGGTTCGTTACCGGATCGAACCCTGAAGCATAAGCTCTCATGCAAGCGTAGATGATGCCGCCAAATGGGCTCGATTCCAATTGGTTCACAACCGCGGTGGGAAGGATGCAATTGGACGATGCGGTGGCGAATGGTCTGGCGACTATCCAATCCGTGTTTCCTGCGGTGCGATCCATCAGATCGATGGCGCGCGAGCCCTTGTCGAGCGTGGCCTCCTCCAATCCGCCAGAAAGATTGAAGCGCAATCCGGGAACGGGCTCCCATATCGCTTCGGCCTCCGCTCCCTTGACGTGAGCATCGAAATTCAAATTGACAGCCGTGCGATCGACAATCTGGGATATCTGATAGTTCTGGTATTTATAGTAGAAGACATTGGCGTTGAATGTCATCGCGCCGTCGAGCAGCGTGTTCTTCGTACCAAGCTCAAAGGCATCGATGAATTCCGGTTTGAACGTCAGCGGATGTGTCGCGTTGCTAGGTGACGATCCCCCGCCCAAGAAAGGGATAGGCATAACCGGAATGACGCCAGGCGGGTTGGCGCCACCGCCCTTGTAACCGCGCGAATAGGACCCGTAGACAAGGCTTTGATCGGTGAAATCGACTTTCGGCGTCCAATTGGCGACGAGCCTTCCAGTCCATTCCTTCCATTGCTGGTCGATGTATCCTTGCGCGGGATCGACAACACCTTCGACCGGATAACCTTTGCCCGCCATGGCGGTCCAACTGGGAATTTCGGTGAAATGCTTCGTGTCGTCGGTCCAGCGCAGGCCGCCCGTCAGTTGCAGGTCCGGCATCACCTGATAGTAAACCTCGCCGAAGCCTGCCCAGGAATTCAGACGATAAGGATTTTGGCTGCGGAAATAGTTGTGACCCTGACCATCCAGATGATCGAGTGAATTGGGATCGACCCATGAACAGCCAAATCCGGCAAGCCTGAGGACCGTCCGATCAGCCGGTTGCGGATTGCAGCCGTTGACAAGCACAGGATCGAACGGGGCATGGGGGAGAAGGGGGACCGCCGGGAACGCGTTATTATATTCGGTGAGCAAGGAAATGGCATTCATAAAGACATAATAGTCCTCGACCGTCTGGTAGTGCAGGTAATTGGCGCCGACACTGAAATTAAGCGGGCCGCTGAAATGCGATGCCAACCGCACTTCCTGCGAGAATTGCTGTGACCGTTCCTGAGAAAGATCCAGGGCCACAAGCCTGTTTGAACATCCCAGTTGCGGATCGCAAAATTCGCCATCTTCTCCGATAAAATAATTACCGGCACCCGGAACTCCCCCAACGAACACCGTCGGTATGAATATCCCTTCCGTGGTACTGAACCGATTAAAGTCCTCCGTGGAGCGCAACGCGTCCTTGTTAAAGCCGGTCTGCGACGTGAGGGTCAGGGTTGGGGTGATGTTGTAATCCGCATTCAACTCGAACGTGTCGTTCTTCGCCCGGTAGCTGGGATCGAACATGGAATCGATGACGCGCAAATCCTGCGGTTGGGTCACATTCGCATAAGGATTTGTGCCGTTTGCGATAAACCCACCTTGTGCTTCCAAGGCCCAAACGAACGGAAGCGCGCCCGCGCTGGGAGTCTGAAAGGCCTGCGGGCCATACAGGGGACCCTGCTTGCACCCTTGCGATAAATAATTGGCCTCGAAAAGGGTCGGAACCTGTGGACCCGTGGGCCCATCGATCACAGATGGCGGATCGTCTCTCGTGCAAAGCTGCTTGGTCGAACGCGCACGGTTGTCATTTTCACTGAAGTGTTCCCAGACGAACGTCGCCGTGAGGTTTTCAATCGGATGCACCAGGAGCGACACGCGCCCCGACCAAAGATCGCGGCCATCTATGCTGTGATCTGTTTCTTCATTGAAAGCGTAACCATCACGTTTGGTCCATTCGCCCGCCAAGCGCAGATCAAGCTTGTCTCCGACAATGGGGACGTTCAGCATGCCTTCGAGGCGGCGATTGTTATAGTTTCCGACTTCAACCGATGCCATCGCTTCATAATGATCCGTCGGCTTTGCCGACGAAAGATTGACGACACCCGCAGTCGCATTGCGTCCATAAAGCGTGCCTTGCGGGCCACGAAGAACTTCCACGCTGCTGACGTCGTAAAATTCCTGCTCGAAGAAATGATTGCGGATAAAGGGAATATCGTTGAACGCAACCGCCACGGCAGGATCGGTGGTAACCGAAATGGCCTGAGTGCCAATGCCGCGAATCTGGATGTTGTAGCCGGTGAAGTTTGTCTTGGAAAACGTCAGGTTTGGAACTTGCTTGACGAGGTCGGGACCGCCGGCGGTTTGCGTTGAGGTGAGCTGTTCCTGGCTCAACGCGGTGATGGCAATGGGGATGCTTTGCACATCGGCACCCCCCAGTTTCGATGACGTGACGGTGACGGTTTCAACGGCGCGGGGCGGCACCGCTTGAGCGAGTTGAATGGGAGTGACATCGGTGACTTCGCTCGATGCACCCACGGGAACGAGGCCGACCGTGCCCGGTGCGGTGTTGATCGTTTTGAAACCTGTTCCGGACAACAGACGCGATAGCGCGGTATCCGCGCCCATGTCGCCCTGCACGCCTTTGGTGTGCACGCCTTTCACCGCATCTGTCGAAACCAGAAGCTGGGCACCGGTCTGCTTTGCATAGATATCGAGTGCCGTCTTCAGGTCGCCTGCCGGGATGTTGAATTGTTCGGCGGTGGCGGTGGTTGTGAGCGCGGCGAAACTTGCGCCGGCGACGAGTGCGGCTTTCAGGTTTGTAAACTTGAACATCTTTCCCCCTGTTATACGGCTCGGGCGAGCCGCAAGATGGTCTTTCAATGCGAGATGAGAATTTCCTGGCCGCGGCGTTCGACCCGGAGGCCTAGGACGCGGTGGGCGGTGTTGGCGAAGGCGTCGATGTTGTCGGCGCGGAAGGTGCCGGCGATGCGGGTTTGGGCGGCGTTGCCGGTGATGATGAGTTTGCGCGTGTTGTAGCGGTTGAATTCGTCGGCGACGTCGGCGAGCGTGCGGTCGTCGAACACGAGCACGCCGTTGCGCCAGCCCAGGCCCGTTTCGATTTCTTTGGCGGGGGCGCGGCTGCGCGTGAGTTTGGTGGCGGTGGCGACCACGATGTCGCCTTTGGTGAGGACCGTGGGTGCGGTGTCGCCGTTCTTTTCTTCAAGCTGCACGCGGCCATCGAGCACCGACACTTTCAACGCCTGCGTTTCGCGGCGGATGACGAATTTGGTGCCGAGATCGGTGATCTGGTGCTCGCCGACGGTGACGGTGAACGGGCGCTGCGCATCGTGAGTGACGTCGAAATAGGCTTCGCCCTTGTCCAGCCAGACGCGGCGGGAGTGCGCCCCTTGCGCGACGCGAACCGCGGAATCTGTGTTCAGTTCGATCTTGGTGCCGTCGCCGAGCGTGAGGATTTCGCGGCCGCCCACCGTTGTGGAATAGGTTTTCCAATCGGGTTGCAGCATGTAGGCCGCGGCCCCCACGCCGCAGGCGGCGACCAGCATCACGGCGGCGATGGATTTGAAGACGGTGCGCGACGCGATGGGTTTGCCTTCGCGTTGCGGGCGCAAGGAGGGTTTGAAGGCGGTCAGACGGTTGGTGTCTTTCCACGCCGCTTCCAGACGCCAGAAGGTGGCGCGGTGGGCGGGGGATTGTTCGAGCCAGGCGTTCAGTTCGGTTTGATCGGCGTCGTTCCAATCGTCGCAGTCGCGGCGTTCGATCCATTGGGCGGCTTCGGCGTTGATGGTTTGGGTGTTCATGGCTTCGGCTCCGAAGCATCGCCGAAGAACAGATCGGCAAGGGCGGCCACGCCGGTGGTGATGTGGGCGGCGACGGTTTTTTCGCTGATGCCCATGCGGGCGGCGATTTCCTTGCGCGACAGCCCTTCGATACGGCGCAGGACGATGGCTTCGCGGCAACGCGGCGGCAGGTCTTCGAGGGCGGCGTAAAGACGGCGCAGGGAATCGCGTGCGATCACGGTGCGGTCGGGGCCGGGGATATCGGCGGCGGCGCCGATGGCATCGAGATCGGCAACCGAGTCGATGGTGACGACGCGTTCGCGGTGGACGCGGTTGATCAGCAGGTTGCGGGCGGTGGCAAAGACGAACGCCTTGGTGCGTTCGGGGATTTCGGTTTCGCCGGCGGCCAGCACCTGGGCATAGACCTCCTGACGGATGTCTTCCAGATCGGCCTTGTTGCGCCAGTTCTGGTGCAGGAAATGCATCAACATCGGCTCCAGCGGCAGGACTTCGCGCACGAACCATTCCTTCGCTTTGGACGCAGTCATGGATGCATCCGCACGCGATGGCGCGCCTGCCCTGCTTGTTTCAGGTGTCTCTTTCATCACGGGTCAGTTTGCGACCACGCCTGTAAGACAAGGAAGGGGCGCGGAGGTCTTAGTGGCGGGGGGAGATTTTTCTTGCGCGTGGCGCAACATAAAAAGGCGGGCTCTCTTAAAGAGACCCGCCAGTCGAAGCATCGGCAGGCGAATGGCCGCCGCAATCACGCGGTCTCCGCACCTTTCGCACCTGTTGCCTGTCCCGCGGGCTCAAACGGGTGCACGCGAGGTTCCTTGCACCCTACCCTGTATCGTTCTCTCGCGTCCGATGGGCCGATTGCGCGGCGGCCCTTTGAATTGCGGTACTTGGTTCCTTATCCAGCGTCTGGAAGGAATATAGATTATGTATTACTAGGTTTCAAGACCTATATATAGTTATTTTCCTCAGCATAGCCCAAATAGCCAAAGAAAAGGGCGGCGAATTTCTCCGCCGCCCGCCCGTCCCCCGGAAAGGTTTTGCTACCAGTTCTTCGTGATGCGGATGCCGAACAGGCGCGGATCGGTGAGGAAGACGTTGGTGGTCAGCGCGGTGTCGTCGGAGTTGAGGAACGCGCCGGTGATGGCGGTGGTGTTGAACACGTTCTTCACGTAGCCCATCACCTGCCAGCCATTGTCCTTGGTGAACACCAGCGACACGTTCACGTTGGTATATCCGTGAAGCTGGTCATATGGCTCATCGTTGAAGACGCGCGCAAACGAATTGCCCTGCCAGTAGAAGTCGCCACGCAGGGTGCTGACCCAGTTGGCGCTGATGGGCATGGAATATTGCGCGCCTGCCGACAATGTGAAGGGCGGCGTGTTGGGCAATTTGTTGCCGCTCAGATCCTTGGCGAAGCCCTCGCCATTGTTCGGCGCTGTGCGCGGATCGAACCCCGTAGGATACCCGTCAATTGCTCCCGGATCGGTGTGACTTGGAAACCACTGGGGGAAGTCGAAAAAGCCGGGGGCTGGAGTATCCGTATAGGCAATATCGCAAGCATTCTCCATCGAACCAAGCAGACCTGGGAAACCATGCTGAATGACACTTTTGACGACGTAGGCAGGCAGAATGCAGTTCGCTGTTCCGGCGAAATTGGGTTTCACGACCAACCAATCGCTATGTCCGGCCGTCCGGTCCATCAGATCGATGGCAGATTGCCCCTTGTTGACCGAACTGTCTTCGAGACCACCGGCGAAGTTGAAGCGCAGGCCGGGTACAGGTTCCCATGTCGCTTCGATTTCCGCACCTTTCACATGGGCGTCGAAGTTCAAGTTGATGGATGTGCGATCGACGATCTGCGAGATTTGATAATTCTTGTAATCGTAGAAAAAAATGTCGCCGTTCAAGGTCATCGCACCATCGAATAGCGTGTTTTTTGTTCCCGCTTCGAACGCATTGATGAACTCTGGTGCGAATGTCGGCGGATGGGTTGCCACGGATTGCCCGGAGAGCACCGCGCCTTGCGGCCCCGGTGGGTTGGCGCCGCCGCCCTTGTAGCCGCGCGCGTAAGACGTATAGAAGAGAGATTGATCGGTGAAATCGAGCTTCGGTGTCCAGGTTGCATTGAAGCGGCCCGTCCACTCTTTCCATTCCTGATTTACGATGCCTTGCACGGGATAGCCGCCACCCATCAAGAAGGTCCAACTCGGGATGTTCCAGAACCGCTTGCTGTCATCGGTCCAACGCAATCCGGCCGTCAACTTCACGTCGGGCGCGATTTGATAATACGCTTCTCCAAAACCCGCGAAGGAATTCAGCCGATAAGGATTCTGGCTGCGGAAGTAATTGTGTCCCTGGCCGTCCAGATTGCTGATTGGATTGGGGTCGATATATGTACCGGGAGGGTTGCCCGCGGAAACAGTACCGTCCGGGTTAACGACGCAGCCAAAATTCGCTTGTTGCCCCAACCCCAACGCCGTGTAGTAGGGTTCCGGCAAAATCGTCGTCACATTACTGTGAGCGCCATTAGCATAGCAGTGCGCGAAATCGCCGGGTCCGGCGTGATTTGAAAGCAGCGTGGTGGCGGTAATCAGGTTGAAGAAAACGTAGTAATCTTCGACTGTTTGGTAGTGCAGGTAATTTGCGCCCGCGCTGAAATTGAATGGCCCGCTGAAGTGGGAGGCCAGCCTGATTTCCTGTGAGAACTGCCAGGCACGTTCCTGCGAAACATCCGCGCCAACCATCTTGCTTGAACAGCCAAGTTGCGGGTCGCAGAAGATACCGCCCGGGGCTACATTTGGCTGATTAACAGTTCCGGGTCCGTTGTCCGCGCCGAAAAGTCCAGGCGCGGTATTGAAGCGATTGTAATCTTCGAACGAATGGAGTTCGTCTTTGTTGTAGCCCGTCTGGGAGGTCAGCGTCAGCGATTGGGTGACGGCGAAATCCGCGTTCAATTCGAACGTGTCGTTCTTGGCGCGGTAAGTCGGCGTCAAATCCGATTGGATAACGCGAAGGTTGCGAGACTGCACCGTGCTCGCATAGGGATCTATCTGATTGAGAATGTACCCGCCCGCCGCAGTGCCACCAAGACCATTGAACAAAAACTCATCTGCACTCACAAACGGTATCACCTGACCATTTGGCGTCTGAAAAGCTTCGGGCGAATAAAGCGATGTTGGCAAACATCCTTGGCTTAGCTGGGCACGATAGTAAGTTGATGTACTCCAGCTAAGGCCCGGTGCGGGCGGAAGGTTCGTTATGTCGAACCCATCTACCGATGTGGGGCCGGGATCTTTTTTGCAAAGCTGCTTGGCCGTGCGCATCCGGTTGTCATCTTCCTGGAAGTGTTCCCACACCAGATAGGCCTGAAGCCGTTCGATGGGATGAAGGCCGACAGTCACGCGGCCCGACCACAGGTCGCGGCCATCCACCGCCTGATCGGTGGTTTCGTTGAAGGTGTAGCCCTTGCGCTTGGTCCACTCACCCGCCACGCGCACATCCAGCTTGTCGCCAATGATGGGGATATTCAGCATCCCTTCGAGGCGGCGGTTGGAATAATTGCCGAAATCGGCGGAGCCCATCGCCTCGAACTGATCGGTTGGTTTGGCGGAGACGAGGTTCACCACACCTGCCGTCGCATTGCGGCCATAGAGTGTGCCCTGCGGGCCGCGCAGCACTTCGACTTGCGAAACGTCGTAGAATTCCTGCTCGAAGAAGTGGTTACGGATGAACGGCGTGTCGTTGAAGGCGATGGCAACGGCGGGATCGGTGGTCACCGATATGGCTTGCGTGCCGATGCCGCGAATCTGGATGTTGTAGCCGGTAAAATTGGTTTTGGAGAAAGTGAGATTGGGCACGCTCTTGACAAGGTCGGGGCCACCTGCGGTTTGCGTGGCAGTGAGCTGTTCCTGGCTGAGCGCGGTGATCGAGATGGGGATGCTTTGGACGTCTGCTCCGCCGAGTTTCGAAGACGTAACAGTGACCGTTTCCACGCCTGCACGCGGTGAGGGTGTGGCCTGGGCAAGCTGGATTGGCGATATCTGGAGTTTTTCCTCGTTCAGGCTTTGCGTTGCATCGGGCACGATGCCGATGGCGCCCGATGAAATGCGGTGGGCGGTGAAGCCGGTGCCGTACAGGATTCTTGACAGGGCGGCGTCGGAGGACAGATCGCCTTTTGCGCCGTTCGAACGGATGCCTTTGACGGCTTCGTCGGAGACCATGAGCTGGACATGGGCCTGGTTCGAATAAACGCTTAAGGCCGCGCGCAGATCGCCTTCCGGCACGTTGAAGCTTTCGGCGTGCGCGGCAGTTGCCACGAACACCGTTCCCAGAAGCGCGATCTTGACGCGAGATTTGTTGGTCATCATTCCCCCCGATTTGCCTTGCGGCCCTAAAAATTCCCTTGCGCGTTCAGCGCATGATGGCGATTTCGCTGCCTCGGTTTTCCACGCGGACGCCGAGGACGAGTTGGGCGAGGCGGGTGAAATCGTCGATGTTGTCGGCTTGGAAGGTGCCGTCGATGGTGAGGTGGGCTGCGGCGCGGTCTTCGATCACCAGTTGGCGGCGGTTGTAGCGGTTGAATTCGGCGGCGGCTTCGGCGAGCGTTGAATGGCGGAAGATCAGCACGCCGCGGCGCCAGCCGAGTTCGCTGGACAATGCCTTCTCGGGCTTTTTCATCACCGAGATGGAATCTGCGGTCGCGATGGCGACGTCGCCGGGCAGAAGCGTGGTGGCGTGGGCTTTCGACCAGTCGTTTGCGGTGTCGAGTTGGGCGCTGCCTTCGAACAGCGACACTTCCACATGGTTGGCGTTCTGGCGGATGAGGAATTTGGTGCCGAGATCGGTGACCTTGTGATCGCCCACCAAAACGGTGAAGGGATGGGCCGCATCGTGGACGACATCGAAATAAGCTTCGCCGCGGTCGAGCCAGACTTTGCGGCGGTCGGACGAGACGCGGACTTTGGTATCGGTGTTGAGTTCGACTTTGGTGCCATCGCCCAGGGTCAGCGTTTCGTGGCCGCCGACGGTGGTTTCGTAGCTGCGTTCGCCTTTTGGCATGGCGTAGAATGCGGCAGCACCTACGACGCCGATCACCAGCGCCGCTGCCGCCACGCGGAAAAGCGTGGGGCCGAAGCCGCCGCTCATCGCTTGCAGCAAACGGTTGCCGGGATGGCGCTTGAGCGCATTCAAACGGTCCGCGCGCTCCCACGCGGCGTCCAGACGCCAGAAGGCGGTGGCGTGGGTAAAGGATTTTGCGAGCCAGGTGTCGAGTTCGGACTGATCGGCATCGCTCCATGGGCCGCGGTCGCGGCGGGCCAGCCATTCGGCGGCTTCGGCGCGCACCGTTTCGGTGTCTTCGCGCGCGCTCATGGCTTTCTCCTCGGGTCGGATTGTTCGCCATAGAGCTGGTCGGCGAGCGCGTGCATGGCGTCGGTGAGGTGGCGGTTGACGGTGCGTTCGGCGATGCCCATGCGCTGGCCGATTTCTTTCCACGACAGGCCTTCGATCTTGCGCAGGATCACGGCTTCGCGGGCGCGGCGCGGCAGCTTGTCGAGCGCCGACTGAATGCGGCGCAGTTCTTCGCGCGCGATCATCGTCTGGTCCGGGCCCGGTGTGTCGATGGCGATGTTCAGCGCATCGAGGTCTTCCACCGTTTCGATGGCGACGACTTGTTCGTGGCGCAGGCGGTCAATCAGCAGATTGCGCGCCACCGTGAAGACGAACGGCTTGGCGGGATCGGGGATCTGTTTGGCTGCGGCTTCGCACACGCGCACGTAAACATCCTGTATCAAATCGTCGATATCGCTTTTGCTGCGTCCGCTGCGGCGCAGGAACTGCATCAGCGTGGCTTCCAGCGGCAGCACTTCGCGGACAAACCAATCCTTCAGCGCGGGCACGGTTGCGCCTGCACTCGCGGTGCGCAAATCGGCTGCGTCACGCCCTGTTTCCGGTTTTTCCGCCATCCCCCGTCGGCATCCTGTCTCTGGGTGGGCTGCTTTTGTTGGCCTCACAGAGTTTAACGGATGGGGGATGCAAACAACCCAGTCGGAAATGCGCGCAATTTTCATGCGCTCCAAACGCAAAAAGGGCGGCGGATTTCTCCGCCGCCCTCTGGCCGCCCGCTTTGGGGTCGGGCTACCAGTTTTTCGTGACGCGAAAACCGAACAGGCGCGGATCGGTGACGAAGATGTTGGTGGTCAACGCCGAGTCGTCGGAATTTAGGAACGCGCCGGTGATGGCGGTCGTGTTGAGCGCGTTCTTGAGATAGCCCATCACTTGCCAGCCGTTTTGGTTGGTGAGGATGAGAGTGAAGTTGAGATTGGTGTAGCCGCGGATCTGATCGTATGGGCGGTCGTTGAAGACGCGGGCGAACGAATCCGACTGCCAGTAGAAATCGCTGCGCAAGGAAGCAGCCCACGCATCGCTGATCGGCATTGTGTATTGCGCGCCCATCGACAGGGTGAAATGCGGCGTGTTGGGAAGCTGGTTGCCGGAGATATCCTTGTCGAAACCTTGGCCGCCGTTCGGTGCGGTGGAGGGATCGAAGCCGACGTAACCCGGGTATTTGGCGACGTTTGTGTTGGGGTTGTAGGCGGCGTTCGTCACCGGATCGTGGTTCTGATTGTAGGAGGCCAGACACGCGACGGAGAGGCCGCGGCTGATGATCAGCACGTTGGCGACATATTCCGGGATCACGCAGTTGGAGGTTTCGGTATAGAACGGTTTGACCACCAGCCAATCGGTGTGGCCCGCCGTGCGATCCATCAGGTCGATGGCGGATTGGCCATCGTCGATGGTGGCGTTTTCATAACCGCCGGAAAGATTGAAACGTAAGCCGGGGATCGGCTCCCATGTCGATTCCAGTTCGGCGCCTTTGACGGTGGAATTGAAGTTCAGGTTGACGGCCGAGCGATCGACGATCTGCGAGATCTGGTATTCGCTGTATTTGTAAAGGAAGACGGCGCTGTTGAACGTCAGGCTGCCGTCGAGCAACGTGTTCTTGGTTCCCAGTTCGAAGGCGTTGTTGAATTCCGGTTTGAAGGTCGGCGGATGGGTGACGGCACTTGGTGACGAGACCGGAATGGTGCCGAACGTATAGGTGGTGACGCCGGGCGGATTTGCGCCGCCAGCTTTGTAGCCGTGCGCGAAAGAGGCGTAGACCATGGTCTGGTCGGTGAAATCGAGTTTCGGCGTCCATGTGCCGACGAAGCGGCCCGTCACCTCTTTCCATTCCTGATCGAGCGTGCCGGCTTGCGGGTAACCGATGCCGGGCAGCAACGTCCAGCTTGGGAATTCGTCGAAGCTTTTGCGATCGTCGGTGAAGCGCAAGCCGCCGGTCAGTTTCACATCCGGCAGCACCTGATAATAGGTTTCGCCGAACGCGGCCCATGAGTGCAGGCGGTAGGGATTCTGGCTGCGGAAATAATTGTGGCCCTGTCCGTCGATGGAATCCATCGGGTTGGGATCGATATAAGTGCAGCCGATGCCGGGAAGCGTGGTTGTCGGCAGGCCCGATGTGACGGCGGGTTGCGGATTGCACGAATTGGCGAACGTGCCGTTGAACGGGATGTGCGGGGCATCGACGCCCTTGGCGGCACCGGCGACGGACTGATTCCAGGTTTCGGAGAAGAGTGTGCTGGCGTTGGAGAAGACGTAATAGTCTTCCTTGGTCCAGTAGCGCAGATAGTTGCCGCCGACGGTGAAGTTGAACGGGCCGCTGAAATTCGAGGTGAGGCGCAGTTCCTGATAGAACTGTTCGGATTTTTCCTGCGAAACGTCTTGCGCGATGAAGCGGCTGGAGCAGCCCAGTTGCGGATCGCAATAAAGACCGTCTTGCCCCACCAATGATGGGCGCAAGGCGCTTCCGGAATCGCGGTAAAGGCCGGATGCGGTGTTGAAGCGGTTATAATCTTCGGACGAATAGAGATAGTCCTTGTTGTAGCCGGTTTGCGAGACGACGGTGAGTTCCGGTGTCAGGTTGAAATCGATGTTGAACTCGCCGGTGTCGCTTTTGGATTTGTAGAGCGGCTGGATGGCCGAGCTGATGACGCGCAGATTGGTGGATTGCTTGTCGCTTTGATAGGGATCGAAGCCGATGGGGATGTAGCTGGTGTTGTCGCCCAACGCGGCGATGAACGGAATGGCGGCGCCGTTTGGCGTTTGGAACGCTTCGGGCGAATAGAGCGAGACGGGAACGCAGCCCTGTTGCAGCCAATGCTGCATGTATTGCGGGGCACGCGAGTCATAAAACGGCGCGCTGGGATCGGTTAAGGGCTGGGTGCCGGTGGGGCCGTTGACGGCGGTGGGGCCGTTGTCGCGTTTGCAGAGTTGCTTGCCGCTTCTCAGGCGGTCGTCATCTTCCTGGAAATGTTCCCAGACGACGGTGGCGGTGAGACGTTCGATGGGATGGACGAGCACCGAGGCGCGGGTGGACCACAGATCGCGGCCATCGGTGGATTGATCGGTTTGTTCGTTGAAGGAATAGCCGTCGCGCTTGGTCCATTCGCCGGCAACGCGCACGGCGAGCTTGTCGCCCAGCAGCGGAATATTGACCATGCCTTCGAGACGGCGGTTCTTGTAGTTGCCGAAATCGGCGGAGCCCATGGCTTCGAATTGATCCGAAGGTTTGGCAGGCATCAAATTGACGACGCCGGAGGTGGCGTTGCGGCCATAGAGCGTGCCTTGCGGGCCGCGCAAGACTTCGACCTGGCTGAGATCGTAGAATTCCTGTTCGAAGAAATGGTTGCGCAGGAACGGGATGTCGTCGAACGAGATCGCAACCGCTGGATCGGTGGTGACCGAGACGGCCTGGGTGCCGATGCCGCGGATCTGGATGTTGTAGCCGGTGAAGTTCGTTTTCGAGAACGTCAAGTTCGGCACGTTCTTGACGAGATCGGGGCCGCCGGCGGTCTGCGTGGCGGTGAGTTGTTCCTGGCTCATCGCGGTGATGGCGATGGGGACGCTTTGCACATCGGTGCCACCGAGTTTGGACGACGTGACGGTGACGGTTTCGACGGACGGGCGTTGAACGGGCGTGGCCTGGGCCAGTTGCAGCGGCGTGGTTTCGACCGGATCGAGGTTCAGCGATTGCTCGTCGCGCATGATGCCGATGGCGCCGGAGGCGCGGCGGTGCATCGAAAAGCCGGTGCCGGTGAGGATGTGCGACAGTGCGCTGTCGGTGGAGAAATCGCCCTGCACGCCTTTGGTTTTGACGCCGTTCACTTCGGCGCCCGCCACGATCAGGTTCACGCCGGTCTGGCGCGCATAAGCATCGAGCGCGGATTTGAGATCGCCGCTGGGGATGTTGAAGGTTTCGGCGTTTGCCGCGCACGCCATGAACAGAAGCGTTGCGATGGATGCGGTGTTGAGATAGCGAAGTTTCACGTTTCCCCCGGAGATGATGTTTGAGTGCGCGCGCCCCTAGCGCGAGATGACGGTTTCGTTTCCGCGTTTGCGGACATTCAGATGCAGGACGAGTTGTGCGACGTCGGCGAAGGCTTCCATATCGTTGGCCTGGAAGGTGCCGACGACGGTGAGCTGCGCGGCGGCGCTTCCTTCCACCACCAGTTTCTGGCGGTTGTAGCGGTTGAATTCCTTCGCGGCGGTGGCAAGCGTGGTGTTGTCGAAGATCAGCACGCCGCGCCGCCAGCCGAGATCGCGCGACAGAACTTCCTCGCTCTTGCGGGTGACGCGCATGGTATCGGCGGTCGCCACCGCCACGTCGCCCGGTTTGAGCACGGCGGATTTTCCGCCCCCCGTTGTATCGAATTGTGCGCGGCCTTCGATGAGCGCGACTTCGACGCGATCCTTGCCGTTGCGCACGGAGAATTTGGTGCCGAGATCGGTGACGCGGTGGCCATTCGCCAGCACTGTGAAGGGGCGCTGCGCATCGTGGGTGACCTGGAAGAAGGCTTCGCCGCGATCGAGAATGACTTCGCGGTGGTGTTCGTCGAAGCGGGTGCGAAGCGCCGTGTCGGTGTTGAGCTGGATCAGCGTGCCGTCGGCAAGCGTGATGGTTTCGTTGCCGCCGATGGTGGTGGAATACGGCGTTTCTTTGGGTTGCAACGCATAGCGCGCGGCGAAGGTGCCGATCACCGCGACGAGCGCAATGGCGGCGGCGGAGCGCATGAGAAGCGGCCAGACGGATTTGCGTTCCGCCACGCGCTGTGTCGGGCGCAACGCAGCGAGGCGTTCGGTGCGGGTCCACATTGCGCTTTGACGCCAGAAGGCGATGCGATGGGCTTCGGATTGGGCGAGCCAAGTATCGAGGGCTTGCTGGTCTTCGTCGCTCCAGGTCCAGAAGGTTTTCTTCTGCAGCCAGTCGGCGGCGGCCAGATCGATGTCGGTCGCGCTCATGTGCGCCTCTTCAGGTCGATGGAGTCGCGCAACAGGATGTCGGTCAGCGCGTGCATGCCTTTGGCGAGATGTTCGGAGACGGTGGTTTCGGCGATGTTGAGGCGTTGGGCGATTTCGCGGCCCGTCAGACCTTCGATACGGCCGAGGATCATCACCTCGCGCTGGCGCGGCGGAAGTTGATCGAGCGCATCCTGCAATTTGCGCAGCTCGTCGCGTGCGATGGCGCTGCGGTCCGGGCCCGGTGCGTCGAACGCGATGCCCAACGTGTCGAGATCGGACACCGCTTCGATGGGGATGACGTTGCTTTTGCGCGCGCGGTCGATCAGCAGGTTGCGCGCGGTGGTGAAGACGAACGCTTTCGCCGGATGCGGGATTTCCTTGGCGGCGGCCTGACAGACGCGGATATAGACCTCCTGCCGGAGATCTTCGATATCGCTCTGGTCGCGCCAATTGTGACGCAGATATTGCATCAGCATTGCCTCCAGCGGCAGGACTTCGCGCACGAACCAAGCCTCGACCTCCGGCGCGGTCATGGCGCCGTGAAGCCCGAGACCGTCCTGGCGACGGCCAAATTCAGGTGTTTCGACCATTCCCCCTCCAGCTTCCTGGCCTCTTGAGGGTTAGGGTTGAAAGCTACGCCTAGTAAGACGAAGCCCGGCAAAAAAGTTACGGGTGGGGGGACGCGAAAAAACAAAACCCTCCCCTTGAGGGAGGGTCGATAAAATTTCGCAGCGGAGCGGAGAAATTTTTCGGGGAGGGGTCTGCGTTGCAGCAGCTTCGACCCCTCCCCGAAAAATCCTGACGGATTTTTCTACCCTCCCTCAAGGGGAGGGTTTGGTTATTTTATTAGTCTGCCAATCGAACCGTGACTTGGGCGGAAAGGCCGGGGCGGAGTTTTTCGATGCCCTCTTGGCCCGGAAGGATGTGCACGCGCACCGGCACGCGCTGGACGATGCGGGTGAAGTTTCCGGTGGCGGGTTCGAAGGGGAGCAGCGAGAATTCCGAGCCGGAACCGGGGGCGAAGCTTTCGACTTCGCCTTCGAAGGTTTTGCCGGGAACGGCGTCGATGGTGAAGCGGACGTACTGGCCGGCGAGCATTCTGGCGGTCTGCGTCTCTTTGAAATTCGCGGTGAGATAGAGCGTGGTCATCGGCACGATGGTCATCAATTGCGTGCCGGGTTGGACGTATTCGCCGATCTGGGCCTGACGGTCTCCCACCACACCGGCAACGGGGGCGCGGACGATGGTGCGTTCGAGGTTCTGCTGCGCAAGAGATAACGCGGCGCGCGATCTGGCGAGAGCTGCCAGCAATTGATCGCGCGATTTCTGCACCACGTTCACTTGCTGGCGGCTGGCCAGATACGCGGCGCGGCTTTTTTGGGATTGGGCTTCGGCGCTGGAGGCGGCGGCGCGGGCTTGATCGGCCTGGCTTTTGGAGATGTCGCCGGTCGAAACCAGCCTGTCGAAACGGGTGCGGTCGGTGGTGGCGCGCAGGCGTTCGGCATCGGCGGCGCGGATGTCGGCGTTGGCGGCTTGGGCGTTGGCGCTGGCCAATGCTTCTTGCACCGGCTGTTGTTCGAGGGCGGCTTCGGCGGATTGCACATCTGCTTTCGCAGATGCGACGGCCTGGCGATAATCTTCGGCGTCGATGGTGAGGAGCGGCTGGCCTGCTTTGACCGTTTGATTGTCGCGCACCAGAACGGTTGCGATTAGGCCCTGAACTTTCGGCGCGACCAGAGTTGAATCGGCTTTGAGATAGGCGTCGTCGGTGGAGACCGACGACGCCGGAAGCGCGATCCACCATGCGCCGAGTGCGATGGCGGCTGCTGCGGCGGCACCGACGATCAAGGCGCGGCGCGGCAGTTGGCGCAATCGTGATGCAGGCGGCGATGGCGCGATGGTGTCGAAGGCCGCGGTCATTGGCTGAACACCAGACAGGTGGTGGTGCCGGAAGCGCAGAGACGGCCTTGCGCATCGAACAGTTTGCCTTCGGCGAAGGCGGCTTTGCGGCCCACGGAGATGATGCGGCCTTCGGCGCGGACGGGGCCGCTCTTTTCGGTCATCGCGCGGTGATAGGCGATCTTCAGTTCGAGCGTTGTATAGCCCTGCCCTGCTTTCAGCGCGGAATGCACGGCGCAGCCCATGGCGCTGTCGAGCAAGGTGGCGGCGTATCCGCCGTGCACGGTGCCGATGGGATTGTAGACTTCGCGGCCGGGATTGCCTTCGAAGGCGACGAAACCTTCTTCGAGTTCGCCCAGGCGAAAACCCATCGTCTTGCCGATGCCGCCGATTTCGCCGTGGCTTTGAAAGACCATGCGCAATTGTTCGAGGCCGGTGGGGCCCTGGAGTTCGGCGACATTATCCATCGAGATGAGTCCTTGATAACGCGATGTCGGTGAGGCCGAGGCGCGCCTTGATGCCGGTGCGCGCGGATTCCAGCAATTCGTCGGACAATTCCTTGTCGGCAACGGAACGCGACACCGACACGGCACCCACCATGGCGGAGAAGAGCGAGCTGGAAAGTTTTTCCGGTTCTTCGTAACCGGCTTCTTCCAGCCAGCCCGCGATCAGACGCACCAGGTTCTTCACGCCTTCGTCATAGACGGCGCGGAATTTTTTCGATTGGCGCGGCATATCGGAATTGAGCGCGGAGATGGGGCAGCCGCGTTCGGGAAAATCGCGGTGACGCGGCGAGACGTAGAAATCGACATAAGCGGCCAGTGCATGGCGCGGCGGCAAACCTTCCACCGCTTTCAGCGCCTTGGCGCGCGCGCTGGAGAAGGTGTGTTTCAAGGTTTCAGCGAGCAGCGCATCCTTGGATTTAAAGTGGGCGTAGAAGCCGCCATGGGTCAGGCCCGCGGCCTCCATGATCTCGGCCACGGCCACGTTTTCGGGGCCTTTTTCCCGCAAAGTGCGGGAAGCGACTTTCAATATCTTTTCGCGGGTTTCCGCCTTGTGGGTTTCGGAATAGCGCATCTTGCCAACCTCGGTTCCTGCTTTATATGATGATGGTCATATAAAGATCAAGGGCCCCCCGATGAGCAGTTCTGGCGCGATTTCCGGGCCCGCCCCGGCGGCAGTGGGCGCAGGGCTCAGCGAAGGGCGCAAACTCGTCATTTTCGGCATCATGGCGTTCGGGCAGTTCATGGCGCTGCTGGACATCCAGATCGTGGCGGCGTCGCTCAATTCCATCCAGTCCGGCTTATCTGCGGGGCCGGACGAGATCGCCTGGGTGCAGACGGCGTATCTGATGGCGGAGATCGTGATGATCCCGCTGGCGGCATTTCTTTCCCAGGCGCTTTCGACACGCTGGCTGTTCACGGCATCGGCGGTTCTCTTCACGCTATCGAGTTTGCTGTGCGGGTTTGCGTGGAGCATTCAGTCGATGACGGTGTTTCGCGCGATACAGGGCTTCGTGGGCGGGGCGATGGTGCCCACTGTGTTCGCGACGGGGTTTGCGATCTTCAGCGGCAAGAAGCGCGCGATGATCCCGGCGATATTGGGCGTGGTGTCGACATTGGCGCCGACACTGGGGCCGACGGTCGGCGGGTGGATCACCGATCAGATGAACTGGCGCTGGCTGTTTTTCGTCAACGTGGTGCCGGGGGCGCTGATCGCCATTCTGCTTCCCATTCTCGGCAAGGTGGATGAGGCGGATCTGGGCAAGTTGAAACGCATCGACTGGCTGCACGTGGTTTCGCTGGCGATCTTTCTGGGCGCATTGCAATACGTTCTGGAGGAAGGGCCGCGTTACCAGTGGTTCGAAGATCAAACCGTGACCTTGGCGGCATGGGTTTCGTTTGTCGGCGCGGTGGTGTTTTTCGAACGGTCTTTCTTCTCCACCATTCCGGTGGTGCGGTTGACGCCGTTTCGGCGGCCAACCTTTGCGCTGGCGTGTGCGTTGAACGTGGTGATCGGGTTTGGGCTTTATTCGGCGACCTATCTGACGCCGATCTTTCTGGGCCGGGTGCGCGGGTATTCGAGCTTCGATATCGGGACGACCGTGTTCATCGCCGGTGCGTTCATGACGTTCGGTGCGCCGCTGGCAGCGCGGCTGACGACGCTGGTGGACCAGCGCATCGTGATCGCGTTCGGGTTCTGCCTGTTTGCGCTGTCGTGCTGGATGATGTCGGGCATCACGGCGGAATGGGGATTTTGGGAGCTGTTTCCGGCGCAGGCCATTCGCGGGTTTTCCATTCTGCTGTGCATCGTGCCGTCGGTTGGGATGGCGCTGAACGGGGTGCCGCCGGAGGAACTGCGCTATGCCTCCGGGCTGTTCAACCTGATGCGCAATCTGGGTGGGGCGATTGGGATCGCGACCGTCACCACATGGCTACAGGACTATGGCCGCATCCATGGCGAGCGGTTTGGCGAAGCGATGGCGCATGCCAACACCAGCGGGCTTGCGCATGTGGCGGCGCGGATCGGGGCGTTCGTTTCGGATGGGGTGCAGGCGCAGAAGATGATGCAGGGCGAGCTGGCGCAGGTTGTGGCGCAGCAGGCGCTGACCTTGGCGTTTCGGGATGTGTTCTTTTTGATGACGGTGTTGTTGGTGGCGGCGCTGGTGATTGTGCCGTTCTGCCGGGGCGCGGTGTTGGAAGATGGGCCGCAGGGTGAAGGGCACTAAGTTCAAACCCTCCCCTTGAGGGAGGATCGAAATTGCGAAGCAATTTCGGGGAGGGGTCAAAACTGCAGCAGCGAGAGACCCCTCCCCGAAAAATTCTTCGCTACGCTGCGAATTTTATCGACCCTCCCTCAAGGGGAGGGTTTGTCTTTACTTCGGGTGCCTAAAGTAAGGTTCCACTGTGCCTTTGAGCTTGATCGTCATCGGTTGGCCGAAACGGTCCATGCTTTTGCCTGCCGACACGCGCACCCAGCCTTCGCTCACGCAGTATTCTTCGACGTTGGTACGTTCTTCGCCGTTGAAGCGGATGCCCACGCCGCGTTCCAGAAGATCGGCCTGGTGAAACGGGCTTTTGGGATTGGCGGCGAGGCGATCTGGCGGCAGGTCGTCGGACATGAGTTCCCCGAGGGCGGAAAGATGGCCGGATATTGGCCATGATTCCGCCTTCAGGCAAAGGGGCTTAAAGCCCCAGGCTGACGTTCAGATAAGGGCCGTAGAAGCCGCGGGTGAACGTGTCTTTGGTCTGCTGGCCGCCATCGACCGCGTTGAAGAACGTATCGGCGCGATAGCCGAGGCTGAGCTTCGAATTGCGGTAGCGCATGGAGGCGCCCAGATAGCCGCCGAGATTGGGCACGGTGGCGGAGGTGGAACGGTTGATATCCTCATCCGGCTCATGCACCTGACCGTCTTCGCCGCCGATGCCGACGCCATCGCAGCCCGCGTTGATGCCCAGGCCCGTGTGGCGGCAATGCGATACTTCGTGATGCAGCACGACCTTTTGCTGGCCGAACAGCACGCTCGCATTGATGCCCCAATCGAACGTCACCTGCACGTCGTCATCCAGGCCCCAGAGAACCTGATTGGCATCCCACGTCACCTCGGGACCGGCGCCGCGGAAGCTGCGCTTCTCTGTGGAAGTGAACTGATAGGTGTCGTGGTATTTCTGGAAGGCGCTTTGATAGATGTTGTAGTTGGGATCGGCGCCGATATCGTTTTTCGCCTGTTCGGTGAATTGCGCGATGCGCACGCCCGCCGCCAGCGTGCCGCCCATGCTGCCCAGGCCCACATCCTTGCCCAAGGTGAAATCGAGCATCATGTGGGTTTCGCGGCTGAGGTTTTGCGAATCCACGAATTCCTTGATCGAGCCGTGATAGCAGCCGGCGAGATATTCCGGGCCGTAGTACTGGCCGACGAAGGTGCAGGGAATGCTTTGGCCGCCTGCGATCACGTTGGTCTTGGTGCCGGCGTAGGCGCTCTTGTGATAGTGCTTGTTGCGCGAAGAGCGGCCGTAACGGACACCGGCTTTGAACTGCCAATCGGAATCCGCAGGCTGGATGGTGGCGGCGCCCTGCCAATCGAAGCCCATGTTTGGAAGCTTTTCGAGATCTGGCGGCGTGGGCAGCGTTGACGGCCAGCTTGGCGTGGGCCCACCGCCATTGGGGAAGTTGGGCGCGTAGGCGCTGGTGGGATCGTAGGCCACGTTGTCGTGGCCCATCGAGGCGTTGAAATTGCCGCCGAACTGCAGCCACACCTGCGGACGGCCATCGCTATCGAGGAAATCGAGACCCGTGCTGCCGGACGTTCCGCCTGCATCGAAATGCTTGGTCACGCGCACGCCGAAGAGACGCGGATCGGTGAGGAAGATGTTCGTCGTCAGGCCGCTGTCGTCGCTGTTCAGGAAGTCGCCGGTGATGGCGGTGGTATCGAACACGTTCTTGACATAGGCCATCGCCTGCCAGCCGCTGGCATCGGTCAGGATCAAAGCGAGGTTGACGTTTTTGTAGCCGTGGATGCGGTCGTACGGATTGTCGTTCTGCACGCGGGCCCAGCTATCGGACTGATAATAGAAATCGGCATGCACGGTGGCGGCCCAATCCGGCGTCACGGGGATGGTGTAATCGCCGCCGAACGACATCGTGTAATGCGGCGCGTTGGGAAGTTCGTGGCCGCCCACGCTTTTGGTGAAGCCTTCGCCGTTGTTCGTCTGGCTCACGATAGTGGGATCGGTGGGATCAAAGCCTTGATAGACGATGGTGGGATAGCCCGCGCGGGTGATGGTGATCGGATAGGTGGTCGCGGAATAAGGTAGGCCGGTGACCGGATCGAGGCCTGCGTTGTAAGCAACGCCGCAAGATTGCGGGCCGGGATTGCCTTCGCCGCCGCCCGCATACTGAACCACGAGTGCCGCCGCGACATATTCCGGGAACACGCAGTTCGAGGATTGGCCGACGAACGGTTTCATCACGACCCAGCCCGGCGTGCCCGCCGTGCGGTCGATCAGGTCGATGGCTTGCTGGCCGTCGTCGATACGGGTTGCTTCGTAACCGCCTGCGAAAGTGAATTTGAGGCCGGGCACCGGCTCCCACGTCGCTTCCAGTTCGACGCCTTTCACGGTGGCGTCGAAGTTCAGGTTGATCGCGCTGCGATCGACGATCTGCGAGATCTGGTAGCCTTTGTAATCGTAGTAGAACACATCGCCGTTCAAGGTGAGCGCGCCGTCGAGCAGCGAGTTCTTGGTGCCCAGTTCGTAGGCGTTGATATATTCCGGGTTGAAGGTCAGCGGATGCACCGGGAAGGTGACCGTGTCGGTGTATTGCAGCAGCACCGGACCCGGCGGATTGGCGCCGCCTGCCTTGTAGCCGTGCGCGAACGACGCGTAGATCAAGGTTTGATCGGTGAAGGCGAGCTTCGGCGTCCAGTTGGCGACGGCGCGGCCCGTGAATTTGCTCCACGATTGGTCGACGGCGCCGGTGGTGGGATAGCCGTAGCCTTTGGTGAGCAACTGGCTGGGAATTTCGGCGAAATGTTTCTGGTCGTCGGTCCAGCGCAAGCCACCGGTCAATTTGAGATCGGGCGTGATGTTGTAATAGACCTCGCCGAACGCCGCGTAGGAATCCAGCACATAGGGGTTCTGGCTGAGGAAATAGTTGTGGCCCGCATTGTTCAGTGACGCCAGCGGATTGGGATCGAGATATTGCGGGGCTTCGGTGGGGATGCCGCCACCTTGTTGCGGCGGGGAATAGCCTTTGCCGTTGGGCAGGCAATAAAGATGATCGGTGACGTTCTGGATGTAATCGTCGCTGCAGAACACCTGGTTCATCGAGATCATGGTGAAGGTGTTCGAGAAGACGTAGTAATTTTCCTCCGTCTCGTAATGCATATAATTGCCGCCGGCGCTGAAGTTCAGCGGGCCGGCAAAGCTGGAGGAGAGGCGGAATTCCTGGCTGAGCTGCCAGGAACGTTCGGTCGAAAGATCCTGCACCACGAGGCGGTCGCTGCAACCCAATTGGTGATCGCAGAACACGCCGTTGTCATCGACAAACGGATTGCCGCCGAAACCGCCGCCCGCGAAGATGCCCGGCGTGGTGTTGAAGCGGTTGTAATCTTCCGTCGACCACAGGAAATCGTTGTTGTAGCCGGTGTCGGAATAGAACGTCAGGCTGGGCGTGACGTTCCACGTCGCGTTGAATTCGATGGTGTCGTTCTTCGCCAGATATTTGGGCTGGATGGCGGATTGGATATCGCGCAGGTTGGTGGATTGAACCGTGTCGGTGTACGGGTCTTTTTCGCTGTTGATCAGATTTTCGAACGCAGCACCCGAAACGAAGGGCAGCGAGAAACCGTTCGGCACGCCGAAGGCTTCTTTCGCGTAGAGCGAACTTGGCAGACAGCCCTGGCTGAAGGTGGCGCTGGTGATGTTGAACACGCTTTCGTGCGGATCGTCGACAGGGACGATGCCGTTGGGCGTGGAGAACTGGCTGATGCCGGGATCGGTTTTGCAGAGCTGCTTGCTGGAACGGATGCGGTCGTCGTTTTCGCTGAAATGTTCCCAGACGAGATAGGTCTGTACGTTCGAGGCGGGCTTCCAGCCCAGGCTCACGCGCGAAGACCACAGATCGCGCCCATCGGTCTGTTCGCCGGTGGTTTCGTTGTAGGTGTAACCGTCGCGCTTGGTCCATTCGCCTGCGATGCGCAAGTCGAGCTTGTCGCCGACGAACGGGATGTTGAGCATGCCTTCGAAGCGGCGGTTGGCATAATTGCCGATATCGGCGCTGGCCATGCCTTCGAACTGGTCGGTGGGTTTGGCCGATGTGATGTTCACAACGCCCGCGGTTGCATTGCGCCCATAGAGCGTTCCTTGTGGACCGCGCAGAACTTCGACTTGGGCGAGATCGTAGAATTCCTGCTCGAAGAAGTGGTTGCGGATGAATGGTGTGTCGTTGAATGCAACGGCGACGGCAGGATCGGTGGCGACCGAGATCGCTTGCGTGCCGATGCCGCGCACCTGAATCGAATAGCCGGTGAAGTTGGTTTTCGTGAAGGTGAGGTTCGGCACCTGTTTGACGAGGTCTGGGCCGCCTGCGGTTTGGGTGGCCGTCAATTGCTCTTGCGATAATGCCGTGATGGCAATCGGAATCGACTGCACATCGGCGCCGCCGAGTTTGGACGAGGTGACGGTGACGGTTTCAACGCTTGCGCGCGGCGCGGGCGAGGCTTGCGCAAGCTGGAAGTTCGAAACATCGACTTGCGAAGAATGGCCGGGCACGATGGCGACGGCGCCGGAGGGATCGCGTTGCACGCTGAAACCGGTGCCCGAGAGCAGCTTCATCAGCGCGGTGTCGGAAGTGAAATCGCCCTTCACGCCGCGCGTGTGCGCGCCGCGCACCACTTCGCCCGACACGAACACCGCGACACCGCTTTGCAGCGTGTAGCGGTTGAGCGCGGTCGCCAGATCGCCGCCCGGAATATCGAAACTTGCCGCGCGGGCGGGCGTTGCGAGCGCCATCACGCAAGCCGATGCGACAAGCGACGATCTGAAGGTCGGTTTGATCTGGAACATTTTCCCCCTCTTTGCGGGCTGAAAGCGCCCGCTGAAAACTCAGCGTGAAATGATCGTTTCGTCGCCCTTTTGCGAAACACGCAGGCCGAACACGCGCTGCGCCAATCGCACGAAGGCATCGACATCGTTGGTGCCGAACGTGCCCACCACGGTCAGCTTGGCCGCCGCCGCATCGGTGATGACGAGTTTGTTGCGGTTGTAGCGGTTGAATTCCTTGGCAGCGTCCGCAAGCGTGGAGTAACGGAATTCCACCAGGCCGGTGCGCCATTTGAGTTCGGTCGAAAGTTCGTCGACGGGCTTCTTCTCAATCGAAACCGACTTCATGTCGGCGAGCGCCACCTGCCCTGCTATCAACGTGGTGGGCTTGCCTTTGGCATCGGCGCTTTCGAGCTGCACTTTTCCTTCGGTGACGGAAACGCTTAAACCGCGCTGTTCGCGGCGCACGGTGAATTTGGTGCCGATATCGACGATGCGGTGCCCGCTGGCGATCACCACGAAGGGGCGCTTGGCATTGTGGCGCACCTGGAAGAAGGCCTCGCCCCGGTCGAGCCAGACCTTGCGCTCGCCATCCGACAGCGCCACGCGCACCGCGGAATCGGTGTTGAGTTCGATCTGCGAGCCATCGCGAAGTGTGATGGTTTCCCGCCCCCCGATTTCCGTTGCATAGGTTTTGGCCGAAGGCTCGGCGGCGTAAAACGCAGCGCCCGCGCCCAGCGCACCCACCACCACGACCGCGGCGGCAACGCGCGCGAAAAACATCCAGTTCTTTTGCGGAGCAGCTGCGTGCGTTTCGCGCATCGGGCGGCGCAGTGCGGCCAAACGATCGGTCTGCTCCCACGCCGCTTCGAGACGCCAATAGGCGACGCGATGGGCGAGCGATTCATCCATCCAATTCTCAAGCTCTGCGGCGTCGTCCTCTTCCCGGGTTTCGGAAAGCTGGCGGTCCATCAGGCGCGAGGCGGCTTCGGCGCGCGTCACATCTGCGGGCGGTGTTTTCTTCTCACTCATGGACGCCTCCGCACGATGTCGGTTTCGCCGTAGAGCATGTCGGCGAGCGCGCAGACGCTTTCGGAGAGATATTCCTTCACCGTGCCTTCGCCGATGCCCATGCGCTCGGCGATTTCGGCGCGGGAAAGGCCATCGACACGGCGCAGCAACAAGGCTTCGCGGGCGCGCGGCGGCAGGCGATCCAAAGCTGCCTGCACGCGGCGCAATTCATCGCGCGCCATCACGCTGCGGTCCGGGCCCGGTTCGTCTATCGCCACGCCCAGCGCATCGAGATCGGCCACCGCTTCGATGGGCACCACCTGTTCGCGGCGCACGCGATCGATCAAAAGATTGCGGGCGGTGGAAAAAACGAAAGCCTTGGTCTGCGCCGGGATTTCCTTCTGCGCGGACGCCGCCAGCCGCATATAGACCTCCTGAAGAAGGTCATCGATGTCGGCCTTGTTGCGCCAGTTGTGATGCAGGAAGTGAATCAACGCGCTCTCCAGCGGCAAAACTTCCCGGACAAACCATGCCTTCACCTCACGCATGTTCATGGGCGCGCGCCCATGTTGCGCGTTGGCGGTGTCACGACTTTTGTCCGGCGTATCGGCCATCGGCCTCTGCTTCCCATCCCCGGAAAGGTTACAGCTTTACGACCCTTGTCCATGAGACGAAGGGTGGCCGAAAACGGGAGGGAAGAAATTTTATTGCGGAATCGAGCGCGCGAAACGGGTGTTTTGGAACTTACTGGCCGCGGTTCTTGGACTTGGGCACCTTTTTATCTGCCTCTGCCGCGTCCGGCAGGACGATACGGCCGATCAGCTTCGAACCGCTTTCGTCGCGCTTCAGTTCCATGTCGACACTGTCTTCCTGCTGGTTGGCGCGGCCATAATTGCGGAACAGATGCGCGGTCACAAACGTGGCGCCGTTGGGGTCCAGCCGGTCCGGTGCATAGACGTTGGCCTGCACCACATATGTGCCATCGGGCGCATGGTGAAGCATGTATTCTTCCGGACCGTAACCTTGCGTCATGTCGTTGGAGAGATTGCCGCCGATGGCTGTGCGCCGGTTGTTATAGATGGCGCGTTCGCCGTCGGGTTCATCCACCCATAGGTCCATGTCGCTTGCATCGGTGGTCCAATCGATCACCACGCGAATATCAACGTCGAGCAGCGCCACCAGGCGCTGATCCATCTTCACCGAGCCGCCGAGCTTGTTGAGGCGTGGCAACAGCGCATTGGCTTCATCGAGCGCGATCAGTTCCACACCGAACCACGACCCATCCTGTGGAGTGGTTGCGATCTCATAGAGAAGATTTATGGCGCGCGTCAGATCCGCCTGTGCATAGGCGGGTTCGAGCGTCGCCCGGTGTGCGAGCGCCAGCGCCAGAAGACGCTTCGGCTGCGGCCGGTCGGGATCGAGCGTCATTTGCCGCTCACGCAGTTCGATTGCGCGATCGATAGCGCCATAGCGTTCCAGCCGGTCGGCGACGATGCCGAGTGTCACATCGTTGGCACTGGGCAATTCGAGCGCGGAGAGCGCCATCTCTATCGCCTCGGCCATATGCCCATGCTTGCGAAGCCATTCCGCCGTATCGAGATAGAAGATCGGCAAGGTGCCGTGTCTTTGCTCGGCTTCCAGGAACCGCTCGTCGAATTCGGAAGGCTTGCCGTCGTAAAGCTCCAGATACGGCCGGTCCGGCTGCCACGCGTCGATCCGGATCGTGGGAGAAAGTGCGACCTGGCTCTTCACAGCAGGTGCGCCGGCCACCGTGCTTGAACCGGCCTGTTTCTCGCTCACCGCCGTAACTGCAATAGGAACGGACTGAACATCGGCAGCCAACTTGTTCGAGGTGACGGTCACGGTTTCGATAGCGGCCCGGCTTCGCGGCAAACGCGGCGCAGATGCAGGGGGCGGCGAAGGCAGTGGAGGCGGCGCTGTGACTGCTCCCACAGTCGCCGGCCGGTCGAAATGGGTCGATGTTTGAATTTTCTTCGGCTTCGCAGCGGGATCGAACTTGGTGTTCCACCAGACGACCTGACTCTGCCAATTCCTGGCCAGTTGTTCGAGCCAGGCGTCTTGTCTGACCGTCTTGTCGGCATCCATCTGCTTGCGTTGCCGCAGGAACGCGTCGCGGGTCTCTGCCGGATAGCTCGCAGGCGGTTCGATGTTGGCGGCAAGATAGTCGAAAGGGGTTTCCAGAACCACAAACGACAAGCTTGGGCTCGCGATGCCATAGCGGCGGCTGAGCGCCACGTACTCTGCCCGCTGAGATGTACCGCCGAGCGTGGCGAGCATGTCTGCTGCGATCAGCGCGCCTGCGCCATCGAAGGGCTCATCCGGCGCGTTGCTCGAACGCGTTACGCTTCCCATCACGCCGCCGCCGAGGAAACGCACGGTTATGTCGCCGCCTTCCGGCGCGCGGGCCAGCAACCGCCACCGGCCCGTGGCAGCTTTTAGCGGTACGAACGGCAGATTCCTGCCATCACGATCCATGACTGCGAAGACATGCGCAGCGTCGGCGGCAAGGCCGGCCGCGATATCGGCTTCGTTGCCGCCGCGAAGGGCAAACGCCTGTCCGCCGCGGCCGTTTGCGAGATGCCGCAGCCAGGCGGCATCGGCATTCGGCGAAGAACTCACCGTGTCGAGCACGCAGGGCGGCGTGAACGACACGCCCAGATCGATGGTCGGCTTGCCGTCGGAAAAGAGAATGCAATGATCGGCCGCCGTCTCTTTTGCGAATGCCTCCTCTTTTGCAAGCGCTGCGAAACTTGTGGCGCCGCGATAATGCAGACCCTTCAACCATGCCACAGCATCGTCTGCCGACGAGGCGATTTTGCGTTCCGCGCCGCTGCTATTGAAACTCACAAGTTCCACGATTGCGGGATGCGTGGCGCCAACCAGCCGCCCGACAAGCGCGATCTCGCGATCCAGATCGCCATCGCGCCGCGAACGGGACCGGTCCCAATAAATACGTAGACGCTGCTCAAGCTTGCGTCCTGTGGCCAACGATGGAAACTCGCCGCCCAATTCGATATTCCGTTCGCCGCTGCGATGGGTGCTGACGACAAGATCGAGCGGCGCGACGTCTTCGATCTTCAGATCGCCTTGCAGCGCACGCTTGCCTTCCCGCTTGGCGTCGTAACCGTCGCCCGATTTTTCGAAAGACAGCTTGTGTCCATCGGGGCCCGTCAACACAGGCGCGGAGGCCACGCCCGAAACATGCACCGCGATCGACCAGCCTTCCGCCGGCGCATCGATCGCGAGGGGAAGACGATAGCCACCGGCCGGTGTCACGAAATGCACACGTATCATTCGGCCACGGCCCGGCCAGATCGGAAAGACGTGAGTCTGGAACGCACCGTCCGGCATTGCTTCGGCGAGTCCGGGATCGACCCCGCGGCGAACCCGCGCTTCGTAGACAGCCTTGGCGCGCGGCCGGTCAACCAGAACGCCGTCCACCATCTGCCCGCCGATATCGAGCTGATAGCCGCTGATGACCGCGCCTTGCGGCATCGCCAACCGGAAATCGCCTTCCAATTGCTGCGCGGTCGTATTGGAAAATGCTGCGTCGACAGTGGTTTCCGCAACGCCGCCACGGATTTCAACCGTTACATCGAAGCGCCGCAGACCCAGCGCTGCGGCGTGTGCCGCATCGCGCACGCCGTTGGCGGTCGCAAACAATTCGGGGTTCTTTGCAGAGTTGGCCGGTTCGGCCGAAGCGATGGAAGACGCCAACAAGGCCAGCGCCAGCGACGCAAAAAAGCGAACAGTCATTGTCCCACCCCCCAGGGTTGCAAGGCTAAGACGGTTGGGAGAGCCAAACAATAGGGGCCAAGGACGAATGAATTGAGACTGCTCCATGCTCCAAAAACGGCAGTGGCACCGCATCCGATTGAGATGCAGTGCCACAACGCCTTTGAGGAGACAGGCTTTAGAGGTGGACTTTCACGCCGGCCGACAGGTGGTGCTCTACACCGGCATCCATGCCGATGTTGGCGCCGTAGCTGAGCCACCAGCTTGCGGGGCCGGTGCCTTGGACCATCAGCGAGGGGGCGATGTGGTTCTGGCCGAGGCCGGGAACGAGCAGGGTTTGCGTGCCCATCACGTCGTCCGCGCTGGCGAGGCGCAGGACCGCGTTCTTGTCGCCGCTTGCATCCCTGGTGTTGTAGGTCACGCGCAGGATCGAACGGAAACCTTCGAAGCCCATGGAAGCCTCGCCGCCGAAGAACCCGCCAACACCGCTGGACGAGATATCCGGATAGACGATGTTGCCGCCGGAGGCGCCGCTTTCGGTGTAGCCATCGACTTGCGCATGGATGTAGCGAAAGCCCGCCAACGGTCCGAAGCGCAAGCCATCGGCTTCCAGCAGATAGCCCGCTTCGCCGGTGATGGCAGCGCCATTGCCGGACGTGTTGCCCGCGCCCACCAGGCCATAAGCGGCGGCGCGCAGGATGTCGTTGAAGTTTTGGCGGCTGTAGGTGCCGGTGAGATTGCCATAGAGGCCGCCGAAATCGACCGCGCCATAGGCAGACACCTGCAACGCGCCATAGCTTTCGGCATAAGCGCCGCTCGCTTTGGCATCGCCCCAGTAATAGCCGAGGGCCGCACCGACAAGCGCGTTGTCGCCGAGACCGACATCCGCACCGAAAGTCATGCCTTGCGTTTCCGCATCCGTGGTGCGCGAGCTTTCACCGCGGCGCGACCAGCTTCCCGCGGCCCACAGCGAGGCATCCAGACCGTGCCAATCGGTGCCCGGGGCATAACCGCCGTGACGCAACGCTTCGAGATGTTGGCCGACATCATAAGACGCTGCCAGATCGCGCGAGGCTTCCAGCGTCATCGCCATGGTGGTGGGGCCGCTGCTCTCCATCGATTCCAGATAGCCGGAATCGACATAGGTCGGCAGCGTGAGCCGGTAGACCAGCACCAACGCATCGCTGTTGACCGATTGGGCGCAGTTCTGGCCGTTGACATTGCAATTGGTGGACAGGAAGTCGTCGTCATTGCCGACGAGCAGGAAGAAATCCTGCGGGGCGGCTTCATCAAGCGCAGGCACCAGCGCCATGCCTTCCCATTTTTCCGTCAACGTCATCTGGGTGGGCGCGGCGTTGTTGAGATTGATGCCGAACTTGCCCAGTTGGGTGCTGTTGAGGATGTTCACCACTTCGGTTTGCGCAACCGACGTGATCGACGAATTGAGCACACCGCCAGTTGCGATGGGCGTGGTCGAGGTTTCGTAAGGGGTGCCTGCAATGTTGGTGGCGCCCTTGGTATCGATCAACAGGATGCTCTTGTAGACGAACGGGGCATTGGCAAGGCCCAAACCATCGGCATCGCGCGACAGCACGAGGAACTGCGTGTCGTTGAGCGCGAGGATTTCGGATTGCGCGGCCGTGCGGTTTGCCGCCGTGCCATCGCCGTTGGCCTGATAGACCGGAAGCTGCACCACATAATCGGCAACCGGCGTGGTGGGCGTGCGGCTTTGGCTGATGTCATAGATCATCAGGCGCGTGTTGGTGCGGGTTTGTTGTGCCGTCGTGCTGTCTTGCATGGTGGCGCTTTGCAGCAGCGTGACCAGGTGTTTGCTGTCGGGCGTGATGTCCACGCCTTCGATGCCCTGGTTGAAGCGGCGGCCTGTCACCGCATCGGCTTGCGAGGTGAACGAGAGCTGGCCCGTTCCATCGCGCGGGATGAGCGCGGGCGGCGGCTGGATGACGCCCTGCATGTTGCCCGTTTTGTCGAAGTAATAGACGTTGGCGCCGTATTCATCCGACACATAAAAGCTGCCGTCGCTGAAGAAGCGCAGGCCTTCGGCATCGAGGCTGATCTTGCCGGCGGCGGGGCCGACGGTCGAACCGGGAAGCTGGATGCCGTCTTCGGTGACGAACGACGTGGGGCCGGGCAGCCCGGGATCGAGGCCCGTCGTCACATTTCCGTTAAAGTCCTTGAAGAAGAAGCCGCCGGTTTGCGTGAGCTGCAATTGGTGATTCGAGGACGGCGTGGCGGGAAGATTTGTCGTGCCGGTGTACGGCGTGAAATCCATCGCGAAGCTGGACGTGCGGCCCGCGAAATCGCTGAAGGTAACGCTGCCGATGCCGTTCGGCCCGCGATCGGGAAGCGAAAACAGCGTGCCGGTGTAACCGGTGGCCGTTTTGCGCCAGGTGCCAGGCAGCACATCGAGGCTGGAGAACGCGCCGAACGTATCGCCGTTGAAATCCACCGTGGACGTGGCGGGCAAACGGGCCACGCCCTGCAAACCCTTGTTGACGAAGGTTTCGCCGCCAACGGTGACCGAAACCGCGCCCGCATCGGTGGCGATGTGCGGCGTGAGATAGGCGGTGGGCGCCGCAATCGCGCCCGACGCCAGCGCGCCAAAAGCCGCGCCGCCGGCCAACGCGGCTTTCAACCGCGAAAAGAAAAGTGATGACATAAGTGGATCGTCCCCGCTGAGAGGCACGCTTCCCAGACAACCCGAAGAAGCGGCTTCAACCGGGCCTTACCGATCCGTTGTGACGGCTTAATGAAGTGAATGTAATAAGATTTCGGTGCTTACTTTTTATTCTTCGGACGCGCCATCAAATGCACAAAAAACAAACGCCGCGCCCAAAAATGAGCGCGGCGTCTTGAGCCCCCCGGGCAAATGCAATCAGCCGCCAAGGCCGATGCTGATCTTCGCGAACGGGCCGTGGAACGACATGTCCTGGGTGTGGCGCACGTCGACGCCGGTATCCATCGCGCCGAAGAAGAAGTCTGCGCGGTAGCCCAGGCTGATCTTCGCGTTGGGGAATTTCAGCGAAAGGCCCGCGAAGCCGCCGACGTTCGGCACCACGACCGAACGCGAGCGCGCGGTGGAATGATGGGTTTTGTAGCGGGTGGTGCGCAGTTCGTACTGGAAATTGAACGTGTGATAGCGGTCATAAGATGAGGTCTTGTGTTCGGTCTTGGCGCGCTGGCGGCCAAACAGAACCGCTGCGTTCACACCCCAATCGAAAGTGAATTCCGCGCCGCGATCATCGCCGACGAGAGGCGTCGATGCGTTCCACGAAAGCGATGGCCCCAGACCATGGAAGCTACGGTCGGTGTGACCGGTCAGAACATAGGTTTGGAAACGGGTGTTGTAGAAGTATTTGTTGAACAGCGGCGGATAGGCAAAGTGGCCGGCATATGCCTGCAAGTTCGGCAGGGCGTTTACCGTCAGGCTCTCCCGTGAGGTGAATTGCGCGAAGCGAACACCGAAATTTACGGTGGACTCGCTGCCACGGCCGAAGAGTCCGAGGCCCACATCTCTGCCGACCTGGAAATCAACAACGGCATGAGACTCGGAATAGTTCGCCTTCGTATTGGTGAACCGTGCAATCGGCAATGCAAGGATGTTGGTGGCGTAGTTCGGATTGGTGATGGAATCGAGGCGGCTGTTGGTTTGCTGTTTCTCGTTCTTGTAACCGTTCGAGCGACCGTAAAGGACAGCTGCGGTGAAAATCCAGTTGCTGCCTTTCGGTTCGAAGCTGATTTTGGCTTCGCCGCCGAACGCATAGTGCGGCGGTTTTTCGGCAGCGAGCGGCAGGAAGGGATCGAATGCTCCATCCGGCGGGGCAACCGGTACCATGTTCACACCCCTTGCAAAGCCTTGCTTTGCAAAAGGCGTCGGTCCCGGATTTGGCAGCGCTTCCAAGAACGGCGCGGTGATCTTGTCTTCGGTACGGCTCAACGCTTCCAATTGTCCGCCCACTTCGAACCAGAAGGTGGGGCGATCGGAATCGTCGCCGGCTTTCGCGGCGGGCGATGTGGCCAGAAGCGCCAGGGTGCAGACGGTCGTCAACAAGCGCCAGCGGAAGCTGTTTTCGTTGTGCGCGGAAATGAGTTCGCTCATTGGTTCCCCCTTACCAATTCTTCGTTATGCGCACGCCGATCAGCTTTGGATCGGTAAGAAAGACGTTTGTCGTCAATCCCGTGTCGTCGGTGTTCAGGAACGCGCCGGTGATGGCGGTCGTGTTGAACATGTTCTTGTCGTAGAGCATCACCTGCCAACCGTTCTGGTTTGTCAGGATCAGCGTGAGATTAACGTTCCGGTATCCGCGCAGCTTGTCGTAATCCAGATCGTTGAAGATGCGCCAATAGGAATCGGACTGCCAATAGAAGTCGCTTCGAAGCGTTGCCGCCCAGTTCGATGTGATTGGCATTGAATACTGTGCGCCGAACGAAACGGTGAACGGCGGCGCATTCGGCATCTGGTTATGGCTGAGGTCCTTCGCGAAACCTTCGCCGTTATTGGGTGCGCTGGAAGAGTCGAAGCCCAGATAACCCGGATATCCGGGGTAACCTCCCACTGGCGGTGGCGCGTAAGTGACGCCGGTGACGGGATCGATGTGCTTGCCGAAGTTCGACGGATCGTAGACGAAGCAGAAGCCCGTCGGTCCACCACCTGCCCACTGTGCAACAACGTTGACCGGCAAAATGCAGTTTGACGGTGTTGTGGGATAAGGCCGGACGACCATCCAATCGGGATGTTCCGCTACGTCCGCACGATCGATGAGATCGATGGCGGCTGAACCCTTTGCAAGACGCGCATCTTCGTAGCCGCCGGAGAAGTTGAACCTCAAACCCGGTATCGGTTCATACGTGGCTTCGATTTCTGCGCCTTTGATGTGCGCATCGAAGTTCAGGTTGATCGCCGTGCGATCGACGATCTGGGAAATCTGATAGTTCTCGTAATTGTAGTAGAACAGCGTTCCATTGATGGTTAGCGCACCATCCAGCATCGTGTTCTTTGTGCCTAATTCGAACGCGTCGACAAATTCGGGTTTGAACGTTGCCGGATGGGTGTACGACGCTACGGAATCGAGTCCGGGATAGAACTGGCCGCCCGTCAGCACCGCAGGCGGCGGATTGGCGCCGCCGGCTTTGTAGCCGTGCGAATAGGAACCGTAGATCAACGTTTGATCGGTGAAGCTGAGTTGTGGCGTCCAAGTCGCGTTCAAGCGACCGGTAAGTTGATCCCATTGCTGGTCGATATTGCCAGCCACGGGGTAGCCGTAACTCGACGCGCCGACGAGCCAGCTTGGGATCTGTGGCGCGTGTTTTCTGTCTTCCGTCCAGCGCAAACCGGCGGTGAGTTTCAGCGTCTTGAAGACGTTGTAATAGGTTTCACCGAACCCGGCGTAGGAATCGAGGACGTAAGGGTTCTGGCTGAGGAAATAATTGTGACCCTCGTCGTTCAAGCTGCTGAGCGGATTGGGGTCCATATAGATACAATCCGAAATGCCGTAGACGCTGGCGCCTTGCGCGAGATTTCCGGCTGCGAGGCCATAAGGCATGCACTCGTGGTTATCGGTTACGTTCGGGACGTATTGCGGATAGGGACCGCCGGCTGCGAAGGCTCCGGGAAGCGCGTTGAATTTCGCTGCGAACAAGGACAGCGCGTTGATGAAGACGTAGTATTTCTCCATCGTTTCGTAGTGCAGGTAGTTGCCGCCTGCGCTGAAATTGAAGGGGCCGCTGAAATTCGATGCGAGGCGGAATTCCTGGCTGAGCTGCCAGGAATGTTCGGTTGACAGATCTTGCGCCACCAAGCGGTTGCTGCAACCGAGCTGAGGATCGCAAAACGTGCCGTCGGGATTGACGGGGTGATTGTACTGGTTGCCACCGGCATTGGGATTGAAGACGCCGGGATTGGTGTTGAAGCGGTTGTAATCCTCGGTCGACCACAGGAAATCGTGGTTGAAGGCGGTTTGCGAGGTCAGCGTGAGCGAGGGGATGATGACGTAATCGGTGTTCAGTTCGATGATGTCGTTTTGCGACTTGTAGATTGGATCGAGCGTGGTCTCGATGACATGCAGGTTCTGGGACTGCGTGGCGCTGGCGTAAGGGTTGAGATCGGGGAAGATCGGGTTTCCCAGTGCCTGCGTGGGGCCGTAGTAGGTCAGCGAATAGCCGTTGGGCACTTCGAACGACTGCGGCGAATACAGAGATTCCGGCAGGCAACCCTGACTGAGGTAAGAGGCGGCTGCGTAATAACCGCCATCGTTCTGCGGCACGGGTTTGCCGCCGACGGACAAAGGCGTGGGATCGGTTTTGCACAATTGCTTCGACGTGCGCATGCGGTCGTCGTTTTCGGAGAAATGTTCCCAGATGAGATACATCTGCATGTGGTCGACCGGCTTGAGGCCAATGGTGACCCGTCCGCTCCAAAGATCGCGGCCATCCACGCGGCTGTTGGTGAGTTCGTTGAACGAATAACCCTGGCGCTTGGTCCATTCGCCGGCCATGCGGATGTCGAGGCGGTCGTCCACGACCGGGAAGTTGATCATGCCTTCGAAACGGCGCTGGCTGTAGTTGCCGAGTTCGGCGCTCGCCATCGCTTCGAACTGATCGCTTGGTTTGGCGGAGACGAGATTCACCACGCCGGCTGTCGCGTTACGGCCATAGAGCGTGCCTTGCGGGCCGCGCAACACTTCCAACTGACCGATGTCGTAGAATTCCTGTTCGAAGAAGTGGTTGCGGATGAACGGGATGTCGTTGAAAGCCACCGCGACGGCGGGATCGGTTGTCACCGAGATCGCTTGGGTGCCGATGCCGCGGATCTGGATGCTGTAGCCGGTGAAGTTTGTTTTGGTGAAGGTGAGGTTGGGCACCTGTTTCACCAGATCGGGGCCGCCTGCGGTTTGTGTGGCCGTTAGCTGTTCCTGGCTGAGCGCGGTGATGGCGATGGGAATGCTTTGAACATCTGCGCCGCCCAGTTTCGATGAGGTCACCGTGACTGTTTCCACAGCGCCGCGCGCAGATGGCGAGGCTTGGGCGAGTTGCAGCGGCATCACGTCTTCCAGCGCGTTGGATTGCATCCTGCTGGATTCGCGCACGATGCCCACCGCGCCCGATTCATCGCGGCGCAGGCTAAAGCCCGTGCCGCTGAGCAATTTGATCAGTGCTTCGTCGCGTGAGAAGCTGCCGCGCACGCCGTTGGTGCGCGCGCCTTTCAAGGCGCTTTCCGACACCATCAATTGCATACCGGTTTCGGCCATATAGGCGCCGAGCGCGGATTTGAGATCGCCGGCCGGTATGTTGAAATCGTCGGCCTGCGCGCTTGCAAGGCTCAACGTGCAAGCGCTGCCAAGCAACGCGGCCTTTAGCCAATCTTTCGGTTTCATCTTCCCCCCTTGTCATTGCCGGAATGACCACCGGCTAAAAATTCAACGTGAAATGACGATCTCGTCGCCGCGCCGTTCGACGCGAAGGCCCAGAACCTCGTGCGCCAGCCGCGCGAAGGCGGACACGTTTTCGGCCTGGAACGTGCCGTAGATCGTGTTGCGCGCGATCTTCGGATCGGCGATGACGATTTTCTCGCGGTTGTAGCGATTGAATTCGGATGCGGCTTCGGCAAGCGTGGTGTTGTTGAACACCACCATGCCGTGACGCCACGCCAGTTCATTGGACAACGCCTTTGTTGTCGCCTTGGTCAGGCTGATCGCCTTTGCGGTGGCAATTGCGATATCGCCGGGCAGCAGGACGACCGGTTTTTGCGCGGCTGCGGGATCGCTGGCGGCGAGTTCTGCCCTGCCCTCCAACAACGCGACTTCCAGATGGCCGGGGTCGCGGCGGACGCGGAATTTGGTGCCCAGATCGGTGACGTAATGTTCGCCCACGATCACCACAAACGGGCGCTGCGCATTGTGCTGCACCTGGAAGAAGGCTTCGCCCTTGTCGAGCCAGATGCGGCGGTGGGATGCGCTTACATCGGCGCGCAAGCTTGTGTCGGTGTTGAGTTCGATTTGCGAGCCGTCGGCGAAGCGGATGGTTTCGCGTTCGCCGATGGCCGTGGCGTAGGAACGGATCGAGGGTTGGAACAGATACTTGGTGCCGAAACCCAATGCCGCGAACCCGGCCAATGCTGCCGCAGCAGCGAAGAACCATGGGCGCAGACGGCGTTTGGGCGCGTGCGCATCTTCTCTGCGGGATGCGGGCGCGCTGCGCAGCGCGGTCAACCGTTCGGTATGGGTCCACGCGGCTTCCAATCGCCAATAGGCGACGCTGTTGAGAATGTCTTCGTCGAGCCAGGCATCGAGGGCGGTTTGATCTTCGCCGCTCCAATCGTCGCGGTCGCGCGCGGCCAGCCAGCGGGCGGCGCGGGCTTCGGTTTCCGAGGCGCTTATGGAGGGGCCGTTCATGGCGTGGCCCCCGCGGGCGGTGCTTCGCCATAAAGTTTGTTGGCGAGAATGCGCATGCCCTGCGCCAGATATTCGGCCACCGTGTCTTCGCTGATGCCCATGCGCTGGGCGATTTCATGGCGCGGCAGGCCTTCGATACGGCGCAGCACCACCACCTGGCGTACGCGCGGAGACAACGTGTCAAGCGAGGCTTGCAGACGGCGCAATTGTTCGCGCGCCATCACAGAGCGATCCGGGCCCGGCGCATCCATCGCCACGTCCAGCGCATCGAGATCGGCCACCGCATCGATCGGCACCACATGGCCGCGGCGCACGCGATCGATCAAAAGATTGCGCGCGGTCTTGAGCACGAAAGGCTTGGCTTGTTCGGGGCGTTCTTTGCGCGCGGCTTCGCAGACGCGGGCATAGACTTCCTGGCGCAGATCTTCGATCTCGCTGGCATCGCGCCAGTTGTGACGCAGGAAGTGCATCAAGATCGCCTCCAACGGCAGAACTTCGCGGACAAACCAGGCCTTCAGCTCGGACGCGTTCATCGCGACATCCGCGGCCATCTTGCCCGTGCCTTCACGCCCGGTTTCAGGTGTCTTCTCGACCATCCCTCTGGCTTTCCCGCCTCCAAGAGGGTTCAAGCTTAGAACGACTGCTGGTCAGACGAAGCGGGGAAGAAGAAGTGGGGGATGGGGGGCGAATATTTTTTGCACGGCGCTGCGCAATCTTGTTTCAAACGCCGAAACGCAAACGCCGCGCCCAGTGAAGAGCGCGGCGTTGGAAGCCCCCCGGGGTGAAATTTTCAGCCGCCCAGGCCGATGCTGATGCTGGCGAAGGGGCCGTGGAAGACCATGTCGGTGGATTGGCGCGCGTCTATGCCCTTGTCCATCGCGCCGAAGAAGAAATCGGCGCGGTAGCCCAGGCTGACATGCGCGTTGGGGAATTTGAGCGATAGCCCTGCGAAGCCGCCGATATTGGGCACAACCACAGAGCGAACGCGGTTCTTCACCGTGACGGGATTGTTGTAGAGCGCGGTGCGGTTGAAAGCGCCGGCACCGAGGTGGCCCCAATAACGGGTGTAGCCCGCGGTCTGATGATCCACATTCGCCTTCTGTTTTCCGAACAGGACAGCGGCGTTGATTCCCCAATCGAAATCGAATTCGCCAGCGTCGGGATTTCCGATCACGGGGGCGCTTCCCGTCCACGATAGCGATGGGCCGAGGCCGTGGAAGCTTCGCTGGCTGTGCGCGACGAGGCCATAGGTGCGGAAATAGGATTTGAGCTGGTATTTCGACGCGAAGCTCGGCGGCCAGGCTGGCGCATAGCGCAAATAAGGCTCGGCATGGATGTTTGCCGACGATTTGGAGGTGAACTGCGCGAAACGCACGCCCGCGCTCACCACCGATGACGAGCCGCGCCCGAACATGCCCAGGCCCACGTCTTTTCCGGCCTGGAAATCGACGATGATGTGGCTTTCGGTGTATTCGGCAATCGTGTCGGCCGATTTGTTGTTGGTGGGTGTGATGGGGATGGTGAAGATGCCGTTGCCGCTTCTGCCGCGATAGCTATAGGGCGGGCGCGCACTTTGGTGATGCAGATGCTTCTTGCCGTTGGAACGGCCATAGCGTACGGCCGCCACGAGCACCCAATCGGTGCCCTTGGGATCGAGGGTGATGCTGCCTTCGCCGCCGAACGCGAAGTGCGGCGCTTTCTGCGCCTCTATCGGCGAGACGGGTTTGTAGGGATCGGGTGTGGGTGTTTGCGTGAGGAACGGCGCGGTGAACGGGCTATCGCTGCGGCTGATCGCTTCGAGCTGGCCGCCCAGTTCGATCCACAAGACCGGTTTGTTGTCGGTTTCCGCTTCGGCGGCGTTGCACACCGCCGTCAGCAGCGCCAGAACGGAGACCGTTGTCTGCAATTTCCAGCGCGTGCCGGCGAAAGCGTTACGCGCAACCATCAATTCGCTCATCGGTTCCCCCTCACCAATTCTTCGTTACGCGCACGCCGATCAACTTCGGATCGGTCAGGAAGACGTTGGTCGTCAGGCCTGAATCATCGCTGTTGAGGAACGCGCCGGTTATGGCTGTCGTGTTGAACACGTTCTTGTCGTAGAGCATCACCTGCCAGCCGTTCTGGTTTGTCAGGATCAGCGTCAGGTTGAAGTTTTTGTAGCCACGCAGCTTGTCGTAATCGAGATCGTTGAAGACCCGCCAATAGGAATCGGACTGCCAGTAGAAATCGCCGCGCAATGTTCCGGCCCAGCTGGATGTGATCGGCAGGGAATATTGCGTGCCGAACGACACCGTGAACGGCGGGGCGTTGGGCATCTGGTTGTGACTCAGATCCTTGTTGATGCCCTCGCCATTGTTCGGCACCGTGGCCGGATTGAAACCGGCATAGCCGGGCCAGCGCACCGGATCTGGATTGGGCGTGTAGGCGACGCCCGTGATGGGATCGGTGTCGAGCTGATAGAAATAGCAAAGGCCATTGCCGCCGCTGCCGCCACCGATTGTCATGATATTCACGAAGACGCTCATCGGCACGATGCAATTGGAGCTTTGTGTCGGGAACGGCTTGCCGACGATGTAATTGGGATCGCCCGCCGTGCGGTCTATCAGGTCGATGGCTTTGGAGCCTTTGGCAAGGCGTGCATCTTCATAACCGCCGGAGAAATTGAAACGCAGGCCCGGCAGCGGTTCCCACGTCGCTTCGATTTCGGCGCCTTTGACGTGCGCGTCGAAATTCAGGTTGACCGAGGTGCGGTCGACGATCTGCGAGATCTGATAGTTCTCGTAGTTGTAATAGAAGATGTCGCCGTTGATCGTGAGGTTGCCATCCAGCAGCGTGTTCTTGGTGCCCAGTTCGAAGGCATCGATGAATTCGGGTTTGAACGTCGCCGGGTGCGTGAAGTGCGAGGTGAAAAGCGGCCCGGGCGGCGACAGATAGACGACCACCGCGGGCGGCGGGTTGGCGCCGCCGGCTTTGTAGCCGTGCGAATAAGAACCATAGACCAGCGTTTGATCGGTGAAGGCGAGCTTGGGCGTCCAGTTCGCGACGGCCCGGCCCGTGAATTCGTCCCATTGCTGATCGATGGGCGGCATCGCGGGATAACCGTAGCTGTCGGATGCCAGCAACTGGCTGGGAATCTGCGGCGCGTGTTTGCGGTCTTCCGTCCAGCGCAAGCCGGTGGTCAGTTTCAGCGTGGGCAGGATTTCGTAATTGGCCTCGCCGAACGCGGCATAGGAATTGAGCACATACGGGTTCTGGCTGAGGAAATAGTTATGGCCCTGATCGTTGAGCTGACCGATGGGATTGGGATCGATGTAGATGCAGCCCGAAACACCGCCGCCTTTGGCAGGCGTATTATAGTTGTAACCGCTGGGCAGGCATTCGTGATTGTCGGACACGCCCGGAACCCATAGCGACCGTGGGCCACCATGCGAATGCGCCGACATCAAAGTGAGCGAATTGATGAAGACGTAATAGTTCTCATACGTCTCGTAATGCAGGTAGTTTCCGCCGACGCTGAAATTGAACGGCCCGGTGAAATTCGAGGCCATGCGGAATTCCTGGCTGAGCTGCCAGGAATGTTCCACCGACAGATCTTCCGCCACCAGGCGGTCGCTGCAGCCGAGTTGCGGATCGCAGAAGACGCCGGAGTCGGAAACAAGGTCGCGCACATCCGTAAAGGCGCCGTTCGGATCGAATGCGCCGGGCGCCGAGTTGAAGCGATTGTAATCTTCCGTCGACCACAGGAAATCGTGATTGAACGCGGTTTGCGACGTAAAGGTGAGTTGGGGCGTGACGTTGTAATCGGAGTTCAACTCCACGATGTCGTTCTGGGCCTGGTACGTTGGACTGAGCGCGGACTCGATCACATGGAGGTTTTGCGACTGGGTTGTGCTCGCATAAGGGTCTTTGTTCGGATAGACGAAATTGCCGAGGTTCGCGGTGGGGCCGTAATAGGCAAGCGAAAAGCCGTTCGGCACCTGAAAAGACTCCGGCGAATAGAGCGAGGCGGCTTCGCAGCCCTGGCTGACATAAGACGCAATGGAAAATGTGCCGCCCGAATTTTGCGGAATGGGCTGCCCGCCGATTTGCAGCGGTATCGGATCGGTCTTGCACAATTGTTTGCTGGTGCGCATGCGGTCGTCGTCTTCGGAGAAATGTTCCCAGACGAGCGTCATCTGCACGTTCTGCACCGGCTTCAGGCCGATGGACACGCGGCCCGACCACAGATCGCGGCCATCGATGCGGGCGTTGGTGAGTTCGTTGAAGGAATAACCTTGCCGCTTGGTCCATTCGCCAGCCACGCGGATATCCAGCCGGTCGTCGACGATGGGAAGGTTGATCATGCCTTCGAAGCGGCGTTCGGAATAATTGCCGATTTCGCCGCTTACCATCGCTTCGAACTGATCCGTCGGGCGGGCACTGATGAGGTTGACCACGCCGGCGGTCGCGTTGCGTCCGTAAAGTGTGCCCTGGGGACCGCGCAGGATTTCGACCTGACTGACGTCGTAGAATTCCTGTTCGAAGAAATGATTGCGGATGAACGGCGTGTCGTTGAAGGCGACAGCGACCGCCGGATCGGTGGTGACGGAGATCGCTTGCGTGCCGATGCCGCGAATTTGAATGCTGTAACCGGTGAAATTGGTTTTCGTGAAGGTGAGGTTCGGCACCTGTTT
>Ga0265327_10000506_pt1 | contig 67655 bp, 59 predicted proteins | sample 41621metaG_FD_202089 | JGI IMG/M metagenome (GOLD analysis project Ga0265327, IMG submission 202089) | Rhizosphere microbial communities from Carex aquatilis grown in University of Washington, Seatle, WA, United States - 4-16-21 metaG | ecosystem: Host-associated > Plants > Roots > Rhizosphere...
TGGAAGACCATCTTGAAAAGGCTCTTAAAGAAATTGCAAACGAAAACAGCAAAATGAAATCTTTATGCAATTTCTATTGGATAAATTAGATATCTTGATAGCGGTTTAGTATTAGTGCATGACACTTTTTAGATGTTTAAAACTAAAACGTCGAGTTGTTAAAACAAAAAAGCCCCACAAACAATAGTATTTGTGAGGCTTTCAGTGATTTTGTAAACTGTTTAAGTGATCCCGTTGGGACTCGAACCCAAGACCCATACATTAAAAGTGTATTGCTCTACCAACTGAGCTACGGAATCAAATGTCTGCCTGTTCCCAAATTTACTAAGGTATTATGTCATACCCCGTTTTATTTTGGGAGTGCAAAAATAGGGGTTTTATGTTTTGTAACAAACTTTAAAAAAGTTTTTTTCTATTCTTTTATATATCTCTTTATCAACATCATATCAACATCTATGTATTACTTTTGCTGCTTTATTATTAAGCTATATATAGTATGTCGTATTTTAATAACAAGGTAGTTATAGTTACCGGCGGCTCTGAAGGTATTGGTAAGGCTTTGGTTGATGTATTATTACAACAAGGTGCAAAGGTTGCTACCTGCGGCAGAAATTATGACAAACTATACCAGCTTAAAACCAATTACCCTGATAGACCTTTTTTTGTACATACGGCTGATGTTAGTAAAGAGGTTGACTGCAAAAATTTTATTGACGAAACGGTTAAAATGTTTGGCGCTGTTGATATTCTTATTAATAACGCGGGCATAAGCATGCGAGCGTTTTTTGAAGAAACAGAACTTGACACAATTCGCCGTGTAATGGATGTTAACTTTTGGGGCACTGTGTATTGTACACGCTACGCACTGCCGTTTATAAAAGAACGTAAAGGCACTATTGTGGGCATCTCATCAGTAGCGGGTTACAGGGGTTTGCCAGGCCGCACCGGTTATAATGCATCAAAGTTTGCTATAAATGGCTTTTTAGAATCATTGCGGACTGAGCTGTTTGGTACAGGCGTTAACGTTATGTGGGTATGCCCCGGCTTTACAGCCAGCAACATACGCAATGCAGCGCTTACTAAAGATGGCACGCCACAGGGTTTTACACCGCTTGACGAAAGTGGCCTTATGAGCGCTGAACAGTGTGCTGCACTTACCATTAAAGCCATTGAGAACAAAAACCGCACATTAGTATATACATGGAGCGATAAGCGCACCATATTGCTTAACAAATTATTTCCAAAGCTTACTGATAAATTGGTACACAACTTTTTTTATAAAAAAGGCGAGTTGGTTAAGTAACTTTAAGCACAGCCATAAATTATTTGCATGCCAATCGTTACCCTTTCAACTGATATTGGTCAATCTGATTACATTGTTGGCGCTGTTAAAGGACAGTTGCTTACGGCTGATGCCAGTAATACTATTGTTGATATTACCCACCAGCTAAGCCAGCACAACTATCAGCACACGGCTTACTTGTGCAACAATGCTTTTAAACATTTTCCTGCAGGCACTTTTCATATAATATTGGTTAACGTGTTTGAAACGTTGCCGCATCACATGCTTATTGCCGAACATAATAACCAGTATGTTGCCTGCCCCGACAATGGCATACTAACCATTGTTTGCGGGGTAAGGCCTTCTAACATAATTGCTGTTGAGGTTGATAACGCCCGCAGCTTTGGCGTGCTTGCCTGCACCCAGGCACTGGCGACAGCTATAAAAAAATTGGGTTATAGCCCGAGCCTGCACCACGCTGGTAATGCAGTTGATGTAATAAAAGAAAAGTACCCGCTTCGCTCAACTATTGGCGCGGACTGGATAGACAGCCAGATTATTTTTATTGACAGCTTTGAGAATGTTGTTATAAACATTACTAAAGAAGAATTTGAAGAACAGCGCCGTGGCCGCAACTTTAAAATAATTTTTACCCGCGATGAGGTGATTGACCACCTTAGCGATAACTACGCCTCAGTAGCACCCGGCGATAAACTGGCCTGGTTTAACAGCGCCGGTTACCTTGAAATTGCCATTAACAAAGGCAACATGGCCGGCTTATTTGGCCTAAAGGGCTACAGCGAAAACACCGTAAAGCAGGCTGTTTTACATAACAAACTGTTGTACCAAACCGTGCGCATCTTTTTTGTGGATTGAGCCAAACCTGTGATTTCAGTCGTAGGATCGGCCCCAGCAACCTGGCAGAGATGACTGCCGGACCAAAGTGGTACTCATTATACAAGTAATTACTTTATTATCACCTCAACTTTTTTGTCTACATCAAATTTGCCGCAATTAATTACCAGCACACCATTCTTTTCATTCGTAAAATGATATTGCGATGATGAAAGTTTTTTATTGTTTATAATTATCGATGAAGGTTGTTTTGTTGTATGCACCTGCAACACATAATTACGTTGCTGCAGCAGGTTTGCATAACCCCCTTTTATCGCATCAATATTAACAATGGTTGATGCGGCTGTTTTATTGCAACTAATACCCGTTGTGGCAAATCTCCCTTCTTTATACGCTCTTGTACTTCCATCATCCTCATATAGCTGGTATGTTGTTTTGCCCGAAGGATAAATCTCCAGTGTCAATGTATCCAGTGGTTTTTCACCATCATAATTCATCATGGGATACATTGGGATAATTGAACCTGCTTTTACAAACAAAGGCAACTTATCCAATGGTGCATCATAATTATTCAGCCATTGTTTTCCTGTATAAATTTTACCATCCCAGTAATCTATCCAGTTTCCCTTCGGTAAATAAATGCTGTCTCGTTTTGAACCAGGTTTCCAAACAGGCGCGACTAAGAAAGACTGGCCTAATAAAAATTGATATTGAGTGCTCTTGCCCCACGTAGTTGAATCGTTTTGATCTTCCAGCACCAACCCGCGTACAGCAGGTACGCCGGTTGTATTGGCTTCATGCATTAAAGTGTACATGTAAGGTGTTAAGCGCATCTTTAATTGCAAATACTTTCGGTTTATGCTGGTATAAGGTTCACCATAAATATAAGGCTGTTTATCCTTTTTTGCCCACCCGCTCATCACCATAAATACCGGTGTAAAACACTTCCATTGCAAATCCCTTACATAGGTGGAATCACCTCCGCCAAATATACCATCCACATCCCCGGTGGCACAATTAAATGCAGATAAGCCTGAACCAATAACCGTTGGAATATGAAAGCGAATGTATTCCCAGTTGCCCTTTTGGTCACCGCTCCAAACGGTACTGTACCGTTGCGTACCTGCCCAACCCATCACGCTCCACACAAAGCCACGTGAGTTAGAATTTGCCTCAATGCCATTATATGCAGCGCGGCAGCCATCCAGCGCATATTTATAACCCGGGCCAACCCAGGCAACGTCCAACTTGCATAACCGCGTACCGTAAGTGCCAACTTCTGTTGCAATTTTATCAATGCCATTTTCCGTCCATAAACCGGTATAAAAACCACGCTTATGCAATTCCTGTACGGTTGAATCTAATTTTACATAGCCGCAACCATAGCCATCATTAGGTAATATCCAACCATGGGGCATATTATTTTCAATGTATTTATCTGCCACTTTCCATATAACATCCGGTGTTGTTTGCGCTTTTTTATCACGGCCAGGTTTGTTGTAACAATTAGCATCCCCCAAACTTAGCTGCCAGCGTGCAGGCATAAACGGGCGACCTGCAACCTGCGTGTAATCGTTTAAAATATTTTTCAGTGAACTATCAACAAAATAGAAGCAATCAAAACGGTTTTCATTATGCGATAACTGCATGTTTGACGTAAAGTCATACACGCCAATATCAAACGTATTGCGCAAAGCGCCATAACCATTTGTGCTCATATAAAACGGCGCGGGATTAGCTCTGCCACCATCATCCCAGCCGCCACCTTTTTCTATTTTAATAACCTGGCCGCGATGCGAGAAGTATCCGTTCTGCATCCCGCAACCATAAAAATACTCGTTGTCGCCGCGGCTTAAATACTGGGTTGTTTTTGTGCCGAAACTTAAAGGCTGATGTTCTTTAAAGATAAGTTTGCCTGACACGCTATATAATGAAAACAGCACGGGATTTTTTTGTATAATAAGCTTGCATGAATCTGAAATAAGTGAAATGGACGATTCATCCTCTTTTACTGATAAATGAATTTTATCTTTCTTATAATTGATCACAATATCTGAATCGGCAGGATTGCTGAAGTCTCCGGACGGCGCCAGCCAAATGCGGAAAATATTTGATTTATAAAAGATTGCCCTAACTTTTGTAACACCGCTGGTAAGTTCAATACCGTTATCAATTTTATTCCATGTATTTAGTTTGCCCAGCGATGTACTGTCCTGGCTAATTACCTGTATAAGGGTATCATTTAAGTTGTTTTCATCGCCATCTGCATGTACTGTAAAAATAAGTTTGTGTAAAGGCGTTGCGGCGAGGTTAATGTTAGAAAACGTTATCAGTCTTTCCTCGCCTGTTTGTATAGGGTTAGTTGCAGCGTCTTCCACAACAGGCTGAAGCCATCTGCCATCAAGGCTGGCATTGATCTGTACCTTTTGATTGATTGTTTGCGAGCCATAATTCTTTAAACTAATTGCGAGGTTATCGTTTGTTGAAAAGGTATTACCACTTTCACTTTGCGAAGTTAACCTGGCTATACCAAGATCTTTTGCGAATGCTTCACTTAAAGAAATGTCATCCACCATCCAATACCAGCCCATCATGCCTTTCCAGTAAAAACGTAAAAACACCTTAGGCTGGTTGGCGGCCCATTTTGAAATATCAATTTCCTCTTTAAAAGGCGTGGGCATGTCTGTTGCGCTTTTTATATTATGGCGCAAATCCCATTGCTGCCAATGAATACTATCCGTACTTACGCCAACAAACAAACCTGTAGTATCATTTGTATGATAATTCCACCAGCGGAATGTTTGCTGAAATTTTAATATAACAGAGTTATGGCCGGAACAATCTATTGGCCTGGAAATTACAAAACCGTCCGGCCATTTTTTATCTTTTACCCAGCTATCCACATCTTCATCTGTAAAATACCCTGCGTCAAACTGCAAATGGTAGCCACGGCTTGATGAAGCAATTGGCGGAGCCTGCTGCTGGTATTGATAAGAACCGGGATAGGGCTGATTGGTGACGGTCCATTGCGGGTCCCAGTTGCCAACCTTTGGCAGGTACCACCCGGCAGGTAATTTGCCGGACGAAAAATCTTCTGTATAAAATATTTTGTTTTGCGCTGATGCACCTAAAGCCATAATAATGCAGCAAACGAAAACAGTAATTTTTTTTAATAGATAGTTTCTTTGCATGTTGTAATTATAATAATAGTTTATGCAGATCAATCGATAACCGGAACTGTTTCTACATTTCCGCTAAACTCCAGTACAATAACATATGCTGCTTTACCCGCGTGGTCTGCAGGTAACAATACGTTATACATAGTTGGGCCGTTATCAACTGAAACCTTTTCCCCGTCAAAAGTATGCGATGCAATTATACGGTAGCCAGGAATATTTTTTAATGAAATAAGCTTTTTATTTGTGTTTATCACATGCAGGTATATCCTGTTGCCCTTTCTTGTGGATGCGTAATTACTGTCTGGCTGGTAAGGGCCGCCCATTGTATTGTAGATAGCTTCCCCGTTTATCTTAATCCAGGCGCCTATTTCTTTTAAACGCTTTACCTGCCTTGCCTCAATTCTTCCGTCGGGCATTGGCCCAACGTTTAACAACAGGTTGCCATTACCACCGGCTGTAAGCGAAATAATACTTAAGCCTCCTTTAACGATTTCAAGTCATCATTCGGTTTCCAGCTCCATTGGTGGCAAATGGTAAAGCAACTTTCCCAGGGTGTTGCCATATTCAGCCTTCCAACAACCTGTTCAGGCGTATCATAATCACCTATCATTTTGGCGGCATCTATTTTTTTGTTTTCAACGGCTGCCATTTCTTTTCCTAACCTGTTGTTGGTAATAACACCCGGCTTTAATTTTTTTACATATTCATACATGTCTTTACCCAGTGAATCCGTCCATGGCTTTTCCCACTGTCCATCAAACCAAAGCATGTAAGGATCGTAGTTTTTTATCAATTCTTTCAACTGGTTTTTCATATAGGCAATATACCGGTTCATATCAGCTTTAGGGTCTATGCTATCGCTCATTGATGAGTGAATGGGATAATCAGGGTGGTGCCAGTCCAATATGGAATAATAGATACAAAATTTCATGCCCTGTTTTTTGCAGGCCTCATTTAGTGCGCCAACAATATCTTTTTTGTAGGGCGTGTTCGTAATGTTATAACCTGTAAAGGCTGTTGGCCATAAACAAAAGCCATCGTGATGGCGCGCGGTTATGCAAAAGTATTTCATGCCTGCATCTTTCGCTGTTTTTACAATAGCATCAGCATCAAACAGTACGGGGTCAAACTCTTTATACAGGCTGTCATAATCTGATTTCTTTACCTGGTTATCACGGCTCCAGCCAATCTCTGTACCTCGCAGGCTTACAGGTCCCCAATGTACAAACATACCAAAGCGAAGGCCCATAAAATGCGTTATTGCATCATTGCCTGCCTTCACCTGCGCCTTTATACACGTGGCGATTGCAATAAAAATCAATACGCCTGTCAGCTTTTTCATTGTAAGTATATTTAATAATTGGCTAAAATATAGTTTGTTAAGATGCATAACATCACTTGTATAATTTGTATGAAGTATTTCTTTTATATTGGCAAATATGGGAGAGTTGAGGTGAGTCAGTCATTGTATCTACATTGAAATTAAAATACAATATTAGGGGCCAGTCGCAAAATAAGGAAATCCCGGCAGTCCTTCCCGCATGGGCAGGGTGCACAGTGTATTGAATAATACAAAAAAAATTCTATTTGCCAAGGCTACCCCTTAAAGAGATATAGCTGGAATGGCGATGGTAAAACAAGATTGTTGCCGGGCAGCAGGGGATAGGGGACAGCAAGGGGTAAGCAATAATTGTAGAAGCGTACGTTTTTAATAAATATAAGCGGCAGAAATAATGGCGCCTATTTAGGCTAGATGTAGTTAAAGCATGGCCTGCCGGTGAAGGATATCTCATTTCTGGAAGACAGGTGTTAGCAATTGGGTTAAAGCTGGAAGCTAGTAACACGAACGACCGGGTAAGATGAGAAAACAATAAGGAAGAAGCAATACCAGCAGGCAGGGAAAAGCGAAACAGAAAACGAAGAAAAACGCCAGACGGTAAATTTGAGTTTACATTTCATTCATAAACTGTTGGATCCGTTTCAATATCTCCTCAAAAGGAGGCTGGCCCTTATAGTACAATGCCCTTGTCAGTTCATATCGTTTCCTGAATTTCTCCCGAAGCGCCGGATCGCTTAATAAAAACGCTTCATTTTGATTGACAGGAATATTATAATCTTCCTCGGGAAACCGCCTGGCTTTGTGTTCCAGGTATTCCTTGGTTCCGATGAATGCCTGCACACTCTTATCCGTGAGCAATGAAAACACGTCATAATATTGCCGCATATAATTTGTTGCGGTTTCACCGGTGCTCATTTCCTTGCGAAACTTCGTGGCAATGGTTTGAAGCTTTTCGACAAAGGTATATCGGGGGTCGTAACAAAGGATATCAATGGCCCTGTTGTCAATGATGTCTATGCCAGGATTACCAGCTGCTTTCTCATAAGCCCAGGATGTAATTGTCACTGGCGTATTTGGCGCCACATTATCGTATCCGGCCTCCAGTAAAATACCTTCTTTCACTCCTTCGATGTTGCCTGTATGTTTCTTGTAGTAAAGCCGGATGCCGCCGCTGTTGTATTTCCGGGGGTCATCGAAATTAGTGTCCCGTTCAACGCCGGTGAGGCCGTCTATGTTTATTTCCGCCGCCAGTTGATCGTAATAATTTTTCTTTTTTTGAATATTTTTTGAATTGCTGTTATTGGGGTTCTCGTTTATTTCAAGCACCTTTGGAGGATTGATATGCATGTCTATATCCTCCGAGAAACGGTCAATAATACCAAACCCTTTCGACAGCGAGGTACCGCCTTTTAGTTGAAAATCGTAGCCTTGCTTTTTCAATCCGTATAACGAATGCATGATCCAGTAATCCTTTTCAACCAGCCCGGCAAGGATGCCGGTCTCCTTCTCAATTATACGTAGAAGATCCGGGAATTCTTTATGATCGTGTAAGTAGATTGCTGCCATTTTGTTTATTCAAATAATGACGAAAACAAATGTTTTGTGGCAACAGTCCCAAAGTCCTTAACAAGGTGCTTCAATTCCTTTTTATCCATTTCATTCGCCTTTTTCTGAATGTTAACCAATAACGCAGACTGGTCTTCGGCAAGATGCTTTAAGTTATTGGCAAGATCAACCAGTAAAAATTCTTTCGTTAATTTATTTGGAACATGCGGCTTGCGCACAAAATGAAAAGTCCTGTTGCCCAATGTAAAATTGCCATGTCTTTTGTAATTATACACCTGGCGCGTATTGTATAATTGTGTGGTGCCTACGCCGAGTGTATTATAATCGTTGGGGGAGGTCACAAGAAAGCGGTCATCCTTCAGAAAGGTTTTTACCAGTTCGTTTTCGTCTGCTGGTGCCTTTCCAAATACACCTTTCTTTGGCACATAATAAAGTCCGCCAGATAGCTTCTCCAGCGTGCCTTCCTTTACCAATTGCTGCAAATGACGGTCAACCGAGGCCGTCCATTTCTCCAGGTCAGCCCGGCGATAAACCTCGCCCTCTTTGAGGTGCTTCTTCAATAAATCCAAACGTTTCATAGGTGCAAGGTACGAAATATTGAGGAATTGCATGAAATTTTAATAATTTATCATGCAAATGCCCCGCTTCTTCACTGTTTTGCCGCCACTCCAGTTAAATACAGTAAATTTGAGTTAAGCAATAGGGACAATCGCACCTGTTAAATAGTTATTTGAATCGCTGGCAAATTGTATTGAAAATATACTCAAGGGCGGGTAAATTATCGCTGTTGGTCACAATGTTGGTCAAAAATGAAAAAAGCACCTAACAAGATTTTGCTAAGTGCTTCATTACCAGTGTGGGAGTTGACGGGATCGAACCGCCGACCCTCTGCTTGTAAGGCAGATGCTCTAAACCAGCTGAGCTAAACTCCCTCTTTTTTTAATCGGGAGTGCAAAGATAAGAGCCTGCATCATTTAACCAAATTTTTTTCAAATTTAATCTTCACCTTCTTCATAATTGTACGCATCCTCGCTGTTAAAATAAACGTCGGTCCATTTTTTTACAGCGGTATCGTCAAGTAATTCAACAATGTCGTAAATGGTGTCTGTTTTTCGCTTCCATTCATTCACCACTGTTTCATTGTACTTAACAATATACATACAATTATCACTTACCACTTTTACCTGTAGTAATGTTAGGTTTTTGTCATTTTCATTCTCCTGAACCAGGTAATAGCACTCCGGTTCCAATAAAGCATACGCGTACATACATTTCCTCCTCTAATTTTTTTATCCTTTGTAGCTTTAGTTGGGTTAGTATTTCTTCAATAAACAGCAAACAATGGGTGGGTGGCTTTGTGGCGGGTTAGTAGATTACAAATGTAACGAGTTGTTTGCAATGAAAAAAAGGCTGCCGCCTATTTATTTGTTACGGTTAAAAAAGGTTTGATTATCAATTAATTATAACATAATTGCCTGTTTGTTTAATATTTTTAGTTTTACAATTGCATAATTGCCTCATTATCTTATCTTTCGGTATTGTCACCAGTATGCAGTACTTAAAAGGTTTAAATTCCCTGCGTTTTTTTGCCGCTTTTTTGGTGTTGGTTGCACATGCCCAGCAAAACCTTACAATGCTTGCAATACCGCATGCAACATGGGGTATTTTCTTTCTGGGGGCAGATGCTGTTCATTTCTTTTTTGTTCTTTCTGGCTTTTTACTTACTTACCTGGCCATGGGTGAGTTTGAAAGGGAAGGCACACTTAATATTCGCCGCTTTTTTTTAAAACGTATACTGCGCATTTGGCCATTATACTACCTGTGTGTTTTACTAGGTTTTATTGTGTTAGCCATTGCTGTGCCCTATGCTTCAAACCAGGTTACACCGGCCTTTGGGGTTAAGCAAACCTGGCCATATTACCTCTTTTTTCTGCCTAACTATGTGGCATCAATATATCACGAAGGGGTAGGGGCTTTATTTGCATTATGGTCAATTGGGGTGGAGGAGCAATTTTACCTGTTCTTTCCTTTTCTTATGCTATTTATAATAAAAAGCAAGAGGCCTTTGTTATTTATCACGTTAATAGCGGTGGCATATACAACATTTTACTATTTACAATTTTACAGGGTTATTTTAATTGCAGCATCGGCAAGCGCTTTTATTAATACCCTTAAATTTCAATTTATGTTTTTGGGCTGTGCCGGGGCTGTTTTATACAGGAAAAAAACGGCATTTGTACAAGCCGTTTTACCCTATAAAAAACTTACCCAGGTTGTGTTGTTCGCGCTTTTAGGCATCATTCTGTTTGTGCCTTTACATTTTAGTTATGCGGTTTATTGTATGTTGTGTGGTTTGCTGTATGTATGTATTATTATAAATACCTTTTCATCGCCGGTACACGCGGTTAATATTGAGCGGTCCTGGCTGTCGTACCTGGGGGCTATAAGCTACGGCATATATATGTACCACCCGTATATATCGTACCCGCTGCGTTACGCCACTATAAAATTCGGCTGGGTACACAATCTTTTTGCAGCCGCGCCATTTTTATATTACGCCGCATTGTTGGCATTAACAGTAGTTGTAGCGCACCTTTCTTACAAATATTTTGAGAGTTGGTTTTTGAAGATGAAGAAAAAAGAAGACGGAAGAAATGTTCATAGTGCATAATTTATGGGGAAAACATCAACCGGTGTTGAATTAAAAACTACGGTTAAGTATCATGTTCAATTTAAGCAGTACAATGTGAAGGCAATAAATTTCCGCCCCGCTTCAATCACTGTCAACTGGCACCTGTCATCTAATTCAGTTGCACGGTGGGCAGGCGGTATAGCTGGCCGTCGTATACAAACAATTCTTCAATGTCGTACGTCCAATACTTGTACAAAGGGCTTTTTGCCAGCAATTTGTCGGCCTCTTCTTTACTTTCGGCGCTAATGGTTATCCAAACGGTTTGGCTTTCCATGCTAACAACATAGCTGTCAACAATGTTTTTGTTGATGAGGTAGTTAATATATGTGCGGTGTGGAGGAACAAGGTTCATAAATTGTTCATCCATCTCGAAGCGGATTATGGCCTGATATTTTTTCATACGCCTGTAATTTTAATAACGACAGGCAATCGTTGTTATTGCAATGTCCAGTCAACCAGGTTATTGGCCCAGGCTTTACGGTAGGGGGTGGCTATACGAATGTAATTATCAGTATAACCTTCCATCATACCATTTTTCTCATGGGCTTCAAACAATACTTTTCGGGTTTGCCCGGCATGCTGCTGTGTAAAGTACTGCATTTTTTTGTAACTAAGGTTACGCAAAATTTTATTTCTTTCGTGCCGTATGTTAACATGCACAACGGGGTTTATTTCAAGCGCTTTTGTATTATCGCGTTCTGAGTAGGTAAATACGTGCAGGTAGCTTACATCAAGGTTATGCAAAAAGTCGAATGTTTCCTTAAAATCTTCGTCTGTTTCAGACGGAAAACCAACAATAACATCAACACCAATAGCGCAATGCGGCATAAGGGTTTTTATAAGCTGCACCCTTTCTGCATACAACTCACGGCGGTAGCGGCGGCGCATAAGGCCTAGTATTTTATTGCTGCCGCTTTGCAACGGTATATGAAAGTGCGGCATAAACTTGTTGCTCTCTGCCACAAAAGCAATAATGTCGTTTGATAACAGGTTGGGTTCAATTGACGATATGCGAAACCGCTCAATACCTTCTACTTTATCTAATGCCTGTACAAGGTCGAAAAAGTTGCTCTTGCCATCTTCGCTTGTATTTAAGCCTCCTCTAAGGGGGGAGGTTTGGAGGGTGCCGTTAAAGTCTCCTAAGTTTACACCCGTTAGCACAATCTCTTTCACCCCGCTGGTGGCAAGTTCCCTGGCATTTTTAAGTACATTCTCAATACTGTCGCTGCGGCTTTTGCCACGCGCCATGGGTATAGTGCAAAAGCTGCAATTGTAATTACAGCCATCCTGCACTTTTAAAAAGGTGCGGGTACGGTCGTTAAGGGAGTATGATGAATGAAACCCGTTTACTTCCTCAATTTCACAGCTTGAAATTTTAGATGAGTCACCTTTTGCAAGTTCTTTAAGATGAGTGCCTATGTTAAACTTTTCACCCGCCCCCAATACAAGATCAACACCCGGTATTTCGGCAATTTCTTTTGGCTTTAGCTGGGCGTAACAGCCGGTAATAACCACCAGGCTCTCCGGGCTGCGGCGTTGTATGCGGCGCACAATTTGGCGGCACTCCTTATCGGCATTGTCGGTAACGCTGCAGGTATTTATTACATACACATCAGCAGCATCCTCAAACTCCCTTTTTTCAAAACCATCGTTTTCCAGCATGCGGCTGAGTGTAGATGTTTCTGAATAATTGAGTTTGCAACCCAGTGTGTGAAATGCAACAGAACGCCTCTTTTCCATAAGGCCGCAAAGATACGTCAGTTAGTTGATTGGTAAAAACCGGTTGATTGGTAAGAAGTTTAAAGTTTCCAGTTTATGATTATGGAGCGGAGGCTGGGTGTTGGGGCTTACTGTTGTTTTACTAAAGCTAAAATTGCTATTTTCCTCTCCATTTAAATACAATTAGCTCATCAGCCTGCTTAAATTCAATATCAAATAAATCAAAAACGACTTCCCTTCCTATTATAATATCTTCGTCTTCGCCTTCGAGCAACCATGCAACCGGAAGTCTGAATGAATGACCATCAATTGCACATTGCAATTCCTTTTCCAAGAAAGTAAAAGAACCTGAAACTCCGTATCCTTTTCTCCTCACTTCCTCAATGCCATCGGAAAATCCCAAAGATTTACCTATTTGATAGGGTATGATAGTAAAATCTGAGCCAGAATCAATAAGTGCTGTTTGCTTAAGCTTTTTTGCTGAACTTTGGAAGGTAACAGAATATTCAGGTATCCAATAATGGCCATCATCCTTAATAGTATAGATATTTTTTTTCGCCATTTTTATCATTAAAGACCTCGGTTGTCCAAAATGTTTACTCACATGCCATACCGTAAAGTCATCCGTGATTTTTTCCGCCTTTTGTATTACCTCTTCCAACTGACTATCGAAAGCAATTAAGCCATCGCTATTATTATAAGCAATCCAATTACCTTTATATTGAAGGAGCAATTCAATATTTTGATTTATCCAGCTATTTTTATTTTTTTTAACTTCCACTAACATTGCCTTAAATTACTTTACAAAGATAAGAAGCAGTTTAAAGTTTACTATGTAAAGTTTAAGATTGTTAATATATGGAGAAGAGGTCACAGACCGTGGCAAACGTGCGTTAAGGGGATAAATAACACAAATTTAGACCGTTGACACGAAACTCAAGACTCGGAATCCAAAACACCAAACACGGAACAATTTCTCCCCAAACCCTCAACTTTTTCTTAAAAACCAATTATTCTTGGGGCTTAATTTCCCATTTTTCAATTATTACTCTATGTTTGCCGCTCTTTTAAAAACCAAAAACCGATGAACTTTAAACGGATCAACAACATTACAGGTTGGATCGTGTGTTTAATTGCCTGCACTGTTTATATTATGACCGCCGAAGCAGGCGGCAGCTTATGGGACTGCGGCGAGTTTGTAAGCAGTTGCTTTAAGGTGCAGATTCCCCACCCGCCAGGTGCGCCGTTATTTGTTTTAATAGGCAGGATTTTTATTGTGCTTTTTGGCAACGACCCTAATACTGCTGCAAAAGGTGTTAACGTAATGAGCGCGCTTGCCAGCGGCTTTACTATATTATTTTTGTTTTGGAGCGTTACCCACTATGCACGTAAAATGGTGCGTAAGGGCATTGCCGAAACTGAAGCGTATACATTTGGCCAAATAGCTACCATTATGGGTGCTGGCGCTGTTGGTGCATTGGCTTACACCTTTACTGATTCGTTTTGGTACAGCGCGGTTGAAGGTGAGGTGTATGCTATGAGCTCGTTCTTTACAGCTATAGTGTTTTGGGCTATATTAAAGTGGGAGAACCATGCCGACGAGGTTGGCGGCGACCGCTGGATAATATTTATCTTCTTCCTTATTGGTTTGTCAATAGGCGTGCACCTGCTTTGCTTATTGTGCATACCGGCTATTGTAATGGCTTACTACTTTAAAAGAAGGCCTTCGTTCGACTATGCACAGCTAAAAAAATACTTTATCTGGCTGGTGTTCATTGGCGGCATTGCCGGTTGTATAGTTGCGGCCCTTGGCGCTTCAAGCGAGGTTAGTGATATACATACACCTCCTGACTTCACCATGAGCGGCCTTATGATTGTAGGCGGTCTGGCAGCCATTGGCCTGTTATACCTTGTTGAATCAATAAATAAAGACAAAAAAGAATACTACGGCGGCGCTTATATATTTTTTGTATTTGGTGCCATAATATTGGGCATCGTGCAAATTGGCGTAATACAATACTCCATAAAATTTGCAGGCAAGTTTGACATATTCTTTGTAAACAACCTTAAGGCGCCATTCTTCTCAGGTTTTGCATTTTTCTTTGTATTGCTGGCCGTTATTATTTGGTGGGGTTTGCGCTTTGCCAACAGAAAAAGGTGGGGCTACCTGCGCCTGGCAATATGGTGCGTAACCTTTACCCTTATTGGCTACAGCACTTACTTAACCACCATGATACGCAGTAATGCCGACCCTGCCGTGGACATGTATAATGTTGACAACCCGCAAAGCCTTGTAGGTTACCTGGGCCGCGACCAGTATGGTGATTTTCCAATTTTGTATGGTCAAAAATTTGATGCCGGCCAGCCGGAATATCATAAAGGCCCGCATAAATACCAAAAAGCCGGTGACCAATATATTGATATTGGCGCAGATGTAGTGCCTGTGTATAAAAAAGAAGACAAAATGATCTTCCCGCGTATGTGGGATGGCAGCGAAGAGCAGAACCACGCCACTTACTACGCTCAGTTTTTGGGTGTAGGCAAAGCAAAAGATGGCACCTGGGATATGGAGAAAGATGAAAACGGCAACTATTTAAGGCCAACTTTTAAAGATAATATCAGCTATTTTACCAGCTACCAAACCTACTACATGTACCTGCGCTATTTCTTCTGGAACTTTAGCGGCAAGCAGAACGACCTGCAGGGTATGTTTACAGGTAATGTAAGGGACGGGAACTGGATAACAGGCATATCATTTATTGATAACAGCATGTATGGCGACCAAAGCCTTATGCCTGAAAGCCTTAAGAACAACAAGGCGCATAACAAAATGTTTATGCTGCCATTTATTTTGGGTTTAGTGGGCATGTTCTACCAGTTTCGTAAAAAGGGTGATGACGGGCTTGTAAGCTTCCTGCTGTTTTTTATGACGGGCTTTGCCATTATAATTTACCTTAACCAGGCAGGCTACCAGCCACGCGAGCGTGATTACGCCTATGTAGGCTCGTTTTATGCCTTTGCTATATGGATAGGTTTAGCGGTACCTTATTTTGTTGACCTTGCAAGCAACTGGGACGAAAAATTGGTAAAATCGCTTGTTATTGGCGGCAGCGTTATTGCTGTTGTAATGCTTTTGGCAGGTATGGGAACGGGTGATTTAGCCAGCGGCGTTTCCCTTGCAATAGGCTTTGCATTACTTTTTGCGATTATAGCGTTTGGTGTGCCTTACGTGCTGAAACTTTCAAAAAGCACACAAAGCATTGTTTTTGGTTCTGTGTTGTTATCTCTTGCAGTCCCGGTATTAATGGGCGCACAGGAGTGGGACGACCATGACAGAAGCAAGAAGCAACTGGCGCGCGACCTTGCAAAAGATTACCTGCAAAGCTGCGCCCCCAATGCCATATTGTTTACTTTTGGCGATAACGATACTTACCCGCTTTGGTACGCACAGGAGGTGGAAGGCATACGGCCCGACATTCGCGTTATAAACACAAGCTTATTGGGTATTGACTGGTATATTAACCAGCTGCGTTACAAAGTAAACGAAAGCGACCCGATTGATGTTATATGGAGCGCCAAGCAGATTGAAGGCGAGACAAGGAACTATGCCGTTTATTCGCCTAACCCCGCTTACCCTGAAAACAGGTATTATAACCTTGACAGCATTATGCGCCTGTATGTAGGCAGCGACGATGCTGATAAAACAGTAGTTAACGGCGATCAAAAATTGAATGCCTACCCTGTTAAAAAATTCAGTGTGCCGGTTGATGTTGCCGCAGTTAGGGCAAACGGTACTGTTAATGCTGACGACAGCGTGGTTACCTCAGTTAACTTTGAAACAGGCAAGAGCTACTTAGTTAAGAATGACCTGGCCATTTTAAATATAATAGCGGCTAACAAATGGAAACGCCCTATATACTTTACCATGGATTATGGCGACCTTGGCTTTGGCAGCTATATACGTAAGGACGGCCTGTCTTACAGGCTGGTACCGGTAGCAAACTCACAAATAAATACCAACCACATGTACGATGTGGTAATGAAACAGTTTGGTTTTGGCAACGCTAACCTGCTGGGTGTTTATTATGATGAAGAAAACCGCAGGCACCTTAACATTATACGCAGGGCCGATGCTGAACTGGCGTTAGACCTTGCCAGCAAAGGCAAAAAAGACAGCGCGATACAGGTGCTTAAACGTACTGATGAGATGATGAACCAGGGCAACTTCCCTTATGGGTTGGCAAGCCGCGGAAATGATCAAAACCGCATCTCGATGATGTTCTTACAAGCCTGTTATTTAGCCGGCGATAAACAATTGGCTGCTAAAGTAGACGCGTCTGTAAAGAAAGACCTGCAGGAGCAGGTTAAATTCTACAACTCACTTACCAGCCCTAAGAGCGATTATATGAGTTATGAAAAGAGCACTGCTGACGAACTGTTGCAAATGCTGGCGCAGATGGAACAGCAGTATGGCGACAAAGCACCTGCACCGGTTGAAAACCCTGTTATAAAAACATTAGATACACCTAAGGCAGCGCCAAAGAAAAAATAGTCAATAGGTCATTTGCCCGAAGCATAGGGCAATAAGTCAATAAGGAAGACGCCCTGCGAAAGTGGGGCGTTTTTCGTTTTTTGACTGGTAAGTTATTAGGAAGCCGGGTGTTAGGGAATAGGAATACAGTTGTGCGTATCGCCGCGAAAAGGTAAGACGTTATTAATTTTATAATGGCAACACCCCAAGTCCTGCCAAACTTACCCTCAACTCACCCGGTGTCGAAAAATGTATAGCTTCAAAGCCCAGGTTATGGGCGGCTTCAATATTGTAAATGTTATCGTCAATAAAAATACAGTCTGCGGCGGTAAGGTTGTAACGTTGCAACAGCAGGTTAAATATTGTTGGGTCGGGCTTTACCAGTTGTTCCGTGCCTGACACTACAATGCCGTCTAACTCATGCAGAAATGGAAAGCGCTCCAATGCTACGGGAAAGGTCTCTGCGCTCCAGTTGGTAAGGCCGTAAATAGTGTAACCGGCCTGTTTAAGCTCATGTAATATCTCCACTGTTTCCTCAATGGCCCCATTTAGCATTTCCTGCCAACGTGTGTGGTATGCCTGTATATGTTCATGGTATTGGGGGTGCTGGTTTTGCAGCAGCGTAACAGCCTCTGTAAATGGCCTGCCTGCATCCTGCTCCAGGTTCCAGCTAAGGGTGCACACATTACCAAGAAACCATTCCATCTCACTTTCGTCTGCAAATATTTTTTTATACAGGTGCCTGGGGTCCCAATCTATCAGTACGCCGCCAAAATCAAAAATTATTGTTTTTTTCAAGGTTGGTCGCTTTTAATATACAAGGTATAAAACTAAGTTGTAAAATTATAGGGTTATTTCAATATGATTGCCCTCGGGATCGAGTATCACACTTTCATAATAGCCATCACCAGTTGTGCGCGGCTCGCCGGCAATAGTGTAACCGTCGTTGCGCAAGGTTTCGGTAAGGGCGTTTACAGCATTAATACTGCCAACGGATATTGCGAAATGGGTAAGCCCTGTAAGGCTGTTGTGCGTGCCGGGCTGGCTAATATCTGCCCGCCGCATAAGCTCTATTCTTGCATCGCCTTCGCCGAATGAAAGGAAATAAGATTCAAATTGTTTTTTTGCATTTACGTATTTGCTGTTGCAGGCCATGGCAAAATATTTTACATAAAAATCTTTCATGGCTTCTATATCGTTCACCCAAATGGCAATATGCTCAATCTTCATAGCAAATGCTTTTATGCCGTGAAAGTATTGTTTTGTTGAAACATTAGCAAACGCGGGCGCCATTATAAATACACAAAGTAAAATAGCAGCCCTTCGCGCAATGTTATTAAGCTAAGAAAGCTATCAATTTGGAATGTTGCGATGAAGCCCTTACACTGTTTAGGAACATACTTTTACGCCGCCGGCCTATACAACAGCCGCCTTACGGCCTGTATAAATTCCTTTGCCTGTACAGGCTTTTTTATGTACTCATCTGCACCGCGTGAAAGGCTTTCTGTAAGGTAATAATCATTTGTAAGAACTGACAACACAAGCACTTTTGTATGTGCACTGTTTTCAAGGCTTTTTATATGTGAAAGCAGGTCAAGGCCGTTGGTTTGGGGCATCAAAATATCGGTTATAACAAGGTCGTAGTGCTTGGCGGCAGTCATTTTTATAGCATCGGCGCCATTACCGGCACATTCAACAATATAGCCGCTGTTCTCAAGTATGTAGCTTAAAATTTTTGAATAAAGCGCGTCGTCTTCTACTAATAAAATCTCTTTCATGGTTACAGGTGCGTATGGTATGAATATGCAATACAAAGGTACCTGCTGTGCAAGCCTATACGCATTAAATAGCGGTTGAAAGCCAATAAAATAAGCTTAAGAGTTATTAAGAAGGGCTTTAAATAAACCAGTTATCAAGCTTAGTTAAATTAATATAAACTTCATCGCCTATATTAACGGGGCTGTTTGTTTTTATTAACAGCTGGTAAATACCTGCAACAGTAACCTGCACCTCGTAATAGCTGCCGTAAAAAAATATACGTGTAACAACCGCCTTACAGGCAAGCGTGTTTTCATTAGCCGCTATGGTAATATCTTCAGGCCGTACAAACATATTTTTATTAACTGCACCAGTGTGCAATAGTTGTGGTATATGTTGCGCCAGGGCAGGGGTGATGATGTTGTACTTTCCCAATAAGCCACCTGCATATTCATTAACAGGGTGCAGGTATACATATTGTGGCGTCCCTTGCTGAATAATGCTACCGCCCCTCATAACAATTATTTCATCCGCCCACGATAGTGTATCAAGGGGATCGTGTGAAACTAAAATGCAGCTTAGCTGCAGGGTTACCTGCACATCACTCAACACCTTTTTCAAAATGTTTTTGTGTATCATGTCAAGATTGCTAAATGGTTCATCCAGCAACAGCAGCCGCGGTTGTGTTATCAGCAGTTTTGCCAGGGCTATACGCTGCCTTTCACCACCCGATAGTTGGTCTGTACGGCGTTTAAGCAGGTGTGTTATTTTGCAAAGCTCATATAAAAATTTGGCATCATCGTCATGTTCGGCTTCTTCATCAGGCAGGGGGTTGGCATATATTAAAACCTGCTCAACCGTTAAAAAATGGGGCAGCTCAAATTGCTGGCTTAGGTAAGCAATACCCGGGTGGCCGGGTATTAGTTTTTCTTCCGGTATTCTTTTAAGTCTTTTGCCTTCAAAAAAAATGTTGCCGCTATCTGGCGAAATAATACCTGCAATAATTTTAAGCAGGGTGCTTTTACCTGAGCCTGTTTCCCCCGCAATGGCTATTTTTTGCAGCCGCTGCTGGGTTAACGTTATATTATTAACCGCAATAGACAAACCTTCTTTTTTTGTAACCGAAGCAACTTCTAAAAAGCTCATAACGGCGAATTTAGATGATAATGCAATATAGTATTGGCTTTTGTACGCGGGCATAAGGCATTTTTTAACATAACAGCCGCAAATATTTTTTTGAAGGTTAATGTTTTAATATGTACTTTGTATTACAAAGTGCTTTTAAAATAGAAGTATCGTTTTTTCAACCTTAAACCTTTTATTAATGCATACAAGTTTGTATTGGCTGCAATACTTTAGCCATAACCTTACTGTTAAGAGAATTGACTGGAATACCAGCCCACAATTAACCAAACAGGAGAGGGAAATAATATTAAAACCCCTGCAGGCATGGCAATTGGGCGAAACATCTGACGGTAAGCTACTGCTACAGGCAACGGCCAAATATGCAGCAACGGTACGCGATGAACATAATTATCCTGCTATGCAGCTTTTTATTAAAGAAGAACAAAAGCATGGCAGCAACATGGGCAGGTACCTTGACATGATAGGGGAAAAGAGGATTAAAAAAAATTGGGCTGATACGGCGTTTAGAAAAGTGCGCGGCTTTAATACCAGCATGGAGTTTTGGACCATGGCTGTTATTACCATTGAAGGCGGGGCGCAAATATTTTATCAATCGTTAAAAGATGCAACCAATTGCCCGTTGCTAAAACAAATCTGCACTGATATTTTGATTGACGAGGCCAGGCATATTGAGTTTCAACAGGAGCGTTTGTTGATTATGTTTAACCGCAAAAGGAGGCTAATGCAAAACATTGCCTACAACTTTTATACAATATTTTATTTTGCAACTATGCTGGTAATTTGGGTTACTTATCGCAGGCTTTTTATTACAGGTGGTAACGGCTTTAAAAAATATTATAAGAAGACTAAGTTTAAATATAGGAAAACAATTGGCAGGTTGGGGGAGAAGGGTAATGCAGTATTTGCATAGTAGCACCTTATTACGGCCAGTTGTCGGCCTTAAACCATGTGTCAACTATGTCGTTCTTGTGCTGATGATTGCCGGTAAATACATATTCGTTTAACGCTGGCTGGTATTGGTAGTTTTTAGCCCACTTATTAAAATTGGCCGCCGTTAACTCAATAGCATCCATAATAAAATTTATCTCACTACCGGGCATTGTGGGATGAATGGATAACCTTATCCAGCCCGGTTTGCAGGACAGATCTCCGTTGCGGATAGCGTTTAATATTTTATACGACCGTTGCTTGCCAACATTCAGCAGAGTATGGCCGTAGGTGCCTGCGCACGAGCAGCCGCCACGGGTTTGAATGCCAAACCTGTCGTTCAATAGTTTTACAATTAAATTATAATGAGCCCCTTTTACAATAAACGAAATAATGCCCAGCCTGTTGGTAACACCCGGTTGAAGCACAGTTATATTTTTGATAGCTGAAAACCTTTTAAAAATTATTGATAATATATCCACTTCGTGCCTGGCAATATTATCAACCCCCATCTTTTCTTTTAATTTAACACACATCGCTGCTTTTATTGCCTGTAAAAAAGGCGGTGTACCGCCGTCTTCCCTTTGTTCAACGTTAGTTACATATTCATGTTGCTGCCACGGGTTGGTATATATTACAGTGCCGCCACCAGGGTGGTCAGGCACAGTATTGTGATATATGTTCTTATTAAAGATCAATATACCGGGTGTGCCCGGGCCGCCGAGAAACTTATGTGGTGAAAAATATATGGCATCTAAATGCGCACCGGTTTCTTTTGGGTGCATATTAATGTTAACATAAGGTGCTGAGGCAGCAAAGTCAACAAAGCAAAGGCCGTCATACTTATGCATTAGTTTTGCAATTGCAAGGTAAGGTGTTTGTATGCCCGTAACGTTTGAACAGGCCGTAACGGCTGCTATTTTATATTTGCGTTGCTTATATTGCTCCAGTAAATATTCAAGGTGTGAAAGATTTACATTCCCATCATCAGCAGCGTTTATTATTTCAACAGTGGCTATTGTTTCCAACCAGCTTACCTGGTTGCTGTGGTGTTCCATGTGGGTTACAAATACAATTGGCCTCGCTTCTTCATCTGGCCGGGCGTTTTTTTTGGTGTAAGCTGCAAATTGGTTGGGCGCCCGCAAGCCTAATATTCTCTGCAGCTTATTTACCGCGGCCGTCATCCCGCTGCCGCAAAATAGCAACACATCGTTATCGCATGCGTTTACATGCTGTTTAACAATAACCTTCGCCTCTTCATAAGCGTTTGACATTAGTGTGCCTGTTACAGTAGTTTGTGTATGTGTGTTGGCGATAAACGGCATTATTTCATGCTGCATATATTCTTCAATTGGCCTGTAAGCCCTGCCGCTTGCAGTCCAATCCGCGTATATTATTTTCTTTTCGCCAAAGGGTGATTGAAATGTTTGGTAAATGCCAATAATACTTCTGCGGAATGTATAAAAATAGTCTTCCAGTGTATTTTTCTCCGCGCAACGCTCAGCGTTTTGCAGCTGCGGGCTTTTAACAGGCTGAAACAGGCTTATATTAAATGGAGAGGCCATAATGATTGGTATGTGTTATTGCATAAATGTTAAGCATCATGCAGCGCCTTATTTAACTTTTGCAGTAGTAAAAATGCCAAACATGTCATAAGGCTTTTTACTAAACTGCCCGTTTAATACCTGTGTTGCTATAAAAATAAAACCAGCAAACGCAAGCACTATCAACACCTGTACAAAAGAGGTTTTTTGAATAGCTTGTTTTGACTTTATATCACATACTTCGCCCGGGCAGTATTGAGCCTTTTGTTTGTAAAACAGTTTGTAAAACTTGCAGCCCAAACAAATACCAAAAGCCGATTCAAAAAACAGGAACGCAAGGCATACCAGGCAGGTAATACCAGTTATGGGGCTGTAGGCGTTCACCACTACCAATAGAGTAAACATTGTGGCAGAAAGGGCAACGCCAATAGCCCATGCAAACCTTTTTTGCTGCGCACCAACATACTCCGGCACCTGGTTACGAACTATTAAACGCCCTATAATTAACGTAGGAGAAAACTTTGGATTGATAAATACCCGTATGATAAAATCAATTAAGAACAATGTAATAACATACTTTATCATCAAAAAATTATTATCAAAAAGTATAAGCATTAAAGATGTGAAAGTGGCTAAAAATAAAATGCCTGCCGCGGCCCTTATTTCTCTTTCGTTTAAAACAGGAATGTTATAACCTTCTACATTTTCGCCAAATTGTATAAGCTTGCTCATTGTTTAGTTTTTAGTTGGTTAAATTTTTTGGGCGGTTTTTATCGCTTTTAAAAAGTTTGTTGGTTGTTATTTGCAATTGCACTACAACAATACCCAATTAAAATGCCCGCAGAACGGGCCGTCAATAAACAACAGGTTACGGTAAACAAACAGCAAAAACAGGTCAACTGTATATTTATGTAATGTGCAGAACTTAAAAATTACTTCAACTGCCTGCGGTGCAGTTAAATTGCCGGTTGACGTTTATCCTCCGTTGGTATACCATAAAGCCGGTTGTGTAGATTGAAAAATAAAAAGGCGAAGATTTACCGATATTTACCCTAATAAAAAGTACGTTGAGAAAAATAATTAATATAAAGCGTTTTAAATTCTATTCGTGGCTCGGGCTTGCTTTTTTTGGGCTGGGAATGCTGTCTAATTTGGCACAAGCCCACGAAACTTATTTTAAAAGAGTGCTTGATGACGGCTGGCGTGTAATATTTGTTACAGTTGTTAATTATTTTTTGTTTGAGCTTATTATACCGCGTTTAGGCTGGAAACGTTTTATCAGCTCTTTTCTTTGGGTGTTTGGGTGTATAATTATCTATTCCTACGGGCTTTATTTGTGGCGCGGTGTAGGTATTGCAATACACATTTATACACCGTTTTTCGAGAAGCCCGATGATGACCAGGTAGCGGTACAATTCGGTTACAGTTTAGGTTCTGTAATATTTTTTGGTATTATAAGGCATATTTATAATTATATAAAATTGAAACAATCTGCCCAGCAACTGCTGATTGAAAAGCAGCAGGCTGAACTTAGTTATTTAAAGTCGCAAACCAACCCGCATTTTTTGTTTAATACATTAAATAACATTTACTCACTGGCGAGGGATAAGTCTGACCTTGCGCCTGAATCAATATTGCGGCTGTCTAAAATATTGCGCTATATGTTGTACGAAGCGGGCGGGCAATACACGGCTATAGAACAGGACCTTAAAATTATCAGCGATTATATTGAGCTTGAAAAATTGCGCTATGACGAAACCCTGCAAATAAACTTTAATTATGATATTGAAGATATGAAACAGGCCTTGCCGCCGCTGCTGCTTATACCACTGGTTGAGAACGCCTTTAAGCACGGTGTGTCAGAAACAAGAAGCCGGCCTTTTGTTGATATTCACCTGTCGGTTAAAAACCGCAAGCTGGCTTTTTTTGTAAAAAACTCAAGCGAGGTATTCGCGGCTGAGGGGCCTGTTAAAGAGAACATAGGGCTGACCAACCTGCGAAGGCAGCTTCAATTACTTTATACTGATTATAGCCTTGAGTTAAAGCAAAGCGATTACGAGTTTACAAGCGTTTTGAAAATTAATCTTTCAAGCCATGTCTAAAACAAAATGCATTATAATAGAAGATGAGCCGCTGGCTGTAAAAGTGTTGAAGGACTATGTTGCTGAAGTGCCCTTTCTTGCATTGCAGGCAGCATTTAAGGATGCTATAAGTGCAACCGAATTTTTACGTGATAATAACACTGATCTTATTTTTTTGGATATTCATTTACCCAAGCTAAAAGGCATGGCTTTTTTAAAAACGCTTGCTGATCCTCCTGCGGTAATAGTAACAACGGCGTATCATCAATACGCAGTTGAGGGGTTTAATTTAAATGTGACTGATTACCTTTTAAAGCCTTTTGAATTTGATCGTTTTTTGGTGGCTGTTAATAAAGTAAAAACCGCGCAGAAGGAAACGTTGAAACCTGCTGAAAGTGTAGAATTAAAAGATTTTATATTCCTCAGCGTGCAAAAAAAGAAAGTAAAAATACTGTTCGCTGAAATTATGTATATAGAAAGCCAGCGTGAGTACATTAAAATTGTGACAACTAAAGGAGAGTATATTTCAAAAATGAGTACACATGAAATAGAAGCTGTTTTGCCGTCAAACCTTTTTAAGCGTATTCACAGGTCATTTATCATTGCGATGAATAAGATTGAATCGTACACTGCTGAAATGGTTGAGGTAAATGGCGTATCAATACCAATAGGCAGGGGCTACAGGGAGGTTATAGATAATTTGTAGCAGCAATATTTAATTGTGATATTGCCTTTAAAGTATATTTACCTGCAAGCATTTAATAAAACAGTACAATCAGCGTGAAACTTTTATACCTGTTATTCCTGTCTCTGCTAAGCCAGCCAATTTTTGCGCAATCAAAGCTGCCGGTTATAAAAGCGACCTCAAAAGAAGTAACCATAAAAGATGGCGGCTTTTTAGACAAAGATGCATGGTCGCTATCACCTGCCGCAAGGCCGGATGTTTATACCGCTGACAGAACACGGGAAACAAAATGGGTTGTGTTTTATACTGATATAGACTCCATAAAAGTTAAGGTGAAGCCGGGAACGAAGTTTGATTTTGTTGTGCTGCTGAACGGTAAAGATTCCTGCTTTACACAAATTGCCAGCGCTATACAACCGGGAGCGATAGCGAAGCAGCCATTTACTGCAAATGATACTATACCTTTTACGCTTACACCCTTTAATGCCATACAGGTAAAAGCAATAATTAATAACACAGATACTTTAAATATTCATTTTGATGTTGGCTCGTTCGACTTTAAGTTGACAAAGGATGCCATACTAAAGAAAACACACCTGCTAAGTAACCAGCCCGATGCATTGGCCGGCAAAGTACTACCAAATTATAACAGGCTGAACAAGGTATTTAAAATACAGATGGCCAATATTATTTGGAACAACCCTGAAGTTGGTGTAACTACTTTTAGCGCCCACGATATGGATGGCAGGTTTGCCTGGAACCTTTTTGAAGGCAGGGTAGTAGAGATAAATTATGATGATAACGTTATAGTGGTTCACAATGCGTTGCCCAAAGGGCTGAAGGGATATAACAGAGCAAAGCTCACATTTATACGCTCGTTTGTTTGCGCCAACGGTGAATTTGAGATAGATGGTAAAAAATATAGCGGCGAATTTTTGTTTGATACAGGATCTGACCAGGCCGTTATTTTAGACAGCGGATGGGCAGCGAAGAATGGCTTTCCAACTAATTTAAAGGTTATTAAATCATCCATAATGCGCGACCCGCGCGGTGTACAATACGAAAGTAAAATTGTGTTGGCGCCGGGTATAAAAATTAATCATTTTACACTTACTAATATTCCAACATACATGCCGGGTGGCAACAATCCTGTAGGTTTTGAGATCAATTACTTTGGCGACGATCTTTTAAAACGGTTTAATACTATACTGGATTTTAAGAACGATATGTTGTACCTAAAGCCCAATAAGCTGTTTAATGCAGCATACAGGAATAATTCGTAACGGGGGCGAGGCAATAAGAAATTTTACCACAGGATACACAGAGTTTTATCTCTGTAAAACTCCGTGCCAAACCTCTGTATACCCTGAGGTTAGTTAAGCTGTTTACTTCTTCTTCGCTGGTGTTGAATATGGTGGCTTTGTTACAGATGGCCATGGTTCTTTCTCCAGCAACTGCAAGGCAACTTCAACTGCTTTTTCTAATTGCAGGTCTTTACCCTGCGATACCGCCTGTGCCGTAATTTTTTGTTCTACATCGGGCGAGATACCCATGTTCTCTGCTATCCATTTGTTTTGCACAGGATCGAATATGCCGTTATCCGGCGCCGTCATGGCGCCGCCATCAATAAACGCATAATGTACGCTTGATTTTACAAGGCCACCCCATGTGCGCGTACCAATTAATGGCCCCACTTTTTGCTGGCGAAACACCCAAGGGAAGAAGTCGCCACCGGAGCCTGCCAGTTCATTTATCAACAATACTTTTGGCCCCAGTATGCCCGCTGGCAGGCGCATTGGCTTGCCATCAGGCACCTCGTTGGTGGCGGCGGCACGCAGCCTGCGCACCATAAGGTCAACCATATAATCATCAAGCAGGCCACCACCGTTAAAGCGCTCGTCTATTACTGCGCCCTGCTTATCCTGCTGGGCAAAAAAGTAACGGTTAAAATTACTGAAGCCAGAGCCACCTGTGTTGGGTACCCATACATAACCCAGCTTGCCGTGTGATAGCTCATTCACTTTTTTGCGGTTATCTTCTATCCATCCAAGCTGGCGCAAACCCGCCTCGCTGCCGGTAGGGCGAACGGTTACGGTCCACGCGCCATCTTCACCGGCTTTATTATTTACCTGTAAAATGGTTTGCATGCCGGCTGTGGCATTAAGCAGCTCGTAAGGGTCGGTATCAGCGGTTAAAGGGCGGCCATTAATGGCGAGTATATAGTCGCCCTCTTCCACTTTTAAATTTGGCTGGGCCAATGGCGCAACTACGCCGGGGTTCCAGCTTTCTGTGGTATAAATGCGTTTTATTTTCCATTTGCCATCAGCAATTACAAGGTCTGCGCCTAATACACCGGCTTTTGGCGCATCAACCGCAGGAAAATCGCCTCCAAACACAAAACTGTGCCCTACTGATACTTCACCGCCCAATTCATCCAGCAGGTAAGTAAGGTCAGCACGGTGGCGTATATAAGGCACTAACGGCATGTATTCATCCCATACTTCCTGCCAGTTACGGCCATGCATATTACGGTCGTAAAAATAATCGCGCTGGTAGCGCCATGCTTCATAAAAAATTTGCTTCCATTCGTCCAGCCTGTTTAACTCCATTGTTAGGTTTACAGCTACCGCGCCATCACCCGGCCCTGCCGGCCTTGCCGTTGAAACTACACGCCAGCCTGCATCGCCTTTGAACAATAATTTCTCCCTGTCGCCGGACACCGCGAACTGCGAACCACCATTTACAATGTCTTCCATCTTTTTATCTGCCACTGTGTATTTGCTTAATTTTCTGCCGCTGCCAATCAGCACGGTACCTTTAGGGCCAGCCAGCATACCATCGTATTCACCTACCGGTATAGGCATGGCAATTATGCGCCTGTCTAAATGTTCCCAATCAATACGCACGCCTTTAAAGCTTGTGGTATCTTTTGTTTTTGGTTTGGTAGTATCTGGCTCTTCGTCAGATTTTAGCGGGAAGGGGTTTGGGTCTTCTTTTCTTAATATAGTTATATAAGCGCCGAAAGTTGGGTGCGCCTGTTGCGAACTGGTGTTGGCCCAACCTGAACCCAACGCCACGTTGGTGCTTGCTAAAAAATAAAGGTAACGGCCATTCATGTCCCACGCGGGCGATATGGCATCTGCCATCGGGTCGCTGATGGGTGTTGTTTTTTTGCTATCAACACTCCATACTATCACAGTCCTGAAATTGTTGGCTGACGATTTATTGTAGGCCAGCCATTTACTATCCGGCGACCATGTAAGGTTCATATTGCCGCGCTCAAGGTTCATGCCTGCTGTGTCAATAGTAATAATGTTGCCCGTTTTAATTTCAATGGCTTTTACGGTTACGGTGTTATCATCAAAGGCAATGTACTTGCCGTCGGGCGACCATGCAGGCTCCCATGCCAGCTTACTATCACCTATGGAGATTTTGCGTGGTTCTTTTATGCCTTCCTGGTCAGTAATGTATAGTGCGTAACCCTGCCCGTCTTTATCTGAGAACCATGCTATTTGGGTACCGTCCGGCGACCATATTGGCCTGCGGTCCGCAGCGCCGCTGCTATGTGTAAGGTTGCGTGCATCGCCATTTTCAACAGGCACTGTAAATATTTCACCACGGGCTTCCATTAAAATACGTTTACCACCGGGTGATAAAGATGCTTCTGAAACGTTGCCCGTAACATTTTCCGTGCGTGTTTCTGCCCATGGAAAATCACCCACCACATTTATGTTCAGTTGTTTGCTTTCCCCTGTAGCCGGGTCAAGCAGGTTAAGGTAACCATCATGCTCATACACCAGCTCTTTGCCATTACCTGCAAGCCATTTAACATCACCGGTTTTTAAAGTGGTTACCTGTTTTACCGCAGCCGCAGCAGGGTTGTAAGCCCATACATTCATAATAAAATCGCGGTCAGATAAAAAGTATATCATATCATTCATCCAAACCGGGTGTATATCTTCACTGCCATCTGTTGGTATGGTTTGTTCCGTTAATGTTTTAATATCTAATACCTGCAACGGGGTATTCTGGCCGCCGTGGTAATGCCTCCACTCAACATCCCAGCGGCTAACCCTGTCAACTACCAACTTGCTGCCATCGGGCGAGTAATTGCCGTCAAAAGCCCACGGGGCAGGCAATACAGCCGAAGGGCCGCCTTTTACAGGCACCGTCCATAAACGATTAAAGCTAACAGGCGCAGTTTCCCTGCCGCAGGCATAAATAACCTGCTTACCATCGGGCGACCAGCCACGCGGGTTAGCAGGGGATGGGTACCATGTAAGCCGGGTAGGTGTGCCGCCCTGCGCTGAAACAATATATACCTGAGGTATGCCCGAACGGTCTGAGCTAAAGGCTATCCACTGCCCATCCGGCGAAAAATGCGGGTTGCTCTCTACCGCTGCCGTACTGGTTATACGGCGAGCATCGCCACCGGCTTTTGATACAATCCAAATATCGCCGCCGTATTCAAATGCAATTTGAGTGGCGCTGATAGTTGGCTGCCGTAACAGGCGCGTGCCCTGTGCGTTGGCGTTGTATGCGGTTAATAATAAAATGGCAATAAAGAATTGCAGTAATGTTTTGTTTTGGCTCATTGTAGTAAAGGTTAATGCGGGGATGCTAATATAAGGAATTGTTGGGGGAGGATGGGTACCTTTAGCATAAGATGTTTATTAAAAGATGAAAATGAGAATTACAGGGACACGTTCATGTATAATGGTTGAATATGATTACCGCACTGTAAAAATTGCAGGTGAGTTAACAACTGCACCCGCTTTTTATGCGGATCGCAGTTCAATTAAAAAATGGGAGCCACCGTATGATAATGTTGAAATAACGACCGAAGAAATAGCGCTGATAGTGAACAGAATTTTAGAGCAAACTAATGACGCATTTAAGATTTTTTTCGAATAAAAGGCTTCAATCATTGCTCAAAGTAACAGCTAAGCCTTTACGTAATGTATTATGAATTTCAGCTATCCTATCGGTATGTTCTATTAATTCACGAATTACGTTCGCGGGTGCTTCAGAGGTAACATTTGCCTTATAAGAAAAATTGAACCCCGACTCGCCATCTTTTCCAAATTCGCCTGTAAACAGTACATCCACACCTGATACTTGTATGTTTTTCTTTGCTGCTTCGCGATAAATATCATTGCAAAAGCAGGTAGCCAGCGCTGTTAATAAAAGTTCCGCGCCATTAATGGATGACCCGTAGCCCGAAGCTTTTGGCTCAATGTTAATATCCTTTACATTATCGTTAGTTGTGACAACAACCTGATGCTGGTTTAAACTACTATTTATACTTGCGGAAATTTTCATATTAATAAGTGCCATCTGCAAGACAGAGTTGATGGTACATTCAAAAATAAATGATGGCGGTTAAATGCGGAAAAGAATTTAATAGAACAAAAAAAATTGAAAGACAGGTACAATATGTAAGATCTGCACCGTCACATAAGTAAACTAACAGTTTAACTATGTCTTCGGCTGTGCCTATATTTTGTAAAGGAATTATATTGGCCTGATTTCCTTCAAAGATGCCATCCCTCAAGCTTAAATTAGATATACCAAAAAAGGACTGCCAGACTGTAAGCAACTGTTTTTTGCAGAAAGGTATATTTTTATTTTTCGCAGGGTTTAAGCTAGCTGTTGATAACCTGCTGTGTATAGCGTGTTTTAATATCAGTAAATATATCGCGTAATTTACCGTAGGTATCGGGTTTTACAAAAAAGTCGTCGGCGCCGGCCTGGTTAAACTCAACAACCTCATGGTCGTCGGCGCCACCGGTACTAAACATAATCACTTTTATATGCTTAAAGCGTGGTGTTGACCTTATGTATTTTAATACCTCAAGGCCACCGATTTTGGGCATATAAACATCAAGCATAATAAGGTTGGGGGCATCGTCCTGGCATTCATTAAGAAATGCTATCGCCTCGTGGCCATCTGCCACAAAACGGCTATGTAACGGAAAGTTGGTTTCCTCAATTACTTCCTGCATAAAAGCAACATCGTCAGTGTCATCATCAACAATTAACACATACTGTTTCATACAATAAAGGTGGCACAATAGTTTTTGCCAGGCCGTTAAGATTGCATTTAATACCCTGTAAAAAACTTAAAATATGCTTTAATTGGTTTTGTACCAGGCTGTTGCAGGGCCGGGTATGGGCACGATATTACCTCCCTTCATCATAATGTTCAATAAACCATTTAAGCGCAGCGTTTTTGTTGGCTGGTTTATAGGCCAATACTACCTCAGTGTTTACAGGCATATCTTTCAATTCAACAAACAACACTTTCAGGTGACTATATTGCTGTTTTAGCGATGACGGTAAAATAGATACCCCAAGGCCTGCTTCCACTAACTGCAATATTGAGTGTACATTGTTGGCTTCGTGCACAATACCGGGTTTAAAACCCATTCTTCCGCATATCTCCATCAGCTTATCGTTATAATTGGGCGCAAAGTGTTTATTGAAAAATATAAACGGCTTGTTTTTTATGTAGGCTGCCAGTTGCTCCTGCTGCTTAAACTTTGTTTTAACCAAGGGGACAGCGACCACAAAAGGATCAAAAAAAAGCGTTTGCAGTTTTAACTGGCTTGAGTGTACGGGCGCGCGCAGTATACCCACATCAAGATTGCCCTGTTCAAGCGCTTTTACCTGCGATAACGTAGGCGTTTCAAACAGGCTTGTTTTTATATGTGGAAACACTTTGCGCATAGCTGTTAAAACCTCGGCCAGGTGCGGCTGGTACAGGGAACTGATGTAGCCTATCTTTAATTCGCCGCTTTCGCTTTTGTGTACCTGCTGCACTACGCTTTTGCTTTCTTCAAGGCGCGCAAAAATAGCTTCCACTTCGCCCTTAAAATATTTGCCCGCATCGGTAAGGGCTACCTGCTTATTTTTCCTGGTAAATAGCAGCACACCTAACTCGTCTTCCAACTCTTTTATCTGCCGGCTTAAGGGTGGCTGCGATATAAACAGCTTTGCGGCCGCTTTTCTAAAATGCAGCTCTGCCGCAACGGTTTTAAAATATAAAAGATGTCGTAATTCCATACCTGTAAAGTATCAATGATTGATAACATTGATATTTTTCAAATATCATAAAAGCTGATAATTTCGGCAAATCAAAAAAACAGGTATGAAAGCAGATTATTCAAATAAGGCAACCAACCAGGAGATAAGAGAAAGATTTGACAAAGACACGGAGCGTTTCTCGAACCTGGAAACGGGCCAGCAAACCACCATTGATGCACCCCTTACCATGGAGTTATGCACCGAAGCGGCGACGTATGTAAACCCACATGCAACAGAACTGCTGGATATTGGCTGCGGCGCCGGTAACTACACACTTAAAATGTTAAGCAAGGTGCCTAACCTTAACTGCGTTTTAAATGATCTTAGCATGCCCATGCTGCAAAAAGCCAAAGAGCGTGTTGAACCACAAACAACAGGTACGGTTACATTGATACAGGACGATATGCGAAACCTTGAATTGCGGGATAACCATTTTGATATTGTGCTTGCTGCAGCCACGCTGCACCATTTGCGCGGCGACGACGACTGGGAACTGATGTTTAATAAAATTTATAAGGCGCTAAAACCCGGTGGAAGTTTTTGGGTAAGCGACCTTATAGCCCATGATTCTCCCTTTATCAACAAGCTGTTTGAAGATAAATATGGCAGTTATATAGAGAGCCTTGGCGGCCCGGAATACCGTAAAAAAGTATTTGATTATGTTGCGTACGAAGATACCCCGCGATCGCTTAATTACCAGCTTGCGCTGCTTGCAGAAGTTGGCTTTAGCGCTGTGGAAGTATTACATAAAAACTCGTGCTTTGCAGCTTTTGGTGGAGTTAAGTGATGGCATTTTGCCGCTGCTGGCTTTGTATTGCCATTGGACTTTTGTACTCATTATGTTGCAGCGCCCCGGCATGTGTGTGCCTGCGTAAGAAGATTGTGTGAAGAAAGAGGATTTGGTTTTTAATTTTTTTTGTTTTCTTATTCAATCATCTATATCTTGGCGCAAATTTGTATCTATTTTATAATCCTAAATCTAACGTCATTATAATGTTGTTACTATTGAAACCATTTCAATTTGGGTGTTGTGTAAGCTGCCTGGCTTCAAACTGATTTCCCCGTTTTTCCAAAATGTAAAGAGTTTAATAAATCATCAAATAAAGGTTACTGCATTTGATAATTATTGCTGTATTTAAAACGGGAAATTGAATTGGTTTTATATGCTGTTACATCACTAAAAAATGACATAAATTTTTGTATGAAAAATTTTGTTTCGATCATTGTATCACTGTTTATTGCAGCCAATATCTCAGCACAGCCTTCAACCCACCTGCAGGTAGTAAATGATTCAGTTCGGGTAGCTAACGGCGAATTTGTTTTACGGAACAGTACCAAAAATGTAAACGGCTTTTTATATAACACTGGCAACGGCATTTCTGTTTTCAGGAAGGGATTGATCAAGCTAAATGACACTGCTTATATAATAGGTGCAGATACATTAACAATAAAAAGTGGCCAAGGCGGAAGTTTTAATGGAACTATTAATGCATCAGGTGTAGTCAACTATATACCAAAATTTACTAATACTACAACCGCTGGCATAAGCAATATTTATGACGACGGCAGCAAAATAAATCTGTCAGGAACAGCGGCTACAGCACCGGGACTAACATTGCCTTATAATGTAAACACAGGTATTGCGCAATTTGGTTACAATGGTATTTCGTTGGCAACTACAACACCTGTTCAATGGAATTATGGTTCAACTTTACAAGGTAGTAAAGGCGCATTAAATTTTGGCGCTAATGGAGAGACCGTTCTTTATCAAAATATGTATTATGATGGTGTTCTCAGGGCTGTTTCTCCAGGTACATCAAGCCAGTTTTTAATGGACAATGGTGCTTTCCATTTCAGGTCAGCTCCATCAGTTGCTGCCCAGGGGCAAGGGGTAGCATGGCAGGAAAACCTTACCATTAAAAACGATGGTACGGTACTATTAGGCGGTAGTAATGCTGCTTCGGCACCGGGTATAACTTTACCAACAGATGTTTATACCGGTGCCGCAAAAGTTAATTATAATATGCTTACAATAGGTAGCACAAACACAGTTCCATGGGGTTATGGTCCTGTTCTGCAGGGCAATACGGGCTCCCTCAATTTTGGATCGAACGGAGAGATCGGCCTTTATCAAAATATGTATTATGATGGCAGCGCCCTAAGGGCTGTTTCTCCAGGTACATCAAGCCAGTTTTTAATGGACAATGGCGCATTCCATTTCAGGTCAGCGCCATCAGTTACTGCCCAGGGGCAAGGGGTTGCATGGCACGAAAACCTTACCATTAAAAACGATGGTACGGTACAAATAGGCGGTAGTAATGCTGCTTCAGCACCGGGTTTAACTTTACCAACTGATATTTATACCGGCGCTGCAAAAGTTAATTATAATATACTTACAATAGGTAGCACAAGCGCAGTTCCATGGGGTTACGGTTCTGTTTTACAAGGCAATACGGCTTCCCTAAATTTTGGATTGAACGGAGAAATCGGCCTATATCAAAATATGTATTATGATGGCAGCGCCCTAAGGGCTGTTTCACCAGGTACATCAAGCCAGATTGTAATGGATAATGGCGCATTCCATTTCAGGTCAGCCCCATCGGTTACTGCCCAGGGGCAAGCTGTTGCATGGCATGAAAACCTTACCCTGCGAAACGATGGTACAGTACAAATAGGCGGCGGCAGTGCGGCGGTTACCATAAATAATTTAGGAACCGGCGCAGTATACAGTAATGCAGGTGTTTTAACTAATACAAACCCGTCAGACCAAAGGTTAAAGCACTTAGTGCAGCCAATAACATATGGCTTATCACAAATACTTATGCTAAAACCTGTTAGTTATTATTATAATACTGATAGCTTGAATAAGTTAAAACAATTTGGTTTTATAGCCCAGGATGTTCAAAAAATAATGCCAGATGCAGTGCACCCGATAAGTGAAAACAGCAAGTACCTGGGGCTTGACAAAGATGCCATTTATGTTAGCCTTGTTAATGCCATAAAAGAGCTTAAAACGGAATTTGAAGATTACAAAAAAGAAAATGCACAGCTTATAAAGGAATTGCAGGAAAAAATTAAAAAGCTTGAACAAAAATGACAAGCAGTAATACCCCCAAAAAAGAGGACTTATTACATACTATTTTTTAATCATTCAAGCTGATTTAGCCTGTAGCTAATAAACAACTAACTGCCTTGTTTTTTGACCCTTAAAGTTTTTAGAAAACCGTTGTACAGGGTAGTTAAGGCACACAAAATACAGGGTGTAACTGCCTTTTTCAATAAAGGCGCTGCCGGGTACACGAATGGTCATTTTCTGCGGCCTTTTATCCAGGTCGTTAAGTGCATCATCCTGAACCAGCGATGTTACGCTACCGCCGGGTTTATCATAAAATATGGCCACCCAGCTTCGCGGTATGGGGGCGGTAAGTGTTATGGTTACCGAGTCTGTATTTAAAAGGCTGTCACGCATAACTATATCAGTAAATTGCACCAGTGGGCGCGGCTCGTATTTATAAAACAGGCCAAGGTTCCAGCTAATACTTGATGTATCATCAAGCGCCGAGAGCTTATATTGGCCATTTTGTTTTACAATGTAATTTTCATGAAGGCCATACAAGTCGTCTTTTGTAAAAACAAGCCAGCCATTCCTGTATTCAAAGCCGGCCAGTATGCGCAGGTTGGCATTTGCAGCAACACTTACTATACTAAGAAAATTGGCGCCGTTACTGCCCTGCAGCAAAGCCTGTATTTTGCTTTTTGAGCCGGTTTCGTACAGGTTTATTATCTGCTGCTTATTTTTTTTTGAGTATGCGCCGGCCATGGCCGCAATTGTTTGCCAGGGCGTTGCTAAAGTAACCGCGCTGCCCGGCGCCACCTTAACCCCTTTTTTAAAAACCTGGCCATGCATTGCATAAAACAAAGTGTCGTTAGCTGCAACTGCGTTTACTGAATCGGGTATAATGCCCGGCATAAAGGATGGTATGGCTATAGTTACATTGCCGCTGCTAAAGCGTGGCAGTGTTTGTGCGTACGAATGCGCGCAAACAAACAGTAAAAAACAGGTATAGAGCAATAAATGTTTCATTTTGTTTTGTATGGTAATATTGATGAATTGTAAATACCGGCCGGCGGCGTTAAAAGGACGCTGAAAAACCGCTGAAAAGGGTAAACGAAACGGTGTGCGAAATAAGGCCCCAACCGGTTGAAATGGAGCCTTGCACCTGCACTGCGCCAAAAGTAAAATTACCTGTTGGGGTTTTAACTTCGGGGTAAACACACCAATTTCCGCTGAGGCTGCCACTGCCTGTTAATTGCAGCTCGGCCGAGCCCAATCCGCCAAGCAGGGTGCCGCCTACGCCGCCGCCTATAGTTATGCCGCCATTTATATCAGCACAAGCCTGTGAGGGGGTGCAGCCATCCTGGTAAGTTAGCGAAACTGCAAGGGATGTATTGGCGCTTAAAACGGCATCCAGCGAAACAAACCAGGGAACACCGAAAATAGGAAAATGGCAGGTCATACCATATCCCCAGGTTAAAGCCACTGCATATTTTGGAACATATTTTACGCAGGGCGCGGTTTTACAGCAAATGTTTGAAAATGAATAGGAAGCAGATCCCGAAGGGATTAAGCTTCCCGAGGGGGCACAAGGCGCTGCCGTAAGCGCCTTTAAAAGATTATCTGCTTTCGTTTTTAAATCTTTAACAGGCCCAAGCGATAATTGCCCTGCCCCTTCAACTACACTTTCGTTTACTACTGATACACTCGAAAACAATTTCACATCTCCTGCTTCGGCCATAACCCGTTGCTCATCTACACCCTTGGTGCTTATTGGGGATAGTGTGGCAGGTGTATATGTTACTGCCGGTGCGGGGCAGGCCTTATTACTAAAGGTAACCTTGGCGATAGAGGCAACATCAGTTGTTGCGCTTATGCAACAGGGAAGTGAAAATGAAACCAGTTTGGAGATACATTTTTTTGTTGTATCTGGCGGGTACCTTGTTGTATCACGCGGCAATGGGGGCGGTACCGGCACAGGCGTATGATTATCAGACAAAGTGGGCTGCGCATAGCTGCTGATAGTAACTGCAATGCCAAATAGAAGGATTATAATTTTTTTCATAACGAATGTTTTGATGTTAAAGGGTAAAAGCCTGGCCAATGCCAATTACAAAACTTGGCTTGCGGTTTGAAAAACGGGTTAAGTCGGTAACACCTATTGCCAGGGCAGGAAATTTAAAGCCCGGCCTCCATGCAGCGCCAAAGCCCAGGTTTAAGCCATTCCACTCCCCGTTTACGTTAAAATTTTTAAATACTTCGTAGGACATGTTGCCAAAAACAGCAGTGCCGTTATGGCTTTTGCCTACAGCAATATCTTTGGGGCTTTGCTGCAGAAACCTGCCTGTGCCAACCCCTATTGAATAACACAGCCGGGAATAGCCCGGTGTGAAAGACTGCAGGGTTTGCACCGCATGGCTGTAAACAAAGTAGTAGCTGGATGTGCCATCACTCTGTTTTGTATTCATAAAAAGGTTTAGGCCACCAACGCTTAAACTGTTGCCTTTACCAAAGCATTTGCTTGCAATAAAGCTTGCTGTAAAGTTTCGAAACCTGTGCACATCATTTAAGTTGCAAATACCTGTAATACCAATGGTTTTGTACGCATTGCCCAGGCCAATACCCGCCGCGGCAACCAAATCAGGCTTATCTCGGTATGGCTGAGGAAAGTCGCCACCAATAAACCCAAAGACATACGAACGTGCACCCCCCCATGCGGTGGGTGTTGTAATTGACTTTGAGGATGGATTGGGGTATAGCATGCCGCTATAAACAGGCCCGGGCGGCTTTTTTGACGGATCAGTTACTGCTGTGTTTTGCGCGGTTGAAATTTGCAACGACAAACCAAAACACAAGAAAAGCAAAGCAACAGGGGCAGGAGACATTTTGAAGGTTTTTGAAGGTTTGGAGATAATTGTTGTAACAGCCGGGCGATATTTCAAAAGTTAGCGGACATGTTAAAGCATACTATGCCACGGTAATTTTCACAATGGCAATAACGCATAGCAATTTTATTATTTAGCGGGTACAAAAAACAATCTCCCCGCACCATTGGGTTAAGCAAACCAGGCGCACTGTATTTTATGCTGCGCTTAATCACCATCACTAATTTACTTTGCAGAAAGCAGTGCGGTTCAAAAAAAATTATACAAAAGAAATTAACCTAAACCCGGTGATAACCTTGCCACCTGTAATAAAAAGAAAGGAGAATGTTTTTGAAAATGACAAGCAAAACTTACACGGTATAATATGAATCTTCTACTTAAATGTTTAACAAAGTAATGCAAGTTACCGGAGTGCGCAAATTTTATTATTTAGCGGCAATATTTAAACGCAATTTCCATCAGTGCAGTAATTGCGACTTGGAGGAGGTTATGCAGGGAGGCTTTAAGCGAGGGGAAATCATCAACTTGAACTGCCTGTGAAGCTGGTTTTAGCTGTGAAAGTATTTAAGCATTCAATTTTGTTAATGCCAAATGCTGGTAAGGTAAATATCGGTTGCATTTGTTTGAATTATTATAAAACATCGTTTCAGCCAATCCACTGCGCAAAAATAAATTTCTGAAAACATGATGACGAAAATGGGTTTTGTATATATATGTAAGATGGCGTAAGGTTGAAGGTATAAGGCTTAATGGAAGAAACTAAAACTGTGGTTAAGGGTACTTGAAAGATTTTAATGTTTTCGTGAATTTTAGTGACTTTGGATTAGGTTATTACTATAAATGATTTGTAATCAACTAAATGGGTTGAAAATGGTTTTGCAAAACTTTCATCCTCGATAGGAGTCCTTTGGACTTTTTCCTCCTTCTGTATCATAAATTGTCCGACAGTACGGACACTGAAGGGAGGGCGACGATTACTGGCGAACGGTACGGGCGAGATTGCCGCCCTACAAAAATTGGGGCAGGCGAGTCCCATCCGCACAAAAGCATCGCCAATTTTTCGCAATGACGGGAAAGGATTTATTGATTTGAATATTGTTTTGAATTTTGGTGATTTTGCATCGGATGTTAATCTAAATGATTTATAATCAACTAAATGTGTTAAAAATGGGGTTGCAAAACTTTCCTCCTTTTTCCTCCCATTGCACCCTAAATTAGCAGGACAAATCAGTAAATTCCATTAATCACCTGCTCCTATTAACGGCCTGATGGCATCAGCCCACACCTGGTAGCCTTTATCGGTAGGGTGGGTATAGTCCAACATCATGCCGGGCAAAAATGTGCCGTCAGCGGCAAGCATTTTGGGTCCGATGTCCACCAGGGTTACTCGCTGTTCGGCGGCAAAGGCGTTCAGTTGTTTGTTAATATCGTTTATTAGTATTCTTCGCGGGTTGTTGGGGTCTTTTTCGCGGGGGAAGATGTTCATTACAATAATGTTGGCGTGCGGCACTTTTGACCGAACGCGCAGGCACACAGCCTGGATGCCTTCCACAATTTCGGCGGCGGTATTCATTCGGGCATGGTCAGTTTGGCTGGTGTTGTTGGTGCCAATGTCAATAATAACATAACGAGGGTTAAGGCCGTCCAGTTCGCCATGGTCTAAGCGCCATAATGCGTTTTGGGTGCGGTCCCAGCCAAAGCCAAGGTTTAACACACGGCGGTTGCCAAACACACTGGCCCAGGCGTTAGGGCCGTTGGGTTGCCTTAGCTTGCCATCAGCATATTTAAGCTGCGGCAGGCCGCCCCAAAAATGTGTGATGGAGTTGCCTATTAAAACGACATCCGGGTTGATGGAGTCTTTTATGCGCAACACTTCGGCATGGCGGTCCCACCAGTTATAGCTGTCGTCTTCCAGCTTTGTAACAGGTATAATGGCTGTGTTACCCGGCTTGCCGGTATCTAATGATGAGTCGCCCATTAATTGGCTAAGCATAGGCTCCATAGCCTTTGCCCAGGCCAGTGCACCAGCGGGGCTGGGGTGCAACCAGTCGGGCATCATATCCTGGTTTATTGAACCATCAAAATTGATGAATACGTGGTTTACGTCGCAATAAAAAATGTGTTTGTTGTCGGCAAATTTAGACACTAAATCAGAAGCTCTTTCCAATATAGCCCTGTGCGATGTTGGGTTGGGGCCGCCGTAACAACCGGGAAAGCAGCGCAGCACCATTATTTTAGTATCGGGCAGCTTTTGGCGCACCAGATCGACAATGGCTTTTATGCCGCCTGCAAGCTGGCCGGCTGTGTGGCGCGTGGGATAGTTTTTTTCATCAATGTTATTGGTGCCAATTTCAAGCACCAGCACTTTGGGTGACTGTCCGTTTAGTTCGCCATGCTCAATGTTCCAAATAATGTTCTCGGTACGGTAGCCGCTAAAGCCGAGGTTGACAGCATTGCGGGGTGCAAAAAACTGGTTCCATATTGGCTGGTACCCGGCTTTTTCAAAGTTGTTGGTGATGGAATTGCCGAGCATAACAAGATCATATTTATGGTTGGCAACCAGCGCCAATTTTTCTTCATGGCGTTTTTCGCTGTAACCCTTTACTGCAACGGCAGCAGGGTTTACAAGTGTATGTTGTGCAGGCGCTGCGCCTTTGGCAAAAGCTGCAAGCAGGGTGGTTTTATTACTGTCCAATACAACAGTGCCGTCATAGCCAACAAATGTTTTAGTGTATTCGGTTTTGGCGTTGGTATATAAAACGGTTAAAGGTGTAACGGGCGGCATAATTAAAGGAAATACGGTACCGGGTACAGTTTCGTTATTAAGAGTGGGGGATAGCAGCAAAGCGTTATTGGGTTGCTCCTTTACATCAAGCCATTGCAGCAGTTGTGCAGCAAGGTTAGCGCCGTTGTTAACGCCTGCAACATCAAACCGGTTGCCACGGGTTGAATGGCTGGTTTTAATAATGTGGTATGCTTTGGCAAGGTTTGCGGGTGATGCATTGTAGGCCAACGCAACATCAAAGCCATTGCTGGTTAATATGGATTGGAGAGAATCACCCTGCACTAAAAATACAGTGCCTTTTACAATTGCGGCTTTTGTGCGTATAATAACCGGCTGTTGTGCTTTAACTGCGGAAGCTAATATGATGAAAATGGAAATGAATAACAGGTTTCTATATGGTTGCATGCGTTGCGTTTATGTTGGCAAATTATTGCATATATAGCTGACGGGCAAACAAAATAGGCGGGAGCGGGGCAGCCTCTCCATGAATCCCCGCCTGGCCGGCAGGCCTCTCCGGTGGAGAGAGATTTGGTTGATCTCTGTAAGTTTATAGTGACTTGTTTAAGTTCTTTGAATGGTTGCAGCATTACAGCTTTTCGCCTTTAATAAGCACAACTGATTTAATAGATTGCTCTTTGAGGTGTAAAAACTTTTTGCGCTCTTCGTCCTGCATAAAGTTCTTAAAGTCTTGTTCGATATCAAATTGTACAAAGTGAATTTCGTATGGCTTTTCAATGCTGGCTTCAATATAGGAATCGTCGGTTGGCCTTACGCGAAACAATAGCTTGCCGTTATATTTTGCAATGGCGGGTATGGCAATTTTTTCAAACTGATCAAAGGTTTCTTCCTGACCGTGTACAATGTAAATGAGCTGGGTAAAGTAGATCATACGTGCTGTTTTAGTGGTTATGCCTTGCTGTTTAAAATGTATCGTCGCAGTGTAAATATATTTTAAAAACGGGGTACAAAATGATGAACGAAAAATATAAATCGGCGGCTGTTATTCGCCAATGGCGGCTCCGCTTTAGTACCTTTATAAAAAATAAACCATGAAAGCATTTTTAGGTACAGGCCTTTTAGGCTCAAACTTTACAAGGGCCTTGATAGCGAAGGGTGCACAAGTGAATGTATGGAACCGCACTGCAGCAAAAGCGCAGGCGCTTGAGCAATATGGAGCAAAAGCATTTGCCAATGTTGCAGATGCAGTACACGGCGCAGATATTATACACATAACCTTGAAAGACGATAAAACTGTTGATGAGGTGCTGGCGCAGGCTGAAGCAGGATTGATGGCTGGCGCGATTATTATTGACCATACCACCACATCAGTTGAAGGAGCAATAAAAAGAACTAATGAATGGCGTGAAAAAGGTTTTACTTACCAGCATGCACCCGTGTTTATGGGCCCTGCCAATGCGTTGGATGGTACAGGCTTTATGTTGGTATCCGGCGACCAGTTACTTATAAGTAAGCTTGAGGCTGAATTAAAACCGATGACAGGCAAGTTATTGAATTTTGGTGCCGAGGCTGGTAAAGCTGCCGCGCTTAAATTGCTGGGCAATATGTTTCTTGTGGCATTTACGGCGGGCATAGCAGATATGCTTGCACTGGCAAAAGCCCTGAATACGCCGGTTAGCGACCTGCTTACTTTATTTGCAGACTGGAACCCCGGCTCTTCGCTGCCTGCACGCACAAAAAGGGTTGCATCGGGTAATTATACCAGCCCCTCATGGGAGTTGAACATGGCAAGAAAAGACACGCAGCTTTTTTTGAACGCTGCACAAAATGGCGGCGCTGAATTGCAGTTAATACCAGTTATTGCAGCGTGGATGGATAAGTACATTGCCGCAGGGTATGGGCAGGAAGACTGGAGTGTTATCGGGAGTGGGTTATAGCCTTCGGGCTTTGATAATTGAACGCAGATTTTCAGGAGAATAAGGATGAAAGAAATCTTTTGTTGCGAAGGTATCTGCGTAAATCTTGAAAAACCGTTCAACCTGCGTTCCATTACTTTGCAGACGGAGGCTACAGCATAGTGCTGTGGAACTACAAGTTCCACAGAGCGCTTGCACAGGTACGAATGCTGAAATTGGGTTAAGGCAAAAAGTTTTCAATTCGTATATTCATAACATAAACAATCAAACACATGAGATGGACTAACTGCTTATTAGCTTTATTGTTACCGTATGCTGCATTTGCACAGCAAAATAAAGTGCCTGTTAAAGTTACAGACATGCTGAAAATAAAATCTATAAGCAGCGTTGCCCTTAGCCCCGATGAGAAAAAAGTAGTGTATACAGTTACTTCCATAGAGCCTGATGGTGACAGTAAATTGGACTACAAATATATTAGCCAGCTTTGGCTTGCATCAACGGATGGTGCATTTGTACCAAGGCAGCTAACAACAGGTAAAGAAAGCTCCTCACAACCCGTTTGGAATCCTGACGGCAAACAAGTTGTGTTTGTGCGCGCGGCGGATAATAAACCGCAGTTGTTTTTACTAAACCTTGACGGGGGAGAAGCCGTGCAGCTAACAATGTTCAGGTATGGGGCTTCAGTGCCAAAGTTTAGCCCTGATGGTAAAAGGCTGTTGTTTGCCAGCACTGTCTCATTAAGCGATCTGTTAAAGGACAGTGTGCTTAATCCCTGCAAAAAACTGCCTGCATGGCCGTTTGAAAAACCGGGGATTGATGATAACGCATCATTGGCGGTTAATACCGCCAAAGCAAATCCCGACGGTAGTTTGGAAGAGGTGCGTGCTTATCTTGACAAAGATGTTGCAGATAAAAAAGCAAGGGTAATGGATAAGCTGAATTTCCAGGACGAGATGAATGTATCGGCTGATATGAGCTTTAACCACTTATTTATTACAGATGCAAAACCCGGTGCAGAGCCTGTTGCCCTTACACATGGCTTTTACCGCTTTAACAGTGCGTCGTTTACGCCCGATGGTAAACAGGTAATATTTGCCGGTGATATGGACAGCCTGCAACATCCTGACCGGTCATTAGAAAGCGAAGTGTTTATTATTGATACAAACGGAACACATTTAAAAATGTTGTTAGGTGCAGAAGGCAAAGTATACACGTCTCCAACAGTTTCGCCCTCTGGTAAATGGATCAGCTATCTACAGGGTACAACATCTTTTGTTACCATACCTAACGTGTATATCATGCCTGTAAATGGTGATAGCGCCAAAGCTGTTGTTCTTCCCCTTGACCGCAGCAAAACGGGCTTTACATGGAGCAAAGATGAAAACTACCTGTACTTTACCGCGCAAAGTAATGGTGGTGTGCCTTTGTACCGTGCTAACATAAAGACCAAACAGGTAGAGCAGTTGACAGATTTTAACGGCGGTATAAATGCTTTTGACATCATCAGCAGCAAAGTGGTATATGCTAAAACCAACGTGGCAGACCCGTTTGAATTGTTTACCGCAGATGCCTCTGCAAAAAATGAACAACAGGTAAGCCGTTTGAATGATTGGGTTGAACAACGGCAGCTATCTTTCCCCGAAAAGAAAACGTTTACCAATAACCAGGGCATGACCATTGAATATTGGGTGATGAAGCCGGCTGGTTATGTTGAAGGTAAAAAATATCCGCTGCTGCTTGATATTCATGGCGGACCATCAGCTATGTGGGGGCCAGGCGAAAATAGTATGTGGCATGAGTTTCAATTTTTTTGCAGTAAAGGTTATGGGGTAGTGTATTGCAATCCGCGTGGCAGCGGCGGTTATGGATACAATTTTTTACGTGCCAACATTAACGACTGGGGCACGGGGCCAACCAGCGATGTATTAACAGCGCTTGATAAAACAGTTGCCGAGGGTTGGGGCGATACATCGCGCATGGTGGTAACAGGCGGCTCTTATGCTGGCTACCTGGTTGCCTGGATAGTAGGGCACGACCACCGTTTTAAAGCCGCCTGCTCGCAGCGTGGTGTGTATGACCTGGGTACTTTTTTTGGCGAGGGCAACGCATGGCGGCTGGTGCCTAATTATTTTGGCGGTTACCCATGGGAGCCGGCAACTAAAGCCATATTAGAGCGGGAATCGCCGATTACTTATGTGCAAAATATTACAACGCCCTACATTATTTTTCATGGTGATAATGACCGCCGCACCGGCTTTGTAGAAGGGGAGATGATGTACCGCAGCTTAAAGGTGTTGGGCCGCCCGGTAGAGTATGTACGGCACCCCGGCGCTACGCATGAAATAACACGCAGCGGTGATAACCGCCAGCGTATTGACCAGATGCTGCGTACATGGGAGTTTTTTGAACGATGGATAAATAAAAAATAGCTTTTACTTTTGTTATTATTCACAGAAATTTGCCGCTAACTTTTGAACGACGATGGGGAACGTTATTGATACACTTGATCTGAACGATTTTAATGCAGGCGGCCGCAGCAGGAAAGATTTTGTTAACAGCCTTGCCGCATCATTCAGTAATACGGGCTTTTTCTTTTTGGAGAACCACGGCATACCTGAAGATGTTATTGCCAACGCCGATGCGCTTTTCAGGCAATTTTTTACAAAGCTGTCTTCGGAAGAGCGGCTGCAATACGAGAATAAAGAAAGTATGCACCAGGTGGGATATACACCTATGAAAATTGAAACCGGTGAGTTCTCTTCAGTGCCGGACGAAAAGCATTTTTTCCAGGCGGGCGCCAGGAACGATATTCCTTTTGTAAAAGAGTTGCCGTTATTTACCCCGGCATGCATGGAACTTTTTTATGCCTTTAGAAAAGTGGCGAAGCAGTTATACAACGCAACGGCACTATCACTTGGATTGCAGGAAAGCTGGTTCGATAAAAAAGAAGGTAACAGCATTATGCGTGCCATACATTATCCGGCTAACGAAAACCCAATTGCGGATGACGATGAGGCAACACCGGGTGGTAACTATGCAGGCATGTGCGCATCAAAACATACAGATATAAACATGATAACCCTGTTGCTTGCGCGTGAGCCGGGACTTGAACTGTGGCATAAAAATAACTGGGCACCTATAACTATAACCAACCCCGATGTGTTGATTGTAAATGGAGGCGATATGCTGGAACACATTACAGGCGGGCGTTATAAATCTGGCCTGCACAGGGTGGTGTGTCAAAAAAATGTAGAACGTTATTCTGTGCCTTACTTCTCGCACATGAATGAATGCGAATCAATTGTTCCGCTTCAATCACTTGGTGACAGTGATCTGCAAAAATTTCACTTTGCAACTGTAGGCGAATTTTTGAGGTACCGCTTAGCGCAAATAGGCTTATGATGGGAAATGCAGTATGTTGGGATTTTCAAGATCAAGTAGTAACGCCTTATTCTCAAGGCCGCCTGCAAAACCAACTAACTTACCCGTAGAGCCTACAACACGGTGGCATGGAGCAATAATTGAAATGGGGTTTTTGCCATTTGCTGCGCCAACTGCCTGTTGTGCTTTTGGGGCTCCTATTTGCTTAGCTACCTGACCATAGGTTCGCGTTTCACCATAAGGTATGGTTAACAAGGCATGCCACACTTTCTTTTGAAAATCGGTGCCAATAAAATCAAGTTTTAGGGAGAACGTTCTTCGTTCACCTTTAAAATATTCACTTAGCTGGCGTTCTGTTTCAAGCAGTATGGGGTGATTAATCTTTTCAGTAAACTCCCTTACCTGCACAAGATTTGGCTCGTCGTTCTCCCAAAGTATGGCTGCAAGGCCTTTATCGCTTGCTACCAGTTTGATGTTGCCAACGGGGGAGCTTATTGTTTTAAAATAGTAGTTCATGTTGTGTTGTTTTGCTGCTGTTGTAAAATTTTTATTCCTGCAGGCTATTTCAAAGTGGGGCACCTGCGTTATGAGTGTAAATGTACTATGCTGCATGGCCAATATACAACCCGAAAATTGCCGAAAAAAAGGTTACATGTTATGATGCCAGAAATGCCTGGTAAAATGCTATTCGCTTCTCAGGCTGTTTGCGGGATTGGCTGTTGCGGCTTTAAAAACCCTAAAGCTTATGGTAGCAAGTGTTATTACAAGTGCCACCAAGGCTGACACAACAAAAACCCAGGCGTTTATACTGGTTCTATAAGCAAAGTTCTGCAACCATGTGCGCATAGCCCACCACGCAACTGGAAAAGCAATAACGGCTGATATAACCACCAGCTTTAAAAAGTCGCCGGTAAGCAGCTTTACAATGCTGCCGAGGCCTGCGCCCAATACTTTGCGAATGCTTATTTCTTTTGTGCGTTGCTCTGCTGCATAGGTAATAAGGCCGAATAAGCCCATACAGGCAATTAAAATAGCCAGCACGGCAAAACTGGTAAACACATTGCCCATGCGTTGTTCTGAAGCGTACATTTTATTAAAGTCATCATCCATAAAAGTATAGGTGAAAGGCTGTCCGGCCATCTTATCCATTGAGTGGTAAGTGTTATCCATTGCGGCAATAATATTGGCTGTTCTTTTTGCATCAATCCTAAAGGCCATGTTGCTTCTTTCGTCAGATAGGGTAAACACAACAGGTGGTATTTTATCATGCAGGCTGCCTGCATTAAAATCTTTGACTACGCCTATTATGGGCCGCTCGATCAATTTGTCTTCATCTTCACCGGCTGAGAAAATGCTTTTGCTTAACGGGTCTTTGGTATAGCCCAGCAGCCTTGCAGCAGTTTCGTTTATCAGCACGGCAGTTGTATCAGTAGGCATTTTGGGAGAAAAGTTTCTGCCCTGTACTATTTGCATTTGCATGGCAGGTATATAGTCGGCATCAACAAACCAGCCTTCAAGGCTAACTGATTTGTCTTTGCCGCGTTCAGCGCTTTTAAAATATATATCGGTGTGAGATTCGTTGCCTGTAGGTAAAGCATCAGCCATAGTGGCGGCTTCAACACCCGGTATTTTTAAAGCAGCATCTTTAAAAGTACGTGCGTGGTTGCCCAGCAGGTTTACATTTTGCAGTAGCAACACCTGCTGCCTGTTATAGCCAAGTTGCTTGTTGCGTATATAGTTTAGCTGGCTGTAAATTACCAGTGTGCCTATAATTAAAATAATGGCAGTGGTAAACTGGAAAACTACAAGCCCGTTACGAAGCAAGCTGCTTTTAAAACCTGCTGCCAGCTTGCCTTTTAGCACCTGCACAGGTTTAAAGGCCGATAAGAAAAAAGCAGGGTAGCTGCCGGCAATAATGCCTGTAACTATGGCAAATAACAATATACCCGGCAACTGCCATGCAAACTGGAAGGATTGTAAGGTAAAACTTTTGCCTGCCAGCCGGTTAAAGTATGGCAGCAATAGCAAAACAATAGCAACGGCTATAATTGCGGAGAGTATACTTGTTACTACGCTCTCCGTTAAAAATTGGGCAACAAGGCCGCTGCGTTTACTGCCCAGCACTTTTCTAAGGCCTACTTCTTTACTACGGCGTGCAGAGCGGGCCGTTGAGAGGTTCATAAAATTTATGCAGGCTATTAACAATATCAATATAGCTGTTACTGAAAAAATGTATACGTATTGTATGCTGCCACCGGGTTCGCTTTCCCGCGCCAGCGTGGAGCGTAAATGAATATTAGTAAGTGGTATAACCTTAAAATTGTAATAGCCGCCTTTTTGGTTAAGCTCATCCATAGTCATGCTAAGGCCCTCTTTTAATTGAGGCCCCGCGTATTTTTTGGTGGCTTCAGCCAGGTAGCTATTTATATCTTCTTCTGTAGCGCCGGTATGCGCCAGTATATAAGTTATGTAGCCGTTATCAAGCCAGTTATTATTATTTGCAGCTTTGCGGCCAATCATCGATCTTATAAAGCTAAAGTGTATATGCGATTGCGCAGGCATATCCTTTATAACCCCGGTAACGGCATAATTGGTTTTATTGTCAATAAGCAGTGTTTTGCCAATGACGGTGCTTGCTTCAACATCAGGAAAGTATTTTGCCGCAGCGCTTTCATTAATTACAATGCTGTTTGGCGTAGTTAAAGCTGTTGCAGGGTTGCCGGCCAGCATTGGCAACGTAAATATTTTAAAAATAGTAGAATCTGCAAAGCAACTGTTATGTTCAACAATATTTTCCTTTCCTTTTTGTACCAGCAGGTTGTCGTCTTCCTGTAAACGTGCTGCAGTTTCAATTTGTGGGTAATCCGCTACCATGGTAGGGCTAAGCGGTGGAGGAGAAAGCCGCTCATTCAATATATCGCCGTTAATTTTAAAGTTGGCGTTAACGCGGTAAATGCGGCTGGCCTTAGTGTTGTATTTGTCGTAGCTCAGCTCATCCGTAACAAACAGCGTCATCAGCAGGCAAACTGCCAGGCCTGATGCAAAACCAATAATTTGAATGGCAGAATAGCTTTTATTACGCCAAAGGTTTCTCATCGCAATTTTTATGTAATTGTTAAGCATGTTGTTGGTATTGAGATTAGGAGAGGATGTGATGTTTAAAAATAAACGTTATACAAATACCAATATGCCAACAAAATGCAAAAAATGAAGAAGGAAAAGATGAAACATCTTTGTACTGATTGTGAAAAACTCAATCGGGAGCTAATTCAATTCGCTCCAATACTATCTGAAATCCGCAGTCGCTACACTTCGGCTACATCGTACACTACTACTTTTTCCCAAAGGTGGCTATAGTTTTTTATAAATTCAAGATGTACAGGATGGTTTTGATAAGTAGCCTGGCTGGCGAGGTCTTTAAAAAACATCAGTTCGCTAACAGCCCAGCTTTGGTCTACCACATCGCGTTTTTCGGTATTGGCAACAATGCCTACATGCAGCTCGGTTATCGTTTCAATTTTGTGCAGTGTCTTTACACCTTCAACCAGTTTATCCCTGTCCTCGGTTGAGCCTGGGTTTTTCAACCAAAAAAACACATGGTGCACTACAGGTATTTTTGCGGCGGCTTTTATTTTGGCAGGGCTGGCCTTAACCATGGCGCCCGCGCCAATAGCAGTTACAGCAGCAATAAATTTGCGACGGTTGGTATGCTTCATAACAATTTAGTTGATAGGGGTGAAGATAAGAAAAGAATGAATTGCAAACTCGTGATTGAAATTATGTAGGAGTCGTATAAAACAAGATGACCAGGCAATAAAACTATGATGCACAAAAAACCTTTACACGTAGGTATAAAGGTTTTTCTTTTAGCAAATTGCAATCAAATGATTAGCGGGAAGAAGAAGAGCCGCGATTGCCTGCGTTTCCACTATTACCGCCGTTACCGCTGTTGCCGCTTCTGTTACCGCCTTTTGTTGAATCATCTTCGTCATCATTCATCTTTGAACTGCTGCCCTGGCTTGAGCTGTTGCCGGTTTTACCCTGACCACTGCTTTGCTGGCTGCTGTTCTTTTTGTCTTTCAAGTCTGTGTCTTTGTTACCCTGGTTTTGTGAACCATGATTTTTTGTGTTTTCCATGACTATGATGTTTTAGTTAATAACAACATCTCTGAAAAATGCATGCCAAAAAGTAATAAAATATTTTTTATAATAGTGGTTATATCAACAGGTTAACTATTGTTTCAATGTTAAAGCTGAAATATTAAACTGATGTTGCCCGGAAGTGTAGAATTACATTGCCAAAACTGTGTAAGTGCATTCCCAACTATTTGACATTGCCTTAGTGTATTTGTTCTTCGTTTCTATCTTTCTTAAAACTTTGAAATACCAATATTATCACTGCCGCAGTTACACACATATCGGCAACATTAAAAATGCCTGTGCGCAGGTTATCTATCCCAACATTTAAAAAGTCGGTTACATGGCGGTCATATACAAGGCGGTCAACAATATTACCAGTGCCGCCCGCAAATATTAAAGCAAATGGCACAAGGCGGCCAAAACTTATTTCTTTTGCTTTTCTTACACAGTACACAAAAAAACCGATAAGCAATAATAACGGTACAATGCCAAATACCCAAAAGCTAACTGCCGGTGGCCAGTCTGCCCCAAAGCTTAAAAAAGCGCCTGTATTTTCAGCATAGCCCAGGCGTATGGTATCCCGCAAATAGCTTATAGGCTCTTTGTCTTTTAAATGGCCTTTTGCCCACATTTTGGTGATCCTGTCGGCACCTATAAGGGCGAGGCTCAACAGGCAAAAAAATAATATTTTTCTTGATGTGCTCATTAGTTCCGGTTTATTAAAGCCGCTCAAATATAAAGGTATTTATATGGTTAATAAAAATCGGCATAACTGTTTTAAAACTAAAGTTTACATATACGGGGTTATTGCCTATTTTTATAGTGTTATTAACTACCAATATCCATCCAATGTATCGAAGAGCCAGCTTACCGGTTGCTGCAATTTTTTTTGCCCAGTACGTTTGCCTGTTATTTAAAGCCTGCATTTTTTTTGTTGATGTGTATATATTTAAGGTTAACTTTAAAAAGCCTGTATACAAAAAAAATAACCTTAATTCTTCAGGTAATTCGTTAATAATCAGTTTTGTAAAAAGCGTTTTTTTTATACACCGGGTTAAAGAATATTTTAAAAAATTAAGCCTTAAGGTTTCTTTAATATGGCTTAAATATTGTTTTAATCCATCAAAAAATTCTCATTTTTATTTAAATCCAATTATGCGAGGCGGGTGCCAATCCCGGTATAATTTCGCATCATCAATCAAACAAACCAATGTTTTATGAAAAGCAAATTATCTACCCTTATTGTAAGTTTTGCAGTACTTATTTCAGCCTGTAAAAAAACAGGTGACCAGCCAGGCGGCGGTGGTGGAACCGACACAACTACCATTAATAAAATTGCCCCCGATGGCTTTACTTTTAAAACCACCAAAGATGTAGTTGTTAACGTGCAATTACTTGCACCAGACAATAAGCCTATTGCCGGCGTACCTGTAAGCCTTTACAAAAACGGCACGATACAGGATGACGGAAGCGCTGTTGCATCTGATGCGCTTTATACCGGTCTTAGCGATAAAAGCGGTTACATAAAAGCTACTGTAAGCCTGCCAGCCAATACTGATACTGTTTTAGTTGACGCAAAATACACGGGCCTTTTGCGCAACGCGAAAGCATATATTAACGGCGGTTCAATTAACGCAATAATAGGTGGAACTGATGGCATTAGCGGCGATGTTGTGGTTAACCAATTTGGGGTAGGCCGCAGCAATATTAAACACTTGCCTGTTATGTCGTCTTTTACAACAAGCACAACGTATACAAGCATGGGCAGTACTGACGTTTATGGCCGCCCTAAATACCTGGTAACATCTGATGCTGTAAGCAGCACACTGCTTTCTTATATCAATACTTCTTTACCGGAAGGCACCCCTCTTACCAAAACGCACCCGCAGTATTTAACTGACGCGGCAACCGGCACAGTTAATGTTACTGCAGCAAGCGATGTATGGATCACTTTTGTGTCAGAGGGTGCGGGCTATTATAATTCTGTTGGCTATTATACTTACCCAACAGGCAATCCTCCCTCAAAAGCGTCAGACATATCGGTTGTATACGTAGCATTGCCTAATGCTTCGTTATACGGCTCGGGCGGCACTATGCGCTCTGGCGATAAAGTAAAGCTTGGCACTTTTGATGCGGGCACATCTATTGGTTTTGTATTGTTTGCGAACGGCTGGGCAGGCACTAACCAGGTATATACCGATGTGCAGAAATATTATTCTGACCCGCAGCTAAACCCTGAAGCTGATGCGGCCAACAGGAAACACAGCGTATTATTGTACGATGCTACAGATAAATTGTACCTGGTTGGCTTTGAGGATCAAACCCGCCCCGGTGGTGACCAGGACTTTAACGATGTGGTTTTTTATGCAACATCTAACCCAATTACAGCAATATCTAACACAGGTGTTCAACCAATTGACCAACCGGTTGATACGGATGGTGATGGTGTTACCGATGTGTTTGATGCATACCCTAACGACGCTACCAGGGCTTATAATAACTACTACCCATCTTCAACAACATTTGCTACGCTGGCGTTTGAAGACTTGTGGCCTGCAACCGGCGATTATGATATGAACGATCTTGTGGTAGGTTACCGGTATAAATTTGTAAGCAATGCAGCAAACAATGTAGTAGAAATGTATGCCGACTATGCAGTACAGGCCGCAGGCGCCAGCTATCAAAATGGCTTTGGCGTGCAGTTCCCTTTTGCTGCAAGCCTTGTAAAATCTGTTACAGGTCAAAAGCTAAATACAAATTATATAACCACCGCATCATCAGGCGTTGAGGCGGGCCAGTTAAAAGCGGTTGTTATTCCTTTTGACAACCACCAGGATTTGATTAATAACTATGCCGGCGCTTACTTTATTAATACCAAAAACGAACTGCCAAAGGTAACGGGCGATACAGCCCATGTATACATGCAGTTTACATCGCCCATAAGTACAACTACCTTAGGCGCTGCACCGTTTAATCCATTTGTTATAAGCAACCTTAAAAGGGAAGTTGAAATACACCTGCCGGGCAATGCCCCAACTGATAAGGCTAATGCCAAGCTGTTGGGTACAGTTGATGATGTATCAAATGCTTCAACAGGCATTTACTATGTATCAAAAAATAACTGGCCTTGGGCTATTAGCTTACCAGTAAGCTTTACCTACCCTATTGAAGGTGTTAAAATAAGTGATGCTTACCTGCACTTTTTAGATTGGGCAAAAAGTGGCGGCACGCTTTATACAGACTGGTATACCAATACCGGTAGCGATTACCGCGCAAACAGCAATTTATACACAAAATAGGGTTTGATTGATTGACAGCAGAAGGCGCCTCTTATATAAAGGGCGCCTTTTTTTATTGGAAAATTAGCAATGTGTTTTATTTTGCATCGTTAAACTCTGCGCTCTGTTAATGGTCAATAAACCACCATGATTATAAAAAATCTATTCGCCCTTTTAACAGGTTTACTTTTGGTACACGTAGTACAAGCTCAGGATTTTTCTAAGGTAAATGCCTGGCTTAATGACAATACAGGCCTTATGGGTGGCCGTAGTGTACTAATGATTTATAAGGATGGTAAAATGGTTTATGCTAACGCGGTAAACAAAATGAACCTGCGGCAAAAAATGATGAGTAAAATGGTTGCAAAGCGTATGAAAAGAGAAGAGGCTACTGAAGATTACTCCACTACCACCCGCACATCAATAGCCAGTTGCAGCAAATGGCTTAGCGCTGCCCTTGTAATGACTTTTGTTGACGAAGGCAAACTGCGCTTAACCGATACTGTTGGTAAATACCTGCCCGTACTTACACAATATGGTAAGGGAAATATTACCATTGATGAATGCTTAAGCCATCGCACAGCTATAAAAGAACCAACGCTTAAAGAAAGCCTGGAAGGCATGCGTGGTTTAACAAGTATGGACGAAGCCATAGAAAAAATTGCACAAATGCCTATGGAGGGCCAGCCCGGTAAAGTGTTTCATTACAGTAATGCGGGGCTGCAAATTGCAGGAGCTGTTGTTGAAAAAATAAGCGGCAAAAGTTTTGAAGCCCTCTTTGCCGAACGAATAACACAACCTTTGGGAATGATAAATACAGATTTTGGTAAAGGCCGGGTAGCGTTGCCTGCGGGTGGTGCGCTTAGCATGCCGGAAGACTATATGAAGTTTCTGGTAATGATATTAAATAAGGGCATATACAATGGCAAAAGAGTTTTAAGTGAAAACAGCATCGCCGAAATGGAAATTGACCGGGTTACACAAGACGTAACTGTTGCTTATTCCCCTGCTGAAGCTGGTGACCTTGGCTACGGGTATGGCGAGTGGGTATGGGACAATGCAACCATTGGCAATTTAAGCAAAGCAGTTACAAGCCCGGGATTGTTTGGCTCTTTTCCATGGGTTGATAATGAAAAGCATTACTGCGCTTTTTTAATGACGTTTTACCTGGAAAATAAAGGGCGCAACCAGCGGTACAAAACCTTAAAAGGGCTTGTGGAAGAAGCTTTGCAATAACAGCAGGTCAATCTTTCAGTAGGTCTATAACATTAACTTCAAGGGCATTACTTATTTTTTGCAATGTTAAAAGAGTAACATTTGTTTTGCCCGACTCAATTCTTGACATGCTTGCTTTTTCAAAGTTGCACATGATCGCAAGGTCGTTTTGCGACAATTTTTTTGCCGTGCGCACCTTTCTAATTTTGGCGCCCACCTTGGTAAGTAGTTGTTCACTCATAAATACGGAATATGTAAATATCAGCAACTAAAACTTAATAAAGGTTGTCATATATTACATTATGTGTATGATTTTCATCATGTTATTGCTAAAATATATTACTTATGCGGCCAAAATTATAGACAGGTGAAGAAAAATTTTAATGCGTTCATATTTGCATAATAAAATTATTGCATACGTTTCTTGTACAGGCTGTAAAAAAAGGGAAAAAGCAAAAAGTTAGGATGCCGGTGGAGAGGTTGGCAACGTTTCAACTTTCTTTTCAGGCTGCGCCGCTAAAGACGCCTTGCTTTCCAGTTCTACGCTTTGTATAAACACTGCATAATCGTTAGGGTATATATGCCGGTCTTTATATGATGCGTATTCTTTGGTAAAAGCCGCACCAAAATAAAGTATTATTGAAGAGTAGTAAACCCACAGCAAAATGATGATAATGGAACCTGCTGCCCCATAAGAACTGTCAACCCTTGCTTTCTTCATGTAAAATGTTATTAAAAATTTGCCCAGCATAAACAGCAGGGCAGTAGTTATAGCGCCTGCGCGAACATCCTTCCATTGAATTTTAGCATCGGGCAGCACTTTAAATATAAACCCAAACAAAAAGCTGATAACTAAAAAGGTAAGGCTAATATTAATAACATATGCCAGGGTAACCGCTATGCCGGGAAAAAGGTGCACAAGCCTTGCGGAAAATGCATCCATTATAGTGTTAATAAAAAGCGATACCAGCAAAATAAACCCCAGGCTGATAAGCATGGAAAAACTTACTAACCGGTTAATAACCAGTTTTAAAAGACCGGTTTTTGGCTTTGATTTTAGTTGCCATATGAAGTTAATTGAATCCTGTATTTGTGTAAAAATTCCGGTGGCTGCCAATAATAGCGATACTATGCCAATTACTGAAGCCATTACACTCGCTTTGGAAAGGGTGGCATTTTTTATAATTTCCTGAAGCTGAGCAGCAGCGCCATCACCCACAAACGATTTTATTTCGTAAAACATTTGGCCTTCAATTGCGTCCCTGCCTAAAAAAAGCCCGCATACCCAAATAATGATGATGAGCATTGGGGCCAGCGCAAAAATGGTATAGTAAGCCAGCGCGGCGCTAAGCGTGGTGATTTTATAGGTTGAAAAATCGCTAAAGATACATTTTAGCATACCCCAAATACCCTTAAACGTTGTTTTATTGCTCATAGCCTGCTACTGTGGTTTATTATAACGCAATTATAGTGGCAACAGTTGTGCCAGTGTTTTTTAGCTTAAGTTAAACAAAAGTGGGCTAAATTTGCCTTTTTTTGACATAAGCAGGTGGCAAAAAGCAAATTTTCTTATTGTTTATACCGTATTTGCCCTTACCTTTGCCATCCAAAATTTTATAAACAATACGGCAAAATCCGTATTACCTCAATTAAAATATATGAAAGAAGGTATCCATCCAAAAGCTTACAAATTTGTAGTGTTTAAAGACATGAGTAACGGTTACCAGTTTTTGGGCCGCTCAACTGCAGGTTCAAAAGAAACAGTTAAATGGGAAGACGGCAACGAGTATCCGTTGATAAAGCTGGAAATATCGAACACCTCGCACCCTTTCTATACCGGTAAAAACATGCTGGTTGATACTGCAGGGCGTATTGATAAATTCAACAAACGTTACGCAAAAAAATAAACGTTCTTACAGAATGAATATCAAAATCCCTCCGACAGTATAAAATCCTTTCGGGGGGATTTTGTTTTTAACCATCCAAACTAACCCGTTTTTTAATATATAAAGCAACTAAGGTAAATGAGCCAGGCAACAAGCTACCCCAAAGAGAAAATAAATATTCTTTTTTTAGAGAACATAAGCGATAAGGCCGTACAACAGTTTAAGCAAAACGGTTACGTAAACGTAAAAAAACTTAGCGGCGCTGTTAGTGAGGAACAACTTATAGAAGAAATAAAGAATGTGCACCTGCTTGGCATACGCAGTAAAACACAGGTAACTGAAAAAGTATTGGATGCAGCTGAAAAATTGCAGGCGATAGGTTGTTTTTGCATAGGCGTAAACCAGGTGAATCTTAAAGCGGCTACTAAAAGAGGCGTGGTAGTATTTAATGCACCTTACAGCAATACAAGAAGCGTGGCAGAATTGGTTATAGGTCTTTCAATTATGCTTATACGTCGCATACCCGATAAAAACAAGGCCGCCCACGAAGGCGTTTGGATGAAAGAAGCCAAAGGCAGCTTTGAACTTAGAGGTAAAACACTGGGCCTGGTAGGGTACGGTAACATAGGCAGCCAGGTAAGTGTACTGGCCGAAGGGCTCGGCATGAAGGTGTTGTTTTATGATACAGAAACCAAACTGCCGCTGGGTAATGCAAATTCCTGCGATTCATTACAGGAACTGACAGAAAGATCAGACATTATATCTCTGCATGTGCCCGAAACAAGGCAAACAAAAAACCTTATTAATGACGAAATTTTAAGCCATTGTAAAAAAGGTGCAATAGTTATTAACTATGCAAGGGGAGAAGTGGTTGATCTTGATGCGCTGGCTAAACACTTAAAAGATGGGCACCTGGGTGGCGCGGCAGTTGACGTATACCCATGGGAGCCAGAAAAGAATGGAGACCGCTTTACAACGCCTTTACAGGGTTTGTCAAACGTAATACTTACACCGCACATTGGTGGCTCAACAGAAGAGGCGCAGGAAAATATTGGGGAAGATGTTAGCAATAAATTATTTCAATACCTTGAAAAAGGTATAACCAACGGCTCACATACCGTGCCTGCCATTGGCTTGCCACCAGTTGAAGGCGCACACCGTATTTTGCATATACATAACAACGTGCCCGGTGTGTTGGGCGCCATAAATACCACCCTTTCAGCACATAATATAAACATTGTGGGGCAATACCTTAAAACCAATGATGATATTGGTTATGTAGTGCTTGATGTTGATAAAAAACTTTCAAAGCAGGCGCTTGAATTGCTGAAAGATGTAAAGGCTACTATAAAAATAAGGCTGCTGTATTAACAGATTTCAGGTCAAGGATCTCAGCAAATCTTAATTTTTTAGGGATATATAGATAAATAAACGTGGCATCAATTCTGGAATAAATCTGCAATCCTAAAAGATGTTTTATTTCAAAATGTCGTAGGCCACCGTAATGCCGTACCAAAGGCTGCCATCGTATATCCAGCGTTTCGCAATTTTTTGGTCAAACAAATGGTCGGTTCCAACTGATAAGCCAAGGCTTAGGTTATTAAAACCGAACAGCAATATGGCGCCATAACTTATACAGGGCTGCGTTTTTTCGTAAGGGTACAGGTACCGGGTGGTTATTGGTTTAACATTGGTTCGGCCAAAACTAACAAAACCCGAACCTGCCAGCGAAAGGCGGCTTATTTTTTTACCGTCTTCAAAAGGGTGGGCCTTATAACTGCCCCAGGTTCTTTTCAATCCAAGTGCCACCCCTATATTTAGCTCTGCGAGCGCCTGCAGGCTAAGCGAGTCTTTAAGCCTGGCTTTTGTATAAGCCGGCCGCACTTTAAGCGGCGTGGTTACCAGTTGAAACACTATATTATTCTCCGTATATTTCAACCTTTGTGGGGTTGCAAAAAGATGGTTGCTGTTTGAATCTTCGGCGGCAGGGTAATTGTTTTCGGGGAAATAATACTTGCCCGTTGCTGCAAGGGCTATATACCTTGCATTTGCTGTAAAGCCGGTTTCAACTATGGTGGGTAATATAAATTTCTTGCTGCCTGTAGAGTCTTTTTTGTTAATAAGCAGCGCGTCGCTTGTGTCGGTAATTATCACCCTTATTTTATTATTGCCGGTGCTATATGCTTTTATTTGCTGTTTATTATTGCTAATGGGTTCGGTTTTAAATACCAACTGGTTTTTGGCAAGAAATTTTTGGTTAATGCAACTGCAAAACGCTACGGCAACAAGTATACATAAATGCAGCGTTTTCATTAATTGTTTTTTATTGAGTTTACTGTTAAGTTTAGTTTTTGCAGTGAACACTGCTGCAAACTAAGAAAAAGAGCGTATTACCCACCACCGTGCCAAAACACAAAATAGAAGCTTTTCACAGTGTTATACTGTGATATATTACGCTCGCTACAATCGTATGCTGGGGGGTGGCAGATGGTTTTCTTAGAGCAACAATATTTCCCGTGGGCTGTAAAATACTACATTTTTTTAAGCTGAACCTTAAATTATATTAGTTTTTTGTTACTTGTGCCTGCAGCCTCATATTAAAATTTTTTTACAATACCCTGTAACATTTGTACCAGCTTGGCCGTATGATATAAAAACAGTTTATGAAAAAAATAGTAACCCTTGTTGCCTGCACCCTTTTTGGCATAGCGTGTATTGCACAAAACACAGTTGTAAACGATAAAAATGCGGAGATCAGGAATGTTACCGGTTTTCACGGCGTAAAGGTTTCCGGTGGAATTGATCTTTATATAAACCAGGGTTCTGCCGAGGGTGTTGCAGTATCGGCAAACGAAGTAAAATATCGAAATAACATTAAAACAGAGGTAGAAAACGGCATACTTAAAATATATTATGATGGCGGCATGGGCATACATGTAAACTTTGGTGGCGCGCGTAACATGAAGGCCTATGTAACTATTAAAGATATTAGCGAACTGCAGGCAAGTGGTGGCAGTGATATTTATGTTGATGGCAGCCTGCAATCTGCCGGCCTTGACCTGCACCTTACGGGTGGCAGCGACTTTCACGGGCAGGTTGATGCGGCTTCGTTTACAGTTAGGCAAAGCGGCGGCAGCGATGTAAAGGTTTCAGGTAAGGCCGGCAGTATATCTGTTGATGCCAGTGGCGGCAGCGATTTTGTGGGTTACGACCTTGTTAGCGACAACTGCAATATTGAAGCCAGCGGTGGCAGCGATGTATATATAACTGTAAATAAAGAAATGAACGTAAAGGCCAGCGGCGGCAGTGACGTATCGTATAAAGGTACTGGTGTAATAAAAAACTATAGTACCAGCGGCAGCAGCGATGTACATAAAAAAAGCTAGAACCCCCAACCCCTAAAGGGACCTATAAGCTGAATTTGTTTGTATAACTCGGTTACATTTTACATTTAAGAACTACAATATGAGAAAGATAGGTGTTGCTATTTTGTTTGCTGTATTTTCAGCCACGGCCATTGCCCAAAATAATACAATTGTAAACGATAAAGATGCTGAAGTGCGCACGGTTAGTGGGTTTCACGCCGTTGAAGTATCGCATGGTATTGACCTGTATATTTCACAGGGCTCAACAGAAGGTGTGGCTATTTCTGCCACTAATGCAAAATACCGCAGTAATATAAAAACGGTTGTTACAAACGGTGTACTTAAAATTTATTATGACGATGCAGGCACACATGTGCATGTAAACTTTGATGATCGCAAGCTGATTGCCTACGTAACGGTAAAAAATATTGATGACTTACAGGCCAGCGGCGGCAGCGATGTGTACATAAAAGGTAGTATCCAATCGCAAAACTTAACGGTTGGTTTATCCGGTGGCAGTGACCTTAATGGGCAACTGCAGGCTACTAACCTTAAAATGCAACTGGATGGTGGCAGCGATGCAAAAGTTGCCGGTAAAGCAGGCTCGCTTACTGTAACTGCAAGCGGCGGCAGCGATTTTAAAGGTTACGATCTTGTTACCGGCAACTGCAACGCAAACGCCAATGGCGGCAGCGATGTATATATAACAGTGAATGGCGAATTAAATGCGACAGCCAGCGGCGGTAGTGACGTTTATTACAAGGGGTCCGGCGTTATTAAAACATCAAACGCCAGTGGCGGTAGTGATGTGAAGAAAAGAGGATAAAGCAAGTTTGTAGTGTTGATCGGAACAAATGAAAAACGGTTTAAGGTTTGTAGTTGAAGATTGGTTTGGGCAATATATAAAGAAAGCCCTGCAGCATTGCGGGGCTTTGTTATGTTTGAGGCATATAGCTTGTATTTTAAATTATTTGTTTCAGCTATAAAAAACGCTAATATCTTACCAGCACAATAAACCTTTAAATTAACATGACATGACTTGCCGATACTGTGCTACACAAATACCTAACGATGCAAAATATTGTACCAATTGTGGCAGAAGTGTAACATTTATTGCGCCTGCTGCAAGTGCAACCGCCAGCAGCCAACCAGGCAAAGACCTGATTTTTGTGGTAATTTTATTGGCGTGGGATTATTTTTCCCGTGTGTTGTTTACGATTGCTAATAATATTATTGTTCCTGCAATGCGGAAAAACGATACAGGTTTTGACCATATAAATACTATGTACAGGATATTATCTGGAGCAACAGCAGGCATTGCCGTTATATTAACTACAATATTTGCTGTATTGGCTAAAAGCACTTTGACAAGAGTACTGCTTATCGTTTTTGGTTTTATACATTTAGTATTGACAGTGATTTATTATACTTCCGCATTTTAATTAGGTTGAGTGCCTGGAAAAATACAAATACAACAAAAAATTTGCTCGTATCAAACCATCGCTTATTTTTGCGGCATGAAAATAACAATGCATATACATCACCACCATCATTTCCTGCAAAACAGGTAAGCCGGTGTTGTGTGTGCATACACGTATAAAACTTTGGGGCTTACTTAACGGTAAGCCCTTTTTATTTTTAATGCAATAACTATATGAAGCTAAAAATAGCGGTTCAAAAATCAGGCAGGTTACATGATGATTCAATACGCATGCTTAAAGAATGCGGTATTGATATTAGCAACGGTGTAAACAAGCTAAAAAGCGAGGCCAGTAATTTTCCACTTGAGGTATTTTTTTTAAGGGATGATGATATTCCCCAATATGTTGAAGATGCTGTTGCTGATATCGGCTTTGTAGGGGAGAATGTAGTGTATGAAAAGAAAAAAAATGTTGATGTGGTAGAAAAGCTTGGTTTCGGCAGGTGCCGCCTGTCAATTGCAATAAAGCGTGGTGACGATTATGAAGATGAGCGTTTTTTGCAGGGCAAACGTATTGCCACAAGCTACCCCGTTTTGGTACAGGATTTTTTAGATAGAAAAGGTATTACTGCCGAAATACATGAAATTAGCGGAAGTGTTGAAATAGCGCCCGGTATTGGGCTGGCCGAGGCCATCTGCGATTTGGTAAGCAGTGGCTCAACGCTGTTTATGAACGGTCTTAAAGAAACAGAAACGATTTTGCAATCGCAGGCTGTGTTAATTAAAAACAAACAGCTTGCAGCACCTTTGCAGGATATATTAAACAGCCTGCTGTTCAGGATACAATCGGTAAAAAAGGCTAAGAACAACAAGTACATTTTGCTTAATGCGCCAAACAACAAGCTTGACGAAATAATAGGCCTGCTGCCGGGCATGAAGAGCCCGACAGTACTACCATTGGCAGAACAGGGATGGAGCAGCGTGCACAGCGTATTAAGCGAGGCAGAGTTTTGGCACATTATTGAAAAACTGAAGAATGCCGGCGCGCAAGGTATATTGGTAGTGCCGATAGAGAAAATGATTATGTGATGACTGGTTTAGTTTTCAAGTTGCAACCATTGCAGATTGTAGATTGCGGATTTTAGATTGTCTGAACGAAGATTTGGCAGGATTTAAGGGATGGCAAGGATTCGCTTTGCGAATATAGAGTAGAAAAAAAATAATTGTCTTCCATCCCCGAAGGGGATGAATATGATTAGCCCCTGATGAAATCCGGGGAAAGGAATGAATAAATTAATAGAACCCTGAAGGGGTTCAATGTGGTATCAGCAACGAAAACAAAATTATTCATACGGCTTAAAATCTCCATCTGGGGATAGGGGCTTAATACTCTTAAGGGGGTTATTCTTATGAATGTATATAAATATCCTTCACAATCTTCATGGCAACAAATAACTAAGCGCCCTGTTATTGACACGCTTGTTTTACAAAATAAGGTACGTGCAGTACTTGATGATGTAAAGCAAAACGGCGATGCAGCCTTGCGAAAATATACCGCACAATTTGAGGGCCTTCAACTGGGTGATATTGTTGTAAGTATAGCAGAAGTAGAAGCTGCAGCCGGGTTACTTTCAACTGAACTAAAACAAGCCATTGAAACGGCCGCTGGCAACATAAAAACCTTTCACGCAAAACAAGTACAGCAACCGGAAATAATTGAAACCATGCCAGGTGTACAATGCTGGCGTAAAAGTGTAGGTATAGAAAAAGTTGGTATATATATTCCGGGTGGTACCGCTCCGTTGTTTTCTACGGTATTAATGCTGGCAATACCAGCGGCTATTGCGGGTTGCAGGCAGGTAGTGTTGTGTACACCCGCACAAAAAAATGGCAATGTGCACCCGGCGGTATTATATGCAGCACAGTTATGTGGTGTTACGAAAATATTTAAAGTTGGCGGCGCGCAGGCTATTGCGGCTATGGCTTATGGTACAGTAACCGTACCGCAAGTGTATAAAATATTCGGGCCTGGTAACCAGTACGTTACCTGTGCCAAACAGTTAGTGCAGATGGAAGGCACTGCCATTGATATGCCCGCCGGCCCCAGCGAGGTATGCGTACTGGCTGATGAAACAGCGGATGCGGCTTTTGTTGCAGCTGACCTGTTATCGCAGGCAGAACACGGTACTGACAGCCAGGTATTGCTTGTTACAACTAATGAGGGGCTTGCGGAAAAAGTACAGGCCCAATTAGCAACGCAACTAAATGCCCTGCCACGAAAAGATATTGCTGAAGGCGCCTTGAATAACAGTACGGTTGTTGTTTTAAATAATTTGGATGATGCAGTTGAACTGGTAAACGAATATGCTGCCGAGCATTTAATTATAGCCTGCAAAAATGATGATGTTATAGCAGAACGCATTACTAATGCGGGTTCGATATTTTTGGGTAATTATTCGCCGGAAAGTGTGGGCGACTATGCCAGTGGTACCAACCATACCCTGCCAACCAACGGCTTCGCCAAAACATACAGTGGTGTTAGCGTTGACAGCTTTGTAAAGAAAATAACTTATCAAAAACTTAGCAGGCAGGGGTTGCAGAATATTGGAAAAACTGTTGAAACTTTGGCAGAAGCAGAAGGGCTTTTGGCGCATAGAAACGCAGTTTCTGTAAGGCTGAAATAATTGCAAATTCGCGATTGCAGATTTATTTGCCACGCGCCTTTAGTTCGGGGATGTGGAACAAGTTTTTATTGATGGGCTTTAGCCCAATAGATCATTGGTAAATGAGGAAAACACTCAATATTCAATGCTCAACACTCAATGTTCAAATGAAATGCCCAGGGATGATAAACTTGTCCCGCGTCTTTAGGGCAGGGACGAAGATAGGCTTTGTATTGATGGGTTTTAGCCCAATACATAATTTGATGGTTAGTGTTTTAGCTCCATAGGAGCGGAACGTTAGTAGAAAGAAATAAAGAACATATTTTGTTTTGAGCCCCGTAGGGGCGGCCTGTAAATATTTATGAAGTGAAAGTTAACCACAAAGTAAATACAGAGCAGAGAACACGGAGTTGAATAAAGGAACTATACTAAATGCTGATTAATAACTGGATGCCGAAGGGTGTGACACAAGGAACGCTTAATAGCATTACAACAGCCCGGTACAAAAAAAGAAAGAATAGAATAAACAGGAACAATAAAACCGCATCGTTATTCACGTTTCACGATTCACGATTCACGATTCACGAAACACGAAACACGATGCAAAAAAATAAACAACCTACATGTTTAACCTGGACAAATTAATACGAGAGAACATTAAAAAACTTGTGCCTTACTCATCGGCTCGCGACGAGTTTAGCGGCGACGCAAAGGTGTTTTTGGACGCGAATGAAAATAGCTTTGGCAGCCCGCTGCCCAAATGGTACAATCGCTACCCGGACCCGCACCAGCACAAGCTAAAAGAAGAAGTAAGCAAAATAAAAGGCATTGAGACTGAACATATATTTTTAGGTAATGGCAGTGATGAGTGTATTGACCTGCTGTTCAGGTGCTTTTGCGAGCCGGGTAGGGATAATGTAATTATTTGTCCGCCTACGTATGGTATGTACGAGGTTAGCGCTAACATTAACGATATTGCCATAAAAAAAGCGCCGCTTCTGGACAGTTTTCAGCTTGACCTTATACACCTTGAAAACCTGGTTGATGCCAACACAAAAATAATTTGGCTGTGCAGCCCCAACAACCCCACCGGTAATTTGTTAAACAGGGAAGATGTTGAAGCTGTGCTGAACAATTTTAATGGTATTGTGGTAATTGATGAGGCGTATATAAATTTTAGCCGTCAAAAAAGCTTTGTACAGGAACTTACGGAGTATCCCAACCTGGTGGTAATGCAAACATTCAGCAAGGCTTGGGGGCTTGCAGGTTTAAGGCTGGGTATGGCATTTGCATCAACAGCCATTATTGAAATAATGAACAGGGTTAAACCGCCTTATAATATTAGCCAGGCCACGCAGGAAATTGCATTGCAGGCAGTGGAAAATGTGGGGCAAGTTAATGATATGATTGTTGAACTGGTTGACATGCGCAATGCCCTTGCAGAAGTATTAACAGATATGCCGGGCGTTGAAAAAGTGTACCCCAGCGATGCCAACTTTTTATTGGTAAAAATTAACGATGCGCGCCACGTGTATGAGTTTTTATTAACAAAGGCCATTGTGGTGCGTGACCGCAGCAAGGTAAAGCTGTGTGAGGATTGTTTAAGAATAACCGTTGGTACAGAAAAAGAAAATACAGACCTTGTGGATGCATTGGGTGAGTGGGCGCAATTACAAATGCAAACAGCGTAACTTTCCAATCTATAAATATTAACACGTATGAAAAAGACTTTTTTAAAAATTGCTTTTCCGCTGGCAATGTTATTGGCTGCCAATACATTATTTGTTGGTTGCGGTAACGGGTCGCATAACCCATCTGCTGCGGGCGATTCAACTGGTACTGCAACACCTGTTGCCGGCGATACCGGTAATGCAGGCCTTAAATTACCTCAAGGTTTTTCAGCGCTGGTAGTTGCTGACAGTTTTAAAGGTGTTCGCCATATTGCCGTTACCAAAGAAGGTGACCTGTATGTAAAACTTGCCAACCTTAAAGATGGTAAAGGCATTTACTGGCTGCATCCCGGCAGTAATGGCAAAGTTGCCGCAGCTGATATGCAGGGCTTTGGCAATTATACGGGCACAGGTATGAGTATTAAAGATGGCTACCTGTATGCCAGCAGTGACGAAGAAGTTTTTCGTTATAAATTAGGCGCAGGCGACAAAGTGGAGAATGGCGATGCACCTGAAAAAATTGTTACAGGCCTGCTAAGCCGAAACGAGCATGAAGCAAAAGCTATAACCCTTGATAACAGTGGCAACCTGTATGTTAACATTGGCGCGTACAGCAATGCTTGCCAGGAAAAAGACCGCACCAAAGGATCGCCCGGTATGAAGCCCTGCCCAATATTAGATTCTGCCGGCGGCATATGGCAGTTTAGCGCCAGTAAGCCTAACCAAACTTATGGCACAGGTGTACGTTATGCTACCGGCCTGCGCAATGTTGTTGGCCTTGACTGGAATACCGATGTAAACAGCCTGTTTGTAATGCAGCATGGCCGCGACCAGTTGCACGAACTGTTCCCTGCTATTTGGGATGATAAGCAAAGCGCTGAATTACCTGCTGAGTGTATGTACCAGGTGCAAAAAGGTACAGACTGCGGATGGCCTTATATTTACTACGACTGGCAGACAAAGAAAAAAATGCTGAACCCAGAATATGGCGGAGACGGCAAAAAAACAGCCGGTGAAAAAGCGGCTGACCCCGTAATAGCATTTCCCGGCCATATGGCGCCTGACGGGTTGTTGTTTTATAAAGGCAGCCAGTTTCCTGAAAAATATAAGCATGGCGCTTTTATAGCATTTCACGGGTCATGGAACCGAAGCCCCGAGCCGCAAAAAGGTTTTTTTGTAGTGTTTGTGCCGTTTAAAGATGGCAAACCAAGTGGCGATTGGGAAGTGTTTGCAGATGGTTTCTCCGGGTTGACCAATGTTGTCTCGCCAAACGATGCAAAGCACCGCCCTTGCGGCCTTGCTGAAGCACCTGATGGCAGCCTGTATGTAAGTGACGACCAGGGCGGAAGCATTTACAGGATTGTATATGGAAAATAGGTTGGACCACAATCCGCCACGGGGGACAAGTTTTGGAAGGATTTTAAGGATTCGGAAAATAGTATAGAATTTCCAGATTAAATAATAGGAGAAGCAGAAGAGCAGAAGGCGCGTGAGCGCCTTTTGTAGTTTAATGTGTATTTTATACTAAACCGCTATCAAGATATTTAATTTATCCAATAGAAATTGCATAAAGATTTCATTTTGCTGTTTTCGTTTGCAATTTCTTTAAGAGCCTTTTCAAGATGGTCTTCCATGTGTTCTATTGTAT
>Ga0265327_10000507_pt1 | contig 67598 bp, 79 predicted proteins | sample 41621metaG_FD_202089 | JGI IMG/M metagenome (GOLD analysis project Ga0265327, IMG submission 202089) | Rhizosphere microbial communities from Carex aquatilis grown in University of Washington, Seatle, WA, United States - 4-16-21 metaG | ecosystem: Host-associated > Plants > Roots > Rhizosphere...
TTAGCATCTGTTGGCAACCCAAGATTTTGTAAATAAGCAGTTGTACTAAAAGCACCAACTTGATTAATAGTAGTTCCAATACCTCCTGCCGTTCCTGCTATAGAGTAAATTATTTCACCTGTATCTGGATCATAATTTGCTGTAACATTACTTGAGTATACTGTTGGACCTGACTTGCTTGCTGTGTTTGTTGTATTATTGTATTGAAGAGCTGAAGAATTAGTTTGAGCTATTCCACCATTAAACCCATAGTCAACAATATCTTCAGCATATTGTACAGAATTTTCTTGGCTGGTAATTGTGAAATTAAAAGTTACATCATATACATAAGGAGAGTGCGAAGGAAGTGTTGGAGCGTATCCACCGCCTCTTGTGCTAGTTAGAGCGGCCGGAATATACCATGGACCTTGAAAATCTATACTTACATTAGTTGTAATACATCGTAATTGTTTCCATTGTCCAATAGACAGTATTACAGGTGATGGCATGAAATGATTTTTTGATGGGGTTACTAAAGCAAATAATTGTTTTTCTAAATCAAGATTTTGACTCATAGAGGCACTACTATCAGCAAAAAATCTTCCGGTCAAAGAAAAAGAAATAGCACCTGATGAAGCATATATTTGAATTGGTTCTGGTCTGCCAAAAAATTCTTTAGGATTCCAAGAAGCTCCTTTTGTAAACACTATGTTATCTGGAGTAGATTGAAACACTATATACAATGGGGATTTACCATTATTTCCAAGGTTAAACTCTGTCTGTATAACAACTGGTATGAACTTACTTCCTATATTAAAATTAGCATTGTTTATAACTTTGTCATCAATTTTAGTAGATTTTCCGCTTTTAATAAAATCAATAACACCATTAATTAGTGTTGCTGTACTGCCATTAACTACACCATGTCTACCTAAAAAAGTACCTAATTGAAAATCAGCTATTTGTCTAACATCTGTTTTAAATCCTGGCGGTAGTGCTCCTAAAACTCCCTGTGTTAGTCCTGGAACTACTCCGCCGCCGAGCAGCGATTGATCTTTTTGATTGGCCGCTGTTAAATTAGCATAATAATCTTTAGTTTGTCTAGTTATAATATCTGCTGGTGAAGTTGTAGCATTACCATTAGAAGATGTTACGGTGCTTATGCTTGTTGGTATGGTAGAAACAGCAGTCATTTGTGAAACAGTGTCTGGTAACATCATATCTTCGTATCCTTACACATTTAATTCAAAAAAACAAAAGAGCCTGTCTTTTGAACAGGCTCCTCTGATAATTGGATTAGGTGTTAAACAGTAGAAGTTGAAGTAGTAGAAGTAACACCAACTTGAGGCAATATGGTGAAGGTTTCTATAATTATTTCAGCTGTCTTTGTTGGAACTATACTAATCTTCATAGCTAACTGATTATTATTCAGTACTGCTGCGGTATTAACATTTGGGCCAACATCAATTGTATAACTCTGAATAGCACCTAGTTTTTGCTGGGCTTTTAAAAGACCGTCAGCAACTTGTTGAAGTCTATAAGCTGTTGTCATATCTCCAGGCTCAAACTCAAATACCTTGGAGGCTGTAGCAATAACTTTACGTAAACTTAATAGAAGTCTGCGAACATTTACACGATCAAGAGCTGTTGTGGTAGTCTGTAAAGTATACTGACCACGGATATAGATGCCGTACCCAGGCTCATTGTGGATAGGATTAATGTGAGCTAAGGATAACGCATCACGATCACCCTGAGAAAGTAACCGTTCTGTTGCTAAAGCATCTGTCAACATTCCACGATTGACCCCAGCAGGAGCATAATATACATCTGCCACTGAATCATTGTAAGCATATTGAGCAACTACTTGACCAGATGGAGGAACAAATACATTCTTCTTATTAACTGAATCAGCTATCTGAATCCAAGGATAATACATTGCACCGTAAGAACTGTTAATGTTAGCAATGTTATTTCTGTAGGCTACAGCTGATTGAACATTTAAACCAAAAGGAGGATCTATGATTGACATAGCATCTCCACGACCCTGACAAATAGTTATCATGGCGGTAGAAACAATTGGATCAGCTGACCATCCTGGGGCAAGTAATAAATTAATATCAATTGCTTCAGCATTGGCAAAAGAGTATAGTCCAGTATTAACACCATTTCCAACTATATCATAAGAAGATACTGATGAGCCTAACGAACCACCAAACATAGTGTTGAATAATGTTTTATTAAATCCAGTAGGTGATGAAACATATTTCGTTCCAGCTGAAATACCTGAATTGGTTTCTGAGAGTAAAAATACTGGTGAGAAGTTTAAATAATCACTATTTGAGGTAGCTAATGTTACAGCTCCAGTTATCATATTAAGAGCATCAACTGTAGTATAATCTATTTTCATAACAGCTATACGAGATGACGCAGTTAACTGTGACTGGATACTCTCAATTGTTCCTTGATACTGTTCTATTAAATTAAAATCTACTAATCTTTGTGAGGTAGATAATACACTTATTGAAGAGTTTCGTTGATAGAAACTTAATGTATAATTCTGAACGTCTGAGGCTGTCTGGTCTGTTATATTCATACTTAATACAATAGAAGTATTAGATAGATCTGCCTCGCCTAAACTTGTAAACTTAAGAACTGTTGGGACATATGAGGTTCCAGCTTTAACTGTATTCCAGGTAGGTCTGTATAATCCTACATTAAATGTTCCAGTTAATACCTGATCAGAAGTTGTTAAAGTGGCATTAGGAGTTACAGATTGGGCTGAGTAAAGGAAAGTTCCCTTAATACCCGCAACTAGTGCTGAAAGCCTAATTTGAATAATATTACCATTAGAATCTAAATTAGTGTCTACAGCACTGAATCCTTTTGAATTTCCATTAACATCTAATGAACCAATTCCATATAAAGTTGAGCCTGGAAGAAGAACACGACAAGCATTATAGAAAGCTAAAGAATTAGGAGAACCGCTCGCTGGTGCAGACACTTGATTAACAAGCGACAAAGCTTCAGATAAAATGGCATTTAGAATAGATAAAGTGTTAGCATTATTACCAGCAATAGTTGGATCGTATATCGGTAATAAAATACTATATGAAGTAGGGGAGCCACCACCGACTACAGCAAGTAATGATTCTAAATCAGTTAATCCAAATGTTCCAGCATTTATTTTAGAAAGAATCGTAGCGCCACTTGTGCTGTCATACACTAAATTAATAGGCAGTCCTGTTGAAGTTACTCCAAGAGTCATTATAGCAGTATTATTAGTTGGTGGTGTCCAAGCTGATGGCTGCTGTAGTGCTATAGAACCAGAGGCCATTGCTGCTACTGGTGAATTAGTAGTAGAAAATGCTGATAATGGCAAAGTTACTTGTGGAAGGGTTGGGGTAGTTCCTACAGTGCTTACCCCAGTTATACTAGCAACAGTTCCCTTACCTGGACCAGTGAGAATAGTAAAAGGAGCGCCAAGAGCTGGGGAATTACTAGAAACAGACGCAAGAGATAGGAAATCTGAACCTAGTTTACCAACAGATACGGCGGCGTTTGTAGTATCTGTTGGATCAAATCCTGGAAGAACCGTTTCAGCATCCAACACAATAGTTTTAGCCACTGTAGTAACTGTTGGAAGATCTGTTAAAGTCAGTGTAACAGTTGAAGCTGTTTGACTGGCTAATGACCAAGCGCCCTGATATTGTGTATAATTAGACGGCAAGAACATAGAGGCTGCAGCAAATTTAGCGTCACTTGCTGTTACTCTTGTTACCCATAACATATTTCCCTGTTCAAGATATGACATAGCGGCATATCCTAAATAGTGCTGTGGATTAACATTGCCAAAAGTATTAACAAAATCATTTTGCGTAGTAATAAGTATTGGTGTATTAGTTGGACCAGAATCAGCAGTTCCAACCATACCAACAATAGTAGATGATAAGTTTGAAATATATGCAGAGAGATCTTGTTCAACAGCGTAAACACCAGCGGAGATGAAATTAGTCATGAGTTAAAATCCTTTATAACCGATATTACGAAAGTGTTACTTGTGCTTCATCTATAAGTAAAGTTAAAGTTACTTCCTGGTTGCCTTTACCATCTTCCCACGATAAATCTTTACGCTTTAGATCTTTAGGCCAAGCACCTACTAATACCCAAGATTCAACAACTGAGTGATCTGGGCCATATATTAGTAGAGTAAGATTTTTCTTGTATGAAGAAGCGAATCCCATTAAAGAAGTATTTATGTTATAAACCTGTGTCCACCAAGCTTCAATAGAGTTGGCAGCAGCATTGTCCACCATATCATAAAATGTAACAGTAATATCGCTGTATGTAATTTTAGACCCAGCTACTTTGTAGTAAGTGTGCATTCTATGAATATCTACTTGGTCTACATTCATACTAGGCATTGTTACAGATTTACAAGTTAGCCGAAGATTGTCGTCAAGTAATATCTCATACCTATTAAGTCTCTTGGGTTCTTGAGTGTTATCTGTCCACCCCATTAATTGTGCCATTGTAAAAGTTCCTTCAAAAAATTGAGTTTATATAACATTCTATATACTACATCTACAAATTAATTACACTGTTATTTTCTTTCGTTTATTTTCTTCTTGTTTCTTTTTATTTGGTATCACACGCTCTCTATAAACAGATTCTCGTCTGTTCTTTATATAAGTGTGTAGTGGTTTAATCTTCTTTTTCATATTACTTTGTTTCAGTTGTTTCTTCTTTTGTGGTTTCTTCAGGAGGTTCTTTCCCAGACCATTTGGCCCATATAATTCTTACTACTTCTTTGATAGAAGCCACTGAATAGCCACCTATAACTAAATAAAAAAGATAGTCAGTCAGTTGCTTGATATACGTAAGTGTAGTAAATATACCATGTGGATTTATTGCCACTGTTAAATGGATAAGTAACATGACAAAAAAAGATATAGTTGAAATTATACGACCGTAAGAAGCACTTTCATCTGAAGAATATACTTTACTTAACCATGATAAAAACATAGTATTATCCTTTCCATATAATATTTTTTATAATTCTTCCTATGGTTGCTTGAGAGACATTAAATATTAAAGATAAATCTTGTTGAGATATTTTTAATATTTTATAATTTTCTCGAATTCTATCTACTTCATTTTTAGTTAATTTAGCCATGTGGTTCTTTTCTCCCATCTGACTATAAGATATTTTACCACCAAAATCACTTGGTTTTTTCTTTCCTTTTGTACTATTTGATATTTTTTCACCAAAACTTTTTGGATGTTTATATCCCAAAGAACGCGTATTTCCTATAAGACTTTTCGATATTTTTTTCTTTTGTTCTTCAGTAATTGGATTATTATTTATATAATTACACACAGCATCTGATATTTTCTTTCGTAATTCTACAGTATATTCTTTTATAATTCTACCACCATCGCCACCATCTGACCTATTCATTCCTATCTTTGGGTTTGTAGAATTATAAAAAGATATCCAGTATATTTCTCGCTCATTTAATAATTTTTTATCTTGTATATTATCTTCAATTATTTCTTTTTTAAATTGATTTTTACCATATTTTTTAATTTTTGCTTTAAGTATAATACCAGAACCTAAATACTTTGGGTTATTTATAACACTTTGCCCAATGTAAATAAGTCCAGTAGCAATTTCGGTTGTTTTATATATAATCATAAGCACTCATACTTAATTATTAGATAAAAAGGAATCCATTTTTTGTTTAGTCAGATTAATTATATTTTCAGGTATTTCACATACTTGAGAGTTTCTGAAAACTATAGCAAGTAAATCAAAAGATAGTTCTATGTTTATCTTGTTCGTGTCACCGTTATGAGCATCTAAAAAATGACAACTGGAGCACATACACACTAGGTTATTAGGTTCTACAAGGTATTCTGGATATTGTGATTTACGTAAAATATGATGAATATGTAAATCAGTTTGTTTTCCACAAAGTACACATTCATTATTGTCTCGTTTTTTTATATAATCATGAACAGGTTTTACAAATGTATAATATAAAAATCTATGTCGATTAGTTGGAAAGGTATAACTGGCATGATTTTCTCTTTGCTTTAAACGTAACTCAGTATTATAACAACCACAGCTTAATGTATCGCTGCCTAGATGGTCTGCTCTAACTGAAACTATATTGTTACATTTACATCTACATATCCAGTAAGAATGGCTTCCTTGCTTGGTCCAGTCACGTTTAACAGCTGTTAAAAACCCAAACGTTTGATTACGTCTGTTAATTAAACTACTCATTATTTTACACCAAGGATAACTTCAATTATTTTATCTAATTCAGTATATAAGTCATCAAGAGAAGTATTGTTCTTAACTACATAATCATACTCAGTAAACAAATCAAATTCTAATTCAGATTGATGAGTTAGCTTTATCGCGCCTCTTTGTATTCGTATTTCTTCATCAGCTTCTATTTTAATTATAATAAATCCTTCTTCTTTTAACCTACATAACTCATTTAGATATCGAGCATCTGTAACTATAACTGGAATATACTTTGGTTCAAATTTAATATCTTTAATAAGAGCATCAATCCAAATAGTAGGTTTATGCTGTCTTGCCCAGTCTCCAAGAAACTGTAAAAATGCTCTATCTTTATTTTCAGGCAAGTCTAAAAACTCCTGAACCATATATAAAATGTCGTATAAAGGCTTGGCAAAAGAAAAAGATTTAGCTTGTAACAAATATTGTCGTGTTAAATATTCCGCTGAAGAATCTTTACCCGAGCGCATTGGTCCTGAAAAAGCTATACGTATCATTAAATCTCCATATATAATATAAGTATCGACAATTGTTGGCATAAAAAAAGAAGAACCCGAAGGTTCTTCTTTTTTACTTAATTAATCGTTACAGTTAAACGACACCGTAATCAGCGGCTGGAGTGCCACCAGAAGTATAAAGATTCTGTACCTGTAAAACACCTAGACCATGGGCACCATCAAGTAGTACCTGGTGGTCATAACGTTGCTGTAGACCAACGACTGTGCTGAAGATGTCGCCGGAAAGAACGTCAATACTTGGAGGAGTTAGATAAGTTACGAAGGGGAAGTAAGCATAAGGAGCTTTACCTAGATCCTTGGAAGTGAAACCCATTAGAATCTTGTCTGACTGAGGGAACTGAGGAGCGCGAGCTACTGTAAAGTTATTAACGGTGCCAAACTTCTCGCCGCCAATTTCTGATTCGCCCTGTGGCTTGTGACTCATATCCTGCATCTTGAATTCAGCAGTATTCTGAAGTAGGGTAAATACGTGTGGGTGAGTTACTGCGAACATTCCTTCACCACGGAGGAAGTCAATTGACATGTCATTAGCAAGATAGTTCATCTTGTGGACTAGTTCTTGGTTCTTCTGGAACATTGTTCCACGGAAACTATTGGCTGGGTATGACGCATCGTAAGTAGAAACCTTACCAGCGTTAGCCATCATGTCCATCATCATTTCTAGGTCGATTTCAAGAGCCATTGACTCTGTCATTCCACCGACTAGCTCTTTAAGAGCGTCCATACGACCTTCAGTATAAGCCTCTAGGTCCTGGATTGCTTCAGCTGAAATCTGAGCAAAGTTCTTACGTGAACGAGTACTTACCTGAATCAGACTTTGAACGAAGCTAACTTCACCAAGAGCCTTATTACGTTCCTGGTTATACTGATAACTAACCTGGAAAGTAGCGGTTCCACCAAGACCAGTTAAACCAGCAGCGGTAAACGCATTGGCAGCAGTTTCAGCAAGACTAATGGAAGGGACACCAGAACCATTAACAGTAATTGTTCCGTTAATAACTGAGGGAGCGACAGCAGCCATGGCACCAGCTCCGTTATCTACAGCAATAACTGCAGTATTACGAGGATTGGTACTATCATAAACTGAAATAGAAGCAGTTCCGCTGATATATGGTGAGTAAGTTGGAGTATAGCCAGATAGAGCACTGGTTCCACCAACTTCATTTACTACCTGACCTGAGTAATTAGGATCAATTCCCTGAGTCATATCTTCATAAGCAGTAGAACCTGAACCAAACTTCTTGTAATTAGCTGGGTCCATGTATTCACGACCTGCAGTAGTAGCACCCTTAGTGGTGTTACGAGAAAGTCGGAAGGTCTGAATGACTTGTGTAGGAACATCAAGCTGACGGGTAGCAATAAACTTGGTTACAACAATCTGTGGAAATACGCGGGTAATAATTGTTGGTAACATGGCCTTGTTATAGGTAGCTACTGAAGATGATGTAGTGGCTTCAGTTAAGGGCTGGTTACGAGTAGCATACTGAAGTGACTTTACAGCATGAAGGAAAATTGTGTTACGATATTCTGGGTCATTAGTAACTGTCTGAAGATTCTCGTTAAAGGTCTTCCAGAATGAGGACTTGCCAGCTTTCTTTGCGGCACTTTCATCGCGTTCAAGAATAGCTTTTACACGTTGCTCACTTAGCATTTCTAAATTGACAGGGTTGTTTTTAAACATTTACTTATCTCCTGGATAAAATTAATTATATTTTTTATTATAGTTTAGGAAAATATTAACCTAAATAAATCTCATAATCTAAAGCAGATATATCTTTCTTATCTGATGTAACTTCTTTTGTTTCATTTTTCTTAGTATTTATTGCTTCTGCTATAACTTTTACTTTATTTCGCTGTGTAGATTGTGTTGAAGTTTCTACTGGCTTTACTTCTTCTGTTACAACTACTTTTTCAGTTTCTGCCTTTTTAGCAAGCTCTGTTTCTTTTTCTTTTAGAGCAGATTTAGCAGCTTCAAGGGCTTGCTTACCTTCAACTAATGTTTTGGGTTCTAATTTTAATACTGTCTCATATAGTAATGCTACTTTTTCTGTTGGATACCCAGAGCATTCAGCTACAACTAATGAATGTAAATCACCTGATAATGACTTAGCTTCAAGAGTTCTAACTTTCTTGGTAGCTTCGTTGAGCTTCTTTTTAAGGTCATCTATATCAGCCTGAGTCTTTCCAACTATTTCATTAATGTTCATAAAAGGAGCTAATTCACGCATAGCTCTTGAAAAAGCTTCCTGAAGTTTAGCTGAGTTACTTGAGGTCTTAACATCCTCCTCAATAGCTATAGTTAGATTTTTAACTGACTCATTAATAAATTCGTAGACTTCTTTTCCTAATTTCTTCTTTGCTTCATTAAATTTACTTTCGTAAAATTCCTTTAATTTAGCTTCAAAAAGATTTGACTTAGCTAAAATAGTCTTTTTGAAAATATAAGATTCTTTTTCAAAAGATTTCTTCTGTTCAGCTAATTTAATTTTTTCAGCTTCAAGAGAGGCTTTAGTTTCTTCAACAGCCTTCTGAATCTGTTCCTCTAGTACCTGACGAACATCAGCGTTAGCTAACAGTTCTTTAATTGATTTCATGTCCATATCTGTTCACCTATAAAATAATTACTTATTACTGAAAATAACTTCGTAGCTCTTCAATAAACTTTTTACGTTCTAATTCTCTTTCTAACTGACGTTTAAAGTCAGCTCCTTCATTAACTGGTTGAATAAATGCTTTTTGTGTTGACGGGTCATGCACACAATCAAATGTTACTAATTTATATTCATCTACTGTGGTGCTATCGTAACCTTCAGTTATTGAACCAAAGCCACGACTTGAAATACCCACAGTACAGTTGTTTCTAATTAATGCACCGAGTAGTCTGCCAGAAGGAGTTCCAGCTGGGCCTGGGTCATCAAATACAACAGCTTCACCAATTAAATCGCTACCTGAAAACTTTAAAGTAGTTATTACATGACTTACATTCTTTAAAGATACTGTAGGAGATTGATCTGCTGGGTGGTCTAATTCCCCAAACATATTACGAGACATTAAGCTTTCACTTGCTTCCTGAATGGCTTTATCTAATACCTTATAAGGATAGATTCTTCCATTTTGATTTTTTGAATCTGCTCGTTGAAAAATACCACGAATTTTCAAACTTTTCCATGAAGATTGTGGATTAATTTTCTCTTCCAGCACTTCAAAGCCGTGTGTGGATGAGGTTATTTCAACTAATTGGTTAAACATTATTAATCCCTATTAAACTACGGGTTGATTCTGTGGTTCTTGTTGAGGAAGTTCTGGAGACTGGCCCATAGGATTTTCACCAAGTTCTTCAGTTGGTTCACCCTCTTCTTCTGGCTCTTCTGCTGAATCTGGATCTTCTCCTTCGTCGTCATTCTTGAGTTCGATTTCTTCAGCACCTAAATCTTGTTCTGGTGTATACAAATCCGAATCAAGGAAATATTCTAATACTGGATGCCACTGTGCTTCTATTGAAGAAAGTTCGTCATCAGCTAACTCAGGACTATTTAAAACATCTATATCATGCTTAAGTTTATCGTCTAAATCTGCGTTAACCTTTGCATTTTCCGGATTATTAGCCTCACGACTAACGAACTCTGACATGCCATTGAGAATAGACAGTAATACAGTTTTGTGCAGTTCTTTGATTTCTTCATCACTTAATTTAGAAGGATCGAATTCTTCAAATTCGTGCTTTCCTTCTTCCTCTTCTGGAAATTCATTTTCTATATCTTCTGGAGCGCTATAATCTTCTCCTTCAATATCGTCATCTTCTTCATTTTCAAACTTGCCATCATCTAATTTATAACCGTTATCAAGTTCATGGCTAATATCATCATTAGCTTCTGTTAACGTTTTAGCAGTTTCAAAAAGTTTTTCAGTAAGTATTTCTGCTAAATCTTTATTACCAAGTAGGGCGTCTTCTACTATTGGTAACACTTTTGTTTTACCAAGGAATAAAACACAGCCACAAGTTTCAATTAATGAAGCGCATTCTGCTACATCAAACTCTTTACTTTCAGCTAATGTGGCAAGAGAAAAAACTTCAGACTTAAATTCAGAAATTTGTGAAGTTGCTTTCTTACGAAGTTTAAATCCTGGTGCCTTTTTTACCAAGTTTTCTGTAAATGTTTGTGGAAATTTTGTTCGAAGAAGATTAAACTGATAAAATTCCTCACAGAAATTCCTCATGTCTTCTTCAGCGGTAACATAGTCATCCTCAACTAAATTATCAATAAGTTTAAATAATGATTCTTTTAATTCCTTTTCAGTATCTTTAGCTGAAACATAAATGACCTCATTGTCTAGTATATCATCGGAGGTCATTTTAGCTTCTGCCAAATTATGTTTAAACTTGGCTATGACTAAATAATTATTTTTCTGGAATAACACAGCATCATCTGTATATTCTAGAATGGTGCAATCTTCTGTTAAAAGATTACATAGTTTTTGCCCTAAAGCAGCATTACCGCTCTTAAGAATACTTGTTAAAGTCTTTAAACTCATTAGAATGCCTTTTCTAAAATGTAGTTACTTACATCCATACTTACAATTTAATTATATAAAACCACTAACACTTTAATATACTATTCAAATATCTCTTCTGGTTCTGTTAAACTTGATTTTTTATTTTCCACAAGAGAGGTAACACATCGTTTTTTATCATGAAGTGGAAGTAAACCACCATCTTTAATACTTTCTTCTAATATTTTTATACTATTCTTATATCTAACAACTTCACATACAGTGTCATTTGTTTCTAAAATTAAACCACCAATATATCGTCTATTTTGCATTAAAGGAACTCCAGCTTGGCCACCCATATCTGGAGACATTGGTTGACCACCTTGTTGTGATTGATCTGGCATCTGTTCAGCGCCCATATCTTCTGGTGACATTCCTTGACCACCCATATTAGAGAAATCTTCTCCACCCATAGGCATTCCTCCACCCATACCGCCCATTCCTTCCATGCCAGCTTGTGGTGCTGTAGGATCAATTTTAAATATCTCTTCAATTTCAGCGTCTGATTTATTTAATACAGTTTTAGCTACCCAACGACGATTAGCTCCCCAACCAGTCCATTTAGCTGCTAAATCAAGTAAAGCACCATCGTTTTCTATTCTTGCTTTTTCTTCAACATAGGAAGGACGAGACATTACTAAATTAAAAGATTTTAATTCAGTCTTACTTGAAATACCCCGAATAGCTAAATGAATAAAACACAAATCTTTAATAGCTTCAAGAAAATCTTCTTGAATATTTTGAATGGCCTTACTAAAAGTAACATTCTGCTGTGATAACATTCCCTTTGAAGATACATCACCTTCGTATCCAAGGAAAGATTTAGGAACTTTAAGAGCAGAAAATAGCCGATTATTTAAAAATTCTACATCCTCAATCTTACCGATATCAGCAACTCCAGCCAGTTGTTCTACTTTAGTTGCTCCATTTTTCTGCATTGGAATATATAAGTTAGCATTCATATCAAGCAGCTGATAACGTTCATTAAGTTTACCAGTTGGATCAAAATACTCTTTTTTAGCTAATGCGTTTATCTGTTTCTTTACTATATTTTCAGCATCAGCGCCTTGATTGTTTCCTACATCAACGTAAAAAACTAATCTGGTTGGTGCCCTGTTTAATCTATAAATAATAAGAGAATCAAATAATAAATCAAGTTTCTTCCAAGTATCTACAGCTGCGTCTAACGGGCTTGTTCCATAAGGCATAAACAAACCATTTCCACGAAGTTTAAAGTGTAGCATTTCATATTTTAAGAAAGTTATTAAAGAATTTTCGTTTTCTTTTTGAGCACTATCACCTGTCATATAAGGTAACGATAGAGTATTAAGATTTACATATGGATTTGTAGTAGCTGAACTAACATTGGCATTCTGAACAGCGCTCTTTAACACGTCTATATCTTGAACGTATCCAATTAAACTTCCCTTATCTTCTAGTCTATAAACAGAAATAGCGTCTATTTCAGTTAAATCAGTTACTCCGCCTACTGAATCTAATTTTAACGCCACAAAATGGTCACCATATTTAACCATATTTCGTATAATAGACCAACTTCTATAATTATTTATTCCTAAATCAGTTAATAATGTTTCAAGTTCATCTTGAATGTAACGAGAAGAAGAGTGGACACCAACTACTTTACCTTGTTGATTTTTTTGAGTGGCTTCATTAGCATAAACATCAATGGCTGAAGCTATTAAATCAGTGTCCATTCTATCATACATAGTATATCTACCATGTCGTAGAGTTTCTCGTTCAAGATATTTATGATAATTTTTTCCTAAACCTTCTTCATTAAAAATTGTTCCACGGCCCATTCCCTTTTTGGAAATTACCGTTGGTTCTACTGCCGGTTTAGCTGATAGTTCTCTATTAGTGGTGCTTAATGCTTTTTCAATAGAGTTTCTCGCAACAAACTCTCCTGGTTTGCTGTTACTAAATACTCTGCCAAGTGCCGTAAATATATTTTTAAGTTGGAAAGGTGAATCGGCCATATATTTAATTCCCTAGTTTTACTCTGTTAAGTAGTTCTTCTGCTAGCATCTCATCATATCGTTAAAAGTTTCCTTTGTGAGCAATATATAAATGACAAGATTTACATACAGCCATTATTTTATTTTTACTTATATAAAATTCTGTTGCATCTTTTTCCAGTTGACATTTTTTACACTTCTTAACAACCATAATTAGTTATTCCTGAATAAAAACCGTTGATGCATTTCAGTAATGGTTCTAAACTCGTCACTAAAAATATCTTCAATAGTGAATTTTCGAGCCATCGGTATTAATGAAATAGATTCAGCTAAACTATAACTATTATCTAATACAAGATTACCCATATTACCTATTAACTCATCTGCTGCTATTCTCTTTTCAAACTCTTCAACTGGATGCTGTAAATCCAATTCATCAAGACCAGACCCAGCGTATTCTCCAGATTTTATTTTGTGATATAGAGTTAATCTGCTATTTAACATTTCTTTTGATATACCCATTTTAGCAGAATGATACTCTAAATAATCATCAGAATATTCACCGTTAGACAGTGTAGCCCTAGCATCATAAGCAAAGTTAGAATCTATATGAGGTCTGTGTACAGTTTCTCTTGGAGTTAAAGTAACTACTGATAAAGCCAAGGCAAGAACAGCATCGTCTTGTCCATGTTTAGCTTCCATTTTTCTTGTACCATCAGAGTATACAGCACCAGCAGTAAAATTTTCCATTTGTAATCGTAACCTAGAACTTTTTAATCCTCTTGAATGTACTGGATTATTATAAAATAAAATAAGTTTCTCTATTAATAATGACCGAGTAGCACGATTAGTCTGGAACCCTGGTGTATTTTTAACGGGATCATACCAAATATTGTTGTATCTTCGTTGTTCAAGTAAATAAAATACCATTTCAGAATACGAGTTAGATTCAATTACTAACATAGCGTTATTATAGTGTCTTGCCGTCTTAACTAATATGTCTACGAAAACTTCAGTTGGTAATTTTCCAACATATTCAGCGCATTGTTCATAAGTATCTTGGTCTATAACTTGAAAACTTGTATAGTCTTTTGCAGTTATTTTATTAGAAGCACAATCTACTCCTATTATATATCTGCCATGCGGATCAGCTTTATGCCACATATAAAGAGTATCCTCATATGTAGCACCACCATACACTTTATTTAGAATAGGTGAAGATAAATTAAAACTACTTAATACTTCTTTTGTAAATAAAGAATATAAGTTAATATGAAACTCACACTCGTATTCCTGTCTAAACTTATCTTCGTTACCGTTATCTAATCTAATCTGGTCTTTCCTAAAATTAGGATTTTTAGTAAAGATTGACGATACTGTCCAAGGAAACTCATAAAGTTTCCAATTAACTTCATCTTTATCAGCACTTTGAGTTCTTGCTCTTGCTGTTGATACTGTTTTATAGAACCAGTTATCAGGAGAATCGCCATTAGGAGTACTGATAGCAATAAGTTTACCATCGGAAGCGGCAACAGTAGGACCAATGGCTTTCACTACTTCATCACATTCTTTAACGAATGACGCTTCGTCTAACAATACTAATGTGGCGGAGAATGAACGAGCAGCATTTGGATTAGATGTGATAGCCTTAACTGTAGATTTTGTATCAAACTCTACTGTATTTTTACTATACAATACACAAGATGGTTTAAGCCATTCTGGTAAAAATTCATACGCTGTTTTTAATTTTACAATAAACTCTTCCGCCGATTCTTTTCTATGGGCTACAATTAGACACCGCTTACCTTGTGAGAATATAGAAAACCACAATGCGTAAAACACCAGTGAGGTAGATACACCCAACTGTCTTGCTTTGTTTACAATTACATATTTTTCATCAATGAAAGACTGTAATAATGTTTTCTGATATTCTTCTAACTTCATTGGGATAATACCAGCGCCGCCAGGACCAGTAATAAACCCATATGTTTCAGCAAAATATTGTATGTTATCTACACATTTTTTACGTTCATTTTCAATATAACTAATAAGAATATTTTTTGTTTCTTCTTCTGTCTTACCCTCAACTCTACATCGCTGAATAAGACGCTCTGGTTCATAAAAAATATGATGCTTATCTTCTACTTTATGTTGATACTTCTTGGCTAATACTTTTTTACTTATACTCATTACTCACCGCTCAAAAGTCTATCAACAGATGATTCTTTTAATGAATTTGATGAGTCGAAATGTTCAGTTTCAAATTCAATTTCTTCTACATCTGCGTCTATTGTTTCAAAAGCAACTTGTTCTGCTTTCTTACTATCTATAGTTTTTTGGGTAGTTACTTTAGCACCAAGAGCAGCACCCATAGCAACTCCTGATAATATAGAATCGAAATCAGACATAACTGTTTTCTTTTTAGCTGCTACTTCAAGACCCTTATCAGTGACAAGAGTTTTCAAAATATCTATACGTTTCTTGAAAGTATCCATTCTAACTTCACTTAATCGCGCTAAAGCTATTGGAAAACTAACGTCAGTGGATTGAATAAGTCTATCTTTAAGTATTTCAATAATAGCATCTAAATCATCAGCTACTATATCTAAATCCTTAAGCATTTTTACTACTTCTGAATCAACAATGTCATTAGTTTTGTCAATTCTAACAGCATTTTTGTCTTTTCTTGTTTGTGGAGTCATGTCAGCCATATTATAGCTTTCTAAAAATAGTTATCGTAGAGTCATTTCAGCATCAGTTCTTGTCTTAATAGCTTCAATTATATCAGTAAATCGCCCAAGATTTTTTGCTTTACCATCTACACAAATCTGAGCAAGCCATTTTTTATTCTTCTTGTCCCATCCAACACCTTTAATACCTGAAGTGTTATCCGCTCGTAAATCAGTATTTATAGTATTAATTGCACAAGTAGCTTCACGAAGATTACTCCAACAATTATTACTTGGGTTTCTATCAATATGGTCAATCAAATCTACCCAAGAGTTTGTCATATATAAAAAGGCTAACTGATGTGCTAAATATCCTATTCCATTTATTTTTATTTTTTTATACCCATCAGGTCTAGCACATCCCACTATTTTACCAATTTTCCATTTTCCTCTATTTACCTTACTTATGAAATCTCCAGTTAATGGTAGATATTCTAAAGTTTGTTTAAGTTCACTACTTGTAATAGTTCTTTGTGGTTTCATTTAAAGTTTCTCAAATATAGTTATAATTCTAAATCTATGATTCGTACTTTTTAACATCCCGATACACGCTACTATTTTGAAATCTATTTTTCTAAATTGTGGAAGAACTTGGTCGAGCCATACCACATGACTGCCAGCAGTTAATCCATTACCAAGAGCCTTCATTACTTTATTACGGTGTATCATAGTAGTTTGATAGTGGTCGCAATCCTCCACAGAATACGGAGGGTCAGCTAATACTAGATCAAAAGTAGATAAAGGAACGTTTAATAAAGTTTGAGCATCATCTATATAGTCTGGATTATTTGCGGCGTTAATATCAACTGTCTTTCCTGGAAATATAGCTGTATCTACTTTACCAGAAAATAAATGAAGAACATTAGTCTTATCTGGGAACATTGCCTTGATACGTTTAAGATAACCAGCAGGATATCCACCATAGTAAGTTGATTTTACTTTATAATTGTTTCCCATTATAAAGGTTCCAACTACTCTTTCATCACCGCCAATAAAAAGAGACTTTGGAAATCCAGTTACCTTCTCATAATTTTCTATTCGTTCTTTCCAGTCCATATTATTCGCTATCTTCCTTGCTATCACCTACATTAGCTAATTCAGAAAATATTACTAATGGCCCGAATATCATTTTTATAAGTTCAAGAGCGTCAACAACATCCTTAACTTTAACACCACATTCATTTTTCAAAGTAAAAAGTAAATTATGAACCAATCTTGATGAAGCCTCTGGTGATTTAAGAAGCTCTAAAAGTTTTGTAATTATCATCTTATTCATATCAGAAATTAATTCATCGTCTGAATCTTTTAGTGTCTCTAATACTAATAAGAACTCCTGAAAAATAACAGGCCCATCCGTTACAGAATAAGCCTCATTACCATACAATCTCGACACATTTTCATAGCTTACATTTGTTATTCGTTCAGCGCCGTAAGTCATAGTAATAGTTGTAATTCCGTAGTTCAATACCATAGTAAAATAGGTATAAACTCTTGCGTAAATATCACGACCATTATCATCTGTTCCAACTATTCTTTTTGGATCAAACTTATCCATCGCCTGAATAATTTTTAATATAGCACTCTGAAATATCTCTTCATATGCTAATCCATGTTTATGTCTGGCATATTTGAATATAACACCATCTATTAATGGATAGCAATAAGTTAAAAAATCATTCCTAGCATCATAGTCTTTTGTATCATGCCATTTTGTCCAGAGATACTTACCAACATCTTCAATAAAATAGTTATTAGACTTTTTGCCGCGTTTCTTTTTATTAGCAAGTTCCGGAAAGCGATCTGGGAATAAGAGATATGCTTTTAACAAAAAACTATCCGAATACTTATCATTCGGATATTTGTCTAACATTTCTTTTATTATTCTTTTTTCCATGTATTCAACAGCCAATTTATCATACATCACTACACGATAAGAGTGTTTGGTATCTCGTCCAATATCTTCCTTGTCAATCCCCAAATCTTCACACATATCAGCATATGGAGTTAGATTATCTTTATCATTAGTTGGTATCATTTGTCTCTTTCCATGACTTATTACTTATAATATTGTATATAGCACCTTGAGACATACCATACCAAGAAGCTAACTCTTTTTGAGATATATTAAATATACTATAGTTATTTTTTATGTTGTTTATTTGATTCCACGTAAGTTTAGCACTATTACTCTTATCTCCAGATAGTGCCACTCTATTTTTTTGTTTATGTTCTTCTGTACATTTTTTACCAGTATTAGCTGTTGATATTTTTTGTCTTGTTTCAGCTAATACTATTTTTCCTTTTTCAGATAAGGATATTTTTCTTTTATGTTCTTCTGATTTTATTTTACCTTTTTGAAACTTTGACATATTTTGTCTTGCTTCAAGTGAGATTATCTTATCTCGCATTCTTTGTTTAGTTTCTTCTGAAAGCTTATATCCACTAGGACCTTCTCCACCATCAGTAAAATTACATAAAGTATATCCATCAGACCTAAAAGTATGTATCCAATGAGTTTCTAACTTAAAGGCTTCATGTTCTTCTTCACAAGGTATTAATTCTATTCTTACGCAATCTCTACCATCTTTTTTAATTATACTTTTAGCCCAGCTATTTCTATGGGCCGAAAAATCTAATGCTCTTTTTCTAGAACCCTTACCTACATAGAAAGGAGTTGTTCCATCTTTTCTATAATATATATAACAGTAAAAGCGTGTTTCTTGTTTCAAGAACAATCCTTCTTAATTTAATTTATTAAAGTTAATGATTATAAGTATTGTATCGACCAAAAACAATTTAATTATTAATAAAAAATTGGGAAATCCGGCTAAAGATTTCCCAATTACTATAATGAGTACGAAATAAAAATTATTTATTTTTTAATTGTTTTGATAAAATAGAAGGGACAACACAATGATTTTCAACGTAAACAGCAATAAGTTTATTAGTTGTTTTATTTCTATATTGCTCATGACCCATTCCAAAGTCTGAATCCCATTCTATTAAATCGCCAATAGAAATACAAGAAACATCATTAAGTATTTCAAAAGTGGTATATTGTTCACCGTCAAATGGATGCGTATATACAGCTACCATATTATTTTTACATATATGACTAATTTTACCTTGTCTCATTTAGTTATTCTCTATTTCAGAAATATCACCAATATCAGAAGCATTTGGTAGTTCAACATCAGACTGGGCTGCAAAGTTTAAGCTTTTTCCGAAACAATCTTTCATCATCTTTAAGAAGTGTTGCTTATTTTCTTCTGACTTGTTAAACAATTCAGCAAAAGTGTCAATAGAGTTAAACTTTTTTTCGGTCCCGTCAGGTAATATTATTGTCTTCCAAGCACCAGTTCCTAAATAAGAACTATCATTAAGTAAGTCATAAACGATATGAGCATTACAATAACCTAAATTATTATAATAAAGACGCATTGGAAGAGTACGGCCAAGAGCAGCAGACGATTTACATTTGATAATCTTGGTACGAACAATATGTCCATCAGGCATTTTCGATTCACCAATAAACTTACCACGTTCCATAAAAAGCCTTGAAATACAAGCATATTTTATGGCATCGCCGCCGCTAGAAACATAGGTAGGGCCAGTCCAAGAATTACCAACACCAATAGCAGTTCTAACTTGATTAATTGCTAATACAGCCAAATTAGTTTCACGACAAAGCATTTTAGTTCTTTGTAAACCCTTCTTGATCATTCTAGCTGTTAGAGCTACTTGATTGGAATCATAGTCAGCTTCTTGTTCTGCTCTTGTAGTAAGTCCAGCGATACTATCAATTACTACTAAACTTGGCACCGTTATATTCTTTTTTTGAATATAATTAGCTATTTTTTCTACCTGACTAAAAACCTTTTCGGCCAAATCTTCAATTGTTATAATACACTTACTAGTATCTACTCCAAAAGTTTCGAAACGGTACTTATCACCGGCTCCGCCCTCACTATCAATAAGAGCAGCTAATCCACCAAGTTTTTGTATTTGACCCAGCATATGAATACCGAAGGAACTCTTACCGCTACCTTCTTTTCCGCATACTTCGGTGATTGCTCCTTGAGGAATGCCGCCGCCCAAAAGATAGTCAAGAGCATCTATACCTGTAGGTATAAACGCTCGCACAAAATCGTCATCATCTATTGCTGCGCTACTTCCATATTCTTTACGTAATTCCTTCTTAAAATCGTCTAAATCAGAAAAGATATCAGTAGCATTAACTATTTGAAGGTCTTTATCTAATTTATTACTTTTCTTGCCAGCCATTATTTAGTTTCCTTTATAGTTTCTACATATATTGCGTGTTCACTTTTAGTTAGATTAAGATAGCCAGTAATAACTGGATATTCATAGTCTTCAAGATTAAATGCCGCTACAAATTGTCCATCAAATTGATCTAATTTTTCTCTAATTGGCTCTAATCCCTTTGATGGGATTGGAAGGTTTAACAGGGGTCCACCATTATTTTCACATAAACAAAAAGAGGAATAACCTCCCCTAATGCCGGTAATAAGTTCGCCGTTAATATATAGCTCAATACCATTAGTAATTTTTATCTGTCTAAATGAAACTTCTGCCATAGGCTGTTCTGTCATTACTACTCCTTTTATATATTATCGACAAATAAAGAAAAAGCCTAAACCGAAGTTCAGGCTAATTCTTATTTACTGTATATTAATCTTCCATTGCGCGTTTTAGGTCTTCAAGGTCAAACGGAACATCTTCTACTTCGATTGGCTTGCTATTCTTGACCGGAAGCTTATCCTCAACGGGCTTCTGATACTTTTGAAGCATTTTACGTTCTGCTTCACTTTCATCAACTTCTTCTTTTTCATCCTCTTCTATTGGTGTTGACATGAAATCCTTAAACTTCTTGTCAAGTTCAGCATCAGTTAGTGGAGTAATGATAGAAGTTAGATCGGGAGACTTATCAATCAGGTCTTCCCAAATCTTCTTACCTGATTTACCTTCAAAGGCAACACTTGGATCGTCAAAATCCCAGGTAATAGTTGCGTAGGCGTCTTTACCAGCCTTCTTCGTCTTGCTCAAATCAACGTTTCGACCAGTAGCAAAATCAACGAAGTCAATTTCACGTTCCAGCTTGTTCTTGATTAGATCCATATTGGTCGCGGAAGAAGCACGAACAATCTTGAGGTCTTCGGTCTTAATATCAGAAGTATCAATTTCGTTTGGCTCATATCCGACAAGCAGATAATGAGTTTTTACGAACAACTTTTTCGCAGCTTCAAGATATTCCTTATTTTCAGTCTTGGTGAACTTACGATAAGTCTGGGAAGCTAGTCCACAAAACGGGCATTCTCGCTCTTCCGAAGCTCTTGGACAGGCGACACTTTCAAAATGACCATCAGGAAAGTTTAGAGCGTGATGATTATAGATAGCAACTGGCAATTCAAGGTTTTCTGATTTCAGAGGGAGAAAACGCATGGTGTAGTGCTTACCACTATCTAGCTTCATCCAGGTAAAGTTTGATGTTGCTTTCTTTGCCTTTGACTTTTCTAGCTTTTCCTTAAACTTGTTAAAATTCGTTGTTGACACTTTAGTGTCTCCTTACGCGGCATCCCGCAAAATAAGCAACCGATCTGGTCGCCAAGTTACTAATCTGTCTTACATAGGTAGTATCGACCGTACCTACTATAACTTAATTCGAAAAAAATATTTATTTTTATTAAAGTTTTTGCTCAAGGTACACGATAATAAGCATAGGCGTCTTCGGGAAGAGGAACCTAAAGGAGGAGATGGGAGATAGAAGTAGATAGAAATAAACCTAATACAAACCAAATCAAAGCAACGAAGTGAATGAAACGAAGTGGAATGAACGAGTTGTACAAGGTATATAATTAAGCGTATATGAATAATCTCAAGTTCAGGACAAGGTTCTCATTAAGGTTAAGAACTGGTAAACGAGCTAAACTTCTAAACTCACGAACTAAAAAATCGGAGAAATGTAATCCTGTACTAATAATAGATTTAACATATATAGAAAACTTATTAAACTCAAAAAAACAATATAAAAACTCTTCTCTGTACAATAAAGATACTGATGCTCTAATACAACGAATGTATGAGTGGCTATCTTCTGCTTTTAACTTAACAACACCACAAGGTATTTTGTTTACTGCTGAAAAAGAGACAGAGTTCCTTAAACTATTAGATAAAGATATAATGTATGGAAACATTAAGAACATTATATTTTCTATTATAACTCAACAATCTATATCTAAACCTCTATGTATATTATCTGACAATCTCGAATTATGGTCTTTATCAGCACCTTCTACTAACCTGTCTTTTTTAGCTATCGACTCTAATAATAGGATGATTTACTATAATAACAAGACAGGATTAGATATTCTGTCAAAATTCATAGGTACATATAAGATAGTCAATAAGTTAGGATTAGACAGCTTAAAGTACGTTAGTTTACAATACCTGTACATCTTGTTGTTCTATATTCAGTTTACTAATAACAAACCTGACACTGACTTCTATTTTGACAATGATTTTTTCAAGCAATTTACAAATAAACAGTTTTCTAAATCAAATGGATATGGATTAGAACTGATTACTGCTGCTCATAAGTTTTTAAGTTATGCCTTTCTGACCAAACCAGAGTTTATGGATTACTTCTTAATTGGAGAAATATCACACTATTCTCTTAATTTACAGAGATTAGTCAAACTTATGTATTTTGATGTTCAGATATTAGATGCTATGAAACGAGCTTATCATACTAAAAGTTGTCCTGTGTTTATATCTAACCTTACCATACCCAGTATTAACCCTATTCTACCTGCCAATTTTACCTATTACCCTGAAAAAATTACAAAAATAGATATTGAAGTTCCTAAAACTGCCGATACTATTAGTGATATAGAGAGCTATGTCACTAACCTTTTAGGATTATAGTGTCAGGTATTTACAGTATTCAAATCAATAATAAAATATAATATGTCTACTTCTACTATATTTAGCATAGTTCATAATGATACATGGAAAGAACAAATAAATGGTTAATCCTAGATTTCTTGGTAATAAAAACGTGCTTCTAATTGACGGTACAAATCTTCTTTTGAGGGTCTTATTTTCAAAAAATAAGGGCAGCGTAGTTATATCTCAACCAGAAATGATACTGGAATGTGCTATGATTTTCATACGCCAGATAACTATTTGCCTCAAAAAATACTCTTGTGAACGTGTTTATGTAGCCTTTGATAATGGTGGTTCTATACGAAAAAAAGCTATTTTTGAGGAATATAAGCAAAATAGACCTAATTCTGGAACAAATTATGGGCAAGTTTCACCCTATAATGATGCTACAAACGACCTTTTTGTTAGTTTAAAGACCAAAACACTAGAACTTTGCCATATTTTTAACCTTCCAATCTTTCATGAATACGGTATTGAGGCCGACGATGCCTTAGCGATAATGGCAAATCAGCTTACCTCCATTGGAAAACAGGTTATATTATTGAGTAATGACTCAGATTTCCTTCAATTATTAAGGATTCCGTCTATTATTTGCTCAATTCCATATAATAAATCTGAAGTAACCCTGGATTCTTTCACTAAATACTTTTCAGAACTTCCAAAAAGTAAAGGAATTACTATTTCTTCCTTCGAATATCTGTATTATAAAGTAATCGTTGGCGATACTTCCGACAATATCCAAGGTATCAGAGGCATTGGATATAAAACATTAAATAAATTAATGAAAGAACAGTTGCCATTAGAGGAAAAAACTACTATTGAGATGTACATAGCTGATGGATTAGACTATATAAAGCTATTAGCTTCTAGAAATTCTACAAAATTAGAAAAATTAATACATGATAACTTAGACTTGTTAATACGAAATTATAAATTGATTGAACTCTCAGAAAAATATATTAGCTCAAAAACTGTGTCTTTAACCCTAAAAAAGCTCATGGAAGTGCCTGAAACACCTGATAAGAAGGATGTTATCAAGCGATTTAACACCTTATTTCCTAATTCGTCGGAGCTGGACTTCGTTTTGAATACTTTGTTCGCTTTCAAATCTATCTATCAAGAAGTTTCAGAATAAGCCGATACTGGTACTGGAGGATTGGGTATGGACTCATTACAAATAGACACTTTTATATCAGGCGTTATAGGATTATCTCATGTAGAACGATATCATGGGCATCAAACTATTAGTAAGCAGAGTGTGGCAGACCATAGTGCCAGAGTTGCTCAATTAGCTCATATCGTAGCCTTTGAGTTCTATCGTGGAGATATAAATAAAGCTAATTCAGTTTCTGTATTTGCTCTTTTTCATGACTTTTCTGAAAGTTTACTAAAAAGTGATATCAATTCAAGTGTAAAAAACAAACTAGGAATACGAGAATTAGTAAAACAGTTGGAAATTAATGTAGTTAATGAGTCTTTTGACAAAACTTCGCAACAATCTTATGGTGATGTAAGTCATATTAATGATTTACTATTAGAAAATTGCGAAGAATCTGACGATTACTGTATTTTAAAACTATGCGATACGCTTGATTTTGGGTTGTATGTTAAAAATGAACTAATGTTAGGCAATAGTTATATGTTCCCATTACTCGATTCATTTAAGCGTGAGTTTTCTAAATATCCAGATTATTTAAAATCTACTCATATAGTTAAGGAAATATACGATAAGATAATAGTGGAGCAGTAATGTCTGAAATTATCTTAAATTGCCCAAAATGTGCCGAACATGAGACTCCTAAACTCTACGTGAACGTGGAGTTAGGATGTTTTAATTGTTTTCGTTGTGGATTTAGTGGAAAACTACGTAAATTATACCAATTTCCAGAATTAGTATCATCTTTGGAAGATAAAATCTCATTATCAGAGTTTACCAAGCTTAAATCATTTAAGCCTATGGAGCTTACTGATATTGACGCATTAGAGGACTTAAATCCAGTAAGAGAATTGGTATATTCTGACCCACAATACACTTATTTAATGAACAGAGGCTGGACGGATGCTTTAATCTTCCTTTATAAACCTCTTTTATCATTAAACCCTAAATATAAGGATAGAGTTGTTCTTCCAGTCATAAAAAACGAAAAAATTATATATTTTACTGCTCGTTCTATTGAGCAAAATCCAGCAATGAAGTATAAAAATCCAGCAATTCCTCGAAAAGATGTTATTTTTGAGTCTATTTTACCAGAAAATCAGTTTTTCAAGGAAACTTTGGTAATTTGTGAGGGATTTTTTGATGCTTTTAAAATACCTAATTCCATAGCTCTTTTTGGCAAGACAATTACATCTGAAAATGAGCTAAATATACTCAAAAAAGCATCAAATAAGACAGAAATCTATGTTTGTCTTGATTTTGGTGCAGAACATTGGATTGAAGGTATCTGTAAAAAACTTCATGACTGGATGCCTAATAAAAAAATCCACTTTATCGATACTAGTAAATATGAGGATAAGGATTTGGGTAAGTTATCTGAAGAATTGGACTCGTTTGAACTTATGTCATGGATTAAAGAAAATAGTAAGGAATATTCGACAATTTCGTTAACTGATACTTTACGAAGCAAATTAAGGATGTATAATTAAATGTATATGTTAGAGACTTTAATGAACAAGTTTACGTAGGTTTTTAGTACCTGTAGCATAGTTCGGCCTAATGCGGTGGCCTCTAACTCCATGAGCGCAGGTTCAAATCCTGTCAGGTACACCAATCGTCCTCCTTGATGATTAAATGACTGTATTGCTTTATTAATACATGACATTTAATCAAAAAGGAGATTTTATTATGTCAACTTCTATAAATACCAATGAAATCAAACAACCACATGCTCCACGCTTTACACCAGAACAAAAGGAAGCATGGCAAAAAGCAAAAGAATTATTAAAAACTAGTATGAATTACCAGTCTAAACGAGCACTTCATATCGCAATGTCTCAATTACGATTAGAAGGTGGCCGAAAGCATAGGGGTCCGATTGAGGCTCTTCCGAAGAACGAAACAAAGCTACAACAACATAATGCTGAAATAGTTAATATAAGACTTAATGAACGTGTAGCTGAATGGAAGGAATATTTAACTAACCCAGGTTCGCGTAAACTGTATATTATTGTTAGTCCTGATTTAGATACCTCACAATCAGCCGTACAAGCCTCCCATTGTGCCGCAGACTTTGTTAAGCAACATCCACTCGCTCCTTGGATTAACGGTACCATGGTGCTTCTAACGATGGATACTGATAAAATAAAAGGTAAAAATGCGTTAGAAATCTTTTGTAATGATTATTTCTGGTATGTTGATTACAAAACTTGCTGGAAAGAACCAGATCAGGATAACAGAATAACTGCTGTTGCTATGTTATGTGACTTTGGAAATGACCGAATAGGAAAGCAGCGAGGAGTTAAGTTGCTATAATTAAGTTTGGAAACTAATATGGAATCGATCCCAAAACTGTTATTGGTAGAAAACTTTAAATGGCTACTTGGTCAGCTTCATGCTTTTGATGACCCTCAGTTTACTTATGCTTCAGTAGGTAGACAAGACTTACGTGGTGGTGTACGTAGAGAATATCGGTATGAAAAACATTACGATACATACTACAAGGGTTCAATTATAACAAAAAGCCCGTCACCAACCCAAGTAGCTATTGGCAATACTCAAATAGAATGTGACGAATGGGACATTACTCACCCAAAGTTCAAAGATCCAGAACTTAAAGAAAAATACCCTAAACCAGATACTCATTATACCGTATTAGTTACTAGCAGACGTAGTTTACAAAACAAAACAGCACAACGTTGTTATGTTTCTTGTGATTGTATGGATTTTAATACTACTTTTAAAGAAGAATTATTAAAATATGGATATACTAATGGGACTACTCTACAAGGAACCGGCAAGAAAAAACTAGCACCGGCAATTTGTAAGCATATATACTCTGTGTTAATGCGTGAATATATGTTCTATATTAACACGGAAGATTCTGAACAGCTAACTCCATTAATTACTTGGCCGAAAGAAGCGCCACCAGAAAAAGAACAAGTACCTACACACTATGATTATGAACCTATTGAATATGAAGAAGAGCCAGAAGAAGGAATCCCACCAATTCAACCTTTAGGAAAACCAAAACGAGGAAGAATACCAAAGACTCCTGAACAAAAGAAAACTGAATACGAAAAAATTATAAAACAGTCTCTAAAATTCATTGCTAACACTATGCCAGGAGGAATTAACGCTTACAAGAACACCAGACAAGGCGATACTTCCTATAAAAAATATAAGTTTATGGTTAAAAAGTATTTCCAAGGTTGGGTTATTGTTTACTCTAATCCTCTGCTTAATCCATTTAGAGACAAAGCAAGAGAAAAAGAAATTGTACCACTAATAAATAGAACAGCCAGAGGTATGCTTCCGTTTGGTGATTCTACGGTAGTGTATACAAAGTATTTTTCAAAAGATGAATTGATGGGGTTTATCAGGTCTGAAACAAAGGAAATACAACCTAATCAAATTGAAAAACTAAATAAAATACTTAAAAAGTATACCTTAACTGAATCATTAGAGGTTTTAGATAGTGAATCTTCTTCTATATTAACTACTTTATTAGGACTTTACTAATGACCACAAGTGTATTTAAAAAATCAGTTGTAGTTAACTATAATACAACATCGTTTCCTGCCGATACTATACATACCTTAGTAAGAACATTTAATAATTCTGTTATAGATTCAGCAGGTAATCCAGATGCTTCTCAAATACTTGTATACTTTAATGGGCAGCAAATAGGGACTACCACAACCTCTAAATATTTTTACTCTATATCATTTACTGGTTCTCCTACCACCTCTTTTACAATAACTTTATCAGCTAACACATCTTATACAAGTCCTGGATATGTTTCTGAAACTCCTTACGCAGTAGTGATCGGGCCGAACGATTTATTTTTTATTGATTATACTTATACTATAACGAGCTAATAAACATGTCTGATAAAACACAAGAACAGTTTCTTAATGATACTAAAACACAGATATTACAATATTTATACAGGTCATTACAAGAACCTGCTAGCGATTTGATTAAATTTCTTCAAGAAACGTCAGGTAATGGTAACTTAAATTGGCAAAATTCAGCAAATAAAGCTAAATTAGGTATTGTATTTGCTTCTTTGGCTAATAGTATAAACAATTATACGCTAGCTGATGGCGATTTTAGAACTTATTTATTGCTACAATTAGTAAATATTACATATAATCAATATACCGATGAGCTATTTTCTCAGTTTTTACGTCAAGGATATAACATAACTCCAGAAAGTGTTGTTGGATCTTTATCTACAGCCTATTCTACACAAGAACCTCAAAATACTAATTTTCCAGGTGACGCAAATACATCAAGTGAGTATTTACCAATTAAGCCACAAGATAGATTAGTACCTTCAGTATTATATTCAGACTCTGACATTGATTAAAAAATTAAATCTTTCAGACTTTTTAGCGCAAAGCTACATTACATCTCCTTTAACGTTTCAACCGAAGGAGTGTGATAATATGAGTTTTAGTTTGATAGAATTTTATAATATCATGTCAGCACACGTTGGTTCATTTATTATAGACGAAATTACCTATTCGGCTATAATACCGTCAACAAGTAACCTTTATTTTTTCAGGGAGTCAGACAATGACGAATTTATTTTGTTATTTGACCCAATCAACGATATAAAAAAGAAAAATAATAGCGATTTTACTGTATTTTATTATCCTAATACTATTATTAATATTTCGTTAAGGGAATCAAATGTCAAAGAAGACAGGAATATATAAAATTACTAATATATTAACAGGAGATTTATATATTGGTTCAGCAACAGATATAGTAAAAAGATGGTGGCTACACAAATACCAATTATTAAAAAATATTCATCATTCTACTTATCTTCAAAACGCTTATAATAAATATGGAAAGAATACTTTTATATTTGAAGTATTACTTTATTGTGAAATAAAAGATTTACTATTTTTTGAGCAACGAGCAATAGATACATATAATCCAGTATATAATATGTGTAAAATTGCTGGATCTAATAGAGGTTTGACTATATCTGATGAGCACAAACAAAAAATAGCAAAAGCTAACTTAAAAAATACACACAGACTTGGCAAAGTTCTCTCAAAAGAACACATACAAAAAATATCAGAGGCAAATAGTGGTGAAAATAACTATATGTTTGGCAAGAAACACTCTAAAGAAATGAGACAAAAAATGTCAAACAATAGTAAAGATAAATCAGGAGAGAATAACCCAATGTTTGGAGTTCATAGATTTGGTAACTTAAATCCCATGTTTGGAAAGCACCAATCAGAAGAAACTAAAAAGAAAATATCAGAAGCAGCAAAGAATAGAAAAAAGGATACTAATAATGTCTAAAAAATCTACACGATTATTAAAATGTAATATGTATGAGGATGCCGAAGAGTTATTATATTCGACAGAAACAGAAGTAGTAAAAACGAAGCACATTGAACCTACACGACCAAAAAGACAGACATCATCGGTATCTCCATCAAAAGAAGCACCAGATAGAAATAAAATATTTGGAGAAGCTATTTCAGTAAAGTCAGTTTCTTGTAATTGTAATAAATGTGGAACTCACGTGAATGGTGTTTTAATTAATACTATCTATTCACCAGCTTCGGATATGCTTACTCCATTTATATCTTATGAATGTGTAAATTGTAAACATTCAGGATTTCGATCAGTATTAGCCAAAGCTCTGCCAGTAAAAGACTTCGACAAAATTTATTTTAATTCGTAATTTGTCGATAATATAAGTATTATATCAAGGGATATTTATGGATTTAATCAAAAAGAAGTATGTTTGTAATGTATGCTCTTATCGTGGCGCTATATTGACAGCAATTAAAGATAATAGAACTATTACAACTGACTTTTTGCGAGAATATGTAGAACCTCTCGGGGAAATATCAGAAAATATTATATATAGTTATGAAGTAAATCGGGATGATACTGGATTATTATTAAATAAAAAGCCAGTTAAATGCGTCTGTGAAAAATGTGGAGAAATTGACATAAAATATATACCAGATCAAAAGTTTGATAATGTTCTTAATTTTTATCCTACCTGTGAAAATGAAAAATGGTTGAGGGGTTTTTGTGATCTTGGGCAAAAGCGATAGTTCACGGTCAAGTAAGAGATAATTAATTGTAATGAGTTTTATACTTAAGGAATACAATGTTCATCAAATCACAGTTATTTAAGTCTCTTTATGAAGCTCGTAAGCCAAAAAAACCAGTAGAAGAACCTAATCCAAGTGAGGATGCTGAGGATATTGAAGCCGGGGAGCAAGCTGGATGGAAAATTAAACGTCCAAGTAAGTCTAATAAGGGAAAAATATTCAAGAGTCCAGTACAAGCTGCTGTAGACGCTGGTAAAACAACCAAGCCAGGAGCAGTTTCTAACCGAGTTGAAAAAGTTGCTATAAAAGATGTTGCTAAAAACGAAGAAGCTAAAGGAAAATCTAAAAAAAGTAAAGAAGAAGAACCGTTTAAGGATTCTCCAAAAGTAAAAGGTAGTGAAGCATTTAAGCCAGAAGATTTAAAAAGTAAATATCTAAAAACTAAATCTGAATATGGAAATGCCTATATGAAAAATAGGCAGTCTGTAGCTGATTTATATGCTGACGTAGAAAATATACCTTTTAGATTATCAGCCAAAAAATCACGAAATCTTTTTAAATATTTTTCAGAAGTTTTATTAGATTCAGAAAATGCCCAAATAAGAGAGGATGAACAATCACAACCAGCCTTCAAAGAATTACTAGATATTCTTCGAAAGGGTGGCGTTGGTGGATTACATTCTAATGAAGGCTATAATAATATACCAACTTATGTTTTATTTATGGTATTGGTATTTCCACTAATACAGCCTGATATGGTATCTTATTTATTCAGTAAACCAAACATAGCTAATTTTTTCAATACCTTATCAAAAACTTATTCTGGAAATATTTTAAATCCAATTTCTTTTTCTCCTAATACTGACTTATCATCTTTAGATCAAATTAAAGATGAGTATACTAGACTAGTAGTTGAACAGTTTCAAAACATGCTGCGCTCAAACGATCCAGAACAACAGCCAGAAAAAGTAGAATTAGCCAGATATTTACAAGAGGTAACTTCAGGACTATCACAAAGTTTTACAAAATCTATTGGAAGCTACAAACATAAAAATGAAATAACTAAAACTATATATTATGCTATAGCTGGTGGTTATGTGCCAGAAAATTTAGATTACTTTGAATTAGATGATAAAAAAGTACAGGATTATTTTAATAATAAGAGTTTATCAAAAGAACAGAGTTTACTTACAGATGCCGCTGAGCAATTAGTGTATCATCGTAGTGAGAGTATAGAAGAAAGTCCAGCCCTTAATAAAAATTTAGCTGGCATGAATGCTAGAAATGAACTCGCATGGAAATACGCACTAGAAACTAACAGACTGCAACGTAAGCGTAAGAATAAAGAAATAGAGAGAGCTGAAAAAACTAGAAGTATTAATTTAGGTACTTTTGAATATTTCAAAGAATTATCAAGAGCTATCCCACAAATTAATGAAAATGATGCCAAGCTAACTGAAATATTAAACAATATGTTTAATTTTGGAGAGGGTCTTACTACTCTTTCAGTAGAATCAGTTAGTAAAAAAACAACAAATGACTTACATAATTTTGCTAAAGAAGGAATGGATTTAATATCGGCAATTTTTTCTAATGATGCTTTATTATTAAAAACATTTAATAATGTGGCAGAAAAAATTCCAGTTATTAAGCAAAGTATAATTGAATCAGAAGATAGAATAGCTTATGTTAGAGATACTTATTTAGCTCCGTTTAAAACCCAGTTATCTACTATATTAAAGAATTTTGCAGCAATAACTGAAGAAGATGTAAGTATTTTATTAAATACTGTTATTTCTATTACTAATTGTATAGGTAAACAATTAGAGCCATTCAAGCTCAAACCAATTTTATATAGTTATGAAACCCATCTAAAAAAAGCAGAATTAAGATCTAATATTTACAGACTTGATGGATTTGCTTTCCTTCGTAGTGTGTTAAATTTAGATTCTCTTTTAATTGAAGCTGGTAAAATTACTAAAAAAGCTGGAAAAGTAGCAAAACAAAAAGAAGAAAAACCAACTACAGATCAATCAGTAACAGCTGGTGAAGAGGGCGCAGAATTTAAAACTGGGGTACTTCTCGGAAGTAAGAGAAGTTCTAAACAGTTACAGGCTGCTAGAAGAGAAATAATGGAAACCAAGGCAGTATTGACTAGCTTACGAAGCGTTACTGCTAGACTGTTAGATATAATTAGACAAAAAATTGAAGATGCCGATCTTAAAATACTAAATGCACTAGTTTCAGGGGCTACAGAAGAAGAGGATATAGTTAAAGTATCTGAATTTTTAACTACTTTGGTCTCTGATATTTCTTCTAGATTTTTCTCTAAAAATAGTCCATATAAACTTTCATTACTATCTGCTGGGGAGTCTAAAGAAGCCCTAGTTGCTAAAACAGTAACATTGAATCTGATAGAAGATGCTAAAAATAGTTTATTAGCTACTCCTGGTGTATTTAATGGTAAAACAGAATATTATGATGGATTAACTGATGATTTTATCAACTTTGTTAATTTAGTTACATCAATCAAACCAGACTATGCTGGATTAGCTATAGATCCAGTAACTGGCGAAGTTTCATCAAACTTAAAAGATGCTATAGATCCAGCAAGTAGTTCTAAAAGTTTCTTTGGAAACTTCTTTTTCGCCGGATTACCAAGAGCAATAGAGTCAAATCCATTAGCAAAACTTTGTCTACAAAAGTTTATGTTACTAAAGTTTAAACGTCTATTCTTTAACCCGTTATCTACCGCTTCATCAAAAACTATTTTATTACCAGAAGCAATATCAGCTAATCCAAAAGCTGCGGCACAAATAGATGCTTATTTTAAACAGTTACAAAATACATGTCATGGCGGAATACAAACAGCAGTTGATGAAATTGACACAGAAATTTTAAGTTCTTATGGAGATTCTACAAGAAACTTTACTACCTTTGTTAATGAAGAAGATCCCACAGTATCTGCTACTACTGCATTTTATATTCCAGGAACCCATGATAAAGAATATGAAAAAGTAACAGAGCTTATTGGTAATAGAGCTATGGAATATCTTGCCAGAGGTAAAAATATACAAACAGCTAATCGTCTATTTTTAGAAGAGTTTGCCAAAGTTCCAGTATATGAAGAAGGTGAAAAAGGATCTAAAATATATACAAGTGTAATAAACGCCATAGATCTTATATCTACTGCTATTAATCTTAAAGCAGCACAGACTGCCTTCACTGGAGATAAGAAAGCAGAGGAAACATTAACTTCTCTAATTAAAAAATATATGAAAGAAGGGAATGACAGTCTAGTTGCTGATTTAACAACAAAACGCAATATGTTTGAAGATTTGCTAGCTAGATTTGAAAAAGAATCACAGTTTAGAGGCACCAGTTTAATAAATTATCAGACTAATAGAATAGATAATCCAGTTCTAGCTCAAATACTTGATAAATTTGACGCGTTTATTTCAGAAGAGTCCTTAGCTAAAAGTCTTGTTGAATACGCTCAAGATGTCGCTGAACGTAAGGCATCTGGAACTTGGGATATTTCTGGCGTTAAAGAAATTATAGCTAAAACTGGAATAATGTATAAACAGATAGCGCATTTTAAGAGCAGTTCAACAAAAAAAGAAGCACCAGAAGAAATTACAGAAATAGCAGCAAAACAATCTTTATTTGATGAAACTAATCCAAAGGCATTAAAGTTTAAGTTTGAAGGAACAAGAGAAGTTGTAAAAGAGTTTATAGATAGAGTCTTTGGTAGAACTATTATACCATTAGGCAGAGATGCTCACAGAAATGCCAATGAAGCTCCTGTAGAATCTTATAATGAACGAATAAGTAAATTAGTAACTGCGGTAGATTTAGCTACTAGTGTATATGTAGATTTTTATAACTCCATTAAAGAAGTTGATAAAGCAGAAGAATTGAAAGTAGCTAAAAGTTTGGCCGAATTCAACTGCTCAAAATTAAACGAGTGTTTTACAATTATAAAGCATTTCGATACTGTTGGAATATACAACGTACAAACTCAAACTGAATTGTTAACCACCATTCAGCAACTAAAACCACATGCTACACTTTCTATTCGTGACATTAGTAATGAAATACAAGATGTAGAAAATGTGCTACCAAATCTACTAAAGCTTAATAGTAGTGATGATGAAGCTGGTAAAAAGTTTGCCGAGAAGAAAGAAGATATATTTAACAATTATCTAGGATCAAGACATGTGTATAGTCTAATGAAACAAGGATATACCCTTACAGAAATTTTTGAAAGGGTTAAACAGATAATGTTAGAAAAACAAGGCAATCCAGAGTTTGTTAATTTTGCCTCACAAGAAGTTGTAGAACCAGAAGTAACCACAACTGTATCTGGAGTTAGTAAAAAGGTTAATAAATCTGCTGATACTTTGGCTGATATTTTTATTAAGCGATTGAGGTTTAACTATCCGATAGAAAATAGTGGAAATAATACGACTAATGGTCTAGACAATAGATTCTTAAGTAGATATGCCACTTTATTAGACCCAGCTACTTATTCTCTTAATCTATCACCGGAAGTTAAAACACAATTAGTACAAGCTGCCAGTAATTTACTAACGTCATTACCAGGGATACTCGACCAGGAACGTAACACAAAGAAAGCTAAACTTTCAGCAGCAGGAACGTCTCCAGAAGAGATATCGGCACAAGATATACCAAATGATATTATAATTAAGAAAATTCAAACTACCGTGACAGGTACTGCTGGTATTGTAAATGAAATAACAAAAAAGACAGTAACAACATTACGTGACCCTAGAACAATAAAGCCAGTTGTAAAAGAAAGCATGTTTAATTTAGCCAAAGCCATTTTAGAAGCTATGGATGATGAAAACAATGACAAAAAGAAACCATTTACTAATATTTCAGCTTCTCAAAATAAAAGACGAGATGAAGCAGAAGCACGAAACCAAGAAGCTGGTCCGAAAGCTAATGAAATGACTTCAGGTGATGCCGCCACATTAACAAGTTTAGCTGCTATCTTAAAGGCAAGCTATGGAGTAACGTGTTCCCCAGAGGCAGGTCTTATGAGAGGTAACGAACCATTTACTTTCACTTTCCTTGAATATACCGTTGATTTATTACAAGAGTATAATAGCTCACTTAAAGAATATTTAGTAATTATTAACAAATATGTAGAAGGTTCAGATACAATAGAATTTGAAACTTCCAGACCTGGGGCTGACCATAATATTTATTGTAAGATGTTCTATTTTAACAAGCTAAAACAAATAGTAGATACGTTCTATAAATCAACGGTATAATATGAAGCAAACTAAAAGAATAAATCTTTCTGATATGCTAGCTCAACTTGAAAAAGCCGAGCTAGCAAGTTTGTTCGAAATTATTAAACCTAAAACAACCCAAGATATTAAATTAGCTGCGGCAGAACGTGAAAGATACAGCGACATTCGTAAAGATACTGGGGTGGTAAAGCAGATCACACAAGAACCTGGAACAATGATAAAGCATGGGCTACAAAATACAAAAGATGCTTATGCCAAGGCTAATATTGTACCGTATTTGACTAACACTTCTTTATATAAGGCATTCGGTTCCTTATCTCCAGAACAACAACAAGGGATGGAAAACGCGGCTATAAATTATAGTGATAAGCTTAAACAGATAAATTGGACGTATCATTTTTATTCAACTATTCTAAAAGGGCCTAGTGTAAAGCTAACTACTTTAATGGTTAAGCCCGAGATAGTTATACCATCAGCTAAAACAGTAGAAGATTTCTATACTAATTATAGTGTATCTAATTATGCCCCATTATTTGAAGATACCACTACTGCGGACAGAGTTATTTCTGGAACAAGAAGCGGTGATGATATATATTTAAACACCAATAATGAAGTAAGAGCATATGTTAGATCAGAGAAAGAACGCGGATTGTTTATTGGGGCCGTAGTATCAGGCGCCAGATATGTTAATTTTACTCAATTAGAATCTAATATATCATCAGAAGAAGGTTTAAAACTTAAAAACTTTGCCTCATCTATTCTTGACACAGTCAAACAAAAAGTATTTACAGATATTGAACCCTTTTTTAGAACTGATAATGAAAAAGCATTTTTAAATACTTTAAAAACATCACAACTTTCACCAGTATTTATGGATTCTTTGTTTTTTGGATTAGTAGACGTGATGAATATTCCATTATCAGTAAATTATGGTGTTAAACAAAAAGCTGGGGAGGCTTTACGAGGGTTTAATGTATTAAATAACCAAATGTACGGAGAGTCTTTAGCACAGTCTAACCCACCAGCAGCTTCGGCTATTATTTCTAATTTAGACAAGTGTATGACTTTTGGCAATCCTTTCTTACGAGATTTACAGAAGTTAATGAGGGCGGCGTCTAAAGCTCGGTATACTCCAACACATTATAATAAACTTACTAATGTTTTATTTGCCAAGTTTGGAGATTTACTATCTAAACTTACCGCTATATGTGGAACAAGTGCTTATGATTTTGATACAATTTTTTGTAAAAATTCTCCACAAGATAAAATAGACCAATTAAACCATGATTTTGAGTCTGGTTCTATATTTTCAGGATCTAGCGACACTTCACGATACCCAAATCCATTTATAAGAATATTGTTTACAAAAAGAAATGAACCAGACCCAGCATACATAATAAAACCAATGCATGTAAGTGCTTTAGCTTTTGCGCAAGAAACAAAATATAAGTCTAAAAGTGGAACACTTCCATTATTAGTAGCCCTTAACAGTGATAAAGAAACTGTTAAAGCTAATGAATGGAAAGGAGTAGGAATACCAGAAGATGAACATAAAGAGATTTTAGCAAAGGCACAAGCTGAAACTGGAAATATAAGCAAAGCAAGTTATGTTAGAGTATTATCATCCCTCGCTGACCGTGACGATACCTCACAAAATGCTCAAGCGGGTAAAGACAGAATGGCTGCGGCACAGTTATTAAATACTTTCGAGTCTTTATATAATGGCGACGGAACTTTTAAACCTAACCATGTATTATTTGCCATAGTTCCAAGAGTGTTATTCCAAGGTGCTGCTCAAGGTATATCAACAGAAGTTAGTATAGATCTTCAAATGGAGAATGCTAATAAAAACATAAATATATATAAAGAAAGTTTTGAGTATGATCGACGTGAAGCAAAAAAGAAAGCTTTAAAAGAAGTAGAAGATGCTAATAATATGTCTATTATGGGAGACCCAACTTCTCCTGACGTTAATAAAGATATTGATACTAAAATAGCTAAAAGAAATGAAGCTAAAAAAGTAGCCAATGAACGATTAGCGTTATTTAAAAATGTAGCTCTTGATGATACAAAAGATGAAATAATCAGTAGTATAACTGCTAAAATGGTACCACTTACTGATGTTCTTAATACGTTCTTAACACACATGTATACCTATGATATGTCATCGCAAGAGTTAGTTAATCTTCAAGGAACTTTTAAAATTATTGTAAGAAATATTCAAGCTGGCTATTGGACTATGAAAATACCCTGTTTACGTAATACTAAACTTGGATTAATTAGTTTATTAAAAACTGACAGAGGAGATTTTAATCTTAATCAATTTGAAGATATAGAAACTTCAATTAGTCACTTACGTCAAGAATTAATAGATATAAAATTAGCAGAACAAGCCACGGAACAGCCACATCAAACGCCACCTAGCAGTATTATATTACCCCCAGGATACGACCCAATTAAGTTTTAGAAGAGACTATGGAACCAACACAACAAGAACAGTCAGTATCTAATGAAATAACAGAGATGTCTTTACAAGAAATGATGTTTCTTGTAAGTGCTTGTTTTTATACAACCGCTGCCGAAATAGGCCAACAAGCTTTAGAAGCTAAAAATGAAGCACTTGTAGTTATTAAACATGCTGACGTTCCAGATATAGCAAAAGAAATTGAAGCGGCCGGCAAAGAAATAACTGATTTTAAAACAAAAGAAACAAAATATGATGGCACGGCGGAACCTTTAACTCCAGAAGAACCATAGTTTGTCGATACTAATAACAGAGCTGTTTTAGGAGCTATGTTGATTGACAAGACTACGATTCAGTATATAAATCCAGCACTTAAGTTTTCAATAAAGAAATATTTTCCCTTGAAGGAGAAGACGTTGTTATACGACGCCTTGCTTTTTTGTAGTGTGATATCTAAAACTCCAATGCGCTGTTCTTCTGCTGATTTAGAAGCCTTTAGTAATTTAATGATTAACTGTAAAGAACTTGATATATCTTTAGAAAAATATTTAAGTTGTGCTTATGCTTATATTAAGAAATATTCAACTCCTGGGCATAGGCTCGGAATATCTTATTTTCTAAATGATTCAGTAATAGAGTATTGTGGCTCTATGTTGGAAAAGTTCACTAGCTCCTCTTTGTTTTTAGAGCAAGTAAAAAATGATATTCTGTCTACAGAAAAAAGTATAAGAGAATTAATGACGGAAACTTCAATATCATACGAGCAATCTTTTGGGAATATGCTTAAAAATAAAAAAATAAGTTCATTCTTTTTAGCGTATAAGAAGTTTTGTAATTCAGTGTTAGTTAAAGACTACAATTCTGAATATTTTATGACATTAGTTAATATACTAGAGCCATTCTTTACGTATATTTTAGCTAAAAATAATGTATATAGTCCTCATAGGATACAAAAGTGGAATAATTCTAAAATAGAAGATTTTAGTTTTTGTTCAGTGTATTTTACAGATAGATACATAACTAACGAACTTATAGAAGAATGCCTAGGCAACGAAGCTACTGAAAATGGAACAAAGTTACACAGTATTTTTGAATCTATTTTTACTAGATATAACAAAAATAAAGTAAAAAATCTAAAAAATATAGCATTAAAATATTTTAAATCTACAGCTTATTTGGATATAAAGAAAGAACTACCTGAACATATGTCGTTTATAGAGGAATTATTTACAAAAGATGATTCTATTTTTTATTCCTTGCTTGATGAAAATACACAAGTTTTAGTAGAACATACAATGAATGCTAATCTGGCTGGATTTGAGTTTTATGGAACAGCAGATTTGATTTTTATAAACAATAACAAAGCTTATATATTTGACTATAAATCATCAAAATTAGATGAAAAGTATTTAACAAAAAATAACGACAAGTATAATAAACAAATTAGTCTTTATGCTAAACTATTAAAAGAAGAACATCCAGAACTTATTAGCATAACTGGAAAAATTATATATACAAGAGGATTACTACATCCGTTTGATAAATTAAATGATAATATTCATATAGAACGAGCATTAGACATAGAAAAAATTAAAAAAACATTAAAATCAGGCATTCTTATGCCAAATACTCGCAATTGTTTTCTCTGTAGACACCCGGCTTGTAAGTTTAGAACACGACCTAGTATTTGGGCAGAGGATGGTTCGCGAAAAATAAGCAATTAAATTGTAGAGGTTATATACACTATGAAATCATTAATTAGAATGTTTTTAGATGAAGCAGTTGAAGATGTTAATTTACCAAAAGAGCCAGTCAGTGCCGCAGAACCAGTAGGACAGCCTATGAGTAGTGGTGATTTTGCTCCTCCCCCCGCAACTCCAAGTTTAACACAACAGGCTCCCGGTGCTGCCGCCATGCCTAAAGGTCAGGCTGGAACAAACACTATTCAAAAAGAAGTACTAGATAAGCAAGTTATTCTTACTATTCTTGGTGAAATGAAAAGTGTTATTGCTTTCTATGATAAAAAGTTTGAAAGTGAAGATCTTGATTTAGAGACTGCCAAGAAAGTTATTGATAACTTTCTAGCCAGTTTAGCCACACATGCTAATAACATTGCTAATTTAATAGGTGAAGATACCCCAGAAGAAGCTCCTATGGAAGAGCCTTTACCAGAACTTCCTCAAGAACCAATGCCAGAACTTCCTCAAGAACCAATGCCAGAACAAACACCAGCACAAGATGATGGATTAGGTAATGAAGCTCTTCCTACAAGTCCTTCACAAGAAGAATATACAAATCCGTTTGGTCATGCCGAAGAATCTGATTTTACTGATCCATCTGGAGCACTATAATGGCATCATATACTACAAAGTTTAGCGTTGGCGATACAGCATATTATATTAAACATGCTAATGTTATATCTGTTGTGGTATCTGATATATACATTCATGATTTTGTTGGGTTAGGAATTAACTCCACCGGGTCTTCTAGCAATATAAATCCTCCTCTAATTTCATATAAAGTGTCTCATTCTGTGAATAGCTCTGGTGTTGGCGTCTCTAAAAATGGCCCGTCAACATTTAATGAATCAGATTTGTATTATATAGCCGAAGTTACTGCTACAATGAATCAGATTTTAGCACAAAAAGCACTCAATTTACAGGCATTAAACTAAATGGCTCAAATAATAACTACACAATTTTCTATTGGTGATACTGCTTATTTTCCGTTATTTGCCACCGCTACTATTTATGTAGTTACTGTTATTGATGTTTATTTAAGAAATGTAAATGGACAATCTATTGTTTTATATGATTTACAAAGAATAGATAATAAGACTGTATTACAAGGTATTCCGCAAGATCAAGTATTTACTTTTCCACAAGCAAAAGCTTCTTTACTAACTTATCTACAAGCAAAAATAACTGAAGTAACTAACTTAACGGTATCTTAATGGCAACTCTATATAACAAATTATTTGAAACATTTGACACTCTATCAAAATCAAATGTAACTAATGGGTCAATAGATGGTGTTATATCTCCATACTCTGTCCCAGCCAAAGATTCAGTTGGTATAGCTGTAGATACGTTAAACGATTCAGATAGAATTGATAGTAAAATCTCGATAGTACATAAGAAGTGTCAGTATAATATCATGATGGTTTCTGCTTCTGACATGGAAGGATTTAGAACGTTATGTGAAAGACTTACAGACGCTTTTAAATTAAACAAGATTTTTGATAATGATCCACTAATTCAGACTAAATTGGCAGAAATACTTGCTTACAGTTATATATCCAAAAACTCTACCTATCTTATATACCCTGATATTTTTCAGGCAAAGACCAAGGCTCTGTCTGTGTTTAATGTGGCTAAAAAGCTTGGGCTAAACTTTCTTAATTCAAAAGTTGAAGATTTATTAAAGAAAGTCTTACTCACCGTATTTTATAAGATTTCGTTTGACCAAGATGATAAACAAAAAACTGAACAAGCACCAACCAAGCCTACCACACAGCAGCAACCATTACAACAGCCCTTACAAACTCCTGGAATAAAATAGCATAATGAATATTACTTATTGTTATGTGTATTATAGAAAAGATTACTCCAGCGACAGTTAGTTTAATAGTTCGTAATAAAACTTGGAAGGAAGAATAAATAAAATGACTACCGAATTAGAAGTAGTTGAAACTTTTTGGCAGAAATATAAAAAAGATGGCGTATATTTTGGTATAGTGATAGTTCTTGTTGCCTCAGGATTTGGTTTTTGGTATATAAAAGATCAGAAACATTCTAAAGCTATGGCTGAAACTGCCTCAAAATTGGCCTCGTTAAATAGTGATTATACTAAATTAAACGCAGATAAAATCGCAGCAGACACAAATGCAGCCAATGCTCTATCTTTATATAAAATAGAACACGCTAAACTTATTGCTCAATTAAAGAAAAAACCAGTACAACAAACTACTCCAACAACTCCATTAGAACCTCTACCAGTTATACCATCATCTACTAACCTTGATGATTGTAACAAGCTTGTTCAACAGCTAACCACCGATAACAATGATTGTATTACTGTAGTAACCACTCTTCAGACAGACAAACAAGCTGCTGAAGCTGTTATTAATAATCTAAAAGATACAGTAATTACTACTAATAAAGAAACAGAGGAAGCAAAAGCACAAACTGTCTCTGAAACAAAGCGGAAAGTTTGGTATAGAAATGGATTGTTAGTAGAAACCGGCTGGATAATTTTACATATACTTACTCATGGGGCATTATAATGGTAACACAGCTATCTCCTAACTTTACATTAGAACAATTAGTATTTAGTCAAACTGCTGCTCGTAAAGGAATAGACAATACTCCCTCACCAGAAATTATTGCTAATTTAACTAATCTTTGTGTTAATCTGTTAGAACCAGCAAGAGAACTACTTAACGCTCCAATTCATATTGATAGTGGTTATAGATGTAAGGAATTAAACGTTGCTGTAGGTGGTGCCGCTACTTCCGAACATGTGTTAGGTCACGCCGCTGATTGTATACCGCAAGGTTGGGATTTGGCTCTTGCTTTTGATACTTTACGCACTTCTGACCTACCCTATGACCAGATTATTTTTGAATGTAAGGAATGGATACATTTAGGCATGGCGGCTGACGGAGTTACACCAAGACGAGAAGCCTTAACTGCTACTGGTGGTCCTGGTGCTTGGCATTATCAAAAAGTTTAATTAAATAATTAAATTAACCGATAATATAATTGGAGAAATGTATGACAGAAGGCAACACATCAATTAGTTTTACGGATCAAGAATTAAAAGCTTTACATACCATAGTAAGCCAGTTTAAAATTAATGTGACGATTGAAGATTTACTAAAAGTGGCAAGTAAGGAAGAAACTACCCCATTAGTTTCTATCTTACAAAAGCTATCAGAAGCTGTTGTAAATCGCCAAAAAGAAATAAATACGTTTGAAAAGTAGGTAATTAAATTGTAGTACAAAGTTTATCGAAAGGATATAATATGCGTAATGGTTCAGAGACACACGGAAAAGGTGGAGAGCAAAAAGGTCCAGTTAAGGTTCCTAGTAAGACCCAGAAAGGTCTTACTACTGCTGATGTAACCAAGAAGGGCACAGTTAAGCCCACTCCTTGTAAAGAAAACAAGTAAATAATTAATAAATACACTAACTTAAAGGAATACTACAATGGTTGATAAGAAGAAGGAAGTAGAGAAGAAGGACGAAAAGAAGCCCTTCCCATTCAAGAAGAAGGACGAAAAGAAAGACGACAAGAAGAAGAAGTAACATAGTTATAATTTCTACGAAAAAAGAAGGTTTCGGCCTTCTTTTTTTATGCCTTTTTGTCGATACTAAAATGACAGAAAGTTGCTATTTTCATCTGGGATGAAACGCAATTAACTTTACGGAGTTACACTACATGACAGATCTTCTAAACAAAGAAGCTTTACAGTATTTAGTAAGTAAAAACATATCACCAGAAAGCGCATCCGAGGCACAATTATCCGATGCTAAAGCTTACAGTAACTGCTATAATTGGTATATTGAAACGCAAAAGGTTCTACCAAATACAGCAGATTTAGCATCAAGTATTTTTGTACAGAAATATGCCCTACACAATACGGTTGGTATTTGTTTAGAACAGACTCCTGAAATGATGTGGGATAGGATTGCTAACGTACTTGCCGATGAAGAAATTGCTACTAATCTTGTTAATACAGATAGATCCTATTGGTTTAAGCAATTCAGAGAGATTTTGACTAACTGGAAGTATAGTCCTCAAGGTTCTGGTCTTTATGCTCTTGGCAATCCTTATGTTAAAGCCAGCGCAAGTAATTGTTTTGTTGTTAATTCTCCAAGTGATAGTTTAGAATCTATTTTTGATACAGCTAAGGATATGGCTCGTATTTATGCTGCCCGTGGTGGTTGTGGAACTAATATATCCAATCTTCGTCCATTTGGTGCTACTACTAATAATGCCGCCAAGTCTTCTACTGGTGCCGCAAGTTTTATGGACTTTTTTAGTCATGTAACTTCTACTATTGGACAAGCTGGTAGACGTGGTGCTCTGATGCTTTGTATGGAAGTTCATCACCCTGATATTTTTAGATTTATTGAAATGAAACAAGATTTGGATAAACAATGGTTCTTTGAAGAGCTTGCCGAATCTGGTGTAAACATTAATGATTGGAAATATTCAAGTATTGCCGACCGTCTTAAATCTACTTCTCATGCCAATGTATCTGTTCTTATCGATAATCAGTTTATCAATGCCGTAGAAAATGATTTAGACTACGAACTTTACTACGAGTTTGAGAATAACCAGTATCCAAGGATTTCACAATGGGTTAAGGCGCGAGATATTTGGGATAAACTAATTGAAGGTGCTACTAATTCAGCTGAGCCTGGAATCATTAACATGGAATTGATTAGGAAAGAAAGTCCAGCAGATTGTTATTCTGAACCAACTGACTATATTATTGGCGATAAGAAAGTTACTTACTCGTTTAAGACTACCGCCACTAACCCTTGTATTTCCGGCAATAGTTATGTGTTAACTGATAGTGGATATAAACAAGTTAATACTCTATTAAATACTTCATGGAAAGCTACTATTAACGGTAATAATTATGATGCATCAGCTTTCTGGGAAACTGGATATAAACAAATCTATAATGTGACGCTAGCTAATGGAACAACAATAAAAGCCACATTAGACCACAAGCTTCAGTTAATTGATGACTCCTGGGTAACAGTAGAAGATTCATTAAATAAAATATTAAAAAATAACGTAGTAGAAACATACAATGTTTTAGACATATCTTCTGATGATTTTAAAAGTGGTTGGCTAGTTGGTTCTATTGTTGGAGATGGCTATTACACAACTACTTCCGGTTCAGCTGTAATGTATTGGGGTAAATGTGCTAATGAACTAGCGGAATATGCTAACACTTGTTTAAATAGAACTACAACGTTAACTAAAACAGAAAATAAAATAAAAATAAGAACCAATACAATTAATGACTTACTTTCTTCTATTATTGAAATAGACACAAAAGAAATTAAACCAGCTATATACAGTAAATCAAAGGAGTTTATCTCTGGCTTTTTAAGTGGATTATTCGATGCAGATGGTAGCGTTCAAGGAACTGCTCTAAAAGGATATAGCGTTAGGTTATCTCAATCTAAAATATCTCTTATTGAACATTGTCAACGATTACTTCATATGCTTGGTGTTTCAAGCAAGGTTTGTAAAAATAGACGGTTAGAAAATGAAAAATATTGGGCACAAGGAAATAAAATATATATAAGTAAAGCACAACATGAATTACTTATTTCAAGTTCTAATTTACTTTCCTTTAATTCGGCCATTCATTTTATAACTACTTATAAGTATAACAAACTTAATACAATTATTGAAAATACTAATTTCTATATGTCAAAACCAAAAACAAAGGTAATTAGTATTGTATTATCAGGCGTAGAACCTGTTTACGATTGCACTGTTGATACTGTTCATTGCTTTGATTTAAACGGTATTATAGCACATAATTGTGGTGAACTTCCATTATCCCCTGGTGATAGTTGTTGCTTGGGAACTCATAATCTTCCAGCTTTCGTTATCAATCCATTTAAAGATAACGCAAAGTTTGACTGGGCTGGATTTGAAAAAGTAGTTATGCTGTCAACTCGCGCTCAGGACAACATTAAAGGTATTGATATTGGTCTTGTCCCACTTGAAATAAACAAAGTATCAGCTATCCTTGGTAGACGTATTGGTATGGGGTGTAATGGCCTCTCTGACTGTCTTGCTATGCTGGGAATACGATACGACTCTGACAAGGCTATTGAGGTTTCTGGACGTATCTATGAGCTACTACGCAATACAGTATATGCTTCATCGATTCAGTTGGCAGAAGAAAAAGGTGCCTTCCCAATTTATAACGCTGAAAAGGAAAAAAATAACCCATTCCTGTTAAGACTACCAAAAGAACTACAAAATAAGCCACGCAGAAACATAGCTTGTTTGACAAATGCTCCTAATGGCTCTATGTCTATTGAAATGAACGGTTCTTCGTCAGGTATTGAGCCTGTATTTGAAACTGACGAGTATATGCGTAATGTAAAGCGTTCTGGAACCAATGATTTCGTTCAATTTAAGGTTCGTCATCAGGCTATTGAAGATTGTGTAAATGCTGGTGGAAATCCTAATATATTTGTTAAGGCAAATGATGTTAGTGGAGAAATGCGTATTAAACTTCAGGCCACTATTCAAAAATATATTGACCATGCTATTTCGGTAACTACAAATCTTCCACAAGGAACTACCCAAGAAGTAGTGGGTAGTCTATATCTAAAAGCGTTTAAAGCTGGTTGTAAGGGCTTTACCGTATACGTTGATGGTTGTAGAACTGGTGTATTAAATACTATAAAGACTGAACCAAAAGTACACAAGGTAACAGATAGACCTAAAACAACTGATGTAGATGTGTTTAAGACCAAATATAAAGATCGTTCATATATGATTTTAGTTGGAAAAATTAAAGGTGTACCATGTGAAATCTTTGGAGGAGAAGAGACTGGATTAAGTCTTCCCACCAAATATAAATCTGCTACTTTAACCAAGAAATCAAGAGGGCACTACACTCTTAATATTCAATTATCAGAAGACCCAGAAGATATTTTAAAGGTTAATAATTTAGGAAATCTTTTTCCGGCAGGGGATGTAATAACTATCGCCAGAATGATTAGTTTATCTTTACGAAATGGTATCCCAATTTCCGAAATAGTAGAACAATTAGCTAAAAGTGGCTCTACACTATATGATGCCCCGACAGTATTTGCTAGAGTTCTTAAAAATTATATTCCAGATGAAGAGATTATTTCAAAAGAAAAGGCTAAAAATAAACCATGTCCAGAATGTGGTAGTGAGCTAAATTATAAGCGTGAAAGTGGTTGTTTAACTGAAATATGTAGTTCATGTAGTTATACTAATTCTAAATGTGGATAATATGGCTGTTTGTATAGATTTAGCAGGTAAAAGATTTAATAGATTATTAGTAATCGACAGCAATCATTAATAAAAATAACAATATAGGAGACATAATAAAATGTCTGAAATTAAAGTAGGAGATATAGTAAAATTAAAATCAGGTGGACCAAATATGACTGTAACAAGTAATGTTGGTGGTCTTTATCAATGCCAGCATTTTATATTTGATACTATATCTAATAATTGGTGTATAGGTCAGCCAATTGAAGTAGCAGGAGAAGCATTAGTTATGCTAGAATGTCCTTGTAATGCTTAATTAATCTTCTTCTTCATTAGCAGAACCCGACTCTTCTTTGTCGGGTTCTTTTTGTTTGTCAGAGCCTTGTATTAGGTCTTCAAAATGATGTATTACTACTTCACAACCAGCATAAGCATCATCAAGTGGTTCCATCTTTTCCATGTCGCTAATGCCAGTCTTTAATAACTCTATTTTCTCTTTTAGTTTCATAGCTTCTAACATTAAATCATTACATTTATCTTTAAACGATGATTTAATATCAGTTGCCTTAATAAAATCCTGAGTTACTAAAGAATTGCGTTTCATATTAAATCCTATTATCTATATCGTGTACAGAATGATTGGTTTTTTCAAGCGGAATATTTTTATTCTTAAAATGTGTTAGATATTTTTCAGTTTCTGGTGGTATATTTTCTAACCCATTATTTATTAAGTTGTGTCTACCCCAGTTATACGCAGCAAGAGTTTCTCCCCAATTACCAAAATGCTTGTATAAATCACCAAGATTTTTGGCTGCTTCCTTGGCAGCTTCCATTGGATTAAATGGATTACCAGCAAACTTAACACGAAGTTGAAATAAGCCTTTGGCACCCTTTGAGGATCTTGCTTTTGGATCTCCTTTTGACTCTATTTCTATAACATATTTTAAAAGACCAGGATACAGACCATTGATATCTTCTAACTTATCTAAATGTAGTGCTTTATACCAATAGTCAGGAGATTGAACCTCCATATGTATCATAGCAGGAGGATAAACTGGTGGAGCAGCTTGATGTTCATCTACTCTAATAAACTGATTGGTATTTAGTTTTTTCATTTATTTCTTTGATTGTCTAATAAATTCGTTTTGTTCTAATACCTTTGTTAATTTATAAGATCTACCACCGTCGTCCTCAGCTTTCCATATTCCAGGTTCTATATCAAATTTTGCCATACGTTTAGTTAAATATTCATCTGGAACGGCTTTACCTGCGTCAATTCGTTCTTGTGTTTTATTTTGACGTATTACAGTTTCTATATCTCTTGGTAGTACTTTTAGTTCTACTTCATAACCATATTCAATAGCTCTATTTATGTATTTACTCCTATCTCCCTTTTTAGCATTTTGATTGTCTACAAAAATAAGAGGAACATCAGCTAAAAGAGCTTCCGTAAATCTGGCAAAACACTCAGAATGAGCATGCCAAACATGAGTAGCGTCATACACATGTTTACCATCTGTTTCAAAAAAGTTATCCATAGAACATACAACATATGGAGAAGTAGCTGTTTTAGTATATTCTTTTATAAAATAACTTTTTCCAGAACCAGGAGGTCCAACTAAAATAATAACTTTACCCATTTAGTATTCCTCTTTACTGTAATTTACTTTTTAAGAAATCCATTAATTCTTTGTTATTTGTTGGATTTTTAGTTAACTGTTGTATTAGTTCAGCAATAACTTCTTGTTGTGATAAGCTAACTGAAGGTGTTCCAGTATCAGCAGGGCCACCAGGACCCGGTTCTTTATCACCCATAACAGCTTCTGGATTATCTAAATCATTAAATAAGTTATCACCATCTGGATCGCTAACATCTGGATTAGTTTCAAGATTTGGAGAGTATCGTTCAGTTTCATCACCAAGAGTTTCAGGGTCATCAAAATCGTATTCAACTGCTATATCCGCATCAGGGTCATACGAAAGAGGAACTTCTTCGTCATCAGTAATAAGATTAGGTTCTCCTGATAATCTGGCAAAAGAACCGCCAGTATATTCATATGGTTCTTGTTCGCCTTTTGTATTTTCGGCTTCTTCATCAGCTAACATCTTTTCACGTTGAGCTTCTATAGCAGCTTGTGTCATATTATGAATTGATTTAGCTGGTTCACCTTCCCTAAATGACCCAGTATCAGGATCTTCTGTACTGGAAGCAGCAGTATAGTCAGCCACGTTACCAAAATGACCTGCTTCGTATAAGGCACCAAACGGATCAGTAGTATCTTTATATGATACTTCGTTTGCCTGTTCAAAAAGATGACGCTTGTCCATTTAAAATATCCTCGTTAAAGTTAATTATTGTAAACCATAAAGGCTCATAATTTAATTGCTCAACCATATAGCAGTAATGCCGATACTTAATAATGGAAAGGGTTTTATGACCAAAATAGTATTGTCATCGGACTATCATCTAAAATTTGGAGCACAATTTGATCATACCCTTGAAAACGGGCTACCTTCTCGCTTAAACGAAATAATTGAAAGTGTAGATTGGGTAATAAACACTGGGAAAAAGCACAAAGCCACTGTTTTTATTGGTGGTGGTGATATTTTTGATAACAGTGAGCGTCTAAATACGAAAGAGGGTTTAGCAATATCTGAAATGTTTAAACGAGTTAAATCTAATTATAAAAACAATTATTTTATAGTTGGAAATCACGATATTATATCAAGTAACCACAACATTCTAGATTTGTTTAATCCTCTCATTAATGTATTTTCTAAACCTACATATTTAGATGTTAATGGAGCAAGACTTTATTTTCTTCCATATTTACGTGAAAGTCTTGATGTATACGCTGCTATCAAAGAGTTCCAAGATAAATATGATTGTCCTGGTAAGAAATATCTCATAGGGCACTTCTGGGATGCTCAAACTATTAGTGTTGATCCAGAGGCAATTGACTTATCAAAAGTAAATACAAACTTTTTTGACCGTATATTTTTAGGACATTATCATGTTCCTACTAGTGATTTAAATAGTAAAGTTGTATATATTGGAACACTTCTAAATAAACGATTTAACGAAAATGGTGGAAAAGGTTGTTGGATACTTGATACTGATACAAATAAAATAGAGTTTGTTGCTAATCCGCATTCCCCAGAGTTTATTCAGACTATTGACACAAGTGTATTAGCTAATTTAGAAACACTTAATAAGAATGCTTATTATAGAGTATTTACTAACCCAGAAAATGTGTTAGAGATTACTAAACTATTAAGTGTTACCAAGGGATTTGAGCTATTAACTAAACAGGAAACGGATAGTCAACAGCACATCAGTATTCTTAACATTGAAAAGAAAAACAGTAGTTCATTAAAAGACTATATTCTCAACAATTGTGATTTGTTCCTACCAGAAGGAATTACAAAGGATGAGTTTAAAGAAGCTGGAACAACTTTCATGAGTAACCTATAATATGGGATATAAACTAAAATCTATTACAGTTGAGAACTTTGTAGTGTTCAAAGATAGGACTACTGTTGATTTCTCTTACAATCAACTTAACTTGATTGAGGGTATTTATCATAATAACCCCAGTCAAAGTAATGGCGCTGGCAAAAGTTTCATTATTGATGCCGTTTGTTTGGCGTTATTTGGCAAAGGAGTAAGAGCAAATTACCTATCAGACTATCTTCCGTTCTCTAATCCAACTGGTGGCATATACATCGGCCTTGAATTGATTGATGAAAATAACACGAATGTAAAAATTGAACGTTGGAAGCGTCCTAACAGTGATACCAATAAAGCAAAACTATGGAAAAATGGGGTATGTATTTCACAAGACTCCACTATAACTAAAATTGACGAGGCAATACAGTCTATTATAGGTATTAATCACACTAACTTCTTATCCTGTATTTTCTCTGTCATGCTTCCTGGGTTTCTTCGTTTACGACCGGCCCAGCGATTTGAGATTTTAGAACACGCTCTGGCTGTCAAACGAATAGAGTCCGTAATTAAAAAAATCAACGCGTCTATTAAGTCAAATGAGGACGCTATATCTGCTATTCATTCAGTTATCACAGAGAAAAATAACAAATATATTTCTGAAAAAACTAAAAAAGAAATATACTGTTCTAATATAGACTCCATTAAAGAAAATATAACAGAACATGAAGCTGAACTTGTAGACTATCAGGGTCAAGAGAAATCTATTTCAGATAAAATAAAAGAAACGCAGCAATTTTTGAAAGAATGTAATATACAGCTTGCTCCATTAGATATTGAATATAATGAACTTGTAGCTGAACGACGAGCAAAAGAAGTAAATAAAGATAATTTAAAGTTAAAAAAGACGGCAGTATTAAAGTCTTTTAAGAAGAATGGTCAAGGCAGTTTGGAATGCTCTGTTTGTAAATCTTCTTTAACCGAACATTCAAAAGAATCCGTAAAAGAACATTATGATGCTGAAATAGTAAAAATAGAAAATGAAATACTCGCATTATCCGCAATTATCATAGAAAAAAATAATAAAGTAAATAAAGTAACTAAAATTAAAGAGCAAACAGAAAAAGCTTATAATAAATTAGTAGCCTCGTTGTCTTTTGTTCAGACAAATATGATGGCATTAGAGAAAGCTTTGATAAATAATCGAGCAAGTTTAGAGACAGCTTCCTCCTCCTTTAACGAAGCTTTATTAAACTCTTTAAATAAAGAACTTAAAGAATTACGAGATAGCCTTAAAAATACTGAAAAACAGCTAACAATAAATATAGCTTGGAAACAAGTAATGTCAAAAAATGGGCTACGTTTAAGTTATATTAAAGAAGAAGTTTCTACTTTAAATGCTCTTGCCAGTCGTTATGCTACTGCTATTTGTGAAACTCCAACCCAAGTAAGATTTTTTATAAATGATGAAAAAGATAATCCATCGCTAGACTTCACAGTAAATGGGCAAAACTCTGGTATGGCATCTACAGGTGAGCGTGGGAGACTTGAAATAGCAATGACTTTATCCCTACTATCACTACTTAAAACAGCAGGATTATCTTTGGACTTTCTTATTCTTGATGAGGCTCTGGATGGTCTTTCACAAGCAAGCAAACAAGCTGTATTAAATGTGATAGACTCTCTTTCGTTGGATTATCAGGTTCTCATGATATCACATGACGATTTAATAAAAAACAGACCAGGGTATGTAATCCAAGTCATGAAAGATGCCTCAACCGAAAGATCCACTATATCGACGTATACTCGGAAATCTCAACCAGAGTAGTTTCAGTGGTTCCTACCTCTTTCCTTAAATGTAGATCCCAAATCTGACGATCATCAAGTTCAAAGTTAAGTTCTTTAAATGCTGTAAATATGGAATCGATTAAAGCTTTCTCAACTGAACTTATATCTTTTTGCCGTATGGTCTTTCCATCTTTTAGAAGCCATGAAACTGATGTAACTTTGATAAATACTGTTAATCGTTTGCCAGTAAGCGCCGATAATTCTTTTAGAAGCTTTGGTTCTTTTACTATTTCTTTAACTTCATCCTCTATTAATTTCTTAAACTTTTTACCTTCCGTAGATATAAATCGTCTTTTTTGGCCAGGAATATTAACATACAATTTATTAACACTAATTGGAAACACATTAAACAATAGTCGTATCATATACTTAATTAAGGAATAACATGACCTTACCGTTGTATTTTAAGAGATTAGTAGAAACAGCTATTCTACCAAGAAAGAACTTCCCAACAGATGCTGCGCTTGATCTCTACTACCCGGCATTTGCTGAAAATATAACAATAGAACCAGGAAATCAAGTAGTGGTAGAAACTGGGGTAGCTTGTATTGTTCCGGAAGGTTACTGGTTAAAGTTTCATGAGCGTAGTGGGTTGGCGGCTAAAAAGGGAATTAAAGTATCAGCCGGTGTAATTGATAGTAATTATACCGGACAACTTAAAGTTATTCTTTTAAATACATCGCATATTCCACAAACTATAACAGCAGGATCAGCTGTTTGTCAGTTTACAATAGAGTTAGTAATTAATGCTGATATTCATTGGGTTGACGCTGATGTATTTGACAGGTTAGCAGAAGCCAAGGATAGGAAAGAGAAGGGCTTTGGATCCAGCGATAAAGCATAATATGAGCCATTTAAATAAGAAAATACAAACTGTTCCTTATGTGATAAATCATATAAACACGACTATTACTTCTGAACAATCCCCATTTGAGATGATAACAGAGGCTCCTTGGTTTGTACGATTAATAAGTAAGGGACAGTATTGTGTTTATAAGGAAACTGTGTATGTTCCATCTTTCCATCTAGAACTAGTCAAATCTGCTCATGAAGAAGATAGAACGTTAGCCACATCCAAAGTTCTTCCATGTATTATGCTGTTACATGACTTTAAAAGCGTTTCTTTATTTAGAATGATTAAGTTTTTGTATACTTTAAAATATCAATTACATTACTTTTTATACGAATTCTTATTTTTAAAAGCCGCTGATAGTAGATTTTATGAATTAGTTACCATGGGGTTCTTGACAAGTAGAAAACAGTATCTAACAAAAGTGCCTCCTGAAATAATAGAGGCACAATTGCGTGAGATACTAGAAACTAATTCGTAATTAGTCTAGGGTCATTATGATGAATAACAGTACCATCATCATTTTTAGGTACATTAAAGTTCTTAAATACAGTAGTTCTACGTTTTGGTTTTTCAGGTGCCGGATTGATAATTTCTTCCGGCACTTCTCCTTTTAGAACAGCGTCAATATCAGCATTCATATATCGTTCAGCTTCAGCCGATTCTTTTTCATCGGCTGTTTTTGGTTTATCTACTACATTAACCAAGGGAACTTCATGTGGACTATTTATTCTTTGTGCTCCAATGATTAGTCCCTGCATAGCTTTTGATAGTCTACTATTCCCTAATTTAGTTTTTATAGCTGTCATGTTAGCTTCTAATAGCTGTTTTAGTAGAGTCCAATTACCTTCTTCAGCTGACTTAATGGCTTTCTGAAAATTAAGTCCAGTTTTACCTTTAAAGAAAGACAATAACCAACTCTTCATATCTTTAAAATTATCAGCAAAAGTTGGGTTGAGCATAGGGTCAAACTCTTCTACCGGAAGATCTTTAATCTCATTAAACTTATCCATTATTTTATTTATTACACTTGGTGGAGCTAAACTACGCAACGTTCCCTGTATTAGATCTGGTTTGGCTTGTCCTATATTAATATATGTAGCTGGATTTTTAGCAAAGTCAATTAGAAATAATCCGAGTTTATATAATACTATTCCTATTTGTTGCAGCACAGGGAGTAAGGATACTACAAAAGCATGGATAACAGCGTCTTGTAGTATTTGTCCTGAATTATCTACCTCTTCGTTTATTTCAGAAGATGGCGTTTTTAAAGCTATTAAGACTTCTATATTTTTCTGTAACGCTGTTTTTTGATTTGGTTTAATAGCACTAAACTGACCTTTAGCATATTGATCATTATTAATAGTGGTTAAAAAAGCTTTGAGTTCGTCTAATGTAAAGTTTTTAAGATCGGCGGCTAATTGTTTCTCATCCTTTTTTTCGTTATTAATAGTCAAAATACGATTACCAGTTTCATCAGTTCTCATAATACAATTCAAAGATTTAACCAATTCTTTAGCGGCTTTTGTAAGATTTTTTTCAAGTTCTCCACCATACAACTGCTTATCCTCTGAACCCACTAATAAATTACTAATCACTTTTTTATCAAAATATTTTTCAGCATTTCGTAATAACTCTATAGGCGTTTTGCTTGATTGTATGTTATTTAATATTTCTTCCATTTTTTCTTTTGACAGACTATTTATCTGAAGTTTAGTATAAGTAACTAATTTATCTTTAAATAACTTATCTGCTGTAACTGCGATTCTTCCAGTAGTGTTAATAAAGTCAGGCACTACTTCGTCAGATAGCCCCAGGGCTATTTTAGCCATTTGCTTTTCAATTGCCGGTTTATTCATAAATAAAAAGTCAGTCAACCCATATTTACGTATAATTTTATACATTATTTGTTCTATATGATTAGTAATATCCTCAGTTATAGGTACCTCAGCGCCAGATAGTGTTATTAAATAACTAACACAAGTTAGCACGTCTACTTGCAGATTAGATATACGAATATTTCCTGTAGGCAAGTAGTCAGTTGAATTATCATATAAATACTTTAGTAAATTAACATCCACTAACTTTGTATTAGTTCTATCTACGTTAAACACTTTAACTTTGTAATTGTCTGGTTCGGCAGACCAATCCATAAGTAATCTACCAACGCAGCTGGCATAACTCATGGAACTAAAATAGGCATGTAAAAAATTATTGCTACTAAATATAACGTTATCTTTTACCGATTGTTCAGATTGCTTTACGTCCGCATCAGAAAATACTCGTTCTCTATTCCCACTCTCTTTTTCGTCTTTAAAGGGTATTTCTTTTTCAGCCTCTAGTTCGGCATCTATACTCATGTTAAACCCTGGAACGATATTTCTTTTAGTTGCCTGTTGTTTACGAGTGTTTAACTCTTTTTCACGATCATTGGGATTAAATATACGACGATATATACGTTCATCAATATACGGAATATTAGCTGGTGTGGCAACTACATATAACCGTAATATACAATTTACGTATTTAGTTTCCAAAGAATCTTTTACATCCTCTACACTAGAAACTGAATCATTTTCAAAGTTTTGTGAGGTTGGAACTCTATTAGCCTCCTTTAAGAAACATATAGATTTAGTGATGAATTGTTCTGGAAGTTTTATGTCCTGTTGGTCTATAAACTTGGTAAGTAAATCAGGCTTACTTCCAAGAATATCCTGTATATTTTTCGGCAAAGAGTTATATATTTGATGAAAATATCGTAAATCACCGTTGCTTGGAAAGAATAACTTTTGGTATAATCCAGATTTAAGTCTGGTAAAATCTCCTGGAATAGCACTAAAAGAAGATGCTTTCCCCTTGGATGCTGTTGATCCCATTCTTTGATACGGTATATACCCATTCCAATAATAATATTTACATCTAATTAAAGATATTGCAAGATTTTTAATTAAATCTTCACCAGAAAGAAGGTCTTTTAAACTATGTACTTTGGCATTAGCTAATACTACTTGTTTATTTTCTTTTCTAAACTTTTCTATAATTGCTGCCAATTCAGTAGCAAACTGAACGCTATTATTTTCTACTTCATTTTCCATTACAAGTTTTTCATAACTGTAATTAGCTTCCTTGGCCATTTTGTATAGCTTGTTAAACGATGACGAAGTTATTAAGGTAGATGCAGCTTCTTCATCAGTTATACTATCGTCATCCTCTTCTTCGGTTTCTTCTTCTTCGGTAGGATCTAATGGATTTGACCCCGGCTCTAACACATCATCGTTAGACTCATTTTCTTCTAATAACCTTAAAAGTATATTTTTTATATTGGTATCCATATATTTAATTCTTATATACTAAATTGTGAGTTTTGTGTTATAGCTATGATAGTAGCACCATACGACAAAACATCATTTTTAATTATTGTATTAGTATTTGCGTAATGAGAATAATAAAAACTACTTTCTAATGCCGGATACCCATAACCGCCACCAATAACTATACTGTTATATAAATTTTCTATATCGTTGCTTATAGTATTAGTTTCTATACAATAAATATAATCCATTAACACAGCTCGCATAGCATACTCCTTACTACCAGCAGCACCAGTAAGTGGATCTGTGTCTGACCATATTAGATTACTGTTGCTTTTAGTTAATAAAGAATATAACGAATTAGCTCTGGTATTTATAAATTGTATAGCAATATCTATATTATTGGCAGGACTTGTGTAAGAAGCTAATTGTGCCGAATCATCTTTAATATACTTTGCAACTACCGGTGATATTTGATAAACACCAACTCTTCCATTTATTGAGGGAGGATTTGGATTACCCTTACATGCCAATAACAATATAGCTTTTAGTATTTTAGGAGTTATACGAGAAGCAATTTCATTTTTATTGGGTTGAATGTAATTTTTCCATCCTTGATTTATTAAGTCATCATAAGTGCTAAATGGGAACTTAATTTGATTTATAGCATCTTGAGCAACGTCAGCCGCATATCCATTTTTTGTTATCTGACTTAATGATTTACCTAGTGTACCACCAGCTAAATTATAATAAATGTTCGAAGTGCTTTGTTTTAAAGCATCATTCATATCATTTTTTCTATTGTCATCTATTCGTTGAAATATTCTAGGTATATTATATTTCTTAAATACATTTTTATCAGTATTTACAGGAAAATCTGTAAAGGCAGAAATAGCTTGATTTGTAAATCCAGTCCCAGCAAAGGATTTTATCACCTGTCTGGCTCTAGTATAAACAGCCATACAGGAATTGAATATACCTCCAAGTACATCGAACACTAGATTTCTATTTATTTTAAATTCGGCACTACCAGGAGTATACAGTTTAAAGTTACCATCTGGATCAAACCCAAGGTAAGCACCTGACGGATGTCTTAAAAATACCTGCTCTGCCCCAGGATCTAACGACATTTCTATACCAATTGGTTTATCATAGTTATAATTATTAGCAATAGTCCATGCCTGTGTAAAGGAATCTATTTGATTAGCACCAACATTTACTGTAGTTTTTATATTAGTTCCTTGAACTTTATTTCCCAACCATTGTTTTAAAGGATCAATAAATATACTATGATTATGTTGCGAAGTTGTTCTATCAGTAATTGCTTGAGTAGGACTTGCCGATGTAAACACTTCCCAGTGTAAATGTGCTCCAGTAGTGTGTCCACCAGAACCGGCAGCACCAACCGCACCACCAGTTATGCCTAATGTGCTTCCTACACTATATTTGTTACCTTGTATACCACTTACTGAAGATAAGTGCATAAAAGTATGATAATAGTTATCAGCACCTTGGTATATTATATAGTTACCAGCAGTACTGCTACCAAGTTTTACGTAAACTACAGTACCATCAATAGGAGCTACTAATGTTGTTGTTCTAGTTGAAGTATTAAAAGTTAAATCAATACCATCATGCCACTCACCATTAGCCCTCGTACACCCAAAAGTCTGACCTTGTTGTAGGCTTGGAGCATTCCATGATATATTAGTTGGAATAGGCAGTTGTTTAGTTATAGTTATATTAGGAGTAGTATCTAATGGAGCTGGTGTATTATTTAAATTAGCATTTTGTACTGTAGAAGTTAATGTAGTAGTTGTGGCAGAAGGATGTAATAAATCTATGTTAATAATTGGATTAGTAGTATTGATAGTAGAATTTCTTACTCTAAATGGAGCTGATTGTGTTGTTGGAAAGTTTGGATATGCTGAGCTAAAAGCTTGATATATATTTCCAAATTCAGTAGTGACAGCTTGTTGGGTTAATGGAATAGCACCACCAAGAAATATTTCTTCTTGACCCTCAACATCGCTTAGCAAAAGAGAATAACCTTTCTCGCTTTGTATTTGATACGATTGTACTACTGAATCATAGGTTAAATCTACGGTAGGAGTGATGGGTGTTCCTGGAGTTATTTCAAATAATGGTGTTTTTCTTACCGATTGAGCAAGATCTGTTTCATGAAATACAGAACCTAAAACTATTGGATAATTAGGATCGTCATCTTCAAATGTAACTATTACTTCAGTGCCTATTTTAGGTATGTTAAATACACCAAAATTTGATATTGTTGCTCCGTTATTTAAGTCACTAGTAGATGCCCAATTATGTCCTAATACTGGTGCCCAAGGCAAACAAGCTACCGAATCTGGATTAGTTATATCACCAAGTCTGTTGGTAGTTTTTCCACTTTCATTTAAGTTATACGGATTAGCCGGGTCATTCTGTAGCATTCCGCCGTGAAGAAGCGGAATCCAAACCTTAACTCTCCCAGATTGTAGTGGATCATTAATATCTACAACAAGACCTCTAGTTATATTTCCCGATACACCTTGACTAGTATACTTAAAAAAATCTCTAGTTGAAAAATCTACAGTTTCTGGCATGTTAACCTAGTATAGAATTGACAGAACTTAAATCAGCTACTAATAATTGTGTTCCGGTAGACAGTGTAGAAAATGGGTCAATTATTCCATTAAACCATAATACTAACCACCAGTAATCCTCTGAACCATACAATGTATTTGCTATTAAATCAGCCCTATTTTCAAAAGACGCTGGAATTATATAAGTTCCTACAACTGGAATAGCTGATCTGTATGATGATGGCAATGGAAAGTAGGTTTTATATTTTTTTGATGGAGAAAATATACCACCTTTGTTACTCCATAAAGCTTGTGGTGATGGAGCCTGTATTACGTTACCATTCCAATCAACTATAAGACTCATATATGTTTCCTTAAAGTTAATTCCTGTTATTGACGATACTTTATGCAGAGGAGTAATTTATGACTACATCTTTGACAACAACATACACAGTAACCCCAGTTACTTTTGGATACGGTTCCAGCGTATATCCGATGCCGCCTGTATGCACTAATTACCCAGTTAATATAGGAGGTAACTACTATCCAACATTTCCTGGAGTTATTTCGAATAATTATGTTCAAAATAACTGGTCTAATTGTCGTAATACCTACGATTTATCTAAAATGACTGATAGTAAAGATTTTATATTCACTTGCCTTAAACAAATTATAAAAGACATATTATATATATTACCATGTCCTCTTGATGTTACTTATGATAAAATGTCAAGTAATTATTTTTCATTGGTAGAAAATGATTTAGATGGTGATATAAACACAGCTACAGATATACGTGAATTTTTTAAAACTAATAGAAGTTTAGCAGTAGTAGCATATGATATCCATTTAAACAGACTTGAAATGTCTTCAATGTTTAGTGAAGAATCCCCAGTTTCTAATATAGATAACTTACTAGATGATAAATTACAAATTAAAGAAAATAAAGAAGAATACTTTATGTCATTAAAATCAAGGTTTTTACCATTAGTTAATCTGCGTCTATTAAATATCACAGATAATATTATTTTGACGTTTGAAAAAGATCTGAAACAAGGTATTTTACCGTTTATTCATACTTCTAATTATCTTTTTAATCCCCTATATAATAGTAAATCAGAGGGTCAAAAAGCCTCTGATCTGTTATCTTCGTTAACTTCTGAAGCTCTACTAATAGACAAGTCACATTTACCAGACATTCAGCCTTATTTTTCTCCAGAATATTGTTATTTATCTTTACAAAATAAAGAAGTGATACAAGAAGCATTGGAGACTTTTGATAAATCTAAAGAAGGACTGATAAATTTTTTAAATAAAATAACAGTCCCCGGAACTAACGTAATACCTTTTATAGAAACAATGATAGACCATTGTGCTATGAATCAAAATATAGTGAATATAGAACGATATGCTTACATAACTTTACGACATTTAATTGAATCTAATTTGATTTAATAAGCTAACTAACAAAAGTATACCTCCAATGTAGTTATTGGAGGTTATTTTTTATAGCAATTAAATTATATGATAATACTTTCAACACTTCCAAAAAACTCATTAGGAATAGTTAAAATACTAAATGTAAACCAGTCTACCATAACAAAGTTAGAGACTTTGGGAATTACAATAGGTACAAAAATAAAGTTAAAACGAATAGAAGAACGAGATATAATTATAGAATCTTATATAGAAGGTAATAAAGTTAAAGCAACTTTATCTATAGACGATGCTCTTAAAATTCTAATAAATCCTATCTAACACTCTGGCAGTAATCCAATTGTAAGAAAGTAATTTTAAAGTATGTTTAAGTAGGTCTTCATTTATTATATCTTTTGGCATTCCAACTATATCAAACTCTTCAGCATCTGGTGGAAGATCATATTCTAATAAAGAAGTTTTACCTATCTCGTAATCTATTCTTGGCGCTCCCCAATAAAATGAAGTATCACCAGTCATTAGTGAAATTAGTTTATTAGCGGCTATGGTATCTTCACATAAGGCCACTTCGGATTTTCTGTGTTTTAATGTTACATATTCACCAGTAGGAATATGTAACACAGCATATACACTATTGGACATGAGACACAACACTACTTGCTAAATCTGTTAATTGCTTAACTAAAAGAATAAAAAACTTATGTCTTACTTTTGAATCTACTAAATTATCTAAAAATTTTGTTTGTATATCTTGAGAGAATTCGTTTTTAATGTTTGGAATAATTTTACTGCGTATAAATTGTTCTTGTTGTTGTGGTGTTTTATCTTTAAATTCTTGCTTATATTTATAAAATAACTGTAAAGCTAAATCATGTGAGTATGGTCCTAACTCATCCTTGGAATTAGCATACTCTGATTCTGTTTTATATATAGGCTTATTCAGTACAGTATCAATTTCTCGCCACTCAAACGGTGGGAGTATGCTAACTAATTTATCTATTCCAAGGTTTATTACAGCTTTGGTATCTTGTTCTGCATGTATTAACTCATGGTATAAGCTTTGAATTACTGTTTTTGCTGGGATTTCTTCTAGTCTAAATAAATAAATAACAATTCTTACTTTAATTTTTTTATAATTTTTGATTGTATTAGTAACATTGGCTACATTAAAGGTACATTTTCCGTATGCTCCGTCACATTCGTTAGTTTTATAAAAATTACAAGATAATGATTCCAATGTTATACCAGCTTTATGTAATAATTTTTTAAAATATTCTCGTATTATGTGTTCTAACATCATATCAGATACTTGCGAAGTCCACTTTGAACTATTCAAAACCAATTTTAACCATGATTCTTGATTTTGAGTATATTGTTCTATGCTCGACCAAAGATCATTAGTGACTCCCAAGGCCATTTCAGTTAGATTTTCACGCTGTATAAACGATGTATGACTTATGGATACCATATAATTAATTTACTCTAAAAAGTACTCTTCAGATGTAGTATCGGATATATATAGAATTAAGTAAATAAATAGAGATTATTATGACAACAGCTAAAAAAACAACGGCAATGAACTCGACTTACTCTGGTATTTCGTTTCCTCCAAGGAAGGGCGCTGGAACAGGATTTTTTGCTATGTCAACTGATACAGACTTAATTACTAACAGCATTCAGGTTCTTTTAAACACTAAAAAAGGGTCAATGCCAATGGTGCCCTCGTTTGGAAGCAGCGCACAGGATTTATTATTTGAGCCAATAAATGATACTACACAAGGGTTAATAGTAAGTGCCATACAAGCAGATATAACTAAGTGGGAACCCCGTGTTTCCGTTGTTCAAATCATGGCGGCAAGCACTGACAACACCCGTATATTTCAGCTTACCCTACAAATAAAAGCCACAGGTCAAATAATTACTCAAACAATTCCCTTATCAGCTATGTAGTATTGACGATACTATATAGGGAAGTAAGATGCTATTTTATATTACAATTTTATTTACGCTATTGCTGGGCGCTTTACTTACAGAGGGTATTTTTAGCTATCTTCTACACATAAATCTAAAAGATAATCGCCAATATATTTATACATATCTACTAAAAAATGAAAACGATATAACATTAGAGGAATATACATTAAAAACATTTTTTCCAAAGTATTTTGTAATTTTACTTTATTTTATATTAAGTTTATTAATCGGTAATTCACTACCTCATTTTTATTCAATTATATTATATACAGCTTCTTTAACTGGATTAATAGGTTTACGAGTTTATAACAGGCATATTTTCAATAACATTTGGCAAATTATTAATAAAGTGTAAATTATGCATGATGTGCTTATGGTTAATCCTAGTGGATCGTTTGGACAAATAGATTTAATGGTTCAGCTAAAGTTGAACAAAGAAATAACTAACTTGATACACATCAGTAGCAAGTGTTCTGTAGCCATAGCCTCACGGTTAACCTTTTTATTGACTTCTGTAAATGAAGCAAGGTATAACTATCAAATAATCTCATATAAATATGTAATCTCAGATATACTAAGTCTCATGCCTGTTGAGTTATCAAATAACAATAATAGCTATAACGATAATTTAGAAAACTTTTTTATAGCCTTTGAAGATGTTATTTTAGAATCTTTCAATGTATTTGATTGGTGTACAACTTCTGTAATAGTTTGTTAGAATTAATTTTAGGTAGTATCCTGGCGGGTATACCTATTAATAACGAACGCCGTAAGGGTTCAAACAAACTGCCTTTTAAGGAGATAAGCAATGAATGGGTTAGAAGCATTTAGAAATATTTCAATTGGAATGGACGCACTGATTGATAAGTTAGTAAAAGCAAACGATAGTGCCTTTCCTCCATATAATTTGTATAAAGTTAATGATAACAATTTTAAAATAGAGCTTGCTATGGCCGGATATCTAAAAGAGGATATTAGTATATCTGTCGAAAATGGTATCTTACTAATTTCAGCCAATAAAGCTTCTAATTTATATAGTCTTGTTACTGATAAAACTTCTTTTGATATAAAAGATAAAGATAATAATAATGTATGTCCAATACATAATGGCATTGCTGGTAGATGGTTTAATAAGAGTTTCCAGTTAGCCGATGATATTCTGGTAATAGGCGCATCTTTTAAGGAAGGTATTTTGACAATAGATTTAACACAGCCAGAACCTCCTCCACCTACTACAAAAACTATAGCTATTAAGTAGTAATCATTACTGATAGTTATAGAAACAAACTTGTAATACTAATGTAGTATTGACAATACTTTGCCAGGATATTATAACAGCTCTAAAAAAATTAGAGCTGTTTTTTTAATTGTAATTCTTTCTTGCCGATACTAATATAGAGGAGCATATAAGGAGGCTCAAATGATATATATAAATCAAATGGATTTAACAGACATTCCTATTTATGGACCATATAGTCAAGGAAGCCAGACACCTAATATCCAAAAAATGATGCTGGCCATTATGGAGCTTCAACAAAAATTAACAGAGGTATCAGGTCTTGTAGATGTATTAATGACAGAAAACATGAAATTGAAGGCTGATGTAGCTATTTTCAATAAGATGAGAACTTAAATGATAAGTGAGTTTCTTATTATATATGTTCCTACTGGTTCTTTTATTAGAGATATAGATAACCTCCATCCATTAATTTTTATGACTTCTTCTGAAGCTAATAATTATTTAAATTATATATTTAAAGCAAATAACAAAGTTAAAGCATATACAAAACAATTAGAATATACTAAAAATGATTTTGTTATTATTGAAAGAAAAAAATAATGTCAGAGTATAAAATCATAGATATTGTTAACGCTGCTTATTTGAGAGATATTTTTGGTGATGAACTTATTTTTACATCAGAAAAATTAGCAGTAGAATGTTTGGCACGAATGATAGACGACGCAAAGAAGCGTAATAAGCCACATAATAGAAGTGAGTTTGAGATTGTTTGTATCAATTATGGCCAAAACCTTATGGATCAAATAATTGGTCAAATGGTAGATAATTTAGCAACAGAAATTGATAAAGAACTAATAGAATTAATGACCAATACTACGGAGATAAAATGACACGCGAACTACCTTTTGTAAATCTTAATCCAGTAATTCCATTTGCTGGTACAGTAGTTGAAATGACAACCAAAGTAATTAAACTTTCAGCTACTACTCATGGGTTGACTACTAAATACATTGTTGAGAATGTTAAGCATTCACTGACACCAGGAGAATCTTTTAATATAGAAGGCATTAGTTATACTTTTGCTGATCTAAATAATGGAACTTGGTCAGTAGTTATTGAGGAAGATTAAACTCCATACTTTTTAATAAGTTTATCCATAGTTCCCAATAAATCCAACGTATCAAAATCAATTTCACTATAATCTGGCTCAAAACCTTCTTCATTTTTATCTATTAAATATTGTAAATCCTGTCTTATTGCTTTTAGATTTTGTATATTTTTATTATTCCATATACACTTTTTAACTAATTTTATTACATATGGAGGAAATCCATCTTTACCGCTTGGTTGATTAAGCCAGTTCATATTCATTATTATACGTATCATTCCTCCGTCATCCCAATTACCATAAGTTATTTTGTCCAATACCGACCAATTGAGTATTTGTGGAGTTCTTCGATAGATATCTAATATTATAGTGGCTTTTCTTTCAAGTGTTACTCTATTATGATATCCTGTGCCATATTTATCTGATATAAATGGTAAATTATTATATGACTCATAAGAACATTGTCCCATCATTACTGCTTCAACAAATCGTTCATCTAACGTATTCAGTATTTCCCAATCTATATGCGTCCAAATTATTCCTGGTATATTGGCTTCGTTTTTAAGGCCAATGTAAAATGCTTCGGCCATTAAGTCATGAAATTGTGATGGAGCGCCTTTAGCTAAATACTGCCATGTTTCAGGTGATACTTCTTTAACATCTACTTTTCCACTACAAATTGCTTTTAATGTATTGATTTTCCATTTAAAAATCTTTTCACCTGCAGCATCGTAGTTATCGTTATTAATATATTTATTAACTATATTACCCCATTTATCTGTTTTATATGGTTTATTTTTAGGATTGTTATGGGTATTATGTATTGCTTTTATACTAACTGGTGTAATATCAGTACATAATTTTGAATCTAATACAAGTATTTGCCAAGGTTCAGCTGAGTTTATTATTCCTAAGCCCATATCATATAACGCACCAACACCATGTTTTAATAATAATTTAGTGAGAAATCCTTGAGTTATTATGTTATTAGTATTTTTGCATACATCTGTAAACATTTGAAACCAATTTCTACCGTGCCAATCTTGCTTCTGAGTGTCATCTCCAATTGTATTAAATAAAGAATCTATTTTTTCAACAGCATCTTTTTTTAATGCCGTTATATGTGCCGAGCTTATTTGTTTTGGTCCCGTTGTAGTATGAACATAAGGATTTTTTAAATCAACTCTAAATATGTTAGCTATTGGTCTATCAGTTCCATAAAATCTTGAAGAACCTTGTTTATAAAACCATCCTAACGGATAAGCATAAATACCAACAGGATCATAATGTCCACGTGTATTAGAATTATAATTCATCCCAAATCTATCTTTACCAGTAAATCGAATAAACCAATTTTCTCTATCGTTTTCTGGTATCTTTTCGTATACTTCGTCAATCGCTGGCCATTCAGTTTCTTCTGTTAGTATAGGATTTTTAGTATCAAAGCTCATACATTTAATTACTTTTAAGGAGGTCTAATGCTAACTAAAGAATGGCACAATACAGAAAACAAAGTGTCTTTAACTATATCTTATGACCCAGTTCATGATATGTCTGTAACACCTGACGGGATTTGTTATAAGCTTAAACCATGGAACCTTAAACATATAGGGCTATACGGTGCTGGATTTATAGACGATAATAACACTCAAATTACCTGTATGCGCGGCGATGATCCGTATAATCCGGTTATCCTGTTATATGAGAAACCAGCTCTGTCTAATCTCTAAACGCGAAGCCCCGATAGGATTTTCATAAAAAATATCAACTAAAGTTCTACGAACACATGACGATACTACTTATGAGGGACAATAAAAAATGGCACACTATGTAATTCTCGATACAGCACTTAACGAATATATTAAGGTAGACTATATCAATATCTCTATTTGGACTAAAAAGCGTGAAGTAGAGCGTTGGGCTTATTATATCAATAAGCAGTATAATACTACCAATCAATATAAAGTAAAAGAATTAGCTAACGAAGAGTATTTTAAAGTAAAATATGAAAAGTAATAAAACTAAAATATCTGACACACGTATCTGGCTTATCAAAGAACTATGTGATCCATATTATAACATTAGTAAAACAAAATTAGAAAAAATATTTCAGGTTAGTCGTCGTCAAATTGGGAGAATACAAAGTGAAAAATAGTCAAGTAGAACATCTAAAAAACGTTATGACAGACGGAACTGCTTTCTATCGATATTCGTTTGAAGGTTCAGAAGTAGTAAAGTTTATGATCAGATATGCTCTTGATAACAATGATATCTCATATGTCAAAGCCCTATTGGAAGAACTGTTAAAGAACGCAGAAAAGATCTAATATGGAATATCTTGGATACTATATAAGCCTACCTATTTTAGTTGCTATTCTTATATGGGCTTGCATATCCGCCTGTAATGACAAAGATGATAGGCCGGTGAAATAAATGTCAAGATGTATGATACAAAATAAAACAACTGGACAATACATATCCAGTTATAATAATGGTGCTGCTCTTATATTTCCAACAAGAGAAGCTGCGGAAGCCTGGATTAAAAAGCTACACAATGATAGCTTTACTATTATTGAACTTGGAAATTAGCTGTATTTGTTATTCTGTATCGTAGTTTTTATCTGGCTTAATATCTGTGTATTATTAGTAAATACCCAATCTTCTACTATCTTCTCTAATAAGATATTTAGATTTGGTGGATTAAATCGTTTACATATAGCTATTATTTTACTATTTTTTAGTAGCTC
>Ga0265327_10000508_pt1 | contig 67561 bp, 57 predicted proteins | sample 41621metaG_FD_202089 | JGI IMG/M metagenome (GOLD analysis project Ga0265327, IMG submission 202089) | Rhizosphere microbial communities from Carex aquatilis grown in University of Washington, Seatle, WA, United States - 4-16-21 metaG | ecosystem: Host-associated > Plants > Roots > Rhizosphere...
GCATTCGATTCATCCAAAATCACTGCTGATCCAACCAAACAAAGAGACAAAAAAGTGGCAAACCTTAAAAAACAATTAGCTGCTTATGGCTATGCAATTCAACCGATTGTAAACACGTCATTGTAAAGAATCCGCAATCGAGTGCTCCAAGCAATCGAGTACCCCTTCCAGTCCTTGAAGATCAACGAATTAGATTCTTACAGAATCACAAAGTTTGGGTCAACACCATCTCTCAGGTAAATAATACAGATTCCTCCTGAATGCCTGTCCCGCCGAATGGCGGGGACAAAGTTGGGGTCAACGCGTTGGGTCAACACTATCTCTCAAGTAAATAACACAGATTCCTCCAGAATGCCTGTCCCGCCGAATGGCGGGGACAAAGTTTGGGTCACCACCTTGGGTCACCACCAAAGATTACAATCAAAGTTTACCACCAAAGATTACAATCTAAGATCACCACCAGATGTCACTATCATGTGAAAAATGGCAATCACTTTTTCCACCACCATGGCCGCTTGATTTCAAAAACCACCCCCATTTCCTTAGCATACTCTTCAATAGTTTCCTCAAACCCCGTCTGTTTCCGACGCAGGTTGACGGACTGCGGATCGCGAATAGGATAGAAATAATACTTCGGTTTTACAACTCCGGTCACCGAATCCTTAACTGGATTTCCCCATAACTGCGTACCGTAAATTTGTTCGTTTCCCTCTTCGGTCAGGTGACGGTCTTCCATCATCGCCACCAGGGCAGGATTAAGCTCTTTCTCCTTTGCAGCGCGTTGCAGCAAGGGCAGATATTTACCGATTTGCGAAGAATGCTGAATCACATAAAAGGCAACCACATCAGTATGCTCCCCAACCAATGTCTTCCCGGGATAACCATACTCTTTTATGATCCGGGAAATAGCATTCAGATTGGTACTATCAATTATTGATTGCAGCGACATAAGGTGGTCGTATACGCTATCAGAAGGAATACCAAAGCGCTTCCCAAGGCTATCAACAGCTGCATGCGTTAGTTTATCGGCTAGTGCACGGTATAGCTGATCAGCATTACCGATGCTATCCAACTGTCCTTTTATTTTCACATCAATTTTAGACGATTGTGCCTTGCAAATGCTTGTCAGGAGGACCAGCGCAACGATGGCGAATGTCCGGAAGCTAGTCATTGAGCGTATCATCAATTCCGTGGATTCCTTAATAGTTTTCAAGTGCCTGCTGCAAGCCTTTGATGAATGAGGGTATCGGAGTATCCATGTGTCTAAGGCTGGAGAATAACTCCGTTTTATATTGCAACGGGTAGGTCTTAGCCAGGACACCCACCTTGTAGCTGATATCGGACCATGTGATATGTCCGGGCATATCTGAATCCTCGATGTCTTCCAGGGAGCCGTAAGTAATATAAAGGCCCACCTTTTTCTTGCCTGCGATTTGAGGCGGCAATTGCTTTAATTGTCCCAGCAGCCAATAGTGGTTGTAATCCAGGGAGGGGCTTGCCGCAATGTAGTAGCGGAATGGCATTTGACCGGTGGCCAGGTTTCGCATCAGGGCATATGTAGTGAAAAACCCACCCAGAGAGTGACCAGCCAGGATGCGCATGGCACTATCTGCCTGGAACTGATGTTCCAGCTCCGGCATCACATCGTTTTGAAGATAGGTAAGAAACTGTGCGCCTCCCCCGGAGATGCTAAAGCTTTTCGGATCCGTTGATTTGGGGTAGGTGAAATCCCGGTCCCGCAGGCTATCCATTTCCTTAAAATCCTTGTAGCCCACACCGATCAGAATGACCGGTGGCAGCATCCCCACCTCAGCGTATTTACTGACAATTGGCGCCATCATATCAAAATAGAAATTGGCGTCCAGCAGGTATACGATTGGATAGCTCTTGTGCGCGGTAGAATTATAACTGGCAGGAAGGTGTACGAATAGGGAGAAGCTATCACCGACCTGCTTTGAGAATCTTCGTATGGTGAAGGAGGTATCCTTTTGGATCCTAAGATTTTGGTATTGGGCAGCGACGGAATGTCCGATGCTTAGGCTTATAAAGATCAATGCTGCGGTTATCACAACTTGCCGTTTTACCAGGGAATGTTGTTGGCGCATAGGATATTTGGAAGCTTTATGTTTGGGGAAGCTTCAAAGATGAAGAAGGTTTGGGCGGTGCTTTTGTTAAACTTGAGGCTTAATTTTTTGATGCACACTATTTATAAGTATTAATGGGATCGGTCAATTAGGTCTAGGTGGTATTTAATCGGGTTTCTGGATTTTACTTTAGTTGGATTTGAGTATATAATTGGGGCCTGCTAATAAACTCAAGGATGAAAAAATTCGACCAATGATGGATTTTATTTCTATTAAAATATTGTATAAAAGCAATAAAATGCCAGCCTAATCAGATTGACGAGCTTGCGCACCAAGGTATTGGTAGCTTGGAGCACTTTATGAACAATCAAACTGGTTTTGCAAGTTTTAACCACAATTTTTCTAGTGGTTGCCATTATAAAATTTGCCTGTTGACCATTTTGTGTTCACTGGTGCATTCAGTAATAAGAATATTTTTGTCCACCATTTTCGTGATTCTACTTTACATAAGCACCCGATTTTTCTTGTCCCATTAAAGATTTAAATGTATGCTAATATATTTCACGTATTTGTTAATCAATGTAGTATATGTTAACAGTATTGTTCCTGTAATATTAACAGGGGCTATTTCGAATGTATAATAAAAAATCACACTTGATTATTAATCAAGGTGGTATATGTTAAAAACTAGTGTTTCCAGAATTTCAAAAGGAATTTTTTAAATGCATAATACTTTATTTTACATGATTATTGATCAAGGCAGTATATGTTAAAAGTAGTGTTTCCTGTAATATTATAAAAAACACCTTAATGCATGATGATATTATTTTACTTAATTGTCAATCAACTCTGTATAGGTTAAAATACACTGTTTCCAAAAAAATTTTGGAAACAGTGTATTTTAACATGTAAGTGTTTGTTTCAATAAAGCACCATCATTTTTTATGTAGTTTTTTAATTAAATAATACTTATTGATTTATAACTTATTATACCTTTCGATGATCCCTTTTAAGAAATTACCTACGTCAACCCCGTGAAAATGATACAAACAGTTACATATTAGAAAGTACTGTTTCCAAAAATAAAATGAAAAATTGGGTGTCAAAATTATAGATGACTAAATAATTTTCATTAGGAAGGTTAACCTCCCATTTGTCCAATAAATGGATCCTAAAATTGAATGTGCCGGAACTTTTTGCGGGGCACATTTTAATAGATGCCGATTTCCGATACCGGCTTCATACCTTTATGAAATCAGCCTGAATCCTAGCAGCGGCTCCTACCCAATATTAGAGCGATTACGAATCAATCCAATTATGACCGGGGATTTGTACTCTTTTCCCCCGTAAAAAATCTGGAACAGAAAATAGGTTCACAGGGAATTAGTTATTGATTGATAATATATTTCATAATTACCGATCGAACGCTCGATTATGAGAATATTCCTTTCCTTTTTGATCCTTGCTATCATTCTGGCAAATAATACAGCGTGCAAAAAGAGCGATTCCAATAATAAGGCTGACGCAACAAATGTGATCGATTCATCGAAACTCCTTTTCGAAGTCTACAAAGACACGTTAATAGGAACTTATACCTGGCATCATTACACCTATATGGTGAATAATGGGCCAACTGTACGAACAGAATACCCAGACACGGCTCAATCAATTACTGCTTTAAGTGATCTACACTCCAGATACTACGTCAGAAACTGACATATTATGATAGCGTTTTTTATACGGGAACTACAGGTTATCTGGGTGACACCGCCCATTTTCTGAATTATTGCGATCAATACCAATGGCCTAGCAGACCGAATTTAGGTTTAATCGCACAAACGATTCATTTCGATTTAGTATTACGGAGTCTGGGCATGTATACTATGAAAATGTGTACTATACAAAAATTGTTCACTGATAATGTGATTGCATCGCTACTGAATTTCCCTATTAATTCTTAAAATCATCCTTGCAATTCTAACAATTAGTGTTATAATTGCAAGCATGATTAAACGTAATGCAGAAAAGGAGATCGAAAATCTGCTGAGGGAATTTCCAGCAGTGGGGGTCCTGGGCCCCAGACAGGTTGGCAAGACAACGTTGGCAGCAACGATCGCTGCAGCCTACTCTCCAAAGCCAATTTATCTTGATTTGGAGAGTACCACAGATTTGGCAAAGTTGAGTGAACCGGAAGCGTATTTCGAACTTCACAAGGGTACACTTATCATTCTGGATGAAATTCAGCGCGTATCCGAACTCTTTCCAATTTTAAGAGGTGTTATTGATCGGCGCCGTCGTGAAGGATTTCGGACAGGACAATTTCTCATTCTTGGCTCAGCCTCATTGGATTTATTAAAACAATCTTCTGAAAGCTTAGCAGGACGAATCGCTTATAAAGATCTATCTGGGTTAACGGCTGAGGAGATTGAAAGTGACAAAAAAGGTGAACAGGATAAATTATGGCTGAGAGGTGGCTTTCCGGATAGCTTTCTTGCAAAGGATGATACGTCTGCATTAAGATGGCGCGTTAATTTCATCAGTACCTATCTGGAACGGGATATCCCTCAACTAGGCCCACGTATTCCCGGCGTGTTGCTAAGGCGACTTTGGACGATGCTAGCCCATAACCATGGTGGACAAATCAATTTTGCACAGCTTGCCGCAAGCCTCGGAATTGCTGCACCAACGGCAAAGCGTTATGTAGAACTTCTTGAAGATTTATTATTGATTCGAACACTCCGGCCCTGGTCCGGAAATATAGGCAAGCGCCTGGTTCGATCTCCGAAGATTTACATTCGCGATAGTGGTTTAACACATGCTTTGCTCAATCTGAGAACCCTTGATGAACTTTTAGGCCATCCAGTAGTTGGAGCGACCTGGGAAGGCTTCGTGATTGAGAATATATTGTCGTGTCTTCCAGATGGTGCGACTGCCTGGTTCTATAGAACATCTGCCGGTGCAGAAATAGATTTAATCATTGAATCAAATAGCCAGAATAGGTATGCGATTGAAATCAAACGATCTATGGCACCCACCCTTTCAAAGGGATTTCATTTGGGTTGCGAAGACATTCAGGCAACTGAGCGATTTGTTGTGTATCCGGGGAATGAACAGTTTTCAATTTCCAAGGGTATAACTGCTATACCGCTTATTGAAATGATGGAAGAATTACGTTCAATAGGCTATAAATATCATTTTGGTTAAAATTGTTGAAGAAGTGAGCCAAATAGGTTCCATTTTCGGGTCATAATTTGCCTTCATTTGAGCCAAATAAATGAAATAATCGGCTCATGATCTACAACTTGAAACAACCAAAATAGATCACTAAATATTACCTAAACCTGTAAGCCTTGCCATTCTAGTCATCTGAGTAAAGCTTACGAACCTCCAACAAGACTTCTGGGAACTCAAACAAATTCAAAATCAAGCAAAAAAAAAGCCCCTTCTTGCGAAGAGGCTAATTTTTTGTTTATGAACTTGTCAGAAAACTAACAATCACTAACCGAGGTTTGGCACCGTGGTGTGGGCCGGGATCGAACCGGCGACACATGGATTTTCAGTCCATTGCTCTACCGACTGAGCTACCGCACCATCCTTTAAAGGACGGCAAAGATAAGGGTTCCACCTTTTGAGTCCAAAGCTATTTTTTCCGGAGCTAATTTTATCCAATGGCCCTGATCCGGAAAATTGTTGTTATCGGACCCGAAAGCACCGGGAAAAGCACGCTCAGCGAGGCTTTGGCCCATTCCCTCCAAACTTCCTGGACCCCCGAATTCGCCCGGGATTACCTCACCAATCTGGGTAGATCCTACAACGAAAACGACCTTTTGACGATCGCTCACGGCCAATTACAGGCTGAAAATGACCAATTTGCCACGGCAAATTCCTGCCTGATCTGCGATACCGACCTCTACGTCATCAAGGTCTGGTCCGAAGCCAGCTACGGACATTGCCAGGCACCCATCCTCGAAATGATCGCCGCTTCTTCCTGCGACCTTTACCTTCTCGCCGATATCGATGTCCCCTGGACCGACGATCCCCTCCGCGAACATCCAAAACCCGACGATAGGCATTATTTTTATCATCAATACCGGGATATCGTTCAGAATAGTGGTGTTCCCTGGGTCAATGTCCACGGTGATCATCAACAACGCCTGCAGATCTCCCTCGAGGCCATCCACAAACTGATCGACTGACATCACGCATGCTACTCCACATTCATCCAGATAACCCACAGGAACGAATTCTTGAATCGGTTGTCAAGACTCTGAAAGCAGGTGGCGTGATCGTTTACCCGACCGATACCATCTATGGATTGGGCTGCGATATCTATAACGCCGCAGCCATCGAACGAATATGCCGGATCAAAGGCATCCAGCAAAAAACCGCCCAGTTTACCTTCATCTGCAACAACCTCAGCCACCTGGCCGATTATGCGCGCAGTGTCGACACCCCGATTTTCCGGATGCTCAAATCCGCATTACCCGGTCCCTACACCTTTATTCTCCAAGCCAGCAAGGAGGTTCCAAAAGCACTAAAGACCAAAAAAGATACCATAGGGATTCGTATCCCGGATTCGAAGATCGCCCAGTCATTAGTGAGCATGCTCGGACATCCGATCATGAGCATGTCCCTGCCTATGAATGATGCAGAAGTGAGCCAGTACACAGACCCTGAGATCATACAGGAGCTTTTTGGCCACATGGTGGATCTTGTCCTTGATGGTGGCCCTGGAGGAATAATCCCCAGTACCGTGATCGATTGTACGACGGAACCCCCTAGCCTGATCCGGGAAGGTGCCGGGGCCTGGGATCATTTACTTTGAGAATGGTTTCCGGAGCACTTGCTTAATGTTTAATGGCGTGGAGGGACATCCATTCCTCTCGCAATATTCCGGTGATGATGATATCCTCCAGTTTCCCATTGGATAGATAACATTGACGGATATGGCCTTCAACACTGGCTCCCAGTCGCTTCGCGAGTTCCAGGCTCCTGGTATTGGAAGGCACTATATGCATTTCCACCTTATTAAGTCCCAGGCGCTGAAATAGAAAATCAACAAATCGAAGGGCACTCCGAAACATGAATCCCTTTCCTTCGAAATCGGAACCAATCCAATAACCGATCTGCGCTCGCTTCTGTTCTGCATTCCAATTGTGCATGCCGATACAGCCGATCAATTTCCGCTCCGGAAGTGCAAAGATGCCCAGCGCCATACCCTGTTCCTGTGCCTGCCAGCCGATGGACATTTGAATGAATTGCAAGGAATGTTCTACTCGGGTCGTACTATCCACCCAATTCAACCAGCGCCGGATGTGCCCGCGGTTGTGATCGACGCAATGAAACAGCTCCGCAGCATCATCTGGCTTCAGACTCCGTAACAGCAGGTCATCGTCGATTAGTATGGAGGTCACTGCGGGTTCTTTAGGTAAATAACTAGTGCCTGAAATGCCGGTTGCCACTAAGCACCATCGCCATATCATTGGATTTGCAGAAGGCAATGGAATCGCCATCGCGAACCGAACCACCTGGTTGGATTACCCCCGTGATACCGGCCTCATGTGCCATCCGAACACAATCATCAAACGGGAAGAATGCATCGGAAGCCAATACTGCTCCATGGGTACTAAACCCAGCCTGACGGGCCTTGTCCAGACTCTGGCGGAGGGCATCGATCCGACTGGTTTGTCCACAACCCTTACCGATCAGTTGAGCATCTTTCACGATCGCAATGGCATTGCTCTTCAGATGCTTGCAGACGATGTTTGCAAACTTGAGGTCCGCCGCTTCCTGGGCCGTACAAGGCCGGGCTCCCTCTTCCTGCCAGTTTGCATAATTCGTCCGATCAGGATCCTGGACCAGCGTACCATTCAAGATGCGTTTGTATTCCCGGCTGATCCGCAGGGGTTCCTTCTGGCGTAATAACATCCGGTTCTTCTTTGTTTTTAGCAACTCAAGGGCCTCCGGACTATAACCCGGTGCGATCAGGATCTCAAAAAAAATGGTATTGATCTTTTCGGCAACGGACAGGTTAATGTCCTGATTGCAGATCAATACGCCTCCAAAGGCACTTTCGCGATCACCGGCCAGGGCGGCTTCCCAGGCTTCGTCTAGTGTGCTGCGCTCGGCGATCCCACAGACATTGGTATGTTTGATCACCGCAAAAACTGCATTGCCCGAGGCTTGCAGCGATCCGCCTTCAGACCATTCTGCTATTAACTGGCAGGCCGCATCCGTATCCACCAGATTATTAAAAGATAGTTCCTTGCCATTCAATTTTTCAAAAAGGGCATCGATGTCGCCATAAAAGCTGGCGGACTGATGCGGGTTTTCACCATAACGTAATGGCGTTCCGGATTCATTGCTGATGCGGAAACCAGTGCCTGCATTGAAATAATCTGCAATGGCCACATCATAATGGGCACATTCCGCAAAGGCACTTGCCGCGAATTGCCGGCGCTGGTCCAGTGTGGTGCTTCCATTATTCTGGTTCAACAAGTCCAGCAAGCCGGCATATTGATTCCGGGAGGCCACGATTGTTACATCCTGGAAATTTTTGGCTGCTGCGCGGATGAGGGAAACCCCACCAATATCAATCTTCTCGATGATGGCCGCCGCATCATTGGTACTCTTGACCGTTTCCTCGAATGGATATAAATCGACGATCACAAGGTCGAGCAATGGGATCTCGTAAGCCCCGATATGAGCCATATCCTGTTCCAGGTCCCTTCTGGCCAGGATACCCCCAAAGACTTTTGGATGCAGGGTTTTTACCCGGCCGCCGAGTATGGAGGGATAACCAGTCACCGATTCCACCGAAGTGCATTCCAGACCCAGTCCTTCAATGAATGCCTGCGTACCTCCGGTAGAATACAACCGTACCCCCAGCTCCAGCAAACGACGTACAATCGGTTCAAGGCCATCCTTATAAAAAACAGAAATTAAAGCAGACGCTAACTTTTTATCAGACATGTAAATGGAAATTTGCCGCAATCGGCGGAATAAATAAACGTTTTGGGCTGCGAAGATAAACCATCATTCGAGCTCATTCAGCAGGTAAGCACCAGACTGATACACATCAAAAAGCCGGATGTGGTGCGCAGCACAGGAATCCTGCCAGGAATTCAGGATCCGCTGACCAGGATGCACTGCCAAAACGATCGTCCCCGGATGAAATGCATTCAGTACCGATTCGATCTTTAGGCGCCAAACCGGCCGTGCCAGGATCAAGACATCAGCTGGTAATGAATCATGGTATCCATTACGGCTCGTATCACTTAGTAGCAGTATCCGTTGTGAAGCCAACGAAAAGTAAGCCTGCCGAATTTCTGTACCGGGCTTCCATGCCTGAAATCCGGTATGTGCCAATCGGTTGTTATAGGATTTTGCTTCAGAACCAGCCAGTCCAAGGAAATGATCCCCTTTCAGTAGTTCGACATCCGCAACCCGGCCATTATTATAAACGATCAGACGCTGCTGCCTCAGGGACTGGAAACGGTCCCTGTTGAAAAGAATCAATAAGGCAGTTGCCAGACCTAAAGCGGGTAGTAAAGCCCCCTTTCGTTTTCGGATCCAGAATCCACTAATCATTGTGATGAGCAGGTAGACGAGCAGCAATTCCAGGAAGCTGATCTGAATATTTTCCAGGGCTGTAGGATTTAGGGTTTGCAGGTACAGGATGCAGGTATCAAAAACCCAGATCACTTTCGAAACCAGGTAGGCCAAGGCCTTTGCAAACGGGAGATACCAGCTCAGCGCAAGAATGCCCATCCCTCCGACTAACGCGCAAAAGCCTATGAGCACCCCGGAGAGCAAATTGGCTACTACAAACAGCAAGGGGAAATTGTGGAAATAATAGATGACCAGGGGCGCAGTAAGGATTTCTGCTGCCAATGATACGGCTATGGATTGCCAAATCTTCCGAAGGAGCTTATTGCGAACAGGCCATAAGTGGGCAATGGGTTTATAGAAGATCAGGATGCTCAATACAGCGCCAAAACTGAGCTGGAAGCCTACGGTAAAAAGCCATTCGGGCATCCCGCAAAGAATGACCAAAGCTGCTATGATCAAGGTATTGAGCGACTGTGCCTCACGACCAGAAATGACACTCAGTGCCATGATCGAAAACATGAATCCGCTTCGGACTGCCGAAGATGGCGCTCCGGCGATGATGATATACAACCACACCAGAACCAATCCAACTAAGTACCGTATCCAGGTCCCGCGGCTACCCTTTAACCAGTAAAGCAACCCGGTGACCACCATGAACATAACCGCTACATGCGAACCCGAGATAGATACGATATGGATTATCCCGGTCCGTGCATAGGCCTGGCGGAGCTCGGGGTCAAACGCTGATTCATCCCCGAGTAACATGGCCTGCAGCAATCCGAGTGCAGCCGTGTCCTTCATCGCGGCTTGCAATTTCTGATTGCACCAGGAATGTGTTTTATCAATAAAGGAATGTTGATGGGGATTGGCCCTGCCGAATACATATAGCTCGTCCCAACGAATGGATTGACGGAAGGAAATATGGTTGCGTCTTTGTGTTCGGACCAGATCCGGGGAAAATGGATTGCCATTATTCCGCAGGGATTCCCAATGTTCGGGTACCAATAAGGTATCTCCGCAACCAAGTGGCGGATCGTATGTTGACGCTCCGATCAAGTACAAAATGGCCCTGCCAGTCAATACTTCAGGGAATGGACCCGTTTGGGCAATGAATTGAATCGTATATCGCGTGCTGCTATGGCCCACCCGAGGGTCCTCCGCAATCACAACCAGGTCTTGATGCTTATGTTCTTTATCGAATCGTGGTATACGATGAACATCCTGAAGGCAGTAAATGGAGCAACCTGCCAGGATGAAAAAACTGAGAAAGCAGAAACTGAACAGATAATCCAGTACTGGATTTCGTCGTCGGTACCCGGCACTGAGTGCAAACAAAATCCCAAGAACCATTAGGGCGAGCATCAGTCCTGAAATGGAGAACGGCATTTCTATGAGCTGATCCGAAATGATAATTCCAACAAGGAATGGAATCAGCATTCGAAGGCTTGGAGCGATCTCCCAGGTCCTCGCCTGTTTAAGGGGCCATTTAGTCATTTCAAGATTTTCCCAGTACCAGGATTATATCTACAGGGCGCTGAAAATTAAAAGTCCCCAGCATTGATTTCAGCTTATAAATGCACGATTATCTAAATCGCCTTTTTATCCGGATGAATCGGGTTCTTAACCCTCCCTTTCAGGCAATAATTAAACCATGAATACGTTATGTATTATTGTCAATACCGGTACATAACCATTCAAACCCCTGGCATGTCTATAAACTTCGACCTTCATACATTCCGCCAATCTCCCATTCTTTACCTCCTTGAAGTCTATCTCCTCAGTATCCTTAGCTTCACCTTATTCCGGGTCATCCTGCTTTCCCTGCACCAGGCAGATATCCATCATTTCGGATTGGAACGGCATTGGCTGGTAGCGCAGGCCTTTATTATGGGTTTTAGATTCGATACCGTGATCACCTGTTACCTTCTGGTTGCACCCATGGTCTTACTGGGGCTTCTATCCCTGCTCGGATATTTACGCCCCTGGATCCTGCGGATTGCATATGTCTATTGCGGCGTGGTATTTATCGGAGCATTTTTTCTTTGCGCAGCGGATATCCCATTCTATGAGCACTTTCTGACCCGGCTCAATGATACCCTCATCGCCTGGAAGGCGCATAGTGAATTCGGATTTAAAATGGTGCTCCAGGAAAGTCATTACTACTGGTTTATCCTGTTGTTCATAGCCATCTCCAGTGCCTATATCTACGTATTGAATCAGATCTTTCAGACGCATCTGCGAAATCTAAAACCCGGCAGATCCCGCAGTTTTCGCATACCAAGCTGGTATGGCGGACTCAGCATGTTGTTTCTGTGCGCGCTTTTTTTATTGGGGATGCGAGGTCGGGTAGCGGCAAAAACACCGATCCTGGCGGGTGCAGCCTATATCTGCGACGATCCGACGATCAATTCCCTGGGGCTGAATCCGGTATTCACCTTTATGCGGACCTACATGGATGCCAGCCAGGAAGAGCATCAGCGCTTGCATCTCATCGATGATCGAACAGCGCTGAAAACCTGTGCGGATATGTTGCATGCGGATCCAAGTCTGCGATCCATTTCTCCTATTGCCCGCTATGAACATCCGGATGCTCCCTTGCAGGGCAGAAATGTAGTCCTGGTGATCATGGAAAGCATGAGTACCGCGAAAATGAAACGTTTTGGTAACCGGGATGGACTCACCCCCTACTTCGATAGCCTTGCCGACAAGGCTTGGTCCTTCGATAATATCTGGAGTGCCGGGATCCATACCTATAATGGGATCTACAGCACCCTGTTTGCGCATCCGGCTTTAATGAAGCAACATCCGATGGAAGTGGTGAAAGTGCCGCAAATAGATGGGCTGCCGGTAATGCTGCGCCATCAGGGCTATCAAACCATGTTCTTTACCACGCATGATGAGCTCTTCGATAACATGAGTGGCTTCCTGACGGCAAATGGAGTGGAGCATATCATTGGTCAAAAAGATTACCCGGCGAAAGAAGTACGCAGTACAATGGGTGTCCCGGATGAATTTATGTTTCGCTATGCCATTCCAATCCTGTCAAAAGCTGCCAACAAACAAAAACCATTCTTTGCGGCCTTTATGACAGGCTCCGATCATGATCCCATTATTATTCCCACTGAAACCGGTTTTCATCCCCGGCATCAGGACAAGTATAAGCAGAGCGCGGCTTATGCTGACTGGTCTTTAGGCAGGTTTCTGGACTATGCCTCTCATCAATCCTGGTATTCCAATACCCTCTTTGTTTTTGTTGCAGATCATGGATGTATTATGGGGAACAATACCTATGATGTGACCTTTAGTTATCAGCATATTCCTTTGGTGTTTTTTGCGCCTGGATATACCACGCCACAATCCTATAAAAAGCTGGGATTACAATCGGATGTAGCCGCAACGATTATGGGCCTGGTAGGAAAACCCTATCTCAATACCACATTCAGTACCGATCTGCGAACAGAAAACAAGGCCTATGCGATCTTCTCGTCAGATGAACGATTGGCCTGCATGAATGATAGCCTGCTGTATGTTTATAGAACAGGGGCGGCACTCCCTGGTTTGTATCACTATCAGAATAATGATCCCAAGGATTATTATCAGCAGGATTCTTCGCAGGCGATACCCATGAGGCAGGCTGCATTTTCCTGGCTGCAATGCTCTCAGTGGCTGATAGAAAATGGGAAGACGACGAGGAGGTATTGATGGTAATGTGAAGTACCATAACCTATGCAATTACATTAGAAATGCCATACCGACGAAGGCCCTCCTTCGCCGATGGCTACGGCGGGTACAAAGGGACCTCACAGCGACCGTGTTCTAGGTGCCCAAGGAATGAAGTACTCAAGGTTAGCCTTTAGATCATTTGTAGAGTACCCCCCATTTATAATCTTAAAAAGCCCAGTATTCGTGGGATCCATCGTAGCCTCGGGATGACAATCTGTAGTACCAATATCTGCAGTGCCATTTTCTATGTACCATTATTTGCAGTACCATTACCTACAGTATCAAAGTCTCCATCAATTTATTCTGGATCAAAAATAATAGGCAGCAAAAACATCGCATCCACCACTTCACCCTTATTCTTCGCAGGAACCCACCTCGGCATTTGATTCACCATTTGCAGAACGGCTTTATCCAATACTGGATTTACGCGTTTTATGATCTCAATATTGCTCAAGGTTCCATCCTTCTTAACCATAAACTGCACGATTACCTTGGTATCCAAAAACTTGGTAAAGGCTGAATCCGGATAAATAAGGTGGCCACTTATAAAACCCGTCAAATCCCCCGGAAAGGCCGGCATCTGATCTACATACTTATAGGCCACAGGGCTACGTAAGGACTGATCAGCAGAGGAAATACCTATTGAAGGACTTTGTTGCGTTTGGTAAGTATTGGTAGTAAGCGTAGCACCTACTGAGGTACTGGACTGCGCCATTCCCAATTCAGAAATAAAACAGCAAAAACCAAGCAGTAGTAGCGCACGCATAAGGAATGAAGTTTTCCGAAATCAAATAATAAATGAATTCACTAAGTTATGAAATGCCCGCTATCCGCATCGATTTTAATCAGTTCAAACATCCGCTGATTAAGACGAAGCTGAAGAATTAAACCGAAAGCAAAAACCAATCAATGGGGAGGGTTATAGTGGATTGACGCAGCTGATTTTTCGAATTTACATTAAACTTTTAGGAAGTGTTATATCGGGTGAAAAATCGCCTGAAATTCAATGCTGGTAAAGGTTTCACCTTAATTATAATTTCCACTTTGTTATTGGAGAGATTTGTATACGTCAAACGATAGTTACCATCTGGGAGGTAAATGCACTTTATAATGCTCTGGAATATTTGATTGGTCTCTTTCCTCTGCCATACCAACCCACATGTCTCCTGGCTTGGATTCGGTCTTTGTTCGATACACAAAAACAGAAACATCTACTGCTGGCTGCTGTGCTAATTTATCTTCTATCAGTGCACTTTTAAACAGGTATTTTAATAGTATGGAAATACTCTGTGAATCGATTTCCTGACCTTTATCAATTATAACACGATAATCCAGACGTTTGAAATCAGTAAAATCAGAAAATTCATGTTTTATTACACTATACTTCAAAATTTGATTATCCTTTATTGAGTCAAATGCGCTATGACGTTGTTCGTACAAGGAGTCAAGTTGAAATGGTTTTGATGAATCTTTTGTTGCATTCTCATCTTTAGTTGTGGAATCACTAGCAGTGTCGGAATTGGTTTGATTTGGACCATTACATCCAAATAACATTATTGCAAATAGTGGAGGTATAATAGATTTGGGTTTCATCGTTCGTGGGTGGTTTGCAGGCAAGTAAAAGGTTTTATTTACTTAGCAGTTTCTTTTTTTGAGTATCATATTCTTCTTGGGTTATTGCACCCTGATCAAGGAGCTTCTTAAATTTTAGTAACTCATCAGCAGTTGAAGATTGTTGGATGATGGCTGTTTGAGGTATATTACAATCTTTGATTTCGCATGTAGCAATAGCTTCCTCTATGTATAAATAGTAGTTTGTAATATTCCCACCACCTACAACAAACATCACTTTTTCAATACCTCTGACCTTATGTCTTTTAATACTCTTGATTACAACTGGCGTACCAGAATAACCATGTCCTATATCGAATTGACTTGAACCACCATAACTATTATAGGACATCACTGCACCCCATCCCCCCATATTTAGGTATCGAAAATCACCATTAGGCGCAGATCCCATTCCCATAATGATCTTATCTCCTACGTCTCAAGTTAATTTCCTGTCCCTTTAAATTCGACCTATTAATGTACGTTCCAAAAACTCTATGAAGAAAACAGTAAACCACCTTAGATATCTACCTAACATAACAAACAGGACTTTCGGCTATCTGTAGGGCAAGAAAAATAATACTATTCAATGCTTTTGTTATGGCTTGTTAAGGAGGGTACCTGACATGGCGGCGGCAAATATTATTCTCTGTGAAAAGTTTGTTGAAAGCTCTGATCTCGATTTTGCAATAGGTATTACATAAAGAGCGCTGATACTGGATTGTTTGATCAGCATGAATTGTCTAAATAGTATTCACGAATTGGAAGAGGCAAGTAAGACAGCTTAAAAAATTGAGGTGGCGAGGATGGACCTGTGTGAGAAATATATATGTCAGATGGGCTAAAGCAGACCCTATCCAATATACAGGATTCAGAAGATCACGGCTTTATAACACCTGATCAAACTGTGGCTTCGTTCGAGAAAATGGGCGAAACGTTGGAATATTTTTTTGATAATTATGTGGGCTATGAAACTAAACCGCAAGTATGGCAATGTTTCCGGCAAACCCAATGACCACGTATTTCCTATTTTAAATGATTCCATGCCGGAAGCTGAGAAGTTCTGCGTCAGGATGAACTTCATTCGCTTTTTTAATCAGCACGTGAAGAAACTGACTGAATCCGCTGGCGTGATCGGTGCCATCTCTTCCAATTGGAATAGGCATAGCTATAACACCAGTGCTATAAGAAGCGGGGCGAGCATGGAATATATTCAGGAGAGTTTGGGGCATCAAGGCATAACCACTACGATGAATTATTGGGGAGGTTTTGAGGTAAATGCAAAGCGGGACATCCAGGAAAAGCTGATGGATTTTTTGGATAGTTAGGACTTGTGTTTTTATATAATTTTGGATGGGTAGCGACCCGCGAAGGGCGGGGCACTCCCCACCCGCCCCGGTTTTAGGTATGATGGGCATTCTATGGTGGTTCTCGCCAGCATAGAGATCTTTTGGGAAACCCTTATCCATGGTAATAATTGTAGATTACTAAAATAAACGTGAAATAATCACGCAAGAATTCGATGACTTTTGTTATTGGTATTGCATGTTGGTTAAAAGAATTAAATTGCGTGAAAATTTCACGCTATGCTTATTCGCTTCCTTGTAAAAAATCTATTTTCTTTTAAGGAGCTTACAGAATTTAACATGCTTCCTGGTAGATTCAGTCGCTTACCTTATCATGTCTATAAGGATGAGAATCCGGAGCTGTTGAAGTTGAATGCCATTTACGGCGCAAATGGAGCAGGAAAGAGTAATTTAATTAGGTCATTAGCGCTACTAAAAGACTTTCTTAAGTCCGGTAAGCTCCCTATTGAATTTCTAACTGAAACTTTCAAGTTTGACAAAGAAAGTCGCAAAAACGATATTTATTTAGGTGTTGAGTTTATCAAGGATAATGTGCCTTACTATTACGGTGTCACCATTAATCAAGGTATTGTGGTAGAAGAAGAATTGCAAATTAGTGGGTTAGGGAAAAGTACTGACAAGAGTCTGTTTCATAGAACGGATAGTTCAGAAAAGGAAGATCTGCGCCTTGATTTCTCTTTAGAAATACAAGAAGATAAAGAAGCAGGACTGTTTCCCGTATTTCTACAAAATGAATTGTTGGAAAGGAACAAATTATTGCTCCCATATTTACGAAGTTTGAAAAATGAAGTTTTTGAGCCGTTCAAAAAAGCACTGGATTGGTTTATTAATGATCTGGTCCCCATAATGCCTTTTACTAAGCCACATGGACTACCGTTACAGTTAGAGATTGATAAGAATTTCTACTGTTTCGCGTCACAAGTAATGCAGGCTTTTAATACGGGAATTAAGGCCATTGAAGTTGAAACCATTGCCATTGAAGATTATTTTGGTGAAGAAGACAAACAGGAGGCAGAGAGGATCACATCAGAATTGAAAGCTAGCACAAGTAAATTAAGACCTTTAAGGACTCAACATGAAGAGGTCTTGTTTGTTCTCCAGGATGATAAAGCTGTTGCGAAACGTTTATATTTTTTACATGAAACGGATGGTGGGGAAGAAAAATTTACAGCGGCTGAAGAATCAGATGGCACTAGAAGGTTGTTGGATTACCTGCCGGCATTTCATTCCGCCATTAATGCAAAACGGGTCTATCTAATCGACGAAATCGAACGAAGCATTCATCCGTTACTTATCAAGGAGCTCATTGCAAAATTTTCTCACGATACACAGACTAAAGGCCAGTTGATCTTTTCCACTCATGAATCCAACTTATTGGATCAGGAAATATTTCGTCCCGATGAAATTTGGTTTGCGGAAAAAAATCAAGAGGGGGCAACTGAAATATACGCATTGAGTGAGTTTAAAGAACATCATACCATTGACATAAGGAAGGGTTATTTGAATGGCAGGTATGGAGGCATTCCGTTTTTGGGCAATTTAAAAGACTTAAACTGGGAGAAATATGCCGAAGCCAATTAAGTTCACTTACGAAAAGAAAGCTCCATTTAGAGATGCTTTCTATTTCATCATCGTTTGTGAAGGAACCAATCGCGAACCCAATTATTTTCGTTTTTTTGATGGCATGTCATCGAGAGTGAAGATTGTTCCAGTTGAGAGTCAGCAAGGTAGCGCGCCCAAATTACTAATAGACGTTGCAATTAAAAAAGAGAAGGAATTGGGTGCCATTGACGAGAAAGACCGTTTGTGGTTTGTTATTGATACGGACAGGTGGGGATCTCAACTTCATGATATAAGACTCGAATGCCAAAATCATCCACACTGGACGGTTGTTCAAAGTAATCCTTGTTTTGAAGTTTGGCTATACTTTCATGCGAAATCCAAATTGCCTGAAATTGATAACTTGGAGAGTTGCAATAGTTGGAAGCCGCATTTGCCACAACTTATTCAAGGAGGCTTCAATGCTGATATGCATCCAATAGCGATTGAAGTTGCCGTAGCTAACGCCAAGGCCGGGTACCGCGCTACTGGGTATTTACCCAATCCAGGTAGCACACAACTTTGGAAATTAGGCGAAGAACTAGTATCGCTAGTAAAAAAGGAATTAGATGCATTAAAGCACAAAATCCCTCCGCCAGTGATCATAGGATGATAAATAACTAAAAATGCAACCGCTCAATACTGTGCTTGACAAGTTGCTGAATCCTGCGGCTGTCTTACCAGTCAACGCATTTTCACCCGAGCTTCTGACGCCGCTGTTTTTATCATATTGAGGTAAATTAGCGAATGCAGCAGTTCAGCGTCTCTTAAAAGCCTATATCTTGACAGCATGAAATATCTTGTTTATGTTCTCCTCACCTTCCTGTTGGTAGCTTGTAACATCAATGATCGACGAACCGGCAGTGTGAAGGCCTCGGATAGCTCCAATATAGCAGGCGAAATAAAAGATAAAATCAAATTGAAAGATTCACCGGATTTTTTCTTTAAGGATGAAGGCAGAATTATCGGCCCCATCCTCTTCGGAATGAATAGTAAGGAGTGCAGGCGCGCTGAAGACTCATTTGAACGCAGCACTCTGATAAAAACGGAACATGGCTCAGAATATGATCATGCGCTCGGCGCTTGGTCATTTCACAATGGCCACCATTATTATTGGAAAGATGACAAGGTCTATGGAATGGTACTCGAGGGAAGTATGATCTTACCGAAAGACTATCGGATACAAGCACGTATCAATGCAGATGAACTTGTTGCTGCTATATCCAAAGAATACGGTGAACCCGATATTTACAATGAAATTCCAAAACAAAACAATGTTGAGGTGAATGGCGATTTTGATCTTGCGACTTGGAATATTGGTAAAAAGAGAATCGTTGCCGCAATTCACAATTCGGGTTCAACTTTCTATACGCTGCTCAATATCTACCGGCCTGAAACGTATCCGCATTGAGGCAAGACAGCGTGTGTTATTTCAACATTCGTTCTTCGATCCTAATTTCAGGTGGAGGTATCCGCGAATTTTGTGATCTTACTTGTCGTCGTTGATTCGGGTTAGTTCATCAATTCGATCCTTAACAGCAGTGTCCATTCTTTGTAAACCTTCTGGCATCTCAGAATTTGCGCTGTTAATCTTGCCCTTCAATGGCAAAAAAGCGTCAAGAATTAATCTATTCCCTTTGAGTTGGTATTCTGGTGACATGGTCGACATTTCCCGAAATGCACCTTTGAAAGGACTTTTGTCAATATTTTCTTCGCCATCTGTCTCCGGAATTTCTTCCCTTGATATCAAGTGAGAAGCGCAGTAGATATTGGTCGCATCCACCTGCGTTACTCCAAATTCATATTCAAAAATATAGGGAAGTGCTTGAGCTTGTAGCGTTCTGGTGATGCCGCCCAGCGGCGCTCTGCCTTTGCGACCGACAGCCTTTTTATTCGTTTGAGGGCCACGTTCCTCAAGTTGCGCGAACCGGTATTCATTTAAGGCTTGAGCGTTTTTCCGAATAAAACTATTGATCAGCTTTATCATGCTCCTTTCTACCAGGGCACGTTCAATAGCAGAGGAGAAAGTCGATACAAATGCTATTGGGACGATTTCCATTTCGCTTAGACGACTGGTACTTTTTGAAGTGTTGACAACAAATTCGGCGTCTTTAGTAAAAGGAATGCCGTCGCCGAGTGTTGCACTTAAGAATGATGGTAGAGAATCATAGAATGTTAGGAGTTCTAAATCTGGATAGAGTACGCTTAGCTTTTCCTTTGCAAGTTTGTTAGAAGCAGCAGGATCAAGCTCCTTCAATTCAGATATGAAAGCGGATTGTGCAATCCGAAATTGCGAAGATGCCTGCTCTTCCAAGGGCCATAGATCTGTTAGAAAGGCGTCAAAAAAGAGTAGGCTGTTATCGGTCATGGGAAGAACAATCTGGAAGTTGGAAGGGAAGAAATGGGGCGAGTTAGTAGCAACGAATAGGTGCGAAATTTAGCGCTGGAGGAGATAGATAGCGTTATGATATGCGTATTGCAGAAACGGCCCCTCACATCTGGTCAAAATGCAAACAATTCCGTTAATTCAAATTTGGCTGAAAAATCGTGCAAATCCTATGCAAATGAAAAAAGGTTCAAAACAAAATCTTCTGAAACCATTTCCTATCCTGTGTCCCCGCAACGGCTCGAACCTTGGACCCGCTGATTAAGAGTCAGCTGTCCCAACCGGAATCGCTAAAATGCTTAAGGCGTTCAATTCTCATCGCGGTATCGTAATTTGAAAACCATGCCCCAGGATTCCATAAAAATTTCCCGCAAAAAACTGGTCTACCCGATCCGGGAACCGTTGCGGAAATACCTGAGAACTTATGGCCGGGAGCTCAGTCTCCCCCTGAGTTATGGCGACCTGATGAACTACCAGGAAAGTGTTTCTTTGATCGATAAACAGGGTAAGGATACACTTTGGGAAACAGCGATCTATCCTTCCTACGCGATTGACAATATCCACATGGGTCTCAAAATGATCTATGCAAGACTTAAGGCAGGCGGTAATCTGAAAGTTCAGGAACATTTATTCATCGACCGGATCGATTATTGCACCTTCGGCAATACCCATCCGTTTCGCATCCGGATCGTCAACCGCTACAATGATGTGTACGACTACTTTTATGTAAAGGTGGCGGATGCCTCTCGCATTTATGGACTAGAGATCGAGCACCTGCTAACCGCCAATCAACTCACTTTTCTGCTCTACGGTGATACCCTCATTGAAGAGCATATTGCCGGCATCCCCGGAGATACCTTCTCAAAATCGTACCTGCATCTGCCAGAATACAATCCGAAACGCATCGCGAAGGACTTCGTAAAATTCAATGAACGCTGCCTCATCCGCTTATTGGGGGATATGCGGGCCTACAATTTTGTCTTTGTCATCACACCGGATTTCGATGATTACCAATTCCGCATCCGCCCCATCGATTTTGATCAGCAATTTTATGAAGGGCAGATAAGGGTGTATCAACCGCAGTATTTTAAAGAGAACTATCCATTCGTTGAACTGGCCCTGCAGCATTTTAATCCTCAGGTCATGGTCCAGTATCAGCAGGAAGAACGAGCTGCGATTGTACAGCGTATGCGGAGTGAACGGCACCGGCTGGCGGAATTGAGAGATGTACTCCAAATGGATGAGGTATCACCCAAAGAGAAGATTGCTTCACTGAAGCAGGAACTGGCCAGTCACTACGAAGACCCCCGCTACGATGCCTGTAGCACTTCTGCAGAAATCATGGAGCTCAATCTGAAACGATTGGTAAGTCGGCATTAACTCGATCTTTAAAGTCTACCTTATGATGGACCGAATGAAATCAATCCTTTTTTTCGGGAAATAGATCGGGAAACTGTATGGCTTCATCGTACCGGGCATGCAGCCCTTTATCAGGAATGAAACTGAATAAGAACATGCCCAGGATGATGATACCTAATGCGCCAACGATGTACTTCCAGTCAGAGGAAAAGAAAATGAAGAGCCAGATGAGAATACTGATCAGCGCCGGTAGGGGAAACAAGGGCATTTTCCAGGGCCGTGGATCATCTTTTTTAGTATAGTGCCAGGCAATAACGCCAACCGACTGCGAAAGGAATTGAATGAGTATTCGCATGGTGATGATGGCCGTGATCACCTCCCCCATCCGAAACAATAGGGAAAAGAGGAATCCGAGCAAGCCCAGTGTGAGCAATGATATATGGGGAATGTGATGTTTCGGATGCAAGCTGGCAAACACCGGGAAGAAAAGCCCATCAACCGCTGCCGCGTAAGGCACCCGGGAATAGCCCAGTAATACTGAAAACAGCGAGGCCAGGGCAATGCATAATATCAGTCCGGTTGCCAGCATGGCCGTTCCATGATTATAGATTTTTTCAAAGTAGAGGCTGACAACAAAATCGGAGGATGCGATCGTTTGCCAGTCCATGTTACCCAATACCATGGTTTGCATCAACAAGTAGAGGAGGGCAATCCCGGTAATGGAAATGAATATGGCCCTTGGAATATTCTTCTCGGGAGATTTGATCTCCCCACCCAGATGACAGACATTATAATAGCCGAGATAGGAATAGACTGCCTTTAGCGATGCCTGTCCTAATGCAGCGGAAAACAAAATCCTGAATCCGCCCTCGATCTTTATATCCGGAAAGGCCTGAGCAAAATTGAAATGAGGGATCCCGGAAAGGATTAACCAGATCAGCGTGGAGCCTGTTATCAGCCAGAGGACCACTGAAAGCTTGCCGATTTGCTGGATATTCCGGTACAGCAAAAGGATCATAAGGAGCACCAGGCTGCCGCTCAGGGCTTTCTGTTGATAGATACCAAGTGGCACGAGGTAACAGAAATATTTGGAAAAGCCGATCGCTGCAGAAGCCACTACCAAAGGAGCCTGGATGAGGGTCTGCCAGACAAACAGGAAGGACATCATTCGTCCTTTTTTCCCCGGAAACAATCGCTGCAGAAATACATAAGTCCCTCCTGCCATGGGCCACCGGGCGCCGAGTTCGGCCCATACGCAGGCATCTGTGTAGGCCAGAAGGGCACCTACGAGCCAGGCCGCAATACTCCAGGGTCCTGCCATTATGGAGACGATAGTCGACAACACGATGAAGGGTCCGATACCCACCATATCGATCATATTGACAGCAGTAGCCTGCGTCAATGAAAGACCTCTGCTAAGTTTTGGCTGTTCGGACATTCAGGAAAATTAGAGACAAAGGACGGAAAGGAGGAATAAAACCGGCTGATAGCTTTATTCTATTTTATGTTGAATCCCGATAAGCCAGACAGGACCCGATGATCATCGAACATTCATTCGTTCAATGTAAATTGAAGGGCCAAGCGTCTTTTATTCATTCGATTGCCTAATTTGCCAATGTCCATTTCTTTCGAATTTCCAATGGCGATCCAGCTCGGTTCCAACCGGCTTTTGCTTCATGGGTTCTTTGAAGCTATCGGCATATTCATTGCTTTCCGGTATTATCTCTGGTTGAAGAAACTCCAGATAGATCTCATTCCCAAGGATCATCGGATCTGGATTATCATCGCAGCAGCGCTTGGTTCGGTGTTTGGATCCAGGCTTTTGGGTGCCATGGAAGATATCCCTGCATGGCTTTCTGCTCCTGACCACTTCGCCTATTTCTGGGGAAACAAAACCCTAGTGGGAGGCCTCTTGGCCGGACTCATCGCTGTCGAAGTGACCAAGATGATCCTCCACGAAAAACAAAAGAGTGGGGACCTGTTCGTATTTCCCCTTTTACTGGGAATGATCATCGGTAGGATCGGTTGTTTCACAGCAGGGGTATATGAGGAAACCTATGGCCTGCCAACCCGATTCCCATTGGCCATGGACCTCGGCGATCATATTTATCGGCATCCTGTAGTGCTGTATGAAATCATCTTCCTGATAGGCTTATCGATTCTCTTAAAACAGCTCTCAAAACGCGTTAACCTGGAACAGGGCGCCTTATTCAAGATCATGCTAATAGCCTACCTCACCTTCCGTTTTTTGCTGGATTTCATTAAGCCAGGCTGGAGGCCACTTGCCGGACTTGGAATGATCCAGCTAAGTTGTTTATTGGGCCTCATCTATTACGGCCGATATTTGATAAAGCCCTCCCGATTCCTATCACCTTCAAATCCCAGTCATGCCCGTTAGAAAGTACACCTACTACGACTATACCATCTCCCTTTGTCCGCATTGCCTGCGGCGGATTGAGGCTAAAATCGTGTTTGAAAAGGAGAAGGTGTACATGCTCAAAACCTGCCCGGAACACGGCTTTTTCAAGGTCTGCATTGCAACCGATATACCCTATTACAAGAACATCCGGAACTATAATAAGCCGAGTGAAACGCCCCTCAAATTCAATACCGAGGTCCATTATGGGTGCCCGTATGATTGTGGCCTCTGCACCGATCATGAACAACATTCCTGCCTGACACTCGTAGAGATCACTGACCGCTGCAACCTGGCCTGTCCCACCTGTTATGCAATGAGTTCCCCGCATTATGGACGGCATCGAACGCTTGAGGAAGTCGAACGAATGCTGGATATCATTGTTGCCAATGAAGGTGAACCGGATGTCGTGCAGATCAGTGGGGGCGAACCCTGCATCCACCCACAGTTCTTTGAGATCCTGGATATCGCGAAAAAGAAGCCGATCAAGCACCTGATGGTCAATACCAATGGGATCAGGATCGCCAATGATCCTGGATTCGCTGAACGCCTGGCGACTTACATGCCCGATTTTGAACTGTACCTGCAGTTTGATTCTTTCCGTCCGGAAGTACTGATGGCACTGCGTGGCAAAGATCTGCGGGATGTCCGGATGAAGGCCATTGAAAAACTGAATGAATTGAATCTCAGCACCACCCTGGTGGTTACCGTACAGAAGGGTATGAATGATGATGAGCTCGGCGAGATCATCGATTGGGCTCTGAAGCAACGTTGTGTCCGCGGTGTCACCTTTCAACCTGTTCAGATCGCAGGACGTTTCGAGCATGATCCGGATAAGAACCGGATGACCCTTACCGAGGTGCGGGATGGAATCCTGAACCAAACCAAGGTTTTTGAAGCCAATGATATTATACCGGTTCCCTGCAATCCGGATGCCCTGGCAATGGGTTATGCCTTGAAATTAGGCGGGCAGGTCATGCCCCTGACCCGGTACCTGGATCCAGCTATGCTGCTGGATTCATCCACCAGGAATACGATCGTTTATGAGCAGGACAAAGGCCTCCATACCCAATTGCTAAATATCTTCTCCACAGGTATTTCAGTGGACCGGGTCACGGAGAATATGAACCAATTGTTATGTTGCCTACCCCAGATCTATGCACCCGGACTGAGCTATGAAAACCTTTTCAGGATCATCATCATGCGCTTCATCGATGCATACGATTTTGATGTCCGGGCGATTAAGAAATCTTGTGTGCACATTGTCAGTAAGGATGGGCGAATCATTCCTTTTGAGACGATGAACCTTTTTTATCGGGATGATAAGGAACAGCGATTAAAGGAACTTCAGGTGAAATATGATTCGGTTCAATTCTGATTTGTGCCTCATACGCACCAAATTTATGGGCACTGAATCAATCATCGCATTATGAATGATCCGAACAAATGGGCTGGTTCTAAATATACCATAGGTACTATCATTGTCTTGACTCTGATTGGATTTGTAAATCCTTTTTTGTCTGATTCTGTTTTCAAGGAATATTTATCGAATCTGGCAATAAGTTCAATTGAATATGGCATAATTCTGCTGCTTATCGGAGTGCTTACGATCTTTGTAAAGCCGGCACGATCCATTGCACAGGGTATTCTGATCAGTTCACTTATTCAATTGCTCCTTAGTTTTTCTCTTTGTACTCTTATTTAGTGGGAATGTCCTTTCATTAAAATATCAAAAATGAAGACCAATATTCTTCCCTATTGATCATCAATTCAATCAAACGAGCCATGTATGATCCAAACAAAGGAGCTAATTCCAACAAGCTGTTGCTTGCGATAATTATCTCAACTATAATTGGATTCTTCCTGCCATTCCTTTCAGGAGTTAGCCAGAAGGATTATTTTTCGACACTCGCATTGAGTTCCATTGGCTATGGCGTTTTACTCCTGCTTGTCGGATTGATATTGATCATTTTCAAAAACATTCGTTTCCTCGGACAGGCGTTTCTAATCAGCTGTATTATTCATTTTATTTTGAGCTTTTCTCTGTGTTCTTCAGGATTTATAAATCTGAACATGCATTAATAATCCGCAATGAAATTATTATTGATCCTTCTACTTAGTCTCTTAGTTTGTTCAACAATCAGTTTTGGTCAGGCTGGGAGTGAGCTTGCGATCCGGAAATTGCTGGCAGAACAAGTCTTAGCCTGGAACCAGGGAAATCCAGTCGGCTATATGCATGGATACTGGGAAAATGATAGCCTGGTCTTCATCGGAAAATCCGGTCCGACCTATGGTTTTGACAGCACTCTTGCCCATTATCGGAAAGCATATCCTGATGCTTCACATATGGGCACCCTGAAATCCACCATTTTGCGGATCCGAATCCTCTCGAAGGATTATGCCTATGTTACCGGTAAATGGGAACTTTCACGCAAAGCCGGGGATCTGTCCGGATATTATACCCTGTTATTGAAGCGGATTAAGAACAATTGGGTAATCATTGAGGACCATAGTTCCTGATCCCAGGCGGATGGCATTACTTTTGAACCCTACTGTTGAATCAATTTGACAAACTATGAAGAATCTTCTTCTATTCCTGCTTCCAGCTTTTTTGATAATGAGTGTGAGTTCTTGTGTATCCAACAAGAAATTCCTTTCGGCCAGGGACCAGGCGCATCGGGATAGCTTGATGATGGCTTCGCAATTAGCAGCAGAGCAGACCCGGAACTCCCAATTGGAAGGCAAAATCGGCCAGCTGAAAGCTAGTGGCGAATTCACAAACAGTCAACTCAATCAGAGTCAGGATGAGATTGCCAGTCAGCAACAACGCCTCAAAGAGCAACAGGCTCGCTTGCAACAATTACAAAGTCTGATCGATCAGCAACAAAAAGCAACCGAAGCCTTAAGGGCAAAGATTGCAGATGCCATGAAGGGCTTCAATTCCGATCAGCTCCAGGTATTCACTAAGAATGGTAAAGTCTATGTGAGCATGCAGGAAAGTCTCCTATTCCCGAGTGGCAGTGCGGTGGTCAATCCAAAAGGAAAGGAAGCACTCGGTACGCTTGCGACTGCCTTGAATCAAAACCCGGATATCAATGTAATGGTGGAAGGACATACCGACAGTGTCGATATCCATACTGCAAAATATGAGGATAACTGGGCTTTGAGTGTTGGTAGGAGTACCTCCATTACCAGGGTACTTACTCATGATTATAACGTTGCACCCCAACGGATCACCGCCACCGGCCGGAGTCAATACGAGCCGGTTGCTGATAATGCTACACCCGAGGGACGAGCCAAAAATCGCCGGACGGAAATCATTCTGGCTCCAAAACTGGATGAATTGATGAAATTGATCCAGGGATAGATCGTATAGGATTGCTTCCAATCCGCTCCTGGCTTCACTTCTTATTCTACTTTGCAAAACAAAGTAAAAGTTTAACAGAAGCCCGTATACCCGGTTTAAAGGAACTCCCGGGCTTATTGTTTATTTTTAGGCCCGCTTTCGAATAAATAATGTAAATAGTTTTGTGCATGGATGGTATTGTAGCTGGTCCGCTTCTTTCTGAAATAAATACACCTGCTGATCTTCGTAAGGTTCCACTGGAACAATTACCACAGGTCGCAGCAGAGCTCCGCCAATACATTATTGATGTAGTTAGTATCTATGGAGGTCATTTTGGGGCTAGCTTGGGTGTGGTGGAATTGACGGTAGCCTTACATTGGGCACTAAATACCCCCGACGATCAACTGGTATGGGATGTTGGCCATCAGGCGTATGGTCATAAAATCCTTACCGGGCGTAGAGAACAATTTCATACTAATCGCAAATACGGAGGCATTTCAGGCTTCCCCAAACGTGCGGAAAGCGAATACGATGCCTTTGGTGTTGGCCATTCCTCTACATCTATATCTGCGGCCTTGGGAATGGCGATGGCTTCCAAATTACAGGGAGATCTGGATCGGCAGCATGTAGCTGTAATCGGTGATGGGGCCATGACCGCAGGCCTCGCTTTTGAAGCATTGAACCATGCCGGGGTCAGTGGCAGTAACCTGCTGGTTATCCTGAACGACAATAACATGAGCATCGACCCCAATGTGGGGGCCCTGAAGGAATACCTAACTGACATCACAACTTCCAAAACCTGGAATCACCTGCGGGATGATATCTGGAAGGTGCTGGGCAAACTTCCCAATTCCAAGTTCCATCATAAAATGGCCGGAAAACTGGAAGCTTCGATAAAAGGCATGGTTAGCAGCAGTTCCAACCTTTTTGAAGCCCTGGGAATGCGCTATTTCGGTCCTATCGACGGACATAATGTGTTGAAATTGGCTGAAACGATCAAGGATTTGGCCAAAATACCTGGTCCGAAACTTCTGCATATCAAGACGATAAAAGGTAAAGGGTATGCTCTTGCGGAAAAGGATCAGACCTTATGGCATGCCCCGGGCACTTTTGATAAGATCACCGGAGCGATCAACAAGAAGGTACCAAGTGTACCGGAAGCTCCCAAATACCAGGATGTTTTCGGTTACAGCATCATCGAGCTCGCAGAAAAGAACCCACTCATCATGGGGATCACGCCCGCGATGCCTAGTGGTTGTTCCCTCAAGTATATGATGGCGGTGATGCCGGATCGAGCAATTGATGTTGGCATTGCTGAACAACATGCCGTGACGCTGTCAGCAGGTATGGCAACGAGGGGTATGAAGGTGTTTTGCAATATCTACTCCAGCTTCATGCAGCGGGCTTATGATATGGTCATACATGATGTAGCTATTCAGAAATTACCGGTCATCTTTTGTCTGGACCGCGGTGGTCTCGTTGGTGATGATGGACCAACCCATCATGGAGCCTATGATCTGGCCTTCATGCGTTGCATCCCGAACCTGGTGGTTAGTGCACCGATGAATGAATCAGAGCTGCGTAACCTGATGTTCACCGCTCAGTTGCCGGAGACGGATGTACCATTCTCGATCCGCTATCCACGCGGACAGGGTGTCCTTCCTGAATGGAGAACCCCTTTTGAAAAAATTGAAATTGGTACCGGCCGGATGATCCAGGAAGGACAAGATATTGCCATCCTAAGCATCGGGCATCCAGGAAATTTTGTAGTGGAAGCATGCAAAACCCTTGCATCTGAAGGGATCTACCCAGCGCATTATGATATGCGTTTTGTGAAGCCACTTGATGAAGTCATGTTACATGAAATTGCAGCGAAATTCTCTAGGATCATTACGATTGAAGATGGAACCGTGGTAGGCGGATTTGGATCAGCGGTTCTGGAATTTATGGCCGCGAATAATTATAACCCGGAAGTCCGGATGTTAGGCATCCCGGACCGGATTGTTGAACATGGTAAGCCGGAGGAATTGCATAAGGAATGCGGATTTGATGCTGCGGGTATTGTCCGGACTGTTATGGAGTTTTCGGGACTGAAAGTTGCTGAAAATGCTGGATTAGCAGTAAGCCTGGATCGGGAAACCGGGTTGAATTAAATTATTTATTCAGTTGAATAATTATTACTATTTATTAAAGTGGATGAATGGCCTCTGCTGAATATATAAAATGAATTATTAATCTAAATTTCACTTAAGCTAAATGTTATCGGCAATAAGTATTGGAAGGTATCTTTTTTACCCGCTTTTAAGCCTGCTTTCCAATTGGGCATCAGTTTAATAATTCGTACTGCTTCAGAATCCAAAGGTGCAAAGCCGGAAGTTCTTTTAATGCAGACATTGGTAACCTCACCTTCCTTACCAATCTCAAATTGGACTATTGGCCTTCCTTGTTGATTTTTTTCCCTTGCCTCAATAGGGTATAGACCAGTGGAATCAAGATAATATTTCAAATCACCTATAAATTCAGGCATTTTATAAACCGTACAAATTGTAGGTCTTAATAAGACTTCTTTCTTTTTCTTATTAATTTGGGATTGCAATAGTGTAGGAAACAGAAAGAACAGGATACCAGTAAGAAAGAAATAGCGTTTCATTGATAACTAAGCTTTACAATGAAACTCCAATGGACTACTTTTCCATAAATCAGAGTTGATACCATAATATGAAGGATACCTTCATGCTATGACACCTTGAAATTCGAATTAATTCTTTTGCTTCGAAGATGCAAGTGATCGAAATAACGGATGAGCCGATTTGATAAAAAGTATGATTTGACTTGTGCTATGACGAAAATGTGGATGCCGGAAAGAGGTACGAACTCTTTCCGGTTGAAAAGCAGTGGGATAAGCAAAATGCCTGATTACGGAGCACTTCCCATATCGTTACAACAAGCACCGGGGTGCCAGAGCACTAACTTTTCATACATCCATATATTTCAAGGGAATTAAATTCCCTTAATAATATCTATAGAAATAAACATCCATCAAATCTTGTGCCAACATTATTGTATTGCCCTGTTTAATCCTCAGTAAAAAGATTCTTTAATACCTTTTAAAAATGGATAGCCTGCCGGAACTGGCTGTAGGAACTGCAAAACTTAGGTCTACAGCGACTTTTCCATTCAGTAGAAATCTGTGTTAACTTACATAGTGGACTGAATATATTGTCATTCATGTAGCTTGTTATTCTTAAGGACATTTCTTATTTTTTCACTCATAAACCCTAGAATATGTCTTTAAGTAAAATTTGGACCATATTAAGCTGCGTCGTTTTTAATGGTTGCCTGATTAATCCTATCCTTGCCCAGACTCATTTTTACTTTGGCGCAAATGTTCAATTGAACCATACCAGTTTTATTAATTCAGATGATGCCGCTGCAAAAGACACCGTGCATCGACATCCAAAATATAGATTCTCAGTTGGTCTGGATCTGCGTTACCATTTAAAAAACCAAGGCCTGTCAGATCTAATTATTGGTGTAGGGTACAGCAGCTTTAAAGAGAGCTATATTTATGAAAACTCGTATGAGGTTCAGCCTGGAAAGTTTAAGAACCACAGCGATGCCACAACCAATACTGTAAATTATATCAAAATACCAGTCTCAATAAGATATTCCTTCCGAGCAATTAAAGAGTTCATCCCCTATATTGAAGTTGGATGGGCTATTTACTATACCTATAATTATCAAGTGGAGCAACAAAGTATATTTATAGATACAGGTGGTGGCAAGTTTCAACGTGGTTTTACTAGTACTCCTAAAGGAACTATTTATGTGGAAAATGGAGTTAAAAGTCCATTATATGACGATTATATGGGTATCTATCATAGATTAAATACGGGCCCATTCATGAAACTTGGAATCAATACAAATCGCCATTCAAGGTTAAATTTTGGAGCAGGACTTAGCGCTGAATATTTAATCCTGGATGCTGAAAATAAATCTTCATCCTTTTTTTCCTATGGGTCATTTGGTGGTCCCCCTTACATACGGCCTGTTACACACTTGCTTTCAGTTGGCGTATTCCTCACGGCTTCTATGAGAATCTAATTTCGTTATATCCCTAAGGCAACAAATCAAAAAACAAATACTCAAACCGGATCAATAACCCATTCGGTGCTGTCCTTATCATATTGGAATAGAGCTGCTGTCGATAACCAATATCAATTCGCGCCTGGCTATTTACAATGAATTGAATCGAAGGAGCAATATCTAAAAATTCCTGACTCGACTCCGGCAATACTTGCCCCAACAATTCCAGCATCCCATTGATGTTCGTCTGCTTGTAGTTTTGATAATGACGGGGATAAAATAAGCGCCCAGTCGACAAACTCATATTGATTGCATTCGCCGATTGACCCGCCGGATATTCATTGCCTCCTAAATTCCCCAGGGCATGTTCATAGCTAAGACTGGCCGAAATCGCCTGCTTATGAAGGAGCTTCGTTCCGATAAATCCCAATTCAAAGCCCGTATTATGGGCATTGGTCATGATCGCTTCCTGGTGAACAGGTGTATTATTTGTGGTAGCACGTCCATAGGCAGCCAACCTGAAATGTCGGTACAAGGTATCCCTGGTATACAGGCGGTATTTGGCGTAAAGCCCCACTCCTTCCCATCCAAAACCTGTATTCCGGTTCGAGAAAAAACTTTCCACATGAAACATCAACCGCTGATTTACCCCCCACATGATCTCCGGGATCAAATGGTAATTGATGGTTCCATTTGCCTCAGCCATCATTAGATTCGTCGCTCTGATTCCTATGGTATGAGCAGGCATATTGCTGGCAGGCTCCGTGAACACAAATAATTCCTGGGCATTTAATGCCACTGCCTGCAGCAAAATAATTACTGCAAGGATGCATTTTCGCATGTGGGAGGATTAGAGGGTTATGTGATACACCCTGCTACCAGCAAGACTTCCTTTCGTACAACAGACACTCATTCTGCCGGTCTCCACACATTTCATAGTCGTAAACGACGCATAATGTTTGTACGCGGCATCCGGAAGGAATTTCTTGTCGACCACCTTAAAGGTGAGGTCCCCACTAATGGTCTCCGTTGGTACATTTAAAAAGTGATACGTATTCCCGGCATAAACAAGATGCGTATCATTCGCAATACTGGTCGGCGGAAAATGGGCGGTTACCTCCAGCGAAGCCACTGAAAAGCCCGCATGTTCCACGGCTGTTTTTAGATCATCCAGATTAACATTCGCATCCGGACGAAAGATGATCTGATAACTGGATCCTTCAATATCCGCATCTACTTTTGAGATGGATGGAACCTTTGTAAGTGCCTTGTAAATCGCACGACTGCACATACTACAGGTAAGTCCAGAAGCCGTGAGGCGGGCACTTTTAATTTGAGCAAAGGATGGAAATACCAACAAAAGAGCCAAAAGGCCCAGTATAAGATGTTTCATGAAATTGTCGTTAGTAAAGAATAGGAATAGGCCCACAATTAGGCCCTGGTGCAGCGAAACTTCAACTCCGTTCAGATCCTCAGCGATCGATTCATTAAATAGCGCGGTAGGGAATGGAGGTCCGGCGGATCATGCGCGCGTTCCAATCCTGAAACATTGGTGGCTATTGGTACTTGGTTGGTCCCTTCTAGTAATCCGGAAGGGACAAGAATAGCAATTGCATGCCCACTTACTAAAACAATTTTGGACAGCAATTGGTCTGGACTGCATTTATAGCTTTTTACCCGGTCCTCGCAACAGCCCTGCCCATTCTGTTTTTTTTCCATCCCGCATTTTGTACAGAAATGACGATCATTTTGATCAACGGAATGGTCAATGGAAGTTCCCACAAGCATCCCCATACAGTAATGCTGCCGCAGACTAAATCCACAGCTTGCCGCAAAATAGGCGGATGCCAATAGTATGACCAGGAAGCGCTTCACTGCATCAAATTTAGGAAATAGCCTCGCACCGAAATGTTATAGAATATAATAGCCTCTAAAACAGCGCCATTTGCTGTTCCTTACGCGGTTTCGCAAGGAATAGGCTGGGACTTTCATGTCCTGCATGTGCATGCACGGTAATCACTTTTGAGGCGTTATATCTGGAAGCAATCGTAACCTCCGTAGAACCAGCATGTTCCTGAAAAAGGGATCGCACAAGCTCCGGATCATTATTCTCTTTGGATAAGTGGGAAAGCAGAACATGACTTAGAAAAACCGACCGGTGCTTAATGAACAGGTCCAGCGCCTGCCGGTTCGATAAGTGCCCGCGACCATTGCGGATCCGGTTCTTTAAATGAATGGGATAGCGGCCGGTATCCAGCATTACTTCATCATAATTGGCCTCCAGAAAAACAGCATTGCAACGTCTGAAGTGTTCAATTAAATGATCACAGGGTTTACCGATATCCGTATAAACGCCAATGCTCACTCCATTACCACTTATGGTAAATGAATGAGGATCACAGCCATCATGATGTTTTGGAAAGGGATGGACATGAAGGCCACCAACCTGAATGGGAATGTGCGGCTGAAAAGGGAGCATCCATTCCGGTGGCAAAGCAAAACTGCATTTGTGATGGGTCGCCGGAGTGATATAAACCGGAATCTTCCACTTCTTGGCAATTCCTGCCATGCCCGTAATGTGGTCGGCATGTTCATGCGAAATAAAGATGGCCCGGACCAAGCCCATTTCCAATCCCAACCCCTTCATTCTCCGTTCCGTTTCCCGACAGGAAAGCCCGGCATCGACAAAAATTGCTTCGGTCTCATTCCCCACATAATAACAATTGCCATTGGAACCAGAGTTGAGAGAGGCAATCATTAAGGACATAGGAGGCAAGGACCTGAATTCGGAATTAAAGATACGCCCTGTAACCTTGTTACTTCGAAAGGAAATCAGAAGGTATCCCACAAGTACCTGATGAAAATACCACTGACCCTCGATGAAGAATTCAATTACAACAGATAGAAATCATGCAAATCCGCTTATCCTGCAAATCCTGATCAAAAAAAGAGGCTGTCACTTTAAAGCGACAGCCTCTGATCAGCAATGCAAATCACTAATTGCTATTCTTTCACAAACTTATAGCTGGCAGTACCAACTTCAGTTTGTACCTGAAGCAAATACAAACCTGCTGGTAGTGTGCCGGTAGAAATAGTAGCATTCGCTCCAGCTGCAACAGCTGTATGAGAAAGGAGCGCGCCAGTAACATCTTTCAGGATCAGGGTCTTTGAACCATTGATCGCATTCAGTCCATCTAATGATACAAAGCCATGAGCAGGGTTTGGATACAGGCTTAAAGACTGCAACGGATTACCTGGTTCTACACCAAGACCACCGATCTTTCCCTTGAAGGTGCTGCTGTTCTCTTCGAACAAAACATTACCTACACTCGCATTGGATGCAGAAATCGTAACCGTCAATGCAGGATTGGTTTTGCCCCAGGCATCACCAAAAATCTTGTAGGTTCCGTATGCGAGATTTGAAAAAGAGAATTGACCCTGAACATTGGAATAGGTGTAACCGACCGCCTGACCTGCTGCCGTAGTGAGTATTAAAATCCGGCTATCCAATGGATCACCTACACCGGCACTCTTATTAGCACCCAGCAATACACTGCCTCCAATGAATCCAGGACCACCTGTATTGGTTCCGGCATTCAAAATGATGTGCGTTAGGTTGCTGCTGTAAAAATTGGAAGTGGTCAGGGTAATTGCGCCACTCCAAACCAGTGAGGTATAGAAATAGGTTGGAAGAAAGTTGGAATAGTTGGTATTGCTTGGTTTCAAAGCTGCCTTCAGAAGAAGGATGCCTGTTGGCATAGAACCATAGGTAAAGGAATAAGAAGAACCAGTGATAGTCTGAGAATCGATTGCAGTGAGGGTGGTATCCATCAGGATGGGATCATACTGCTTGCGAATTAACCACACCATAGCTGGGCCCGAATTCGGACTACCACCCTGGTAGATATTGCCATGTAATTGGAAGGTACCACTACACATGCTGAAATTGGAAGTCACACTGGTTCCGGCATAGAAAAATGAATTGGAACGGCTGGTTCCGCAACCATAAGTGGAGAGCATGATAAGATCGCCTGTAGGAATGGTGCTTGGAATCGTGAAGGAATACACACCACTGGTATTGGTTAGTGTACTATCCTGCCAGAAGGTTAAGGAATCGTAGATAAATACTTTCTGGTTGGCTATGGCGGCACTGGTCACCGAATTGATAACGGTTCCACTGACTGTAGCTGCTTTCCCGATCGTACAGGAAAGGCAGATGATAAGGCCGAGTAATGATAATTGTTTCATGGGAATTGTTTTTTGATGAGAATTTTGATTTTTTGTAAGGCAGATATTTTTTCCGGAATGGCTGCTGCTTTACAGGACTACAATTGTTGTTTGAATGTTAGAATATGGAAACTATTTTTTTTCGGATCCTAGGGCCTCCCGAACTGAAATTGGCATTAAGAATTAGAAATCAGCATGATTACTATGATTATAGGATTGCTATCAAATCAACCAAGAGTGGTTCTTGATTTGGAAAATGAAACCGGTTGCTTCCCAGGTTTTCAAAACATAATTAAATAGAGGCCTAAAGCCTTCTTTTTAATTTTTGGAGCGGTATTGAATCCCCTGTCTAATTATCCATACCCATTCACTTGGCAGTGGTCGATTAGCCAGAAGGTTTAATTATCATGTATGGACTAACTGCTACCCGCTCATCCTCTCCAATTCCTCCTGCAGCCGGTCAAAATTCTCCTCATTCTTTTCAGGGGCAAATACTTTGATCTGATTGCATTCTTCCGCAGTATCAAAAAGCATTCTAAAAACCAATTTTGTTTGATCACCGGCTATCGATTCAAAATGAACCACCATCTGGAATAGTGGCTTCGAATGTCGTGTCCAGGCGATCAGCCTTGGTTCATCGATTTTGATAAACTCACATTCATTGGGATAATGACCTTTGTCCGGACCATGCATGATGAAACGCCATTTCCCGCCCTCCCGGAAATCAAACTCTTGGAAGGTATTCGTGAAGCCCTTTGGCCCCCACCATTTCAATAAATGCGCTGGCTCCGAACAGGCCCGATAGACCTGATGCAAAGGGCTATTAAAAATCCGGGAGCTTACAATTTCGCAATCAGCAGCCCTGGAATATAGGTCAGTTGCCATACTTTTTGATTGAATGCCGAAGATATTTATTCGGCTGTTGAATTGTTTTCTGTAACAACCAGCAGGGAAACCCAGACCTACTGCCGTAAAATCTTCTCCATCGTTTTCCCCTTCGCCAGTTCATCAATCAGCTTATCCAAATAGCGCATTTTCCGGATGATGGGATCCTCAATTTCCTCAACCCGATACCCGCAAATCACCCCCGTGATTTTGGTGACATTCGGATTCATCGCCGGGGCCTGATTGAAAAATGTCTCGAAATTGTTCCTCTGTTCGATCTGCTGTTGCATCTGCTTCTGATCATAGCCGGTCAGCCAATAAATAATCGCATCGACCTCCTCTTTCGTACGCCCCTTTGCCTCCGCTTTCTTAAGGTACATCGGATAGACACCTGCAAAAACAAGATTATAGTATCGATTCTTGTCCATTTTTTTAATGCTTGGACTTCGAATGTAGCCAATATTTCAACCCATCGATCCAGTGGGTTAGCGGGATTAAAACAAAAAAACCGACCTGTTTCCAACATCGGCTTCCTTTAACCCGAAGGCTATTGCTGACGAACAATGCTGCCTATTTAATCACTTTATACCGCTTTTTTTCATCGGCGGTCCCCAACTCCAGGATATAATATCCACCAGGAAACTGATCCAAAGGAAGCAGCATTTCATCCCCCCCATTGTATGGATATTGGATCAGGCTGCGCCCTGTCAGGTCATACAATTGAATACTTATCGGTGCTTTCAGATTGGATAATCCTTTGATATGAAGCTCATTTGCTACCGGGTTCGGGAAAAGCAGCACCGGATCCGAAGGGCCTTCACCTCGCACACCTACTCCTTTCAGACTTCCTCTGAAATAGGTATCATTCTCCTCAAAAAGGATATTACTCAGATCCGGTTTGTAATTCGTGATCGTAATGGTAAGCGCCGGATTGAATTTACCCCAGGTATCCCCATAGATCTTGTAGGTGCCAAAGGCCAGGTTGGGAAATGAAAATTGACCCGAACTATTCGAAAAGGTATACGCAACTGCCTGCCCCGCACTCGTCGTCAATATCAGGATACGGCCTGAAATGGGATCCCCAATTGCAGTTCCCTTGTTTGCACCCACCTGTACCACACCCGAAAGACTTCCGGTACCAGGTGGATTCACCGTTTTGATAAGACTTAGATTGGTACTTACCGAAGGCTGAAAGTGTATATTACTTAAGGTCCGCGCATTATTCCATACCTGCGAGTTCGTGTCATAAATCGGCAGATAGCTGGCAAATTGCGTATTCCCACTCAGCAGTACCGCCTTTAATAATAAGGTTCCAGCCGGTATAGCCGTATAATACTTGGAATAATTTCCATTACTGGTATTCATTGAATCCACAATCGTCAAAACGGTATCCGAATGCAGACTATCATATTCCTTCCGGATCAGTAAAACGGAAGCAGGTCCTGTAATCAGATTACCGGCGGATAAGATGGACCCATGGATCTCGATCCCTCCGCATATCGTAAAATTGGAAACGATATTCGAACCGGTGAACAGATAATAATTCTGAAGCCTGACCCCGCAATTCGTGGTATAGGTCAGAATGGAATCACCGATGAATACAAGGGAATCCAATGTATAGGTATAATTGCCAGTGGTATTGGTGGTAACGGAATCATTAACGGTCCCAAAATCTGTAACATGAACCTTAACCCCACTGACCCCACTACCCGAAACTGCATCAATAATCCTACCACTTACGGTCGCTGAAAAAGCGTAGCCGCAAAATAAACTGAGAAATAAACTGAGCAAAATGCACTTTTTCATAACACTAAGGTTGAAATATCATAAACGAACGTTTTGTATAATTAAGGTGTAAAGGTCTCTAAATACCCGCTTTTGCCACCGATTATTGCTTGCATCTTTTAATTGTTTTTAGAGGCAGAAACTGATTTTTTACGTGGAAGGAGATAATAACCAATCCCAATCCTGATATAAGGAGACGCATACACTTTCTTTAGATCAGCATTCAGATTTGAATAGCCCGTCAACTGCTGACGAATACTGGCATCGAACAGAAGACGCCCTTTCTGATATCCTGCACCTATCAAATAACCTGCCCGAACTGAAGCTGGATTGGATACGGTCGGTTGTTGATAGTTCGAATAGTTTGGTAAACTGGAAGCCGGCCCAAAATAATTGTTGAATTCTGAAAGGGGCTTTGCCACAGACTGTGCGATGGAGTCCTTACGGTTCGTGGTGTACGTTGTTGTTGCACCTCCTGATAAGGCCGGTAATTGACCCCCCAGGTTAATGGTCGGACCCGCATACAGGTTCCAGTTTTTTTGGAACTGATAACTGAGCAAAAGAGGAAGTTCAATCTCCCACAAAATACCTTTTGCAGATACCCCACTTACAATGATGCTGTCAAACTTCTGCTTCACCACATAGTTGTAAATCGTATCCCGATGCCCATAAACAGTAGGGGATGCATCGAAGGTCAGGAATGGTGTATTAACCGTGGTAGCGGATTGCTGATAGGTCTGATCATTCGTAAGCTGCGCTGCTAAAGACCCAAAGCGTATGGCTGGCTGCACACCTATTGCGAAGGCGTCACTGATATGCCACATCAGGCCCATTGCAAGACTCATCCGACCTTTCATCAGGGAACTTGAGCCAAATTCAAAACCCAGGTTACTGCTCAGCGTAAAGTATTTCGGATACCTGGTTTTCTGTTGATTCGAATCCGAAGGAACTGCTATTGGAGGTATTGCTGTAGCAGCCTTTGAAGTGGTATCTACTGGATGATCGACGCGCGTTTCAGCAGCCAAAATGGAAGGATCACGCTTGCCTGGCAGCGTTGAAACTGCATTGCTTATTACCGGAGCACCCGAAGCCGCAACTTTTGGCTCCTGAACCGTTGTGACCGGCGTCCCTACAGCAGCCGATGCTCCGACTACTTTTGCTTTATTGGAACTGGTGGAAATTGCAACAAGGGATGAAGTAGTTGCTGATGTAACGGGCTTCCCAGCCTTGTTAGGACCCAAGTGCTTCTCCATATGTTGACCAGTGTAAACTATTTGGACGGAATTATTTTTCTGCCTGTTGGTTGGATAGATAGCCCTGGTTTTATTCTGAGCCTTGATGACAGGTAGGTGCTTCACAGCACTTCCTGAAGATGATGGCATAAATGCATTTGCTGCTACTGTTTGACCAGCTTTGGCTCTCTTTGAAACATTCTTTGCAGGCTCCTTCTTAGCACCATAATGCGCTATAAGATTTTTGGATGGGGCTTTCCTGATAGCCTGAACCACGCATGCCTCCTTAGCAGAATAATTGGAACCTGGTATATCCCAAAGCGCTGCGAGTTTCTTTTCTTTCGAATTGATCTTGGACAATTTCTTGTCGGAAACAGCCAAAGGAGCCGGTAATTCTTCCTTCGGGCGAAAAGGTGGGGGCTCCGAATAGGCATACATAACTCCTGGTTTCCTTGCCGGTTCCCTTGGGGTAGAACCTGAATCCTGGTTACGATTGCTGGTGTTCTCCAAATTGGACGTACTGACCTGCGTATTATCTGAAAGGTCTTGAACCTGATTATTCATGGAAATCGGGTCTTGTTTCCTACCACTACGCTTGTTCTTTAAAGTGGAATTTGATCCCGGATAAATGGAATTTTTAGAACCGATTTGTGGACCGAGTTGTGTGGTTCCTGGATCAGTAGGGTTGGTAGAGGCATTTGCCGGGTTTACTTCCGACTTCAATGACAGCTTATTCGTGCGGCTACTTAAGCCAACGATTCCTTGAGATGAGGAACGTTCCTTTATTTCATCAGGCTGTTTCTTCGCCCTTACAGTTTCAATTAAAGGGTTTGAATTTGGTATTTCCTGATTATTCGCGTTTACCGGTTCAATATTTGTTGAGGTATTTGGATTTTGATAAGTATTGGATGGATTTGATGATGAAGGGGTGTTGCCTGTAGTAATGACCGTAGAACGATGTTGAAATTTCGCGATAAGCATCCAGGTGCTGCCCCCAAGGAGCAACAAAAGCAATAATGCCCACTGCCAGCGAAGGAAAAAAGCTTTGGGCTTTTTATCTTCATCAGCATCCAACTGCTGGGCGATTCGATCCCAGACAGCAGGAGGAGGTGTTTCCCGGTAATCACTCAGGGAGTGCCGGAACATCTCGTCTATATGTTGTTGCTGTTCTTCCATGATTAGCGATTACATACCATGATCATTTGTTTTAACCGTTTACGAGCATTATTCAAGTACCAACGGCTATTAATTTCACTGATTTCTAGCAGGGTCGAGATTTCTCTATGAGTATATCCCTCAATGGCAAACATATTAAATACAGCTCTTTGTGTGTCGGGTAAATGTCTTATAAACCCAATCAGCTCTTTATAGGATAATAATGATTGACCATCTACCTGGTCCGTATCAATTATGGTGTCATTGGTTTCTTTAATGGCCTCTGTAAATGGCTTTTTTTTGCGGAACTGATCCAGGACGATCCGAACGGTCAGGCTTCGAACCCAACCATTGAAGGAACCTTCAAAACGATATTGATCCAGGCGTTTAAAAATTCGAACAAATACCGCACTCAATACATCTTCCGCCTCCGCCTCATCATTGATATATCGCCTGATTAATCCAAAAACAAGAGATGAATACGCTTCATACAATTTTCGTTGGGCATTCCGGTCCCCGGCTAAACATGCAAGGATCAGTGGCTGCACATCACTTGCAGGAACAATGCTTTTTAATGGCATTGTAGTGTTAATATGTTCGTCTTTATCGCTCAAGAAAAATATAACAGGAAACTCCAATCCGAATCATCAGGTCACTTACAGGACGCCATTTTAATTCAAATCGTTAGGAATAAGCTTGAATATTTCTTGCAAGCATACGAAAAATAAATCCTTTATAGGCGTTCAGGATCGAAGAAATGGAAGGGTGCTTAAGATCCATTGAATATCGGTCCATGGATCGGCCACCATTAACAGAATCGGCTGCTCATTTATCCAATCAGCATATTATCGATCAGGCGCACCTTCCCCATGCGGGCCGCTATCAGGGCCACCATCTTCCGTTTGGGATCATACTCCGACAATTCCTGCAGGGATTCACAGTCTGCCAGGGCTACATATTCCGGCTCAAAGCCTTTCTGACGCAGCAATTCAAGGCATTCCTTCTGCACAATGCCCCAGGTTCCGGTATCTGCTTTGGTAGCAATACTGACCAGGCATTGATAAATAATTGACGAAAGGGTCCGCTGAGGGTCAGTCAGCCTTCTGTTACGACTGCTCAGTGCCAGACCATCCGCTTCGCGAACGGTTGGACATACGATCAGTTGCGTGGGTATATCCATCATTTTAATCAGCTGACCAATCACCATGCATTGCTGGTAATCCTTTTGACCCATGTACAGGAAATCCGGACGGATGATTTCAAGCAACCTTGAAACGACCTGACCAACGCCCCTGAAATGCCCCGGCCGGTGAGCCCCTTCGAGGATGGATTCCAGCGCCCCAAAATCATATGCACGTGCCATTTCGGTCCCAAAAGGATAAATGGTATGGGTATCAGGCAGAAATAGCACATCACAATCCGCTTCCAGCAGCAATTTTGTATCCGCCTCAACGGTAATCGGATACAATTTGTAATCCTCCGGGTCATTGAATTGTGTAGGATTTACATAGATGCTACAGACGGTCAGTCGACCATCATTGCGAGCCTGAGTGATCAGGGAGCTATGTCCTGCATGTAGCGCCCCCATTGTTGGGATATAACCGACTGCCCGGTCCGCCTGCGATAAATATTGCTGAACATCGTCAGCCTGCTTGAAGATCACCATTGAAATCCTGAGAATAAAGTTGTAATATGGTCCCAATCGGTCCCATATCGCAATATTTGCTTAATTTCGCGCACTTATTACACGCCGTCCTATTGGCCTGCGTTATTATTTCACAATCAACCGAGCTTATGTCTGCAGACGCAAAGAAAAGGGTTTTAATCATTGCCAACGAACTTTCTCCCTATCTGGAATCTACCGACTTTGCACAAATCCTCAATAAGCTAGCCATAAAAACCTTTGATTCTGGTCTTGAAGTGCGTGTGATCATGCCCCGTTTCGGTACCATCAATGAACGCAGGCACCGGCTTCATGAGGTTGTAAGGCTCTCTGGAATTAATATTATCGTGGATAAAGATGATTATCCATTGATCATCAAGGTCGCCTCATTACCCAATGCCAGGCTTCAGGTATATTTCATGGATAATGAGGATTATTTCAAGCGCAAATTCAATTTTACGGATGCAGATGGCAAGTTTTATGATGATAATGCCGACCGCGCTGTATTCTTTTGTAAAAGTGCCCTCGAAATCGTCAAAAAATTCGGCTGGCCGCCACATGTGATCCATTGCCATGGCTGGATGACTTCCCTGGTGCCGCTTTATCTAAAGACCGTCTATAAAAAGGAACCCGTCTTCAGCAATTCCAAAGTGATCTATACCGTTCAGGAAGACCAGTTTGAAGGAAAACTCGCGGCCTCTTTTATTCAAAAAGCCATGATATCCGGTGATATCAAAGAAAAAGATTTGGAAATGTTCCGGGAAGGAACAGCTACCGCCTTAACCCTCGGTGCTGCCAAATGTGCGGATGTTGTCATTGAAGGTTCCCCGAATCTACCGGCATCTATTAAAGATGAAATTAAACCCAGCCGGACTAAAAAGGTGATCAAATGGGATGAGAGCTGGAAGGAAGACATTACGCCTTTACTGGACTTGTATAAAAGCTTAACAGGTTCTTAGTCTTAGTTTGCCCACATTCGCTCTCCTCTTAATCCATTCTGCGTTCTTGTGAAGCAACGTTTTCCACTCTATACATTATCTGCACTGGCCCTTCTGGCAGTGCTGTTTACCTTGAATTCCTGCAAGGAGGATGCTATTATCAAATCAAGCCTCACCCCTGCAGTTGATAACATTCATACGTTCGGGATTGGCCGTGATTTTCATAACGGAACGGATACTATTACCATCAAAACCAAAACCGGCTATGAGGATTCTCTGGTTACCTCTGGTCGCAATACCGGTTTCCCGATTTTCCATGCCCTGGGCTGGGTGAAAGACCCCTTCGCAGGAACAACAACCGGCGGTATCTACTTTGAACCCTTGCCGACTTATGTTGGCCTGACCTTGCCTACGAACTGCATAGGTATCGATTCCGTGGTCCTGGTACTACCGTATGCAGGGTTTAGGTGGGGAGATACAACCATTCAATCAAGTGTCAAAGTAAATGTGTTTACTTCATTGGATACCGTTGCCCTGGATTCCAACTATTATAACTATTCCGGCATAGCCACAACTGGTGCCGTGCTTGGTTCAGCTACGATCAGAACTGGTCCATTGGGTACAGGTGGCATTGAGGATTCCGTTATGATCGGGGGTATTAACCGGGCACCCCATCTGCGGATCAGGCTCGATACCACCAAATTCAATGGCTCGCTCGTTAATTCAATTATCGTTTCGGATTCCTTTTTTACCTCTTTCCGAAATCAGTTCAGAGGGTTTTTTATCGTGCCGGATACCTCCGGATCACCGGCTGCAGCACTTCCTTATTTCAGGTTGAATGGAACCTCCGATATATATGGAGCGGCTGCGGTGCTGATTTATGCAAACGTCGGATCCTCAACCGATACGGTGATCCAACTCCCATACCAGGAATCTGCTGCAGGTCACTTTAACAGGATCACCCGCAATTACTCCACTGCTGCCAAGGCCTTATTCACCGCTACAGATACCAATGCTTCTGTGGTAATGATGCAGAATTCACCGGGTGCAATCGTCGACCTGTTTTTACCGTATATTCAAAAGCTGCCTAAAAATGTAATTATCAATAAAGCGGAATTGATACTTACTGCAGTAGACGATCCAACTGGTTCCGCAGCCAAATATTTCGGTCCGGCTCGTCTGTTCCCGGGTGGAATGAATGCTACAGGAGGTCGTTATACCATTGCAGATCGCTACCCGATAACGGATAATACCCTGAATTTCATAGACGGAACCCCACAACAGATTATGGTTGGGTCCAAGACGATCACCCAATATCATATTAATCTGCCCGAGGAAATCCAAAAAACGATTGTTCAAGGCGTCAACGGTATACATTTGCGCATTGGTGGAACAGCAAATTTCCCGGCAGCCTATCGGGTACTGCTGGGAGGTTCGGGGAATCCAGATTCACTATACAGACCTTATATCAATATCATCTATTCCAAACAGTAAAGCGCTTGTCTTATGTGCGGTATCGTAGCCTATATCGGGAAAAAAGAAGCATTTCCAATACTGATTAAAGGATTGAAACGGCTCGAATACCGGGGATATGATAGTGCTGGTATCGCACTCCTGAATGGTAGCCTCCATGTTTTTAAAAAAGCAGGAAAGGTCAGCGATCTGGAAGATCATACGGATGGCGAAGATGTTTCAGCCACCATGGGTATCGGGCATACCAGGTGGGCAACTCATGGCGTTCCCAATGATGCAAATGCCCATCCCCATTTATCCAATTCAAAGAATCTTGCCTTAATCCATAATGGGATTATTGAGAATTATGCCGCTATCAAGGCTGAATTAACCCGCCGGGGATACACCTTCTATTCCGATACGGATACAGAGGTACTGGTCAACCTGATTGAAGAAGTCCAAAAACAGGAAAACCTGAGCCTCGATAAGGCAGTACGACTTGCACTGACTGAAGTTGTCGGTGCTTATGCCATTGTGGTCATCGATGTTCGTGAACCAGATACGCTGGTTGCTGCCCGGAAAGGTAGCCCGATGGTCGTTGGGATTGCGGATGATGGATTTTATATTGCATCTGATGCTTCTCCCATCATCGAGTACACCAAAAATGTGGTTTACCTCGACGATAAAGAAGTCGTTCGTGTAAGCCGCGATGGCTCTTTTACCATCCGGACCCTGGATGATATCGAAAAATCACCGGCGATCATTAAATTGGAAATGGAGCTGGATGCCATCGAAAAAGGGGGCTATGAACATTACATGCTCAAGGAGATTCATGAACAACCCAAGGTGATCGCAGACGCGATGCGTGGCCGGATGAATGCCCGGGAAGGCTGGATCAAAATGGGCGGTATTAATGAATATGCCAACCGGATCGACAAAGCCAAGCGCTTCATCCTCACTGCCTGTGGCACCTCCTGGCATAGTGCCTTACTTGGAGAATACCTCATCGAGGATCTCGCCCGGGTACCTGTTGAAGTGGAATATGCCTCCGAATTCCGCTACCGCAATCCCATCATTGGAGAAAGTGATGTTGTCATTGCACTCTCACAAAGTGGCGAAACAGCCGATACCCTGGCTGCCATCGAAATGGCCAAGGAACGTCAGGCCCTGATCTATGGAATCTGCAACGTCATCGGATCCTCCATTCCCCGTATGAGCCATGCCGGATCGTACACCCATGCCGGCCCTGAGATCGGTGTAGCATCTACCAAGGCTTTTTCAAATCAGGTTGTTATCCTGACTTTGATCGCCCTGCAAATTGCTCAGAATAAGGGTACGATTGCACTTTCCCGCCTGAGGCAGATCCTGTACGAACTCGAAAATATTCCTAAGAAGATCGAGGAAGCCATGAAACTCGATGCCCAGATCCGCGAAATTGCCGAGATCTATAAAGACTCGAATAATTTTCTTTATCTCGGTCGTGGGTATAATTTCCCGGTTGCCCTGGAAGGTGCTTTAAAACTCAAGGAAATCTCCTATATCCACGCTGAAGGTTATCCTGCCGCTGAAATGAAGCATGGACCCATCGCCCTGATTGACGAGAATATGCCGGTTGTCTTTCTTTGCACCAATATCAGTGCCTATGAAAAGATCATTTCCAATATTCAGGAAGTTAAAGCGCGCAAAGGCCGAATTATCGCCGTTGTAAATAAAATTGATGATCAAATCAAGGAATTGGCCGATCACCTCATCGTTGTACCCGAAACTGAAGAAGTATTAAGTCCTTTAGTTACCATAGTACCCCTTCAATTACTCGCTTACCATATAGCCATCCTTCGGGGATGCAATGTCGATCAGCCAAGGAATCTTGCAAAAAGCGTAACCGTAGAATAAATAGCTCCTTAGTCAGAAATAAATACAATTTCCCTTCTTAACATGCCATATCTTTTTACCTCAGAATCAGTTTCCGAAGGTCATCCGGACAAAGTAGCTGACCAGATCTCTGACGCACTCGTAGATAATTTCCTAGCCTGGGATCCGGAATCCAAGATTGCTTGTGAAACCCTCGTCACTACCGGACAGGTGATCCTCGCAGGAGAGGTTAAATCAAAAACCTATCTGGATGTACAAACCATCGCCCGTGATGTGATCAGCCGAATTGGCTATACCAAGAGCGAGTATATGTTCGAAGCTAAATCCTGTGGTGTTTTGAGCGCCATCCATGAGCAAAGCGCGGATATTAATCAAGGGGTCGAAAGAGCCAATCGTGAAGACCAGGGCGCCGGAGATCAGGGAATGATGTTTGGCTATGCGACCAATGAAACGGATAATTACATGCCGCTGGCACTGGACATGGCCCATCTTCTGCTCAAGGAACTGAGTGATATCCGTAAAGAAGCGAAAGTAATGACCTACCTGCGGCCGGATGCCAAAAGCCAGGTGACCCTTGAATACAGTGACGACAATAAGCCTACCCGGATCGATGCTATTGTTATTTCCACCCAGCATGATGATTTTGCGGAGGAAAAGGAAATGCAAGAACAGATCACAGCAGATGTAAAAAATATCCTGATCCCTAGGATCATGAAGAGCTATCCGCAATACAATCATTTGTTCAACGACAGCATCGTTTATCATGTTAACCCAACCGGTAAATTTGTTATTGGAGGACCGCATGGCGATACCGGCCTGACCGGAAGAAAGATCATCGTGGATACCTATGGTGGTAAGGGGGCTCATGGCGGTGGTGCTTTCTCCGGAAAAGATCCAAGTAAAGTGGACCGTTCGGCTGCCTATGCCACAAGACATATCGCCAAGAACCTTGTTGCTGCAGGGGTATGTGATGAAATCACCGTTCAGGTAAGCTATGCCATCGGAGTGGCCAAGCCAATGGGCCTCTATGTCAATACCAACGGAACTTCCAAAGTAAAAATGACCGATGGCGAAATTGCTTTGAAGGCATCTGAAGTATTTGATATGCGCCCTTATTTTATTGAGCAACGTCTTAAACTTCGCCAGCCTATGTACAGCGAGTGTGCAGCATATGGACATATGGGACGCACACCGGAAACCGTTTCGAAAACATTCAATGGTGCCAATGGAGAGGTCAAGCAAATGGATGTTGAACTCTTTACCTGGGAAAAACTGGATTTTATCGACCAGGTTAAAACGGCTTTCGGGATTTAGAATTTTCCGGAATTATTTCTTTTCAGCCATGTATTCCATAATACATGGCTGTTTATATTTGTGATAAACAATATTGTTTGTTTATTATTTATCAACCCGTTTTATGATTCGCACGCTTCCTATCCTGCTGCTTTTTATGGCCTGCTACGGCACAGCCGTTTCGCAAACGGATCAACATCATCCATCAGCGGCAAAAGCCTCCAGGCATCACCAAATAAGACCGGGATTCTGTCCGATCGCATATCTCGGTGTAAGTACCGGTATCAATAATAATGTTGGAATTCTAGGCCCGCAGATCGATGTTGCATTCAGCCCCTCTTTTAGTATTGGTACCGGCTTAGGACTTAGCACCTGGGGTACAAAAATTTATGCAGAAGGACGCCTGTATTTCTCACCATGTCATCAGGGCTGGGCTATTGGGGCCGGTATTACACATAATACCGGTGGCCATGATCTTCCGTTAAAAGACCAGGAGACCGTTGCAGGAAAGGCAGATATCCAGGTAAACCTCGACCCGATCTCCAATTTTATACTTTCCGGCTATTATTTTTTCCCAATGGGACGTACAAGCCGAAATCGACTCCATCTTCAAGCCGGATTTTCCATCCCCCTCAATCAGCGCAATTTTGTGCAGACCGCCGGGCCCGAAATCACCCAGAAAACCAATGATGCGATTAATGCCCTCGCTCCGGGTGGACTGGTTCTTGGCATCGGATTTTCCTTTGGCATGGGCAATAGCACAGCGAATCAGAACAAAGGCCAACCTGAAAAGAATCAATAAGTCCGTCTAAAATTTTCGTACCCGTTTCAATTCCAGAAGATTCATAGGATTGCTGGTAAAACCATGCACATTGAGCTGCGTAAAATGAAGCAGTTCATCATAAAACAGCGGGATGACCGGCGCTGATGATAGCGCCAGACTATCCATTCTCCGATAAGTAATCCAACGCAGCGAATCCGGTAAACGCATACACAGATCGTAGTCGCGATCAAATTCCACATTATGATAGCGGGTATAATTGGGGGGGGCCGGTAAGCGGCTATTGAAAAAGGCAAGATAGGTTTCAGCATCCGGATAATCAGCGATCCACTGGGCCCGGAATGCCATGGCTTTACCAGCACTCATCTGCTGCCGCAAAATATTGGGCTGAATTACCTCTGTTCGGCATGGAATACCCACTTCGGCCAATTCAGTACTGATATAATTTACAATATCCGCCCAATTATCAGGGCTCAGAATGACCACCGGACTCAACCCCTGTCCGCCCGGATACCCCGCTTCTTTTAATAAGCTGGCAGCTTTTGCAGGATTATAACTATATCCAAACGAATGGGTACTATCATAGCCCGGAAGCCCTTTTGGGATGAAGCCTGAGGTAGCGGGGATCCCGACGCCATTTCTAAAATAAATGGAAATGCGCTTTCGGTCAATCGCATAATTGATGGCTTGGCGGATTAAAGTAGGCGCTATGGTTTTTCCACTTTTTGTCGCCAGGTTGCTATCCAACAGGAAGCCGATATACTCGGTATTGAGGTAAGTACTTCTATCCAGTTTATACGAATGCGCGAAATCGGGTTTAAGCCGGCCATCTTTAGTCAATACAAAATCCTTGAAGGAACCATCCAGACCATTCACAAAATCCAGGCGATGTTGCAAAAACAATAAAAACTCCGTGGCTTTACTATCAAAGAAAGACACCTGGATAGCCTGCAGATAGGGTAATGCGTTGCCGGAGGAATCATGTTCCCAATAATGCGCATTTTTATGCAGGGTCAGCACATTTCCTTCATCCCAGGCATAATAGGCAAAGGGACCGGTCCCGCAAGGATGCCGGCGAAAACTATTGCCCCAATGATCAGCTACCTCATGGGGAATAATCGAACAATAAGGCATCGATAACATGGCCAGCATAGGTCTGAATGGGGCAATAAGATGCAATTCAAATGTGCTGTCATTGGGGGCTATAAAGGCAGATTCCGGGGAGACTCTGCCATTGAAGATCCAGGCACCGCTGGATGCAATGGCAGGATCCATGAGTCGTTTAAACGAGTAAACAAGATCAGCAGCCGTCATCAATCGTCCTTTGGGATCCGAAAATTCCGATGCAGCCTGAAAAAAAACATCCCTGCGAAGATGAAATGTATAAGTCAATCCATCCGCACTTATCTCCCAGTTTTTTGCCAAGGAAGGAATTACCTGTAGTTGATTGTCGGTTTCAACCAGGGTATTATAGATCATGTGCGTGCTCCACATGGTATACAAATCTTTGGAATAAGCCGGATCGAGTGACTCCAAAGTGCCACTGGAAAAATTCAGATAAAACACATCAGGCTTGTTCTCCTGCTTATTACTTCCGCAAGCTGCTAAAAACAGGATTAATAGAATGGCATAACGTGACATGCATTGGCAAGTTATGCATTCAGATGAAGCAATGCATATAGATCATGAGGAAGAAGTAGGATTGGAAAAATATTTAAATGAAGAACGATTTTCAGACATTCACCGATTAACAACAAATACAATAACGGATTATTAATAAGTGATCGTTTGGTTTTATCATAGAGGTGTCGTACTTTGGCAGCACGCTGATTGAGAATTTCATAAATTAATGATATGAAAATCCACCATTATTTAAAAGCAATGATCCTCTAAAATCCATGGATATCATATAAAAAAAGCGATACTATTGCATCCCTATTGTACAAAGGATTGGTAATTAAAAAACTATAGTTAAGACTTTTAACATCATGAATCTTAATGGATCAACTAGTCAACTGTTAGCCACCAGTAATATCGGTCGGCTGGCACAACGAAGAGATTACAAAGTTTGGATGCAGAATGGAATGGTGTTTAAGGTTCGGGCAGTAATGATATCGGGAATTCACGAATCCTATCAATTATGGTTCAGGAAAAATATTCCTTTTTTAGGTTGGAAATTTTTAGGGGATTGTGAGCACTCGACATTTATCGAAGAACATATTTGTAAAAATTTTGGTTATACCGCCCGAATTAAAAGGATTCGATAGCCACCCTTTATTCCGCTTAAGTTATACACTGACAGTTTATTGTTTCGTAGAATGTTAGCAATTTTCGAAAAAGAATTAGAACGGGATTTGGAAAGTTGGATGATCAATTTTGAGGAGAAGTTACCCACTTACTCTAAGATCTTAGGCCTCAGTGATGAAACAGTGGAAAATGCACAGGCATATACCCACGAAATCAGAAGAGCCGTCCAACATTCTCGTCAGGCTAAAGCCGCTGCCGCTGCCGCCTTGGCTGCTATACCCGTCTCAGAAGCAAAATATTTGCCCCCACTACGTGGTGTCATCCAGAAATTAAAGACTTCCTTCGCCTACACCGATATTATTGGTAGCGACCTTCGGATTAACGGGGCCGATGTATTAATGGAGATGGGCTATTTTAAACCCCTTCTTGCTGGTGAATTAGTTGCAGGAAATGTGATTCTTAAATTCAATAAACGGGGGGTCGACGGCGTAAATATCTATACCCGGTTGGCTGGAGAATCGAAATGGAAGCGGTTGTGCTATGATACCAATAGCCCATATATTGATAACCGTAAAAGGCAAGGACCAGGAGCCTACGAAAGTATTGAGTATATGTGCCGGGGGGTAATCAATGATGATGAGATTGGCCAGCAAAGCAATGTAATTAGCATTATGATCAACAGCTAATTAAACAATAAAAGGGGATTAAGTTAAGGCCGGCTTGTTTTGAGCCGGCTTTTTTATAGATCAGGCTGCGATTGACAAGCAGGAAAATAAATCTATTATTCATATCCCTATTTATGCAAGCCCTTTCAAGGTATGTGCATTAACAATACACCCTATAAAAAGATTAACACGCACCCCTTATTCAAAAAGCTCCAAGCATCCGCTAACTTCGTGGCATGCGCAATGCGGCAGCTTTACTATTCCGGTCATTCCTGAAAGGCCTGATCATTCTCGCGCCCATTGTCATTACCATTTACATCATTGCCTGGGTTTTCGTAAAAATCGATACCATCATTCCAACCTGGGTAGGTTTCCCTCCCGGACTTGGCTTTGTTCTGATCATCTCCTCTGTTACCGTTATCGGATATTTTGGTACCCGCTTTTTTATCGGCAAAGCCATCTTTGATTTCTTTGATCATATGCTGGAACGAACGCCCGGCATCAAGTATATCTACTCCTCCGTTAAGGATGTGATGTCTTCCTTTGTTGGAGATAAAAAACGCTTTAATCAGCCGGTTTGGGTGCGCATGAATGAAACTCCTGAAATATGGAGAATTGGCTTTCTCACCCAACCAGATATGACCTATCTGGGCATGGAAGGGCATTCGGCTGTTTATCTACCGCACTCCTACGCCATCTCCGGCTGGGTGATCGTGGTGATCAACAGCAATATCCGACCGGTTACCTCTATGAGCCCGGCAGAGGCTATGAAATTCGCGGTTTCTGGTGGCATCACCATATCTGATGATACCAGTACTGCTGTAAAAATCACCCGGAAATGAGTGGAGCCAACCGGAAACATTACTTCGGAGCCGGACCCGCAGCAATGCCTGCTTCCGTCCTGGAACAAATGGCCAGGGACGTCCTGGATTATAATCGAAGCGGGATTTCTATTCTCAGCATTCCACACCGCGATGAAGCTTTTGCGGAGATTTTACAGGAAGCAAATGAATTGGTCTTGCAATTGGCCAATCTTGACCCAGAGGAATATGACGTTCTATGGCTTCAGGGTGGAGGACGGATGCAATTTGCAATGCTTCCGATGAACTTCCTCGGCCCGGATCAACAAGCCGGATATATCGATAGCGGGCATTGGGCCCATGATGCCATGAAAACGGCCCGTTACTATGGCAATGCCGTACCCATTGCCACTTCAGCCAGAGAGCAATACCGCCAATTGCCAGCATGGCCCAGCCACCTACCCAAAGATCTCCGTTACCTGCATATTACCAGCAATAACACCATCTACGGTACCCAATGGCAACAGATCCCGGCTACACCGGTACCACTGGTGGCCGATATGAGCTCGGATATTTTTTCAGGTAAACGTAATTACCAACAATTTTCCCTCATTTATGCCGTCGCCCAAAAGAACCTGGGACCGGCAGGAGTGACCCTCATTATTGCCAGAAAATCCTTTATTCAGAATCCGGTCCGGGATCTGCCGGATGTATTGAGCTATAAGGCACAGGTCAAAGCTGGATCCTTATTGAATACACCTCCCGTCGGAGCCATTTATAATTGCCTCCTGGTGCTGCGTTGGATCCATGAGAATGGATTGGACATTATTATCGCTAACAACGAGCAAAAATCAGCAATGCTTTATGCAGCAATTGATAATAATCCACTGTTTCAGTCTCCAATAAAAGGATCCGATCGCAGTAGCATGAATGTGGTTTTCACGATGAAGAATCCTGAACAGGAAGCCGGATTTATATCCTTTTGCAAGGAACGCGATATCGAAGGGATCAAAGGGCACCGGAGTGTGGGCGGTTTCAGGGCCTCCCTCTATAATGCCGTCAGTATCAGTGATGTGGAGCTACTCGTTCAGGCAATGAAGGATTTTATACCGGGATGATTCCTCGTAACTTCGCTGCGATGAATTTCACACATTCCGCTTGGATTTCTAACTATTTTTTATAAACGACCTATTGCACCTATCAGCCCGGTTCAATCATTCTCACGGCACAATTCACTATGGCTAATATTATCCCTTTCAAAGGACTAAGACCCAAACCCGCACTGGCAGCAGAAGTGGCCACCTTACCTTATGATGTTGTCAATGATAAGGAAGTAAGGGCATTCAAATCCCAGCCCAATAATTTCTACCATGTTACACGATCAGAGATCGATCTTCCGGAAATGGTCGATGTGCATAGTAACATCGTCTATGAAAAAGCAAAGGAAAACCTGGATTGTATGATCAATGATGGGATCATGGTGGAAGATGATGACCCCAATTACTACATCTATGAGCTGGAGATGAATGGACGCGCCCAGACAGGGCTGATCTGTGGATCATCGATTGATGATTATAATAATGGAATTATTAAAAAACATGAGTTCACCCGTCCTGAAAAGGAATTAGACCGGGTAAATCATATCAAGGCAACACATGCCCAAACGGGGATCGTATTTATGGCCTACCGCGATAATGCGGATGTGCAGGATATCATTGAGGATTGGAAAAAGAACAATGAACCAGTCTATAATTTTATTGCATCCGATGGCATCCGCCACACCCTCTGGGTATTGAGTGATTATAGTAAGATCGGGGCAATTACGCACATGTTCTCGCATGAAGTACCGGCTACCTATATTGCTGACGGCCATCACAGGGCGGCTTCTGCTGCCCGTGTCTGTGAGGAAATGCGCAACCTGGGTTATGGTATTACCGGTGATGAAGGCTTCAATTATTTCATTACCTGCATCTTCCCCGAAAGCCAGTTAGAAATCATGGATTATAACCGAGTGGTTAAAGATCTTAATGGATTGAGTGAAGCAGAATTTCTGAATGCGCTTAAGGTGGATTTTGAAGTAAGCGCAACACATGCATCGGAGCCATACCGGCCTTCAAAACCCCATGAATTCGGAATGTATATCGGGCATACCTGGTATGTCCTAACCGTTAAACCAGGCACCTTCACAAATGATCCGACTGGCGTCCTGGATGTCAGTATTCTTCAGAATAATGTACTCTCTAAAATACTAGGGATCCATGATCCACGCACCGACAAACGGGTGGATTTTGTTGGCGGTATCCGGGGTTTACAGGCACTTGAACAGCGGGTCGATCATGCCGAGGCGGTGGTTGCTTTTTCCTGCTATCCGGTTAGTATTAAGCAGCTATTCGATATTGCCGACAGCGGCGAGGTAATGCCACCCAAGAGCACCTGGTTCGAACCGAAACTGAGGGATGGCCTGGTGGTGTATCTGATTTGAGTAAAGAGGATTTGTAGGTAGTGGTAAATACCCTGCCTGGGATCATAAATTCGCAGCAATCAGCGCTAAAGGCCTCAAAGGCCTGCGCTATCTGACCCTGGCTGGCTGTTGGATGGGGCTGTAACCCGCTCTTTCGGTCTGTTTCTCGCTCTCCCCTTGGCCGCCGAAGTGCATAGCACGAAGGAGGCTCCCTTGGCCGCCGAAGTGCATAGCACGAAGGAGGCTCCCTTGGCCGCCGAAGTGCAAAGCACGAAGGAGGCCGCGTTAGGTAAACCATTGGCCTTAAGGCTTGCAGTTGCCCTACGCCTTTAGGCTGGGGATTTGTAGGTACATTAAATAGCGGAGGCCTTGAGGCCTTTAGCGCTGAAATATAGTTCAATTAAACCCTGGCCTAAAGGCACAGGACAACTATCTACAAAATTCCTGGGACCTTTTCAGGTTTTAATCATCCTCTTCGTCTCTATCAATACCAAACAAAAAACCGCCTCAGGTTTTAACGCTGAGGCGGCCACTAAAATTAAACGTTTGTATTCGGATACTATCCAATAGCAACCCGGCGGAAGCTGGTAACACCCAGATTCTTATCAATGCTTTTCAGGTAGGCATCAACACTCATGCCTGGATCCTTTACGAAAGGCTGAGCCATCAGAGTGTTCTCCTTGAAGAAGGCATTCAGTTTGCCTTCAGCAACCTTAGAAAGCATTTCTTCCGGCTTGCCGGCCATCTTAGGATCGGCCTTCATTTGCTCCATCACGATATTGCGCTCGCGCTCGATCACATGTGGTTCAATGCTTTCATGGTTCAGACCGAGAGGATTCATCGCAGCGATCTGCATGGCAATATCCTTACCTGCCGCAGCGATATGATCCCCCTTGGCATTGTTCATGCCAACGAGAACACCAATGCGGTAGTTACCGTGGATGTATGGGATAACGGTATCCGCAGTTACCTGCTCATAACGGGTGATGTCGATCTTTTCACCAATTTTAGCAACCATTTCCAATAGCTTTTCAGCCACTGTAGCGCCGCCCATGGGTAAAGCTTTCAATGCATCGATATCCGATGGCATGTTTTGTTCGGCAATTGTTGCGATATCATTGGCGAACTGTATAAATTCTTCATTCTTGCTAACGAAATCGGTTTCGGAAGAAAGCTGGATGATAATACCATAATTGCCATCAGCATTATTACGGGCGATGACCACACCTTCTTTGGCTTCACGATCACTACGATTGGCAGCCACCTTCTGGCCTTTCAGACGCAGGTAATCGATTGCCTTTTCAAAATCACCTTCGCTTTCCACGAGGGCTTTACGGCAATCCATCATACCGGCGCCGGTTTGCTGGCGGAGTTTATTGACTTCAGCTGCAGTTACGTTTACGCTCATATTTGTTCTAACTTTTAAAGAGAAGAGGATTGAAATTGACGCGCGAAATTCGGTTTTTTTTCCGGGGCCACCAAATTGTGGTTTGTTTCACGCAAAGGGCGCGGCGGATACGCAAAGGGGATCGGGAGCTTTCACGCAGTTGTGTAAGGGAATTATATGCACTTGCTGTATTCTCGCTCCCAGTTGCCCCGTGCCTTTAGGCCGGGGATATATGGTAGTTGCCCCGTGCCTTTAGGCCTACCGTATACCCACAAGTCAAAATGAGCTAATGATCTATCGTTCATGGTTGCGAATTCTGGAAGATCCTAAGCATTTACATCTTAAAGTTGTAACGGACCTGCTGAATTGAAATACTACTGTTCAGCCCATGATGGCGCCTTACTTTTCGTCCAATCGTACGATTGATGCCGATGTAATATGTAACAAAGCTGGTACGAATTATGAAGCTCAATAGGAGCAACCAAAGCGGTCGAAAATCAGCGCCATGCTGCTTAATCGAGCTTTTCCCAACAGCGTAGAGCTGCTTCGGCGCGCGGAGCGATTTCGCCGAAGTCGCCTTTTCTTTTGCTTACTTTTCTTTTGGCGATGCAAAAGAAAAGTAAGGCGGTACGAACTTAAAAGCTATGTACGAACCTTGGGAGATAATGCAAAGGGAAGTTGTGGGTACACGGTATGCCTTTAGGCCGGGGATATATGGTACTTTAGATAAGTGGAGGCCTTTAGGCCTTGAACGCACTTGTCTTTACTCCCAACAGCCTGATACCTGATACCAAATACCTGATACCAAAAAAAAGCCCCGATCCGGAGATCAGGGCTCATACGATTCAGTTTATCAAATTATCTACGGCCACCGGCTCCGCCTGGGCGATTGCCACCAGCTCCACCGCCAGTACCGGTACGGCTACGGCCGGCACCACCTGGTCCACCAGTTCCGGTACGGCTGCGGCCTACGCCACCACCATTTCCGGTTCCGCGACGCTGACGGTCACCACGCTCCTTGCCATCAGCACCATCTTCTTCACCACCCTGCATCCGGTTATTATTATCTTCTGCATGATCTTCTGTGTTGGCTGCTTCTTCTTCACCGGCTTCCTTGGCGGTCGCACGATCCTGAAGACCTTCCATGATCGCAGCAGTCAGGTAATTGACTACAATAGCGATGCTCTTGGTAGCATCATCATTGGCAGGAACTGCAAAGTCTACCTTAGTTGGGTCGCTATTGGTATCCACCATCGCAATGGTAGTGATGCCCAGACGCTTGGCTTCTGCCAATGCAATATGCTCGTGAGAGATATCCACCATGAACAAAGCGGCAGGAGTACGGCCCATTTGGCTGATACCACCCAAAACCTTTTCCATCTTTTCCTTGCTACGTGTAAGGGTCAGGCGCTCCTTCTTGGTAACGCTGTCCATGGTACCATCCTGCAGCATTTTTTCGATGCTCTGCATCTTCTTAACGCTCTTGCGGATCGTTTGGAAGTTGGTGAGCATTCCACCCAGCCAGCGTTCTGTAACGAAAGGCATGTTTACCTTGGCAGCCGCTTCAGAAACGATTTCCTTGGCTTGCTTCTTAGTAGCAACAAACATGATCTTCTTACCGCTCTTAGCCATCTGACGCATAGCGGCAGCGCTTTCCTGCAGACCATCGATCGTCTTATTCAGATCAATGATGTGAATACCGTTCTTTTCAGCAAAGATGTACGGCAGCATCTTTGGGTTCCATTTCTTCTTCAGGTGACCAAAATGTACGCCGGCTTCGAGTAGCTGCTGATGAAGGCTTTTATTATCTTCCATATTCGGAATATTTTCTTCTTGTTGTTAAGTGTTGATGATCCTGTCGATCCGTTCAGATGACAGCGGGGATTAACGTTTGCTGAACTGGAATGAACGACGGGCTTTAGCCTTACCAAATTTCTTACGTTCTACAGAGCGGCTATCACGGCGCATCAGGCCTTCTTTCTTCAAAGCAGGACGATATTCCGGATTGATCTCGCATAATGCGCGGGCAATACCGAGCTTAATGGCTTCTGCCTGACCTTTAGGTCCGCCACCATTAACATTAACCACGACATCCAGGGTACCTTCCACTCCTTCCAGAGTTTTCATGGGTAATTCAACCTGGTTTTGCAGATACATCAGTGGGAAGTATTGCTTATATTCTTTATCATTTACCGTGATGGTACCGGTTCCCTTGGTAACATAAACCCGGGCAACAGCTTCTTTACGGCGACCAACGGCGTTGATTTGTTTTTCCATGTATTTATATGCTTGTATGGTAGTATCGGTGGGTGGGAAGTTCTACTCAGTGAATAGCTTCTGCCACCAGATATTCCGATAATTATTTTAAGTCTTTAGGTTGTTGAGCAGTATGCGGATGTTCAGCACCTTCATAAACGTGCAATTTCTTGTACATCGCACGACCCATACGATTCTTGGGAAGCATACCCTTTACAGCAATTTCCACAACCTTATTCGGACGGCGACTAACCAGGCTCTTCGCTGTTTCAGTCTTCTGTCCTCCAGGAAAACCTGTATAGGTCATGTACTCCTTATCCTGCATTTTATTGCCGGTAAGTACGATCTTGCCGCTATTGATTACGATCACATAATCACCACAATCAAAATGCGGCGTGTAATAGGCTTTATTTTTGCCACGTAATACGTGTGCGATCCTTGTAGCCATCCGGCCAAGGGTTTGGTTGGAGGCATCAACCACATACCAATCCCGCTTAACGATTTTCTCGTTCGCTGATTGGGTTTTAAAACTAAGGTGTCTCATTGTTGTTTAATAATTGTCTTTCATACCTTTTCCTGGAACAAAACACTGTTTTTGGAATTGGGAGCGCAAAGGTAATTGAACATGTGGATAAAAACAGGAAATTTTGGTAGAAAAAATTATTTCGGGCGATAATGAGCCTGATTATCAGTGTAATTATCGCCTAAAATAATTATTACTAATGTTTGCTTCCTGGTCCAAAGTACCGGTTTTTCAAGGAAATAGAGCAGTTAACTGTAATTGGCCGGAAACGAATCGAAGCAAGGTTGCCACATAGCGGCAGCGGTATGGCAGTAAGTAGTACGCCTATGCCGTTCTTTCTTTCTGAATAGTTTTTGCAGATTATTTCAGGTTTGCTTCCTTATATATCTAATGGAGCAGAAAAGTGATGTAAAAGTCTATTGTCATTGATACCTGTTTTTCTAGTGAAAGGATGATACGGCAAGCTTTTTGCCTACCCGAACATATATTTTAAAAGCTATTTGTCAATACTGGCGCGGCTTTCGCACTGGTGGCGCCACTACCGCCCCCAAATAAAATGACCTGTTCTATCGTCTATAGAAGGAGGCTGTGTCAGAAGCTCAGCACATTAAATGATCTTGTTATGAAACGTCAATCTGGAACCATCAAGTTAGAGGCAACCCTGGATGATCTCACCTATTATAAGCGCAATGGGGTTTTCCTGGTCAAAAAGAAAAGCGCTGTTTCGAGGTCGCGGCTGAAGTACAGCCCCCAATATGCGGCTTTTCGTCAGCATCAACAGGATTTCAGTCGGGCAGCAAGGGGCGGAAAATTGATCCGGAATGCTCTTGCCAGTCTTGCTGCGCCGGTATCGGATGCGAATTGCGTGGCTCGTATGACGACTGCTGTATTAAACGTCATCCAATCAGACCACACAAATCCTGTCGGACAACGATCTGTGCTGAATGGGGATTTAAATCTACTAAAGGGGTTTGAATTCAATACTGGCTGCGCGCTAACTCAGGTTTTGAAAGCTCCATTCCGACTAAAAACGGTTGCAGCTACGAATTCTGTTAGCCTTGAGATACCGGTTTTTAAAGCGGCGAAGCATCTTCGATCACCGCGAAATGCAAGCCATTTCCAGGTGGTCCTTGGCGTAGCCTCAATGGATTTTAATTCTGGAACGTATCAGACAGCATTTTCGGAAACCGGACAGATGTCTGCAAAATCAAGCCTTGGTACTTCGTTGTCTTTGAATTGCTTATTCCATGAATTCAGTACCAATCCTCTGCTAGTCGTGGTTGGACTGCGTTTCAGTCAGTACATCAATGGGTCTTATGAGCCGATCCAGAACGGAGGATATCAGGCGCTGAGTATGGTCGGCGTACTAAAGCCTGAGCAGCTGCCTGCGCCAGTGGTTCCAGGACCATTAACTGATGAAGCCATGAGTCTTAGTACTTTAGATACAGGTCAGAACAATCCAGTTACAGTAATTAGTGTTAGGGAGGGTGGTACTAAAGATGGGGGTACAAATGGTGCAGGTACTATCGATGGAGGTACTATAGATGGAGGTACTATAGATGGAGGTACTATAAATGGAGGTACTATAAATGGAGGTACCATAGATGGTGGTATTATAGATGGAGGTATTAGAAGGGCCTCCTATGCAAAGGCTCGGCTGCCAAGAGGGCCTTCGTCGGGATAGTTCTAATGTAACTGCATACGCACGGTCGCAGTGAGGTCCCTTTGTACCCGCCAAAGGAGACCATTGTGGGGATCATAACCTGATGTAATTGAATCTCATGTAATTGCATTTCTTGTAATTGGATATGCATAGTGCTTTCGATAAGCCCCCATTTTAAAATCTTCAAATCTTCAAATTTTCAAATCTCCAAGCTTGGAACGATAATTGTAGTGGCTTGAGAATTGCTTACTATAATGTTAATTGTCGCATTAACTGTTAATTCACGATTAAGAAATTGTTGTCGTTTTTGTAAAAAAACTTGTCTGTGAAGCTAGTAGAGTATAAATTCACCCCGAAATTCACCTTTTAAGAAAGTTTTCTCTTTTCGATTTTTTCAGAATCATTCAATCAAACACCGGCTTATGAAAAGAATTCTTGGTTCACTAATTGTCTTACTGGCAATTCTATCAGGCAATCCGGCCTGGGCACAAACACATGTCGCAAGTGGAAGGGTACTTGATGCACAAAATCAGGGAATTGTGAATGCAGGGGTTTCTGTAAAAGGAACAACTGTCGGAACGGTAACCGACCTGGATGGTAATTACAAACTAAATGTGCCCGATAATGCCTCTACCCTGGTTATTCAGGCTATTGGTTATACGACACAGGAAGTATCGGCCTCAGCAACCAATCTGATCGTCCATCTTCAGATCGAAGCCAAGAGCCTGAATGAAACGGTTGTTACCGCGCTGGGTATTAGCCGTGAAAAAAGGAGTCTGGGTTATACGCAGACTACGGTAACTGCTGATCAGATCGACAAATCAGGTGATCAAAATACCATTGAAGCCCTCGCGGGTAAATCTGCGGGTATCCTGGTTACAGGTAGTGGTGGTACGCCAGGCGCTTCCTCCCAGATCATTCTTCGGGGTAATGGCAACCTGAATGGGGTCGTTTCTCAACCCATTTTCGTTGTGGATGGTATTCCTATTGATAATGGAACCAGCCAGCCAGTTGCCGGTGATTATCCATTCGATATCAACTTAACCGGTGTAAACGAATCCAATCGTGGTATTGACCTGAATCCCAATGATATTGAAAGCGTTTCTATTCTTCGTGGTCCAGCCGCTGCCGCTCTTTATGGTGTACGGGGTGGTAATGGTGCTATTATCATTACAACCAAGAAAGGCAAATTTGGAAAGGGTGCCAAGAAATTGGGGGTAGATTTCAGCACAACGGTTGAATATGATAAAGTAAATAAACTCCCTAGTCTTCAGAATACCTTTCTGCAAGGGACTGGTGGTAAGTATTCTACTGCCACCAACCAGAGTTATGGGGCTCGTGCTGATACCAGTAAAGTACCTATTTATGATAAGTACAAAGACTTTTTTAATACAGGTATATCCTATATAAACAATCTGGGCCTAACCTGGGGCAGTGAAAACTCCTCGTTCCGGATTGGTTTTGGTAATACTAAAACTACCGGTGTAATCCCGAATTCCTCTTTAAACCGTACTACTGTAAATTTTAGAGCCGATAGCAAGTTATCCAATTTCCTGAGTGTTGGTGGTGATTTCAATTATACCAATACCGCTGGACAACGGGTTCAAAATGGTAGCAATCTGGGTGGTATCATGCTGACCTTACTCCGTGCTCCAATTAATTATAACGTATTGAATTATCAGGATGCCCTGGGTAATCAAACTCAATATTACGGAGCCTATGATAATCCATTATTCTCTGCCTACAGAAACCCATATACCGATAATACAAACCGGGTATTTGGTAACTTAAATGGAACAATTACTTTTTCAAAGCAACTGAGCTTAACCAACCGCCTGGGTATTGATGTCATCAATACAAACGCCAAGCAGATCTATGATCTTTCTTCTGTTGCCAATGATAATGCGGATGGTACCGGTCAGATCAACATGTATAATGCCAGCTCACTCAGTATTTATAATGACTTGATTTTGAACTATAATCAAAAGCTTTCTCAAAATGTAGATTTAAGCGGACTGTTGGGTTTCAACTATACCTATGATCAAAGTCAATCGTTATTCTCCCGTGGCAGAAATCTCCAAATTCCTAACATCTATCAGTTAAGTAATACGAATACGCTTTATGCTAGTAGTGGTGAAGCTTATGATCGCAGTCAGGGTCTCTTCGGAGAACTTACCCTGGGTTATAAATCACAACTGTATTTAACTGCTACAGGAAGAAATGACTGGTTATCATCTTATGGTCGTAACGGTCAGTCCTTCTTTTATCCTAAGGCGGATGTATCCTGGATCTTCACGGATGCGCTTCCTAAATCCAGTGTTCTATCCTATGGTAAGCTTCGGGTAGCCTATGCCGATGCAGGAACCGGCCCGGTAGGATATCTGAATCATATTACATTCACACAACCATTTATTACCGATGGTTACACGAATGGTGTTGGTTTCCCATATCTCGGAAACCAGGGTTTTGGTCCTAGTAATGTTTTAACGGATGTCAATATCAAACCACAACACGTACAAGGAAAAGAATTGGGTCTTGAATTACGGATGTTCCATAATCGCCTGACAATTGAAGCTACCGGATATTATCAGTTAACACTCGATAATATTATTCCATTGCCAATCGCACCTTCTACTGGTTACACTTCTTACTATACCAATGGTGGTACCAGTCAGAATAAGGGCATTGAGTTAGCGATGAATGCAGATATCGTTAAGACCAAAAAGTTCACCTGGAATGTATTTGGCAACTTTAGTATGGATCGCTCCAAAGTGCTTTCTATCAATCCACAAGTTTCCAATATTCCCATTGGCAACGGATTTTCTGACATAGGCTCTTATTCAATAGTTGGTCAGCCGGTAGGTGTATTCTATGGTACAGCCTGGGAGCGTGATTCTGCTACCGGCAAAATCCTGGTAGGAGCCAATGGTAAGGCGCTTGTTTCTGCAACCTCTAAGGTCATTGGCAATCCAAATCCGGATTGGACAATGGGACTGGGAAGTGGACTTTCTTACAGAGGATTTAATTTCTCCTTCTTGTGGGATATTCGCCATGGTGGTGATATCTGGAATGGTACCTGGGCTCGTTTGAATCGTCTTGGACTTACCGATGAATCCGCAAACCGCGATCAATCTTTTATAATCGATGGCGTTTATGCACCGGGAACAGCGAATGCAGGCAAGGCAAACACTACTGCTGTACCAGGCACCTATTATTATCAGACCTTCAAGGGTGACGGTGGAACATTTGCCGTTGAAAATGCCATTCAAAATGGAGGCTGGGTACGTCTTCGCTCGGTTAATCTGAGCTACCGTTTTAAACTGAACAATAGTGAAAAGCACAAATATTTTGATTATCTGGAAGTGGGCCTGACAGGTAAGAACCTCTTGTTATTTACCAAATACACCGGTGTAGATCCTGAAACCAGCCTGACAGGTGCTACTTCTTCATTCCGTGGTTACGATTACTTCAATAACCCTGGTGTAAAGTCTTATCTCATCAATGTTAAACTTGGGCTTTAATCAACAGATAAAGAATACTACCATGAAAAAGATATCAGTAATATTAATGCTTGCGACGGCCCTCTATGGCTGCAAGGGTAAGGATAAGCTTTTTGTTAATCCGAATAGCCCGGTGATGGGAACACCATCCACTATGTTGACTGAAATTGAGGTTGCCACGATTAATTCCTTTGAAGGAGACATTAATCGTACCGGCTCCATTTATATTCAGCATCATGTGGGAACTACAGTGGGACAAGGTCAGGAAGCCCAGGAATATTCCATTACGCAACAAGAACAGGATAATAACTGGACGCAGTTGTATGCAACCCTGAATAACTGCAAGCAACTTCGCGACAATTTCGGTGCTGCCCGGCCTTATTATGATGGGATTACCGAAATCCTTATGGCTATGAATATTAGCCTGATCACGGATACTTATGGGGATGCTCCGTATACTCAGGCTCTTTTGGGCGATGCGAATCTCTATCCGGCATTCGATGCGCAGCAAAGTATCTATACCAATGTACAAACTATGCTGACAGATGCCATCAACAAGTTGTCAATGGCAGATACCAGTAATCTGGAACTTCCATCTACCGATTTGATTTATGCAGGTGATCCAGCCATGTGGACAAAAGCAGCGTATACCTTAAAAGCGCGCTATTTGAACCGTCTTAGTAATAAGAGTACCTATGACAAGGCAGCCATCCTGGCCGCTCTTGCGAAAGGCCTTAGTTCCAATGCTGATGATGCGATGGGCCCTCATGATGCGGCAAGCGGACAGAACCAATGGTATGCTTTCCAGAATTCCCGTCAGAATTATATCCTGGCTTGCAAGACCCTGGTGGATTCTATGAAACTGCGTCCTAGTGACCTTCGACTGTATTTTTACTTTGACAGCACTGGTCTGGGTACCGTCGTAGGTAGCCCCGTTTCTCCCACTACGGTTAAGGCTAGTCCTTTTGGAAATTATCTGGCAGGTGATGCCGCCACTTCAACGCCTTTAGTTACGTATATGGAAGCCAAGTTTATTGAGGCGGAAGTGAAGGTTCGTCAAAGTGATGCGACAGCTTCTACAGCATTGAATGATGCGATCAAGGCATCCGCCACAAAAGTATCTGGTGGTACCTATTCCGGAGCAAGCATTGCAACTTATACCGCAGCTAATATTAACCTGAGCCGTGTGATGTATGAAAAATGGATCGCCATGTATGGGCAGACAGAAGCATATGCTGATTATCGCCGTACTAAAATGCCGAACCTGATACCAAATCCAGATGGAGCTGTTCCTACGATTCCAAGTCGCTTCCCGATGTCACAACAGGAGCGTAACACTAATCCAAATGTAATCTCCCTACCTATAACGACTCCAGTTTGGTGGGCTCAATAATTTTCCTATTTCCATAATCACACTATATGAAGAAAATAATTCTTTCCGCACTGGGATTTTTATTCGCCAGTACAAGTTTTGCTCAGTTAAGTGGAATAGGCATTCATTTTGGAGCGAATGATTTTTACGGACCACAAACCGGAAAATATTTCACGGATAATAAATACACGGTTACCAATAACCTGGAAACAGGAAATATGGATACCAGCAGCAAAAAAACATTCCGCTGGCATCCCCTGATCCGCGTTACTTATTGGCATAGCATCGGTAAACATATGGATGTCAACCTGGGTCTAAGCCTTGGGAATGTCGATTATCCGAATGCCGATAAAGATTCTTCTTACATCCTTCGCAGGCAGTTTGGAGCGACTAAGTCTATTGGACTTCTGGCAGAATTTGATGTTCGTTTCAACTATAATATCCTTCCGAAGGAATCGTATATCGTATCGCCTTACCTGTTTGCAGGAATTTCAGGTTCGCATCATCCGATCTATTTTGGAGCCACCATTCCGGTGGGTGCAGGTTTGAACTTCAATATTTCCAAGGATCATAACCTCTTCCTGAATCTGGAATCTGCTTACAAAATTGCAGCAACAGACCATGATCAAAACCATCTGCAGCACTCAGTAGGCTTCATTTATTGGTACAAACCAGGTTACCGTGAGCCCAAAGCTGAGGAACTGACACCTGAAAAAGCAGTTGCTACCCTTGCCCAAATCAAGGATACCGATGGCGATGGTGTAGAAGATGCCGTCGACAAATGCCCTACCATCCCAGGTAGTGCCCAAATGGACGGTTGCCCTGATTCCGATGGCGATGGTATCTCCGATGCGGATGATGCTTGTCCATTAGTTGCTGGTCTCGCCCAATTCAAGGGTTGCCCGGACAGCGATAATGATGGTATACCTGACAACAAAGACAAGTGCCCATATGTTCCTGGAACGCCGGAGCGCATGGGTTGCCCAGTTCCTGACCGTGATGGTGATGGTTTCCCGGATGATGTTGACAAATGCCCTGATGCATTCTCCAAAACCAATGGTGGCTGCCCAGAGATCCAGAAGGAAGTAATCAACCAGATGGAAAAAGCTGCCAAGGCTATTTTCTTCGAAACAGGTAAAGCAACCATCAAGCCTATATCATTCAAGTCTCTGGATGCAGTGGTAACGATCCTCAAGAATGATCCAAGCCTGTTCACTGATGTTGAAGGTCATACAGACAATGTACAACCTAAGGCCTATACCAATATGGATCTGAGCCAGCGTCGTTCTGAGGCAGTAAAAGCTTACCTGGTTTCCAAAGGAATCAGTGCTGACCGGATCACAGCGCAGGGCTTTGGCGATACCCAGCCAATAGCTGATAACAAAACAGCTGCAGGTCGCGCTCAAAACCGCCGGACTGTTCTGAAAGTCCGCAACTTTAGTAAATAATCGATCTCCGGATCTTATAGAATGGCTGGCCTTACAAGGGCCGGCCATTCTTTTTTTAGACCATTGAGTCCAAGAAGGATCATGCAGCGACCATCCGCAGCGACCATCCGCAGCGACCATTCACAGTGACCATCCGCAGCGACCATTTACAGTGACCATCCACAGCGACCATCCACAGCGACCATCCACAGCGACCATCCACAGCGACCATTTACAGTGACCATCCACAGCGACCATCTACAGTGACCATCCACAGTAACCATCCACAGCGACCATCCACAGCGACCATCCACAGCGACCATCCACAGCGACCATCCACAGCGACCATCCACAGCGACCATCCACAGCGACCATGCACAGAGACCATC